>Ga0302326_10009172_pt1 | contig 21692 bp, 16 predicted proteins | sample Palsa_T0_3_FD_202264 | JGI IMG/M metagenome (GOLD analysis project Ga0302326, IMG submission 202264) | Peat permafrost microbial communities from Stordalen Mire near Abisko, Sweden - Palsa_T0_3 | ecosystem: Environmental > Terrestrial > Soil > Palsa > Peat permafrost | place: Sweden: Abisko... | reverse complement strand
GACTGACGCAGTTCGAATCGGGCGTGGAGTACAAGCCGCGCCCGGGGGGCGACAAAGTCGCCTTCTCGCTCGAGGACGCCGATCTGCCGGAGCTGGTGCGGGTCATTGGCGAGCTGACGGGCAAGCGTTTCATCTTCGGCGGCAAGGTCCACAACATCAAGGCGACGGTGTTCTCACCGCAGAAGATCACCGTGGCCGAGGCGTATCAGGCGTTCCTGTCGATCCTCGATGCGAACGGGCTCACGCTCGTTCCGCACGGCCGCTTCTACAAGATCGTCGACTCGCCGGACGCCAAGACGGGGGCGCCGGTGTACGTCGCCGGCCAGGCGGCTACGGGCGAAGACCGCTTCATCACGCGGCTGCACCGTGTGCGCAACGCCAGCGCCGAAGACGTCGGGAACGTCCTCAACAAGTTCAAGTCGAAGGACGGCGACATCACCGTCTACGCGCCGAGCAACCTGCTCATCATCACGGACACGGGGACCAACATCCAGCGGATGATGCGCATCCTCGAGGACGTCGACGTCGGGGGCGTTGGAGACCAGATCTGGATCGAGCCGATTCACTACGGCATCGCTTCCGACGTTTCGGCGCGGCTCAACGAAGTCTTCGATCTCAAGGGCGGCACGCCGGCCAAGGGCGAGAAGGGGCCCCCCGCCGGCGACGTGCACGTCAGCAAGATCATCGCCGACGACCGGAGCAACTCGATCGTCATCATCGCCACCGAGCGGGCGTACCTCCGGATCCTCGAGTTCATCAAGCGCCTCGATGTCCCGCACTCGGGCGAGGGAGAAATCCACGTCTTGCCGCTGCAGCACGCCGACGCGGTCGAGCTTTCGAAGACGCTCAACGAGATCGTCACCGGAGCGCAGGCCGCGGGCGGCGGACAGGCGCCCAAACCCGGGACGATGGCGCTCACGATCTTCGAGTCGGGCGTGAAGGTGAGCGCCGACAAGGCGACGAACGCGATCGTCGTCACGTCGAGCCTTCGCGACTTCGCGAACCTGCGCACCGTCATCGATCGCCTCGACCAGCCGCGCCGGCAGGTGTTCATCGAGGCCGTCATCATGGACCTGACGATCGATCGCGAGAACCAGGTCGGGATGGCGTTCCACGCGGGCGACCTGACGAGCAACCAGACGCTCCTCTACGGCGGCTTGAACCCGTTTCGATCGATTGCACTACCCAGCCCGACCGACACGTCGCTCAACGCGTTCGCGCTCGGCATCCGCGGCCCCGCCCTCTCCGGCACCGACACGCTGCTCGGCACCGGCTTCTCCATCCCGGCCTTCGGCATCCTGCTCAACGCGATGGCGTCGACCAACGACGCCGACATCCTCTCGACGCCGCACATCCTCGCGACCGACAACATCCCGGCCGAGATCAACGTCGGCCAGAACATCCCGCTGCAGACCAACGTCGGTGGCCTGGGCGCCCTCGGGGCCCTGGCCGGCGCGGGCGGCGCGGCGGGGGGCGGCCTGGGCGCCCTCAGTGGGCTCGGGAGCTTCGGGACGGCGCCCCGCCAGGACATCGGCACCAAGGTGAAGATCACGCCGCACCTCAACGACTCGGACGAGGTGCGCCTCGAGGTCCAGGAGGAGATCAGCGATCTTACGGGCCAGCAGCCGATCGGCACGCTCGGCGCCGTGCCGTTCTCCAAGCGCACCGCCCAGACACAGCTCGTGGTGAAGGATCAGCAGACGGTGGTCATCGGGGGTCTCGTCCGCAACCGCGTGGCGCGCACGGACACGAAGATCCCGCTCCTCGGCGACATCCCGGTGATCGGGGCGCTCTTCCGGTCGAGCAGCACCTCGCTGCAGAAATCGAACCTCATCCTGGTGCTGACGCCGTACATCATCCGCGAGCAGTCCGACCTGCGGACGGTCTTCGAGCGCAAGCTCCAGGAGCGGCAGGAGTTTCTCGATCACTACTTCGTCTTCAGCGACGAGCAGATGTACGAGCCGCCCAAAGACTATTCGCGGACGAGCGGCGTGCTCGAGGACATCCGGCAGTCGTACATGGCCGTGGAGGAGCAGCGCCATCTGGAGGAGCTGACGCGCCCGCGCGAGGTGAAGACGCACGAGCCGGGGGCTCCGCTCGAGCTTCCCGCGCCGGTGAGCGAAGGGTCGGGCGGCGCCCCGGCCCCGCCGACGCCGCCCAGTGCACCCGGCAAGGAAGGCGCGCCTCCTACGCCCGCTGCTGCTCCGCCACCTCAAGGCGCTCAGCCTCCGCCGCCGCTCAACGTCGCACCCGCGCCCCGGAGCGTCGACAAGGTCGAGGGGAGGTAGCGGCCGTGGCGTCCGAACAGCGCTTCCTCGGAGAGCTCCTGGCCCGGCGAGGCGTCCTTGCGGCCGACAAGCTCGAGGCCATGTGGGCCCTGCAGCGCGAGCGCGGCACCGACCTGCTCGACCTCGTGGTGAACACGACGTCCGTCGACGAACTGACGCTGGCGCGCGTGCTCGCGGAGGAGGCTCAACTGCCGCTGGTCGAGCGGATCGATCCGGCGGAAATCATGACGTCGCTGGCGACCCGCGTGCCCATCGCGTTCGCGAAGACGCACAAGGTCCTCGTCGTGCGCGAGGACGAGCAGGCCGTGTACGCGGTCTGCGGGGACCCCTTCGACACCCAGGCGCTCGACGACCTGCGCGTCATCTTCGGCAAGCCCGTCGAGGCATCGGTCGGGTGCCGGGACCGGATCGAGGACGCGATCAACCGCGTCTACGAGAAGCAGGCCGGCGAGGAGCAGCTCGAGAGCGACGAGGACAACGTCGACGAGGAGGCGGCGAGCGACATCCTCGACTCCGACGACGAGGCGCCCGTCATCCGGTGGGTCAACTCGCTCTTTTTGCAGGCGATGAAGGAGCGCGCGAGCGACATCCACATCGAGCCCGAGGAGAAAGAGGTCATCGTCCGGTACCGCATCGACGGGGAGCTCTACGTCGCGCGCCGCGCGCCCCGCGCCTTCATGAACAGCATCATCAGCCGCCTCAAGATCGAGAGCGCCCTGAACATCGCCGAGAAGCGGCTCCCGCAGGACGGTCGCATCAGCAAGCGCGTGGCCGGCAAGAGCTTCGACATCCGCGTCAGCACCATCCCGACGAGCCGCGGCTACGAGCGCATCGTCATGCGCTTGCTCAACAAGTCGAGCGTCCTGCTCGATCTCCCGGACCTCGGGTTCAGCGGTCGCGAATACGCGCTCATGGATGGCCTGATTCGCCGCCCGGACGGGATCGTCCTCGTCACGGGGCCGACCGGCAGCGGCAAGACGACGACGCTGTATGCGTGCATCAACCGGATCAACCAGCCCAACCTCAACATCCTGACGGCCGAGGATCCCGTCGAGTACGAGATCCAGGGGATCCACCAGGTGCACGTGCAGCCCAAGATCGGGCTCACGTTCGCCGGCGCGCTCCGCGCCTTCCTCCGGCAGGACCCGGACATCGTCATGGTCGGCGAGATCCGCGACCACGAGACGCTCGAGATCGCGATCAACGCGTCGCTCACCGGGCACCTGGTGCTCTCGACGATCCACACGAACGACGCGGCCGGCGCCATCACGCGCACGATCGACATGGGGGCCGAGCCGTTCTTGCTCCGGTCGAGCGTCATCGGCATCCTTGCGCAGCGACTCGTGCGCGTCATCTGCAAGAACTGCAAGTACTCGTATCCGGCCGAGGACTTCGAGCTGGAGGAGCTGGGGCTCACCCCGGAGCGCGCGCGCGCGCGCCGGATGCGGCGCGACAACCCGGCCTCGCGCTACTTCCCACGCACCGTGCGGGAGCCCGATCCGCTCGACGCCTTCGAGGCCGCCGAGAGGCCGATGTTCTACAAGGCGCGCGGCTGCTCGCAGTGCACCAACACGGGCTTCAGCGGCCGGCGCGGCATCTACGAACTCCTGCTCATCGACGACGCCGTCGGTCCGCTCATCCTTCGCAAGGCCGACTCGCAGGCGATCAAGCGCGTGGCGTGGGAGCAGGGGATGGACACCCTGCGCGACGACGGAGCGCGCAAGGTCCTGGCCGGGCTGACGACGGTCGAGGAGGTCCTTGCGGCGACGCAAGAGGACGTCGCGGTCGAGCCGACGGCGGCCGCGGCTGTGGGGGCCGCCTAGCCATGGCCGTCTTCGAGTACCGCGGGATCCTGGCGGCGACGGGCAAGTCCGTCCGGGGTGTGCGCGACGCCGACAACGCGAAGACACTGCGCGCGACGCTCAAGCGCGAGGGGATCCTCCTCACGAAGGCCGAGGAGGAGCACAAGGGCCGCACCGGCGCGCGGCGGGCCGAAGGGTCCGGAGGCCTCTTCGGGCGCAGGGTGAGCGCAGGCGACGTCGCGATGACGACGCGTCAGCTCGCGACGCTGGTCATGGCGGGGATCCCGCTCGTCGAGTCGGTCGGTGCCCTGATCGAGCAGGTCGAGGGGCTCGAGCTCAAACGCGTCCTGACGCAGATCGTCGATCGCCTCAACGAGGGCAGCTCGCTCGCCAGGGCGCTCGAGCCGCACCCGCACGTCTTCTCCAATCTGTACGTGAGCATGGTGAGCGCGGGCGAAGCGTCGGGCACGCTGGAGGGCGTGCTCGAGCGGCTGGCCGACTACATGGAGAACCAATCCAAGCTGCGTGGGAAGGTGGCCGCCGCCATGGCGTACCCCGCCCTCATGATGGTGATCGGCTCGGGCCTCATCACGCTGATGATGGTCGTCGTCGTGCCCAAGGTCACCGCCATCTTCGAGAGCCTCGATCGTGCCCTCCCCTGGTACACGGACCTGCTCATCGGCGTCTCGCGGTTCATCGCGTCGAACCAGCTGCTCGGGTTCTTGATCGCGATGGCGACCTTCACGTTGGGCCGGTCGGCCCTGCGCGACTACAAGGAGAGCGAGCAGGCCAAGCACGTAGCCTACGTCGTCTCGTCCTGCGCGACGGGCGGGCTGCTCATCGTCTGCGCTTTCGCGGTCGATTCGTTCTGGAGGTACGCGGGGGGCGCCGTCCTCGGCATCGTCGCGGGGACGGGCATCGCGTGGGTGACGGCCTGGCTCGCGACCCCCGCCGGCCGCGTCGCCAAAGACAGCTTCCTTCTGCGGATCCCGGTCCTCGGTGTGCTCATCCGGATGCTGGCGGTGTCGCGCTTCTCCCGGACGCTCGCCACGCTCCTGCGCAGCGGCGTTCCGCTGCTCAAGGCGATGGAGATCGTGAAGAACGTGCTCGACAACGCGAAGCTCGAGAAGGTCATCGAGACGGCGGCCGGCAGCATCCGCGAGGGGGAGTCGATCGCCGGCCCGCTCAAGCGCAGCGGCGACTTCCCGCCCATCGTCACCCACATGATCGCGGTCGGCGAGCGCAGTGGGCAGCTCGAGCAGATGCTCGAGAACGTGGCGCGCGCGTACGACACGCAGGTGGAGACGCGTGTGCAGGCGCTCACCAGCCTGCTCGAGCCCCTGATGATCGTGATCATGGGCGGCGGCGTGGGGTTCATCGCCTTCGCCATCCTGATGCCGCTCATCGAGATGAACGACTTCGTGCAACAGTGACCCGGACGGCAAGGACGAGGTAGACGGGAACCATGGCGGGCAATCGAGGCGAGCCGATGGTCTTCTTCCCGTGGGAGCGGCGCCGCGGCTTCCGATCGATCTTCATGCGGTCGCGGGCGCGGCAGGCGTTGGGCGTCGCCGCAAGCCTCGCCATCTTCGCGATGCTGGCCCGACTCGAGCGGCACGCCTCGGCCGTGCGGGCGACGCGCGCGCAGATTTCGGACACCATCGCCGCCGTCGACGCGTGGCGGGCCGATCACGAGGCCGACCGCGGGCAGACTTGCCCCGCGTTTCCAGGCGATCTCGTGGCTGCCGGCTATCTTCCGGAGGCCCCGCGCGACGCGTGGGGGCATCCACTGCGCCTCGCGTGTCCAGGAAGGCGGGACCCCGCGGGTTTCGACGTATCGAGCGATGGGCCCGACGGCGAGCGGGGCGGGCTGGACCGAGTCGAGTGAAAGATACCGAAGTTTACCGAAAGAAAATACGGATTTGACCTGTTGAAGGAGAGTGAGATGACGACGGTAACCAAGCCTGCTGAGGAGAGCGCGCGCAACGAGAGCGGCCGCCGTGGCCGCGCCGCCGCACGCGGCATGACGCTCGTCGAGCTGATCATCGTCATCACGATCATCGGCGTCATGACGGCGGCCATCGCGATCGGCGTCATGGGCGCCGCGAAGAAGGCCAACATGGGCGCGGCCAAGACGGCTTGCGACACGGTTCGGCAGGCCACGATCCAGTGGAAGGCCCTCCACAGCGGCGAAGACTGCCCGACGGTCGAGCAGCTCAAGGCCGAGAAGGATCTGGACACGGGCTTCAGCGTCAAAGACCCGTGGGGCAGCCCGTTCAAGCTCTCGTGCGATTCGGACGAGATCACGTGCACGAGCTCTGGCCCCGACAAGAAGGACGGCACGGGCGACGACATCATCGTGCCGAAGCCGGACGTGCCGGAAGGCCGATAGGTGCGCCGTGAGCCCGCGCCGGGTCCCTGATCGCTGCGAGCGCGCGCGCCGATGGCTCGCGCGGCGGCGATCGGCCGGGCTCACCCTCATCGAGGTCGTGGTCGTGTTGGCGATCGTAGCGCTGGTGGCCGGGGTGGCGATCGCCGGGTCCAACCAGCTCCCCTCGACACGCCTTCGCCGCTCCGCGACGCTCATCGCGAGCGCCGTCAAGAACGCCTACGTGCGGGCCACCGCGACGTCGCACGACCTGCGCCTCGTGATGGACCTCGACCAGCAGCGGATCTGGATCGAGGAGAGCGAAGCGCCGATGCTCGTTCAGCCCAAGGACCCTTCCGCCGCGGCCGGCGCCGAAGCGGTCACCGAGGCGGAGAGGCAAGCCCACGACGAAGGCGACCGGCTGATGAAGGGGCCGCCGATCCCCAAGCCGAGCTTTCGCAGGATCGTCGCCAGTGGTCTCGACGAAGACGACAAGCAGGGCACCAAGTCGCTGCAGCGCGGGATCCGCTTCCGTTCCGTGCAGACCGGACACGACGATCTGCCGCGCACGTCCGGCCGGGCCTACCTCTACTTCTGGCCCGGAGGGCGCACCGAGCGCGCCTCGGTCCAGATCCGCATCGGCGACAGCGACGAGGACTACAAGACATTCTCGCTGATGGTCGCCCCGCTTACGGGCAAGGTCACCGTGAAGAACGGCCCGGTGGAGCTCGTGATCCCGACGGACGACGAGCACGCCTCGGACCGCCAGGACAACGGGTTCTGAGCCATGGTCGGGCGGCTCCTGCAGCACGTGCGGCGCCTGGAGACGGTGCGGCTCGCCTTTCGCCGGCTCCGCGCCTCGCGCGCCTTCTCGCTGCTCGAGGTCATGTTCGCCGTGGCGCTCTTCGGGGCCGTGGTCACCTTCATCCTCTCGGCCGAGGCGGGGCTCATCTCCGGCAACCGGACGGCCGCGAACATGAGCCAGGCCGCGCTCCTGGCGCGCTGCCGGATGAGCGAACTCGAAGAAAAGCAGCTGAAGCTCGGCTTCCCCGAGATCGAGGAAAAAGACGAGAGCGCGAGCTGCTGCGACGACAAGGAAACCCCAGGCTTTACCTGCAAGTGGCAGATCGAGCGCGTGAAGCTCCCGGAGGCGACGGCGCTCGGCGGGGACGCGGGCGGCTCCGCCCTCGGGGGGTCGCTCGATCTCGCGGGCAGCGCCTCGCCCATCGGGTCGAGCCTCCCGTCGGCCCTGGGCGGCTCTCTCGGCTCGTTCCTCAACAACCCCGCCGGCGGCGCGGGGCTCGACCTCGACGCGGGCTTGCAGGGTATTGGCGGCTCGCTCCAGGGGATGTTCGGCGCAGGCGGGGCGACGGGCCTGCTCTCGATGGTGTTCTCCCTCGTTTACCCGTCGCTCAAGCCGGTGCTCGAGTCGGCGATCCGGCGGATCTCGGTGACGGTCGCCTGGAAGGAGGGGCCGAACGATCGGACCTTCGCGCTCACCCAGTACGTCACGAACCCGTCGCGGGCCGGGCTGCTCGCCAGCATGCTCGACGCGGGCGTGTTCTCCGCCGATGGCGGCGGCCTCGGGGGGGGCCTCGGAGGTCTGGGGGCGCTCCTCGGCGGCGGCGGCGCGGCCGGCGCAGGCGGCGCAGGTGCAGCAGGCGGCGCGGGGGCGTCGCACTGATGCGGCCCGATCGCGCCCGCCGTCGCGGCATGACGATGATCGAAGTCGTCGTGGCCATCGGGGTCCTGGCGATGGTCGCCGTCCTCGTCCACGGGGTCATCAACTCGCTGTCGCACGGCAAGCAGATGGAGGCCGAGCGCGCGGACCGAGTGCACCAGGGCCGCGAGGCCTTGCAGAGGATCGTGCACGACCTCTCCGCGGCGTACCTCTCGGCGCACGTGCCGCAGCTCGTCGCGCTCCGCACGGAGGTCACGTCGTTCGTGGGGCGTAGCTCCAGCCAGTTCGATCGCGTCGACTTCGCGGCGTTCGCCCACCGTCGCACCGAACGCGACGCGCACGAGTCGGACCAGGCCGAGGTCGGGTACTTCGCGTCCCAGGATCCGGACGTCTCGGACAAGCACGACCTCGTCCGCCGAGAACAGACGCCCATCGATCTCGAGCCGTCGAAGGGCGGAACCGTCGACGTCGTCGCCGAGGACATCCAGGAGTTTCACCTGCGCTACCTCGATCCGATGACGGGGCAGTGGCTCGACACCTGGGACTCGGTCCAGACGACGGGGGAGCCCAATCGCCTACCCCTCGAGGTCCGCGTACGGCTGGTGCTCAAGGGCGTCGGCGACGGACCGCCGTACGAGTTCGCGACGAAGATCTTCCTGCCCATCCAGCAACCTCTGTCCTTCGGGCTCCCGCGGCAATGAAGCGGGCGCCCGAGGCAACGCGGCGGCGACGCGCCCGGCCGGACGAGAGGGGCGTCGCGCTCATCATGGTGCTCGGCGCCATCGCGATCATGGTCGTGATGCTGGCCGAGTTCCAGGACGACGCGGGCACCGAGTTCGCCGCGGCGACCGCGGTCCGCGACAGCGTGCAGGCCGAGTACTTCGCCCGGAGCGCGATCAACCTCTCGCGGCTGCTCATCGCGGCCGAGCCGACGATGCGCGCCGGAATCGCGCCGCTGTTCATGCTGATGCAGCGCACCGCGCCGCAGCTCCCGGTGTGGCAATACGCGGACCGCGTGCTCGGCGCGTTCAACGACAAGGCCGGGGGAAAAGAGTTCTCCGACTTCGGCGGGTTCGATCTGTCGAAGGGCAAGGGCCTCGGGCTCGACGGCGGCCGGTTCGAGATCTCGGTCGTCGACGAGGACGCCAAGATCAACGTCAACATGGGCGCCTCGAACGACATCGCGCACATTCGCCTCGCCAAGCAGCTCATGGCCCGGATGGCGCCCATCCAGTACTCGCCCCTCTTCGAGCAACGCGACGCGACGGGCAACTACAACGACAGGCTCACCACCTGCTCGGCCATCGTCGACTGGGCAGACTCGGACTTGCAGCTCTTCTCCTGCGACTTGACGTCCGCGCCCTCGTCCAACGCCGTCGAGGACAGCTGGTACCAGCTGCTGAACAAGCCGTACAAGCGCAAGAACGCCCCTTACGACTCGCTCGAAGAGCTGCACATGGTGCGCGGCGTGAGCGACGACTTCTGGGCCACGTTCGTCGATCCCGTCCCGACCGATCCGCGAAAGCGAGAGGTGACGGTCTGGGGCCAGGGCTCCGTCAACGTGAATACCGCGACGTCGCTGACGCTCTACGCGCTCGTGTGCTCGGGCGCGCCGCTCGCGGACATCTGCGTCGACCCGACGCAGATGCAGATGTTCGTGATGGGCATGACGATGGCCCAGGGGATCACGATGGGCGCGCCGCTCTTCGGGACCCCCAGCGACTTCATCGCGATGATGAAGGGGCAGGGGATGCTTGGACCGCTCATGACGGCCGTGGGCATGAAGCCCGTCAAGTTCCAGTCGGAGAGCGACTTCGCGAAGAGCATCTCCACCGAGAGCAAGGTCTTTTCGATCTACGCCGTCGGCGTCGTCAAGGGTTACCGGCGCGAGACACGCGTGAAGATCCACACGGTGGTCGACTTCCGATCCGCGCCCTCGCTGGCCAATCTGTCGGCCTCGGCGGCCACGGCGGCGGCGGCGCCCTCGGCGTCGGCGAGCGCCACGTCGGCGAGCGCGCCGGCGCCGGGGCTCAACTCGATCACCGGCGCGCTGCAGCCGAATATCGGCGGCCAGGTTCTGTACTTCGACATCGAGTGATAGGAGAAGGACGACAAGACCATGCCGACATGGCTCGGAATCGACATCGGAAGCGCCCACGTGAAGGCGGCCCTCGTGCGGTCGGCCTACCGCAAGACGGCGCTCGTGCGCGTCGCGTCGGTCGATGTCGCGCAGGCCGGCTCGCTCGTCGACGCGACTCGCGCCGCCGTCGCTCGGGTGCTCGAGGGAGAACCCGGGCCCGACGCCGTGGCGGCCGCCATCGACGGCTCGCGCGCAGCCATCCACCGGCTCCTCCTCCCGGGGACGGCGATGAAGCAGATCACGGAGGTGCTGCCGTACGAGCTGGCGTCCCAGGTGCCCTTCGACCTCGACGACTCCGTGTTCGACTGGCGCATCCTTGATCAGACCCGCGACGACGGCCAGCTGCCGATCGTGGCAGCCGTGGCGCGCATCGAAGAAGTGCGGGGTCGGATCGAGCTGGTCAAAGAGGCGACGGGCTTCGAGCCCGAGCGTATCGCCGTCGGCGCCCTGAGCCTCGGCGCGCTGGTGCCGGCGGTCCCCGTCCTGGCCGAGACGGGCACGTTGGCCATCGTCGACCTCGGGGCGCGCGCCATCGAGGTGCTCGTGCTCGAGCGCGGTGAGACCGTCTTCGCGAGGACGCTCTCGATGGGCACGGAAGGGCTCCCGGCCTCGGCGCCGCGGCTCGCTCGCGAGATCCGTCTCAGCTTCGCCTCCCACCGCGCCCAAGGGGGCAGCTTGCCGGAGCGAGTCGTGCTTTGTGGCGGAGGCGCGTTCGTGTCGGGGGCCGAGGGGTTCCTTTCGGGCGAACTCGAGATGCCCGTGCAGCTCCTGCCGGAGCCGGCGCTCGACCTGTCGACGCTCGGCGACGCCGCGCGCGAGCTTCCGCGCTACGCCAAGGCGGTCGCCCTCGCGCTATCGTTCGCGGGGCGCGCAACGGGCATGAACCTGCGCCGGGGGCCGCTCGCCTTCGAGCGCGGCTTCGGCTGGGTTCGCGAGCGCCTCCCCGTGCTCGCCGGCCTCGGCGCGGTCGTTTTGGTGAGCTTCGTGTTCAGCGGGTGGTCGCGCATCCACGAGGTGCACTCCGAGCGCGCGGCGCTGCAAGGCGCCCTCGCCGCCGTCACGAAGGAAGTCCTCGGCACCGAGGCCGACACGGCCCAGGACGCGGAGGATCTCCTCGCCAAGGAGGCCTCCCTCACCGACCAAGATCCCATGCCCCACGCCGACGCCTTCGACGTCATGGTGCGCCTGTCGGAGGCCGTCCCGCAGGCCGTCACGCACGACGTGGAGGAGCTCGACGTGGTGAACGGGCGCGTGACCATCCGCGGCATCGCCGGGTCGATCCCCGAGGCCCAATCGATCGCCACCGCCCTCGGCGAGAACAAATGCATGAGCGACGTGAAGATCAAAAGCACGACGCAGGCCGTCGGCGGCGACCGGCAGAAGTACGTGATGGAGTTTCAGCTCAAGTGCCCCGAGGACGCCAAGCCCGCGTCGAAGAAGAAGGGCGACTCGAGCGCAGCGGCCGCGGTGCCCAGCGAATCGGGAGGGAAGTGACATGGCGGGTCCGGTCCTCGAGATCAACGCGCGCGAACGCAGGGTGCTGCTCATCCTGGGGTTCATCGGCGCGTGCATGCTCCCGCTCGCGATCCCCTTCGGCATCGAGGCCGTCGTCCGGTCGGCGCAGGGCGACAACGACGACCTGCGGCAGGCCCTCGCCGACGTGCAGGACGCGCGGGGTCGGATGCGCGAACGGCAGGCGCAAAAGGACGCGACGGTGGCGCGCTACGCCAAGACCACGCCACCGCTCGCGGGGTACCTCGAGCAGATGGCGCGCCAGCAAAAGCTGGAGGTCACGGACTCCACACCGCTGACGGACATCCCCCACGGCAAGCGGTACCTGGAGCACGGCACGAACATCCACCTCAAGAAGACGGGCATGCTCGCGCTCTCGCTCTTCCTCGAGGCGCTCGAGAAGAGCGGCTACCCGGTCGCAGTGACCAAGCTCGACGTACGCAAGCGCAGCGGCGAGCCCGACTCGTACGACGTAGAAGTGGGCGTCGCATCTTACGAGCGCACGGCGCCGTCCACGACGAGCCCCGCCGGGAGCGCCAAACCGTGAGCGAGCCCCTACCCATCGTCGCTACCGTGCAGGACCGCCTGGCGGGCCTGGCGAAGTTCACGAAGTACGCCGGGCCCGTCGGGTATCCGCTGCTTTACATCTTCTGCCTCGTGCTCTTTGCGATCCTGACGTTCCCGTACGGCAGGCTGAAGGAGCGCATCGTCGCGTCGTTCAACGCCGAGCAGCCGCCCAATGGCGGACAAGAGCTCCAGATCGATGACATGAGCGGCTATTGGCTGACGGGCGTGGCCCTCAAGGGCGTGACGCTCCTACGCGCGTCGGCCGACCCGGGCCACCCGCCCTCGAAGATCGTCATCGACGAGGCGACCGCACGCTATTCGATCCTCTCCGCCCTCGTCGGCGACAGCAGCTTGAGCTTCAGCGCGACCGCCTTTGGCGGCGAGGTAAGCGGCTCGTACGACGTCAGCGGCAAGACGAAGACGATCGACCTGACGCTCGACACCGTCGACATGAGCCGGATTACGCCCATCACCGATGCCCTCGGCGTCCCTGTCGAGGGCAAGCTCGGGGGCACGATCCGGCTCAGCATCCCCGAGGGCAAGTCGATCAAGGCGTCGGGGGCCGTTGCGCTCGAGGCGCAGGACGTCAGCGTTGGCGACGGAAAGGCCAAGATCAAGGGCACGCTGGCGCTGCCCAAGGTGGACGTCGGGCCCCTGTCCTTCGCGGCCGACGTCAAAGAGGGGGTGCTCCGCGTGACGAAGTTCGCGGCGGCCGGGCGTGACGTCGACCTGCAGGGCGACGGCCGCATCTTGCTGCGCGATCAGGCGGCCGACTCCCTCGTCGAGCTCCAGGTCCGCTTTCGAATCAACGACGCGTACCGCAACAAGAGCGACATCACGAAGAGCCTCTTCGGCACCCCGGGATCGAACGTGCCGGCGCTGTTCGAACTCGCCGACCCGAAGATCAAGCAGTCCAAGCGGCCCGACGGCTTCTACGGCTGGGGCGTTCGCGGCGTCCTGTCGCGCCTGGACTTCCAGCCCGCTCCCGGGGGCAAGTAGTTCAGCGGCTCTCGGCGCGGCGCCCCCCTCGCTGTCATCCTGAGGCCGAAGGCCGAAGGACCCAACAGAAGCCGCGGTTCGCAAGGGGTCCTTCGCTTCGCTTCAGGATGACAGCAAAGGTTTGACTGCATCTCGACGGCGGTGCACTACCGGTTCTCGGCGCGGCGCGGCGCGAGGATGCGGGCGACGGCGGCGGCGTCGAGGGCGGCGGCGCGCGTGCGGAGGCGGTCGAGGAGGGAGTCGCGGCCGGCAGGGGCGGCGGTGGGAGAGGGCGCGGACGCGGACGCGGGCGCGGGCGCGGGCGCAGGCGCGGGCGCAAGCGCGGGCGCGGGCGCGGGCGCGGGCGCGAACGCGGGCGCGGACGCGGGCGCTAGTTCGGGCGCGGACTCGGGGGCGAGCGCGGACGTGGGGGCGGAGTCCGGCTCGGACGCGCGGTCGTGGGGGGGCTCGGCTGGGGCGGTGACCGCGGGGTGGGGTGGGGGCGCGCTGCTTCGGGTCGATGGGTCGACCTTGGGCGGTCGCGTCGAGGGCTTGCGCTGTTCGCGGAGCGCGCTTGCTCGGTCGACGAGGGCCTTGGATCGTGTGTCGAGGCGCGTAAACCGGAGGGTCAAGCCGGCCAGGCCATCTTGGGCGTTGGGTTTGAACCCAACGACCCTGCCTTCTCCGCGCACGAGAACCTGCCCCGACGAGAGGGCGACCTCGAAGCGAAGGACGACTCCCTGCGGCCGAGACTGCGCGCCGAGAAGGATCACGGTCGTGCGCGTCAGTGTCTCGAGTTCGTGGTGAAGAAAGTCTTCCTCGGTGGCGTACGGGCGCGTGATCCGGATCGCGATGGGGGGGGGGCCGCCACCGGGGGGGGCGCCAGGGGTGCGCGGATCGTCGGGCACGATGATTAGGATACGCGTTTCCTGGGCGGAGCGCGCTAGCGTCGAGTGGCTCACCGTGTTACTCGCTGGCGCGAGCGCGCGATGGGCGGCAAGAGCGACGGACACCGAGTGATGCTCGTGGGGGCCGGGGCCCGCGAGCATGCGCTCGCGGGCGCGCTCGCGGGCGGAGGGCACGAGGTGATCGTCGCCCCCGGCAACGGTGGGACGTGCCTCGTCGGGCGCAACGTGGCGGCGGGCGTGGATGACGTTCCGGCGCTCGTCGCGCTGGCGCTCGCGGAGCGGGTCGACCTCGTGGTGGTGGGGCCGGAGCTCCCGCTCGTGCTGGGGCTGACGGACGCGCTCGCGGAGCGCGGTGTCCGGACCTTCGGGCCTTCGAGAGCGGCGGCTCGCCTCGAGGGCTCAAAGGCCTTCATGAAGCGATTCTGCGAGCGGCACGGGATCCCGACGGCGCCTTTCGACGTCTTCGACGACGCGGACGCCGCGGAGCGTCATGTCCGGGCGGCGGGCCGTCCTCTCGTCATCAAGGCCGACGGTCTTGCGGCAGGCAAGGGCGTCGTCGTCTGCGACGGCGCCGCCGACGCGAGCGCCGCCATCGACCGCATCATGCGTAAGCGCGAGTTCGGCGAGGCGGGGCGCACGATCGTCGTCGAAGAACGGCTGAGCGGCGAGGAAGCGAGCTTTCACGTGGTGTGCGACGGCACGCGTGCCGTGGCGCTTGCGCCCGCGCAGGACCACAAGCGCGTCGGCGACGGCGACGCGGGGCCGAACACCGGCGGCATGGGCGCCTACGCACCCGCCCCCGTCGTGGGACCCGCCGTCGCGCGTCGCGTGCTTCGCGAGGTCGTCGAGCCGACGCTGGCCGGGATGGCCGCCGAGGGCGCGCCGTTCCGGGGCGTTCTCTTCGTCGGTCTGATGATGCACCTCGGCGAGCCGCACGTCCTCGAGTTCAACGTGCGCTTTGGCGACCCCGAAGCGACGGTCCTCGTGCCGACGTATGCTGGCGATTGGTTCGAGCTCCTCGACGGAGCGGCCCGCGGCAAGCTCCCTGCCGGCGCGTCCGCGGCGTCGCGACCCGGCGTTGCGGCGCTCTCGGTCGTCATGGCCGCGGCGGGCTATCCGGGCAAGCCGCGCGCGGGCGACCGCATCCACGGCCTCGACACGCCGCTACCCCCGGGTGCGTTCGTGTACCACGCCGGCACGGAGCGCTCGGCCGACGGCACGGTGCGCACCCACGGCGGCCGCGTCCTCACCGTCGGGGCAAGCGCCGCCACGCTCGAGGAGGCCGCGCGCACGGCGTACCGCGCCGTCGCCGCCATCTCGTGGGAGGGCGAACACCACCGCCGCGACATCGGGCACCGGGCTCTTCCGGGCTTCGCCCCCTAACTGCGAACCCACGCTACGGACCCACGCGAAGGAAAAAGACGATGGCCGAGATCGCCCCCCTGACACCCCTGCGTTACGACCTCGCCAAGCTGGCGGGGGGACTCGCGAGCGTGGTCGCTCCTCCTTACGACGTCATCTCGCGAGAGCAGCGCGCGGCGCTTGCGGCGCAGGACCCTCACAACGTCGTCCGGCTGATCCTGCCGGAGGGCGAAGGGGACGCGAAGTACGGCGTGGCGGCGGACATCCTCAAGGGCTGGCGGGCCGCCGGTGTGCTCGTCCGCGACGACGAGCCCGCGTTCTACCGCTACGACCAGACTTTCGTCGCGCCGGGCGCCCCTGCGGGCAGCCCGTCGATCCGCCGGCGGGGATTCCTCGCCCTCGTCCGGCTGGTGCCTTTCTCGGATCGGATCGTCCTGCCGCACGAGCGCACCCTGTCGGGTCCCAAGGAGGATCGGCTCAAGCTCTTCCGCGCGACGCGCACGAACCTGAGCCCAGGCTTCATGCTCTACCGGGACGCGAGTGGCGCGCTCGGCGGTCCGCTCGAGACGGCGCAGCCGCTGACCGAGTTCACGACGCCCGATGGTGTTCGCCATTCGCTGGCCAAGGTCCGGTCGCCCGACGCGATCCGTGCGATCGTCGAGGGCGTCGCGCGCTCCACGCTGCTCATCGCCGACGGGCACCACCGGTACGAGACCGCCGTGCGTTACTCGGAGGAGGCCTTGGCCTCGACGCCGAGCGCCCTCGATCGCGGCGAGCACCGGTACTTCATGTCGTTTCTCGCCAACGGCGACGACCCGGATCTGGTCGTCTTTCCGACGCATCGCCTGGTGCACTCGCTCGCGTCGTTCTCGCTCGACGAGCTTCTACGCCGCGCTGCGGCGACGTTCGACGTGACCGCCTTGCCGCAAGGGGCCAGCGCAGACGCGATGCTCGATCGGTTGCGGGCGGCCGCGGGCACCGAGCGTCGCCCGAGCGTCGTCGTCGCGGTGCCCGACGGGCGCGCGGCGGTCCTGGTGCTCAAGGCGAGCGCAAACCTCGACGCCCACCCCACCCTCGGGCCGAAGCCACCCGTCCTGCGGCGCACGGACGTGACGGTGCTGCACGCCGGCATCTTCGAGGCTTTGCTCGGCATCACGCCGGAAGCGCAGGTGGCGAAGACCAATCTCTGGTACGTCCAGGACGCCGCCGAGACGCTCGCCGAGATGCGCGCCGGCGTACGCGGGCAGGCGTTCTTCCTGATGAACCCGACGCCGGTGGCGGCGGTCCGAGACGTCGCCGAGGCCGGCGAGGTCATGCCGCAGAAGAGCACCTTCTTCTACCCGAAGGTCGCGACGGGTCTCGCCATCCACACATTGGACCCGCTCCGTCCCGTCGCGCGCGCGTGAGACCAGAACGCCCGCGCGGCGGAACGCATTGGTGCATCTCACAACCGAATCCGGTGGGGAGCTCGAGGGGAGCGGAGGTCGCTCCCCTCGACCACGACCCAGGCGTGCTTAGGATGGGATGAGAACGGAGCACTTGGAACGTGCATCTTTGGCTAGAGCGGCTTATTCGTTCTAGATGACCCGTTCGCGTTGAAGTGCGCGCCCGCCCCGTGGGCGAATGTCTTCTACAAGAGGTGGCGAGACCATGTCCGACAAGAAGCAGAACCCGCCCCGTCAGGACGACGAACCGATCCAATTCGGGGATGAGCTGCCGGTCCTTCCGATCCGCAACGCCGTGCTCTTCCCGGGCGCCGTCGCGCCGTTCGACGTGGGGCGCGAGAAGTCCGTCGCGCTCGTCGAAGACGTCGACAACCTGAGCTCCCCCGTCATCGCCATCTTCGCCCAGCGCGACCCGTCCACCGACGATCCCGGCAAGGACGACCTGCACCAGGTCGGTTGCGCGGCCCGCGTGCTCAAGGCGCTCAAGCACAGCTCGGGCAACTACTCGCTCATCCTGCAAGGGCTCGAGCGCATCCGCCTCGACGACGTCACCCAGAGCGCGCCGTACCTGAAGGCCAAGGTCGGGCGGTTGAACGAGACGAACTCCGGCGACGACGAGGCCGAAGCCCTCAGCATGAGCCTGCGGGACATCGCGAAGCAAGTGATCCAGCTCATGCCGGAGCTGCCGCGCGAGGCAGGGTCGCTCATCGATTCGATCCAGGCGCCCGGCGCCCTGGCCGACCTGGTAGCCGCGAACCTCGACGCCCCCGTCGACGAAAAGGCCTCCCTGCTCGAGACGGTCGACGTCAAAGACAGGATCCGCAAGGTCCTCAAGTTGCTCACCCGCCAGCTCGAGATCCTCAAGATGCGCGAGAGGATCAACTCGCAGATCAAAGAGGAGATGGGGAAAAACCAGCGCGAGTACGTCTTGCGCCAGCAGCTCAAGGCCATCAAGGAGGAGCTCGGCGAAGACGACGGCGATCAGGGAGACCTCGACGGCCTCGAAGAGCGCATCGCCAAGGCCAGCCTGCCGCAGGAGGCCGAGACGGTCGCGAAGAAGCAACTCAAGCGCCTCCGCAACATGCAGGTGGGCAGCGCCGAGTACACCGTCGTGCGCACGTACCTCGACTGGATCCTCGATCTGCCCTGGCACGCGCAGACGCCCGACAACATGGACATCAGCGCCGTCCGCAAGGTCTTGGACGAGGATCACTACGGCCTCGAGAAGGTGAAGAAGCGCATCCTCGAGTACCTCGCGGTCCGCAAGCTCAAGAAGGACAAGAAGGGTCCCATCCTCTGTCTCATCGGCCCCCCCGGCGTCGGCAAGACGTCGCTCGGTCGCAGCATCGGTCGCGCCCTCGGGCGCAAGTTCGTGCGCATCTCGCTCGGCGGCGTGCACGACGAGGCGGCCATCCGTGGCCACCGCCGCACGTACGTGGGCGCGCTCCCCGGGCAGATCATCCAGGGCATGAAGAAGGGCGCGACGATCAACCCCGTCTTCATGATGGACGAGGTGGACAAGATCGGTCACGACTTCCGCGGCGACCCGGCCGCGGCGCTGCTCGAGGTCCTCGACCCGGAGCAAAACAACACGTTCGCCGACCACTACCTGGAGATCCCGTACGACCTCTCCAACGTCATGTTCGTCGCGACGGCCAACATCGCCGATCCGATCCCGGCTCCCTTGCGCGACCGCATGGAGATCCTCGAGATCCCCGGCTACACGCGGCGCGAGAAGCTGGCGATCGCGCGCCGGCACCTCATCCCCAAGCAGCTCGAAGAGCACGGGATCACCAAGGAGCAGCTCGACATCACCGACAAGGCCGTCGATCTGGTGATTGATTTCTACACGCGCGAGGCTGGCGTTCGTACGCTCGAGCGGCAGATCGCCAGCGTCATCCGCGGTGTCGCGGTGAAGATCGCCGAAGGCGACACCACGCCCCGCAGGATCGACGACGAAGATCAGGTGCGCGAGTTCCTCGGCCCGCAAAAGTTCACGAGCGAAGTAGCCGAGCGCACCGAGGAGGCAGGCGTCGCCACGGGGCTCGCCTGGACGAGCGTCGGAGGCGAGATCCTCTTCATCGAGGCGACGCGGATGTACGGCACCGGCAAGCTGCAGCTCACGGGGCAGCTCGGCGACGTCATGAAGGAGTCGGCTCAGGCGGCGCTGTCTTACGTCCGGACGAACGCCGAGAAGTACGGCATCAGCCGCGACTTCCTCGAGAAGAGCGACATCCACATCCACATCCCCGCCGGCGGTATGCCCAAGGACGGGCCGAGCGCGGGCGTCACGATGTTCACGGCGCTCGTCTCGATGCTGACGGGGATCCGCGTCCGCCACGACGTGGCGATGACGGGGGAGATCACCCTCCGCGGCCGCGTGCTGCCGATCGGCGGTCTCAAGGAGAAGGTGCTCGCCGCACACCGCGCCGGGATCAAGCGCGTCATCGTGCCGGAGCGCAACAAGGCAGACTTGGACGAGGTGCCCGCCGAGGTGAAAAACGACCTCGAGTTCATCTTCGTCAGCAAGATGGACGCGGTCCTCGAGGCCGCGCTCGAGGAGCTGCCGAAGCCGAAGCCGGAAGACAAGCCGGCGACCGTGACGCCTCCGTCGAACTAGCGGGCAAATTTTGCCGTCATCCTGAGCGAAGCGAAGGACCCCACGGAGGCCGCGGATCCACGGGGTCTCTCGCTCCGCTCGGGATGACAGCAAAGGTTTGGCAGCGTCGCTAGCGCGAAGCTGCCCGCCGATTATGAGACGAGTCATGAAACCCGTCCGTATTGGTCTTCTGGGCTGCGGGACGGTGGGGGGCGGGGTTTTGCAGCTCCTGCGGGCCAAGGGCGAGCAGGTGGTGCAGAGCGTGGGGGCCCCGATCGAGGTGACGTCCGTCCTCGTGCGGGACGCCGACAAGACGCGCGTGCCGGAGCTCGATCGCTCGAGGCTGACGACGGATCCCGAGGCGGTGCTGGGCGACGCGTCGATCGACGTCTTCGTCGAGGTCATGGGCGGCTTCGATCCGGCGCGTGCGTTCGTGGAGCGCGCGATCGATTCGAAGCGGAGCGTCGTGACGGCGAACAAGATGCTGCTCGCGATGCACGGGCCATCGCTCATCGACCGCGCGATCGCCAACGGGGTCGATCTGGCGTTCGAGGGGTCGGTCGGCGGGGGGATCCCGGTCATCCGGGTGCTGCGCGAGGCGCTGGCGAGCGACTCCGTCGTGCGCCTCGAGGGGATCGTGAACGGGACGTGCAACTACGTGTTGACGCGGATGCGCGCCGAGGGGCTCGGTTTCGATGCGGCGGTGCGCGAGGCGCAGGCGAAGGGCTATGCGGAGGCGGATCCGGGGCTCGACGTGGACGGGCACGACGCGGCGCACAAGCTCGTGGTGCTCGCGATGCTGGCGTTCGGCGGGAGCGTCGAGTCGGGATCGGTGCCGACGGAGGGGATCCGGGGGATCGATCCCATCGATCACCGGTTCGCGCAGCGGTTCGGGTTCGTCATCAAACATCTGGCGATCGGCCGTGAGCGGGGCGAGGCGGTCGAGTTGCGGGTCCACCCGGCGCTCGTGCATCAGGAGGCGCCGCTGGCGAACGTGAACGGGGTGATGAACGCGATCGCGATCGAGGGGACGGCGCTCGGGGCGACGGTGCTGTCGGGGCGGGGGGCGGGGGATTTGCCGACGGCGGTGAGCGTGGTGGCCGATGTGCTGGACGTGGCGCGGGCGCGAAGGAGCGGGGTCTCGGGGCTCGCGACGCGGGGGATCAAGACGCGGGCGCGGGCGCTGGCGCCGATGGACGACTTGAAGGGGCGCTACTACCTGCGGTTTCAGGTGCACGACCGGCCGGGGGTGTTGGCGCGGCTGGCGGGAGCGCTGGGGGATGCGGGGGTGTCGATCGAGCAGATGGTGCAGGAAGGTGCGGGGGGGGCGAGCCCGGTCGAGCTCGTGATGCTTACGCACGAGGCGACGGAGCGGGACGTGCAGCGGGCGCTCGGGGTCATTGCGCGCAGCGAGGTGGCGGCGGCGGCTCCGAGGATGATTCGCATCCAGGAGTGACTGGGGCTGACCCCCGGTCTCGCCGACGCCTGCGGGGGACAGAGGGCAGAGGTCGAGCAGCTCGAGTGGCTCGTCGTGCCGCGCGTGACGACCGACCAACCTCGCACGACGAAAGACGTGCCTCGTGAGCTGCTCGACCAAACTCGCGAGCTGCTCGACGTGCCTCGTGAGCTGCTCGACCAAACTCGCGAGCTGCTCGACCAAACTCGCGAGCTGCTCGACGTCCCCTGAGCGGCCGGAGCGTTCCTACAGGTCGACCTGTTCGGCTTCGTCGATGTCTTCGCCGAGGAAGCGGCGGGCGGCGTCGCGGAAGGTGGCGGGGACGTCGGTGACGAGGAGCTGGACGGGGGGGCACGGGCCGTGGGCGGTGCGGGCGAGGCCTCTCGCGACGAGGAAGGCGCCGACGTCGGCGGCGGTGGCGTAAGCGCTGTCGACGACGGTGACGTTGGGGCCGATGCGATCGCGGACTTCGTCGACGATGACGGGGCGGAGGAGGGGGTAGTGGGTGCAGCCGAGGACGACGACGTCGACCTTGGCGCGGGCCAGGGGCTCGACGTAACGGCGGACCGCGAGGCGGGGGACGTCG
>Ga0302326_10009171_pt1 | contig 21692 bp, 23 predicted proteins | sample Palsa_T0_3_FD_202264 | JGI IMG/M metagenome (GOLD analysis project Ga0302326, IMG submission 202264) | Peat permafrost microbial communities from Stordalen Mire near Abisko, Sweden - Palsa_T0_3 | ecosystem: Environmental > Terrestrial > Soil > Palsa > Peat permafrost | place: Sweden: Abisko... | reverse complement strand
TCGTTCCGTCCCGGCAACTTCTTTCGTTACTTCGTAGCCCACCCCTCATGCCGAACCACCGTGACCACGACATCCCGAAACGAAGCGCCGCTCAACAGACAGATGACGCATTGGTCGTATTTAACCCGGGTCGTCGATGGCGAGTTGACGCGTCGGCTGGCGGCGAACGGGGCCGTGTTGATCGAGGGTCCGAAAGCGTGCGGGAAGTCAGAGACCGCGCGGCGTCAGGCGGCGAGTGAGGTGCTGCTTGATATCGATCTGGCGGCGCGGGAGGCGGCGGCGATCGATCCCGGCCTGGTGCTCAGCGGAAGGCTCGGTGAGGGCTCGACCGGTCAGTGTTGTCTCTAGGCGCCGCTGCGGCGCTCAACTCGTAGCACGATGACCTCGCGGGTCTCGTCACGGACTCGATACAGGATGCGATACGTGCCGCGGCGTGCCGACCAGACGCCCGCAAGCTCACGGCGTAACGGCTTGCCGACCCGACGAGGGTCTCGGATCAGGGTTCCAGTCAGAAACTCAATGACGGCAGCGGCGACAGCTTCGGGAAGCTGCTCCGCGATAGCTCGCGCAGCCGGCGGGGTGACGACGAGCTCGTAGTCGCCAGCTCTGCTCACGAACGCAGAGCGCGCACGGCGTCAACGCCGCGAATGACCTCACCTTTGGCGTAGGCGGCGTCGGCCTCGCGGATGTCGGCCAGGGCTTCAGCGTCACTAAGAACAGACAGCGTCTCCTCAAGCTCGGCCAGGTCCGCGGCGCTGAGCAGGACGGCCGCTTCGCGGCCGTTTCGGGTAATCACAACTCGGTCATGCTCGCGCTCGACCCGGTCCACGATCTCGGATAGATGATCTCGAACGGTGCGAAGAGGCTCAGTATTCACGCCACAATTGTGGCGTGTTGGCTCCAGCCTGTCAAGCCTCTAATCGCCATTCGGACCGCACCGCGGTCCGGCCTCTGCGTTGGAACCTGTCGATCCGCCGGTTGTATTTGATCTGCCCGAATACCGGCTCGATCGTCTGGTGACGTTTGCTGTAGCGCTCACGCCCGAGATCGCTGAGTGCGAGCGGAGTCAGCGCGGGGTGCGCCCAAGGCGGTGCTCAGGCCAAGTCATCCATTCGGCCCGCCTGCGGATCGGAGGACCGCTTTCAGCTCGTGGCTCTAATGTCCCCGGAATGTGTCCCGAACTCGGCAATTCTGACCCGCGATAAGTACACTCGCGGAGCGAGCGACCGGAGCGGTAGCCGACGGCGTTCTCCCTAATTGCGACACTTCCGGCGATGGCCCCTCGACGATTCGGATCCGCCACCCGCGTCGCATTGTTCCTCGCCGCCCGGGGACATTGTGCGGAGTGCGGGGCGGCGCTACGACCTGGGTGGCATGCCGACCACGTGACGCCGGTACGCGCCGGCGGCGTGACCAGACCGGCGAACGGCAGGGCGCTATGCCCCGGCTGCAACCTGCGCAAGGGCGGCCGCGCGTCGTGAGTCGCACTACCGGCGCGCCTGCCGGCGCGTTGCGTCGATGGCAGGCGGCGTTCCTGGACCAGCATGCCGCGGAGCCCGGGCCGGACTTTCTCCTGGTCGCGACACCGGGGGCCGGCAAGACGCTCGCTGCATGCCATGCTGCCCGCGCGGTCGGCGCCGAGCAGGTGATCGTCGTCTGCCCGACCGTCGCGCTCCGCGCCCAGTGGGCAGACGCGGCGGACGCCGTCGGCCTCCACCTCGACCCGCGATGGCGCAACGCAGACGGCTCCTGGCATCAGGAGGTCGGCGGTGTCGTCGTCACCTACCAACAGGTCGCCTCGGCCCCCGACCTGTTCGCGCACCACCTCCGGCGGCCGACATTCGTGGTGCTTGACGAGGTCCATCACGCAGGAGATCAAGCCACCTGGGGCACCGCACTACGCGCCGCGTTCGACGGCGCCCACCGGCGCCTGGCCCTGTCCGGCACCCCGTTTCGCTCCGACGCCAGAGCGATCCCATATGTCCGTTACGACGCCGACCGCCGCTGCGCTCCGGACTACGTCTACGGATACGGCGAGGCGGTGACCGACGGCGCCTGTCGCCCGCTCGTGTTCAGGTTGCTCGACGCGACGCTCCGCTGGCGCGTCGACGAGCAACAGACGATTGCGGCATTTGCGGACGAGCTCGGCCCCCAGGATGACGCGCGGCGGCTGCGGACCGCGATCGACCCGGCCACACCGCTGCTCCCCCAGATGCTGCGAGACGCCGACGCGCTGCTCGTCAAAGCGCGGGCGGTCGTCGATGACGCGGCCGGCTTGGTGCTGTGTGACGACCGGACTCACGCGCGGGCGGTTGGCGCACTACTGCGCACGATCACCGGCGAGAAGCCGGCAGTCGTCGTGAGCGATGAGGCCGGCGCACATGCTCGGATCGAGCGGTTCGCGCGCGGCGCTGCCGCCGCGCCGCGGTGGCTCGTGGCGGTCAACATGGTCAGCGAGGGCGTCGACGTGCCAAGGCTGATCGTCGCCGTCTACGCCACTGTCAAGCGGACCGACCTGTTTTTCCGCCAGGCCGTCGGACGGATCGTAAGACGACGCGCCCAAGACCCGGCCGACGCGATCGCGACGGTGTACATGCCCGCCGACCCGACGCTGAAGCAGCTGGCCGAGCGGGTCGAGGTCGAACTGCGCCAGCAGGTGAGCGATGACGTGGGCGCCGACTTCGACGCGGAGCCGCCGCCGGGCTTCGGGCGTCGTGCCGACTTCGAGGCACTCGACGCGGAGGTCGAGGCCGGCGGGATGATCATCGCCGGCATCCACTACCGCCGCGATGAGGTCGAGGCCAGTCGGCGGTTGCTCCGGGAGCTCGGCCAATCAGAGCGCTCGCTGCGCTCGGTGCTCGAGTTCGTCCGTCGAGAGCGAGTCGGATCAGCGCCCACGCCCGAGGTGCCGAACCGAACGACCGGTACACCCGGGTCCCCGTCGGGTGTGCCTACCCACCGCCGGATCGACGCCAAACGCCACGCCCTCGACCGCCTGGCGCGCCGCTGGGCCGAGCTTCGCCGGGCAATCGACCCCACCTATACCTGGCCGAAGGCGCAATCTCGTGTCAACCGGGCGATGGGCGTTGACCGCCGCGCCGACGCCAGCGAGCGCCAACTGGACGACGGCCTTGCCTTCCTCCATTCGGAGCTCAGCAAGCTTGCTCAGATGTACCCCGAGGAAGCCGAGCGCCTCCGCATCCCAGGGAGCCTCGAGGCGATCGACAACCGCTTGCACGCCGCCACCGGGCTGATCGCCCCGAGCTCAGGCTGATCGGGAGCCGAGGTTCGGGGTCGTGCGTTCTCGACGGTCGATCGCTGACATCTCGGCGCAGACTCTGTCAATCGTTCCCGGTCGGGATCACGCTCGCCGGCTCGACCATCAGCAAGACCGTGCGTCCGTGCGCGCGTGGGCGGTGAACGACGCCACGCGGGATCGTCACGCCCTGATGCACACCAAGCAAGAACGGGTCCCGCCCCTCGACCTCGAGCCCGAGCCTTCCCTCGAGCACGAGAAAGAACTCGTCTTCATGCTCGTGGCTGTGCGAGTCGACGAGCTCGCCCTCGACCACGGCAAGTCGAATGACGCAATCATTCACGCTCGTGAGCGTCTGATTCACCCACGGTTCATACCCCTCAGCCTCCGCAGCGATGTCGATTTGCGCCAGCTGACCGTACTTGTCGTCGTACCTGATGTCGTAGTTCTGCACAGATACCTCCCAGTTGTTTCTCTGATTGTTAGGTCCACCACTACAACGGTAACCATTCAGTCGACGCGTTCACCGCAACGAAGTTTGCCGGGAAACCAGCCGCAGTTGTCTCAGACGCGGACGCCCTTACCTCAGACGAGATGCAGGCGATCGCTGGAGAGATGAGCTGCTCGGAGACGGCGTTTCTTCTCTCGCCGAGCGCCGACGACCATGACATCTGGGTGCGCTACTTCACTCCTACGAGCGAAGTCCCAATTTGCGGACATGCGACCATCGCGGCGCACTACGTGCGCGCGACAGAAGTCGGGACGTTCGCTGCGAGAAGAGTGCGAGCCAAGACCGGAGCAGGAATTCTTCCGGTAGACATCGAGCCGGTCGGACGCGATTTCGAGGTCACCATGACACAAGGAGCCGTAGAATTCGCGCCGCCTCTCCGCGAACCGCAACTAGCGGAACTCCTCGAAGCACTCGGATTGGATCGCGATGACCTCGATCCTCGCCGTCCGCCTCAAATCGTAAGCACGGGCCACTCCAAGGTCCTCATCGGACTCAAGACCGTGGCCGACGTTGACCAGCTGAGACCAGATCTAGTCGACGCGATCGATGACCGGTTCGAGCCGAGCGGCCGCGGCGAGTGGCATTGCAGAAGGCTGGGTCGCCGTTGGACGAGTGCTTTGGCCCAGTGGGTCGCTATGCGGCAATCGTTCGAGGCCGTGCCGAGCGCATCGTTGATCCTACGTCGCATTGGCGAGTCCGATCAGGTTGCCCTCGAGGTCTGTGAAGTGGCCGATCACGAGGCCGTTCGGTGCTGTCACTGGGCCCATTTTGCGCTGTCCGCCCAGTCGCTCGGCCTTGTCCAGCGCCGTCTCGACGTCGGGCACGCCAACGTAGAACACCACGTGCGGCTGATAGCGCTCGCCGCCGCCGATCCCGCCACGGATCCCGCTGCCATCGCTTGCAGTGAGTAGATCGATGAAGCCGTAATCGGTCGGTTCGGAGACCGCCTCGGCGACGGTTCCGGTGGTGTCGCAATCCCAGTCGAAGAGGTCGCTGAAGAAACCGCGCAGTCGGGTGGGGTCGTTGCCGATGATCTCGAAGTGGACGATTGGTTGTCCCATGCTGATTCTTTCTGGACCGAGGCAGGGCCTGCGGTCTCGTCCGGGGGAGCCCCTTTTCAGATCGAGGGGACAGGAGCGAGAGTAACGTCGATAGTTGCAAAAAGCAACTAGCAAGTTGTAAGATTGCGCCAATGCGGTTGACGAACTCCCGGCGTGCCCACCGCGCGTAGCTATGGCGACGCATGCCCGATCGCCCGCGCGCTCGACGTGATCGGCGAGCGCTGGGCGCTGGTGGTCGTGCGCGAGTTGATCTTCGGAGCCCAGCGGTTCTCCGACCTACGCCGAGCGCTCCCCGGCGCGAGCACGAACATGCTCACCGACCGGCTTCGCGAGCTCGAAGCCCACGGAGTCGTCCGCCGTCGCATCCTGCCGCCGCCGGCCGCCTCCGCGGTCTACGAGCTGACCGACCGCGGCCGCGACCTCGAACCAATCCTCGACACGCTCGGCGCATGGGGGAGCACCGAGCCGCGCCCCGAGCCCAGCTCGCTCACCGCAACCTCAGTCCTGCTTTTCCTTCGTGGCAGCGCGCGCGCACGCCCCATCCCGGCCGCCATGACCTACCGGGTACAACTCGACGACCGCGTCTGGACCATCTCCACCGCTGACGGTCAGCTCGAGGTCCTTTCCCACGACACCGCCGCGGCCGACGCGACCCTCCGCACCGATCCAGAAACGCTCAACTCGCTGCTCCACGACCCGGCCGGTCTCGACGCCGCCATCGCCCGCGGTGCCGTCCACACGGAGGGCAACCTCTCCGCGCTACGGCGCCTCATCCAGGTGGCCATTTAGCTCGCCGGTCCGCACATTTCCACCAGCCGTGTTCGCTCGGCGGACGAGCATGCCGGACGTTGGGTTTGCTGGCTTGAGTAGATAGTTCAACTGCATATACTGCTCGGTATGGGAAAACGGACGATGCAAGAGGCGACGTTCCTGATCTTGACGGCGCTGGCCGCCGGCAGCCAGCATGGCTATGGGATCATCGCCGACGTCCGGGCGATCTCGGCCGGCCGTGTCCATCTGAAGGCCGGAACCTTGTATTCGGCGCTGGAGCGTCTGCGCGCGGACAAGCTGATCGAGGTCGACCGCGAGGAGCTTGTGGATAGCCGACTGCGTCGCTACTACCGGCTGACGCCCGCAGGCGGCGAGCTGCTCGCCGCCGAGGCGGCGCGGTTGCAGGCAAACGCTCGTGTCGCGATGTCGCGACTCAAGCCGGCCGCAGGGATAGCCACGTGAGCGACTCGGCAGACCTCGAGCGACGTTACCGGCGGCTGCTGGCCTGCTACCCGCGGGCGTTCCGGCACGAGCACGAGCAGGAGATGCTCGCGGTGTTGATGACCGGCGCCGACGAGGGTCAGGAGCGGCCCGGGCTGGGAGAGGCCGCCGATCTGTTCAGAAGTGCGATCTGGATGCGTCTGCGTCCCGTCGTGCGACGCTCGCAACCAACCGTGTTCTGGGCGGTCAGGCTGATGTACTTCTGCGCAGTGTTCAAGTTGCTCGGCGTCCCGATCCTTCCAGCGACTCGGGGGAGCGGCGCGTACCCGCTTGATGTCGGCATCGGCTGGGGTGTGTTCGCCTTGCTGGCGTGGACGAACAGCCGCGGGCATCACTGGGCCAGGGTTCTGTTCGCGGTGTGGGTTGCGTTCCACACTGCAGCCTTGTTCTACGACGTCGCGCACGTTTCAGCGTCCTCAGCCCCAGCGTGGACGCTCATCGCCAGCGTGGTCTTCTGGCTCGTCGAATTCGCGGCTGTGGTGCTCATCCTGAGCAAGCAGTCCGGCGCGTATTTCCGACACGAGTCTGCCCAGATGTAGCTTGGCGACGGCGAGAGGCGATCGCGCCGGCCGCGGCGATCGCCCCGGCGGCCGAGGTATGGCCGCCGTGATGGGCCGCCCGGCCTCGGCTGGTGACGGCCATCCCTGCTTCTGCTTCGGTGCCGGTCGGAACAAATGCAGAGAGCGCAAACGACGCGTCCCCATAACGGCGACCAATTCGGCCGCGTGCTCGTGACGCGAGCCACGGACGCGTCCTCAAGATCTCGCCTCGGTCGCGATCGTCCGCCGGCTGATTCGCCACCCCTCCGGCCGGCGGGTGACTACCTGCCGAACCTGCGCCGATCCGACGATCGCCGGCGACGCTCCCGAGCCCACCATCAGCATCACGCTGTCGACCTTCGGCTCCGGGCCGGACGTATCGATCACCGCGTTCAGCGTCAGGTGCAGAGTGCCGGCCGGCTCGCCGGCCCAGACGTGCGCGACGGCATCGCGTAGGGCGCTCCGGCCGTGCACCGTGCCCATCGCGCCGTCCATCACCGCATCCTCGGTGAACAACGCGGCGTATCCGTCCGGATCGCGCGCGGTGGCGCGCGCGTCGGCGCGCGCCACGAGCTGGAGGATCGCGAGCGCGTCCTCGGCGTCGAGCGCTACCTCGGAGGCCCCGGTCATGAGGGCGGCCGCATCGAGTGCTCGATCCGCGCGGTGACCGTCTCTCCCAGGACCGATTTGGGGATCGCCGCGTGGATCGTTCGCGGTGGTGTCGCTGAGTAGACCGAACCGGTCTGGTCTGCCCACTGGGTGACGCGGAAGGAGATCGCCATGCTGCACAGGGCGTAGGCGTCACGCCGGTCGAGCCCCGCGTGGACATTGAGCCACGCGATCGCTGTGCGGACGCAGTTGGGCAGCGCCGTGTCGAGCGAGTCCGCGAACGCCATCACGATCCAGTGGGTCGGGGTCTCGATCGTCGGCCCGGCCAGCTCGACGCCCTTGTGGACGAGGTACTGGACGCGGAGCTCCTCCATCGCGGACTCGATCCCGGTCTGATCGACGACGCCGTCGGACTGGATCGCGTTCGCGTCGCCGGTCCACACGCGCGCGCCGGGCTTGAACACGGGCAGGAACAGCGAGGTGCCCTCGGTCAGCTCCCACAGATCGAGGTTCCCGCCGTACGGGCCGGCGAGGATCGCGCTGATCGGCTCCTCCCCCTCGGGCTCGACGGCGTACACGCCCATCGATGGCTTGAGCGGGATCCGGATCCCGTCGACGAAGTCGGCGTGCGTGCGGTCCCCGCTGAACCGAAAGTAGTGCACATAGGGCTCATCGAAGTCCGACGGCAGCGCGCCGACACCGAGCGGGAACGAGTTCCAGCCCCAGTCGATCGGCCGCGTGCGCAGCATCTTGCACTCGAGCACATCGCCGGGCTCGGCGCCGTTGACGACGACCGGCCCAAGGTTGGAGTACGGCCCGGAGGGAAACTGCTTGCGCAGAGGCTCGCGGGCGGCGAACGACATCCCGAACGTCGCCTGGTTGCCCCACTGGGTCCAGGTGTTGGGACAGGAGACGATGTCGCCCGACTCGATCGTCAGCGCCGCCGGGCGGGTGGGATCGATCATGCCCGAACTGATCGACTCGTGACTCGATGTGAGCACGTAGGTGGTCGGCTGATTCATTCGTCCTCCGCGTCGTGGGCAACTCGCGTGCACGGTACGCGGCAGCGGTCCCTCTCGCTTCAGTCGCGTGACTGAGCAGCCGAGCCGCGTTGCGCTAGCCGCGGGAGCGCAGGCGTTCCTCCCAGAAGTCAAGCGCGTGCGCGGAGCCGACGCCCAGATCGATCCGGTGGATCATGCCCGCGCCGGGGCGGCCCGGCGCTGCGCCTTGGAATTCGAACCAGGTGAGGATCGACATCATCGTGATGTGGTGCAGGCCCTGAAGACGCACGGTCACTCCCATCGGTCGGTGGCCGTAGCGCTCGATGAACCGCTCGCCGGCGAACGCCATCCGGTCCTGGATCGCGATCGCGCCGCCGAGCGCCGCGATCCGCTCGATCGAGCGCCCGGGTCTGTTCCGGACCGGCGAAACTCCTCAGGCTACGGCCGAACTGCCCGATCAGGGCGTCGATATCTCCGCGATGCTGCTGAAGCCCAATATGGTGCACTCTGGATATGGCGCGACCGCTCACGCCGACTACGAGGAAGTCGGCAACCGTACCCTGGAAACGGGGCCACTTGCGGCCTGAGGCTGCGGCGCGACGCGTCTGGCCTCGCGGTCGTCCATGACCGCCGTGGCCGACCGAGCGTCAGACTCAGCGCAGGGTCCGAAGCTCGGCCGGAGGATCGTCTCGCTGTTCGAGCCCTACCGGGCGCGCGTCGGCCTGATCGTCGCCGTGATCGTGGTCAGCTCAGGGCTGAGTGTCGTCGGGGCGCTCCTGATCAAGGTCGTGTTCGACAAGGCACTCTTTCCGCGGGGCGGTCCGAACCTTTCGCTCCTGTTCGAGCTCGTCGCGGTGCTGATTGCAATCCCGATCGTCACCGGGGTGCTGAACATCGTCCAGACCTACTACACCAACTGGGTCGGCAACCGGGTGATGCGCGACCTGCGCGACCGACTGTTCGGGCATCTGGAGCGGATGTCGCTGGCGTTCTTCACCGGGACGCGCACCGGCGAGGTGCAGTCGCGGCTGGCCAACGACGTCGGCGGCGTCCAGACAACGATCACCGAGACCGCGTCTTCGGTCGTCTCGAACGTCGTCGTAGTCGCGTCGACGATCGTTGCGATGCTGATCCTGTCGCCGACACTCACGCTGCTCTCGGTCGCGATCGTGCCGGTGTTCGTTCTGCTCAGCAACCGCGTCGGGCGCACCCGCCGCGCGGCGCGGCGCCAGACGCAGGTCTCGCTCGCTGAGATGAGCGCGATCACCCAGGAGAGCTTGTCGGTGTCCGGGGTGCTTCTGTCCAAGGTGTTCGGCCGCCAGGATCGGGAGATCGATCGCTACGGCGCCGAGAACGCCCGGCAGGCTGACCTCCAGGTGCGCCAGGCGATGACCGGCCGCGGTTTCTTCGCTGTCACCCAGGCGTTCTTCGGGATTGCCCCGGCGCTCCTCTACCTGGTCGCGGGACTCGAGCTTCACGGCGGTAGCAGCCTCAGCGCCGGGACGATCGTCGCGTTCACGACGCTCCAGACACGCCTCTTGCAACCGATCAACCAGCTCCTGCAGGTCTCGGTGGACGTGCAGTCCTCGCTGGCGCTGTTCACGCGCGTGTTCGAGTACCTCGACCTGCGGCCCGAGATCACCGATCACCCCGGCGCCCTGCAACTGCCGGCCGGCGAGGTCAGGGGCGAGGTCGAGCTCGAGCGCGTCTCGTTCGCCTACGGGCCAGGCGAGGGCGCCGGGCAGAACGGCAACGCACCGCGGCACTGGGCGCTGCGTGACGTCAGCCTGCGCGTCGAGCCAGGGCAGCTCGCCGCGCTGGTCGGTCCCAGCGGCGCCGGCAAGACGACGATCTCCTACCTGATCCCGCGCCTCTACGAAGCGACCGAGGGCGCGGTCAGGATCGACGGGCGGGATGTGCGCGACCTGACGCTCGCCTCGATCGCCGGGATCTGCGGCGTCGTGACGCAGGAGAGCTACCTGTTCCACGCCTCCGTGCGCGACAACCTGCGCTACGGACGCCCCGACGCGACCGACGCCCAGGTTCAGCAGGCCGCGCGTGCGGCCTACATCGATGACCGGATCGCCGAGCTCGACGATGGCTACGACACGGTCGTCGGCGAGCGCGGCTACCGCTTCTCAGGCGGCGAGCGCCAACGACTTGCGATCGCGCGCGTGATCCTCAAAGACCCGAAGGTGCTGGTACTCGACGAGGCCACCTCGGCACTCGACACCGAGAGCGAGCGGATCGTCCAGCAGGCGCTCCAGGCGGTGATGGAGGGCCGAACCACGATCGCAATCGCGCACCGGCTCTCGACGATCCGCGCCGCGGACGTGATCTTCGTACTCGACCACGGGCAGGTGGTCGAGCGCGGGAGCCATGATCAGCTCATCCAACGGGGCGGCCTCTACGCGCGGCTCTACGAAGAGCAGTTCGGCGGCGGAGCGGTCCAGGCGTTCTGCTCGGATGGGATCGTGCTTGCCGACGGGCGCTGTGTCCGGCCCGTGACAGCACAACACGGGGCGGCTCCCGCTAGCGTGACGGCATGACAAGGCATGCGCTGTGAAGCGCCGGGCGCACCGCTCAGCCAATACGAGGAGCTGTTCTAGGAGAAGGTCAATCTCTTCGACTCACATGACAGTGCCGTTATGCGCAAGGATGCTCTGTTTGGTCGATAATCGACGGCGCGAATGGATCAGGCCGACGCTGAATCACGACGACGCGCCTTCGAGAGGAGAGTTGAGTTGGAGCTCGAGCCGCTCGCTCTCCGGGACGTAACCGGGCTGACACTGATCTTTGCCAGCCTGTGCGTTGTGTCGTGCGGTTGGGTCTTTTTCTTCGGAAGCGCCTGGTTGCATGTCCACGGTAGGACGGGCTACATAGGCATCGCCTTGATACTCGGCGGAGCTACGGCGTTTGAGCTGACTGTCTGGTTGCTTCAGCCACATAAAGCCGCCAAACACGCATCGCACAGGCTCCGACACCATGCTCGCAAGTTGCGCGGTGCTGGCCGCGAGCAGGCTCAACCCATGACCAACGCCGAGTTTGACGCGCTCGAGGATGCTGTTGATCGATCCTCTGCAAAGTCCCCGGATTGACTCTCGCCTCGACCGAATCGGGATCGGCGGAGCAGGACGTGCCCCTGCCGGAACAGCGGGGTTAGGGGCTTCGGGTTGCCTTCCAGACCTCCTCGCACGGCCAGCGCTTCGCCCATTCCAGCGTGATGAATGGTGACCGGGTGGTCGAGCCGTCGGGCGGTCGGATCTCGACCAGGCCGTCGATCGCGAATCCGCTGTCGCGCAAGAGAGCGATCATCTCACCGTGCGGTAGGTGGAACTCGACCGACTCGTCGTCTGACCACTCGAAGCGGCGCATCCCGAAATAGGGCCGCAGCAGCCGATCGGTCGCCGGGGCGTTCTCCTCGTCCGGCGTCGTCAGCATCGCCAGCACCCCGTTGATCAGGAAGATGAGGCGACCACCGGGACGCAGGAGCCGTGCGGCCTCCGGGATCCAGCGGTACGGATCGCACCAGATGCTCGCGCCGTACTCCGAGATCGCCAAGTCAAACGACGCGTCCGGCGCCGGCACCGCCTCGGCGTTGCCGTGGATGAGCGGGAACTCGAGCCCGTGTTCGAGCTGGAGCTCGCGGGCCGTCCGGAGCTGCATCTCCGAGTTGTCGATGCCGACCGGTCGCGCGCCGCGACGCGCGAGCCACGCGGACACATACGCGGTACCGCACCCGAGCTCGATCACATCCCAACCCGACACGTTGTCGGGCAGCAGCCTGAGCTGCGCCTCCGGGACGGCCCATTCCCCCCACGACGGCTCCACCTCAGACCAACGTTGGCGACCCGGCTCCGCGTAACCCGGCGCCCATCGATCCCACTGCCTCCGATTGCGGCTGACGTAATCCGACTGCTCGCTCATCGCCACGAGTGTCCCGGCACGAGCGGACGCCACCCCATCCCGCCGCGGTTTCGGTCGGCGTCGGCTCGAGAAGCGATCGCGCCCGCGGTGCCCTGGCTCGCCCAGCGGTCACAAACGGGCGCATTGCTGCGTTACTGCTGCTGTGGGCGTCGAGATTCATGTAGCTGATCGGGAGCTGTTGAGGCGGACCCGGGAGGGTGATGCCGATGCGTTCGCCGTCTTCTACCGGGAGCGTCATCGCGCAGTGCTGGCGTATTTGCGGGTGCGGGTCTCGAGCGCGGAGGTGGCTGCCGATCTGATGTGCGAGACGTTCACGAAAGCGCTGGTGGCGGTCCATGATCGCGAGCGGGAGCTGCCGATGGTCCCGATCGCGTGGCTCCTCGCGATTGCCCGCAACGAGCTGATCGACTCCGTGAGACGCGGCCGAGTCTCCGACAGCACTCGCCAGCGGCTTGCGCTGGAACGCGTCGAGCTGTCTGCTGGCGAGATTGAGGCCGTGGACGACGCCGCCGCCGACGCTGACGTGCTGGAGGACCTGAGGGCTGTTCTGCCCGCCGATCAGTTCCATGCGCTCACGGCGCGCGTTCTCGACGGCCGCAACTACGCGGATATCGCGAGCGAGCTTCAGTGCTCGCAGAGCATCGTGCGCAAGCGCGTCAGCCGTGCGATGGCCTACCTCCGCGCCACCAGAGGAGAGAACTGATGAGCACACTGAGAGGCTTCGAGACGACCCTCGCGGCTGCCTCCCGCGCTCTGTACGCCGAGGCTGAAGCCGCTCGAGCGCCGAGCCCAGGCGACTGGGCCGGCAGGCGGTTGGGCCGGTGGGGTCTCCTTCGTCGCGTCCGGCAGCTCGGCGTCGGAGTCCAGCTTGTGCTCGCGCTCTCGACGGTCTCGACACTCGCGACCGGGGGGACGCTCGCTTGGATCTTTCTCTCGGCCGGGCACACTAACCAGCTGGCGAGCGTCGAGTGCAACGTCACCCACAACAGCCAAGCGATCATCGACACGGTCACGGGCGACCCAATCACCGACTGCGCGATCACGTGGCCGTCCGCGACCGCCGGGCGCCATGAAGCGCCTCCGCTCACAGCGTGGGGACTGGCTAACAACACCAAGACGGCGGTCGTGCAGCCAACAAGCTGGGGTCAGCCGTTCCACGGCGCCGACGGGCCGTGGCGTCGTCTGCCGGCAGGCTGGAGCGTCAACCTGCCGGTCGTTGAGCTGACCGACCAGCTCATCGACATCGCCAGCCCGCTCAGCGGCACGCCGATGACCGCGTCGGGCGGCCCGGCTTGCAGCTACGCGGGCGCGGACGAGCGGGCTGTTCGAGCCCTGCTTGCTGCTGATGGGCTCTCCTCATGGCACGTGCGCGTGAGCCCAAATGATCGTGGCCGGGCGGTCTCGACCGGTTGCCGTTTGTTCGCGCCGAACATCGACGGCGATACGCGAACCGTGCAGCTGATCCAGTTCGGTCCGGAGCGCCCGTATGTGCAGACACCCCAGCAGCACAGAATCGCCAATGCCGCGGCGGTCACAGACCGCAAACTCCTGGCAATCCAGCAACACCTCAACCGCGACTTCGCTCGACGATGCGAATCTGTCGCCGGCGCCGTGGCGGACTGGACCAAGGCGGCACGGTCAGCTGGGTTCCGCCCAACCAGCCTGAGCTACTACCGCGCCATCAACGATTTCACGAACCCGGTCTCCAGCCAGCTCTCCAACGACTACTACACGCTCGTCAAACAGCCCCGTTCCCAACACACCGGTCCCTGCGCGCACATTCTCGTGATGCGAGCTGGCGGTGGGAGCTGGACGGTCTACGCCGCACGCATCACCCCATGACCCCGGCGGGCCAGACTCTGCTAGGCGGCGACTGATGGCGAGCCGCGGGCGGACCCGGCCTGGGTCCGCGCCGCGGAGCGTCTATCTTGTGCGATCGGGGTTGGTGGGGGAACACGTCTCCGGTAAATGGGGAGAGGTCGAGCCACATGTACTGGTAGGTGCGCTTTGTGAATACCCAAACCGTTGGTCGAGCGTCGTAGGTGATCAGACCAGACGCCGTTGTTGCGTTAGTAGCTCTCTCCCGGACCGCGCGCGGCCTCGTGGCACACACAGTGGGCCGTCGCTTCATCGCCGTTGATCTCGATCGGACCTTGCGTCACAAACTGAACGAAATACTCTCTCTCGCCGCGAAGATCGCGGAACAGGTCCACGATGTCGTCCACGCCATGGGCGCGCCTCTCAAACGGCTGACCCTCGGTGCCTCCGATGACCCAGTCGGCGTCGTCGGCCCACAATGCGAAATCCGTCGTAGTCGCTGTGAATTGCACCCCACTGTCGGCGAGATCACCGTTGACTGCGACCACTTGTACGCCCGGGACACCGACCTCAAGATCGTCGCCATGACCGCTCCGATCGGCAGCGAGGACGCCAGCAAGATCGAGCTGGCGCGCATCACTGCCTTCAGCCACGCGTCGTGGCCACGGGGGGCTCACTCTGGGGAAGGTCCGGCTCGGCTGGCGGGCTTTAGCCGAGCGGCATCGCCTCGTACGCCGGCGTGAGCTCAGTCCATCGTGCCTTCCACACCGACTGGTCGCCGGCCAGCGTGCGGGCGAGATCTTCGAGGTGTGCCTGCCAGCCGGCGCCGTGAAAGTGCAGTTGGGCGAGCGGGAGGCCGCGCTCTTCGATCACGAGGCGAGTCTTGTTACCCTCGGTCGCCAGCCAGGCCTCGATCTGTGCCTCGTCCTCGGTTTCGGGTTCCATCGTGAGTAGAAGATGGTGCGGTCGTTCGCAGGCGTCGACGCGTCCGGGTCCGGTCCAGGTGCTGGTGAAGGTGGCGTGGATGGTGCCACCGACGCGGAGGTCTCCGGAGACCTTGGCGATCCAGCGCGCCAGGCGCTCGGGATCGGTGCAGGCGTCCCAGAGGTCCTCGATGTCCGTGTCGTAGACGTCTTCTAGGCGGATCGCGCCGCGCTGTTCGTCGAGTGCACGCATGCTACCGATGGTGTTCATGGAGGGCTCCTGTTCGTCGGGGTCTTGGTTCGGGCGACTTCGGTGTGCAGAGCGTCGAGTCGGTGGCGCCATAGAGTTCGGTAGTTCTCCAGCCACGCGTCCACCTCTGCGAGCGGGGCGGGGCGCAGGCTGTAGATCCTCCGCTGCGCTTCTTGGCGGACGTCAACCAGCCCGGCTTCGTGCAGCACCCGCAGATGCCGCGAGACACCCGGGCGCGCGATCGGGAGTGCCTCGGCGAGTTCGCCGGCGGTGGCTGGGTGGTCGCGGAGGATCTCAAGCAAAGTGCGGCGGCTGCGGTCCGCCAAGGCGTGCAACACGGTGTCCACGGCAGCTAGCGTATCCAACTTGTTACGTAACCGCAAGGGTACGCGGCTTCGGGGAGACCGATGTATGGCCTTCACCTGCTGTTTCTTTGAGTGAGGCCGGGACACGATTTGGAGGCGTGTCCCGAATATGTCCCGGCCGGGCTGTACGATTTTGCGATGGCAGGCGACGGTTCTAGCGGATGCGCGGACGCACTGGGCGGCCTATCGTCCGCCTTCTCCGGGTCCGTTTCACACGTCGTGTGGCTCTCGACGGCGGATCCCGAGATAGCGGCCGAGGAATGCGTAACCGCCGAGGAATGCGCCGCCTTCCAGCAGTCCGCGGAGGACGCCGTCGTATGGGTCGTTGACGGCGACGCCGGCGAGCGTGATCACGATTGCAAGGCCGGCGGCGATGATGAAGGCCAGCCGGTTCACCGACCCGCCGGCGATCCGTGTTGCGACGGGCTGGAGCGGCCCGAGGTCGGCCAGCAGGTCGCCCGCCGGACCGGCTGTCTGCGGTCGAAGTCGCCCCGCACGGACGACGGCGGGTGCTGCCGCGACGAGCATCACCACACCGGCCGCTGAGGCGAGGGGCCACCAGACGTTCGTTGGGTGGCTGCCGATCGTGATCGCGCCGTGGTGGGCGCGGTAGGCCTGGCTGAGCGGGAAGGCGGCGATCGTCACCACGCCGGCGGCCAGCCCGGTGCCCGCCCGTCGAGCGAGCACCGAGGCCTCCTCGCGGGGGATCGTGCCGCGGCCGCGCAACCTGAGTGCCCGGAGCAGTCCGAGCCCGCCGGCGACGAGCGCGACCTGGGCGGCGATCGCCGAGATCAGGAGCGAAACCGTGTCAGCGGTCCCCAAATCGTTCGCGGTGAGGGGTAGCAGCGCGACGGCGCGCACGACAACGAGGATGCCGGCGAGCGCCAGCGCAACGAACGCCTGGTACGTCGCTGTTCGGGCGAAGCTCGTGCCGAACTCGTCGGCGAACTGGGTTGCGAGCGCGGTCGGGTCGCCCAGGTCGGCGGCCGGGTCACAGCTGAGGTGGTCGGCGAACTCGGCGACGATCCGTTTCCGGCGGGCGCCGCGGATACCGGCGCGAGCCAGCTGCGCGTCGAGGTCGTCCAGATATTGCGTGGTATCGGTCATGCCAGCACCGCTTCGACCGTTGAGGCGAACTCGCGCCATCGCCGCCGGCGGATGCCGAGCTCCCGCTCGCCTTTGGCGGTCAGCCGGTAGACGCGACGGCGCCGGCCGGTGTCCGACCATTCGCTGGAGAGCAGGCCGTTGTGCTCCAGGCGATGCAGCGCCGGGTAGATCGTGCCCTCAGGCAGCTCCAACCGACCCCGGCTGCGGACCTTGAGTGCCTCGATCACCGCATAGCCGTGCTTGGGCTCGCCCGCGATGATGGCCAGGACAAGCCCGTCAAGATGTCCCTTGAGCTGTTCGGCTTCCATACCTAGCGATGCTATGCCTAGCATCGCTAGGTGTCAAGGTGGGGCGCGGCCCGGAGCCACTACCCCGATCTCGATGGTACGAGCGCCGGGACCTGCTCTCCTCGGGCGCCGGTATCCAGCGACCATTGGGTCGCGGCCCCTGTGTTGCGCGCGGAAAGCTCGCATCCGTCCACGATCGCTTTGGTCCTCTCGACCATCTTGGAGCGCACGATCGCATCGGCGACGATCCACCGCCGCGGCTCCGCGGAACCGCCCCCGACGCTGGCGAGCGCTTTCATCCTCGCAGGCGCGCTCGTCCGGCTTGAGCCTTGGCGACGAGTTGCAGGGTCGGGCTCGGCGTCGTTCGCCCTAGGCTAGGTGCGTGAGGTTTGCGTCGCACCGGGGCTTGGGGCTGGCGACGCGCTCGCGCTCTGTTGAGCCGCGCCTGCCGTCAGCTTGTTTGTCCGCGGGCGCGAACCCACATAGCCAACAGCGGGTCCGCGAGCCGATATCCGGTGAGGGTACGTGTGTCGGCGACGAGGTCGCCGGAGTCAATGAGCGCCTGAGCGGCTTTGCGCGGGGCGCCGCTGCGACTGCCACCCACCCGCGCCTGGCTGGCCGCCGTGTGGAGCCCGGCGAGGTCTTCGGCGACGGCGACTAGGACGCGGCGCTGGCTGTCAGTCACGCCCGTCCAGACGGCGCGCAGCTCGTCGGCGACCTCGTTCATCACGGTGTCGAGCGCGCGGGCGAATGCCTCCTCGTCAGCGACCGCTGCGGCGGGGGTCTGCTCCCAGAGGAAGTGTGCGAGCTGCATCGTCCGCTGCGGATGCCCGGCGCCGACATCGAGCAGCCCGTCGATGGCGCCGGTAAGCGTCCGGTTGCCGCGCTCGAACCGGGCGTACATGTATTCGGCGAGGTCTTGCGGCTCGAGGGTGTCGAGATCCACAGCGCCTGTCTGCGCGTAGAACGCGCGGCGTTTGGAGGTGAACAGCTCCCGCATCATCCCGGGCTTTGACCCGGCGAAGATGTAGCTGGCGGCGTCGCCGTGCTGCTCTATTTCTGAGCGGATGACAGCGTCCATCTGGTCAGAGGCGGCGAGCACATCCTGGAACTCGTCAAAGACGACCAGTGCCCTCGTGCCGCGCTGGTCGTGTAGTCGGCGTGGCAGCGCGAGGCGCTCGAGCACGCTCTGCTGGGCGGCGGGGTCGAGCTTGACCTGCGCGCTGACCCCGGCGACCCCAACGCCGGCGTGCGCGCCGAGGGTCGGCGTCAGCCCGCGGCGGACCGCGGCGAACCACGCGGCGAGCCGCCCAGTCAACTGCTGGCCGTAGGCGAGCTCGATGCGCTGTGCGATGTCGGCGGCGGTCAGCACGCCGAAGAAGTTGACGTACACGTACGCGAACCCTTCCTTGGCGAGTTCGTCGCCCACGCGCCCCAGCAGCGAGGTCTTGCCGTACCGTCGCGGGGCGACCAGCCGGCTGTTGTGCCCGTCGACGGCGCGGTCCACCAGCGTCTTCGTTTCGGTGTCGCGGTCGATGAGCGTATCGGCACCGACCGGGTTGCTGTACTCGAAAGGATTCATCCGTCCCCCAGCGTAGCAGTCAGCCGTGCGCCAAACGAGAACACGGTCGTTCGCTCTTAGAGAACCACGAGGTGGTGCCGGTGATCTCTCCGGCGCTTTCGCCTTTCCGGCTCCGGCCGGTCGAACCAGCGGATCGGCGACGCTCCGCATCCCATGTTCGTGCGGACCCCCGAGTACGCCGTCGATTGCGTGTCCCTCCACCGAGGTGCGCCCGCGTCTGAGAGGAACGGGGCTGGTGCCTCGTGCGCGGCGCAGGGACGGCGCCGCAATTCGTCGTCATGGACTGTGCCTGCGGCTCGGTCTGTTGCGGAGGTTGTAGACGAGACCAGTGACGCTGCCGTCAGGAGGCGGCCGGCACTGGGCGGTACACGTGAAGCGCGGCGCCCGTTTTGTAGACCTGTGCGTCGACGAGCTCGAGCCGTAACGGCGTCGCGAGGTCTTTGAACAGCGCCAGACCGTGCTGGGGAGGCCGGTCCGGGGGATCGGATCCCCTGTTGCGGCGGGCCGTTCAGCAGGAGAGCCCTTCGGCGTCGGGATGGGCGGCGGCGGCGGCGCTTCCGGGTCCGGCGGCGCGCAGGCCAGAACGGGCTCCGGTGGCGGCGGTGGCCTATACGGCGGCGGTGGCGGAGGGGGAGTTCTCTGCACGCTTCCGGTTGGCTGCGCCACGGGCGGCGGCGAGGTTGGTGGCGGTGGCGGCGGCTCGTCGCTGGTGCCTTCGGAAATGGGAACGATGCAACTCGCCAGCTTCGCGACGGCACCGATGGTCGCGATCAGTCCAGTTCCCCCGCCCACGTGCGAGACCGTGACCAGCAGCACCCGTACGGCCTGCCGGTGACCGTGCAGCTCAGCTGCACCGAGGCAGTGGGCCAGCCGCTGACCTACGCGATCGCCAACGGTCCGGCACACGGGACGCTGAGCGCACTCAAGGCCGCAGGTCAGGTCACCGTCACCTACACCCCGGCCGCCGGGTTCGTGGGCACCGACAGCTTCAGCTACGACGCGTCGAGCACGAACGGCACCTCGACCGCAACCACGGTCTCGATCAGGGTCACGCCCAGAAGCGTGGCGGGCTCGGGACGCGCCCGTCGGAGCCAGACTGGGGCGAAGCTCCCGATCACCTGCATCCCCCACGGCGTCGGAGGCAACCGCGACTGCGATGTCACCGTGACGATGAGCGTCAGCCAGGCCAAGAAGATGCTCACGGTCGGACGGGCGACGGTCGTGGTACGCGCGGCTCGCATCCAGATCATCGAGGTCTCGCTGAACGGCAGGGGCAAGCATCTCCTCACGGCCCGCGGCAAGCTCACCGTGTCGATCGCCGTTACCCAGGACGTGAATGGAGACAACGTCCTCGTGGCCCACCAGCGCCTAACGCTCTAGCTCGCACTGTCGGATTGGGCCAACCGGCAGCGGAGCGACGACCGACACGAGACCTCGAGTCGCTCCTGTCGGCGCGAAGCAGCCACCGATGATCCGTCGAACCTCGTCGCCGCTCTGCCGCTCGAGGGGCTACGTCACGCGGTGGCTGCTCTCGGGCGTCGACTCGTCGAAAGCGGCCATGTCGCGTGATGGCTCGTGCAGCGGCAAACCAGCCATCTCGCTGGCGGAGCGGAGACGCCCGCTTTCATCCGCGTGCTTGCTGCGCAACAGGCACCCAGCTAAAGCTCTGCCAACCCCGCTGATCACCGATTCCAGGGCCGACTCGTGACGCGCGTTGGACGCCGGTTGGGTAGCCACGCCTCCCTGGTCTTCGCGGCCCGCAACGGCCTCATCCGCTGCCGCGGCTCCATTCGGGCTCGACTCCAACATCTCCAACGTTCTCCGTTCTCGCCCTCATGGTCGGTAATCCCTCGATTGTGAGTGTCTCGCCGGACGCTGTCAGAGAGGGGCGATCACGTTCGCGACGGCCCATTCCCGCTCGTGACCCAGCGATTCGGTGGATCCGGGCTGGATCACCGCCCCGCGAATCACCTCGCTGGAAAGACCCCATTCCTCGTTGAGGATCCGCATCATCCGGTCGTTGCCGTCGAGGGAGATCGCGAGCAGCAGATGCTCGGTGCCGACGTAGTCCATCCCTAGACTCAGCGACTCACGTACAGCCATCTTGAACACCGTCTTGGACCGCGTGGAGTACGGAAGAACGTCGGTCAAGGATTTCGGCTCGCCCGCAGGAACCATCTGGAGAAGTCGCGCTCGAAACGCGTCTTGGTCGACCCCGAGCGCGTGAAGGATCCTGGCTGCGTTACCGTCGGTTGTTCGCAGCAGTCCTAAGAGGACGTGCTCGACCCCGACATGCGTGTGGCCGAGCTCCAGCGCCTCCTTCAGGGCCTTGAAAATTACCACGCGCGCTGCCTCGGTGAACCGCTCAAACACGACCCAAACCATAATACTCTGCGCCGACGGCCGCAAAAGCGCGCCCGAACCACGAAGCTCCCGACCGGGGGACCCAGCGACCACCAGAGGGGAGTCGCCACCAGATGCCTGACCCAGAGGCGTGCATGCCTGATGAGGCTGCCGCGTCTTGCGCCGCCGGTTGGCGCGGCGTGCGCAGTTGACTCGGGCGCGCACGCGGCCCAAGAACGAGATCAAGCCTGTCACGAAATCCAAGCCCGTCCGGGACCCCCCTGCCAGCCCGACCGCGTCGCAACCCGCACAACGGGTGGACTCACCAGGACGTCTTGGTCGCGGAGCCGACGAGCATGAGCACCACGGTGGGGACCGGGCTTGGGTGCGCAGGGTGAGACGCGACGGCCCGCCTGGCCTGCGACTCCCAATCAGCGAGGGAGCTTGCAGCCGTGCCGCGTGGTATCGTGTCACCGTCGGTTCCCTCCCATGTAGGCAGGAACCAGACGCCCAAAGGTAACTAGTCCTCGACCGGAGGGAGGCCTTTAGGAATGAAAAGGGTAACCGTTCAGTCGTAGGGGCATAACAAGGATTCGCCGGGTCAGAGGGGCCTCAGCGTGGGCGAGGCCGATCCGCCAGCTGCTTGAGCCGCTCGATCGCAGCCCCGACGTGTGTGAGATATCGCTTGACAACGGCCTGCACGGACGGTTCGTCGGCGTGCTGGGGAAGCGCGCGGAGTAGGTTGAGTCGGCTCTTGGCCACCCATTCAGAGACGTCGGGTTCGCTCAACCAAGGCCCCTCTGTTCTCCACGTGCGGCTCATCATGCGCGGCCAGTCCTCG
>Ga0302326_10009170_pt1 | contig 21692 bp, 20 predicted proteins | sample Palsa_T0_3_FD_202264 | JGI IMG/M metagenome (GOLD analysis project Ga0302326, IMG submission 202264) | Peat permafrost microbial communities from Stordalen Mire near Abisko, Sweden - Palsa_T0_3 | ecosystem: Environmental > Terrestrial > Soil > Palsa > Peat permafrost | place: Sweden: Abisko... | reverse complement strand
CTCGTAGATCCGCGCCGACGGCTTGCGGATCCCGACCTCGCCGGAGATCACGACGCCGTCGAACAGCCGCGCCAGCAGCGATCGGTCATAGCGGCCCGTTCCCCAGGAGTTGGAGATCAAGCCGGTCATGATCCCGGCCGCGCGGGCACGGGCGACGGCGTCCTGCATCATGGGATCGTCGGCGCCGCCGGCGAACAGCCGGTCGATCAGCCTGTCGCCGTCGACGCCGAGCATCGCCGCGAACCGCGGCTCGAACTGCGACTCCTCGATCGTCCCGGTCTCCAGCGCGACGAGCAGCTCCCGTGACTCCGGATCGGAGCGAAATCGCGCGGCGACGGCGTCGGGGGAGATTCCCTCCTGCTCGCAGAACGTGGCGAACGAGGCGAACACGTCGGTCGTCATCACCCCGCCCCAGTCGACGAGCAGGCCCCGTGGTGCGGTCATCGGGCTCTACGCAAAGCCCGTACGGGTGATCTCCAACGCGCGACGGGCGAGCTGCACGACGCCGTCGCCGAACGTCTTCAGGTACGGGTCGTCGGTCGAGCCGGCGATCGCTCGCTTGTAGTTGCCCTCCATGAACACGACCGCCTTCCACAGCGCCAGCGTCACGTACCAGTCCAGCCGGCCGACCGAGCGGCCGGAGCGGGCCTCGTAGCGCTCGATCAGCTCCGCCCGGCTCGGGAAGCCGGGCTGCCGAGTGACCGTCTGCAGCGTGAACGAGGCCGGGTCGTCGTCGGGCTGGACCCAGTGGATCATCAGGTAGCCGACGTCGGCCAGCGGATCGCCGATCGTGGCCATCTCCCAGTCGAGGATGGCTGCCAGGTGGGCGGGTGGGTCCGATCCGTAGATCGTGTTGCCCAGGCGATAGTCGCCATGGACGATCGTCGCCGGCGGTGATTGCGGCAGATGCTCCGCCAACCAGTCGCCCACCTGCGCCACCTCGGGCAGGTCACGCGTGCGGTTGTGCTCCCAGAGCCCGCCGAACCTCCGCAGCTGGCGTTCCAGGTAGCCGGTCGGCTTGCCGAAGCCGTCGAGCCCGAGCCGCTCCCAGTCGGCGGCGTGCAGCTCGACCAGCCCATCGACCAGCTCGTCGGCGATCCGTCGGCGTTGCCCGTCATCGTCCAGCGCGGCCGGGACGGAGTCGGTGAGCACCTCGCCGTCGACCAGCTCCATCACGTAGAACGGAGCACCGATCAGCTGCTCGTCGTCGCAGACCGCGAGGATCTCCGGCGTGCGCACCTCGGTGGGCGCGAGCGCCCGCAACAGCCGGGCCTCGCGCAGGACGTCGTGGGCCGAGGGGGGCAGCGGACCGCGCGGAGGACGGCGCAGCACGACGCCGGTCGACAGTGCGAAGGTCACGTTCGAATGGCCGTCGCCGATCGGCTGGGCGGTCAGCTCGTCGGGGGCGTCGAGGCCGTGCGCGCGCAGGAAGCCCAGCAGTGGCTCGATCACCAGCAGCGGCTCGCGCTCGTTGGCGCGTCCCTGCTCGTGTGTGCGGACGATGTCGTCGGGGGCAAGCGCGACCGGCATGTGAGGGGCCAGCCTATCGCCGGCTCGGCCCGGGCAACCTCCCGCCGGTCTGCTCCGCGCGTGGCTCGGCTCGGATCAGGGCCGAGCCTCTGCGGTCAGACGTGGGTCGCCGGGCTAGACAGGGCTAGGCCGCAAGTGGCAAGCGCGCGCAGACCTCGCGGTCAAAGCGCCAGCCCTCGAGCTGGTCACGGTCACCGGCGGCGCCGACCACGGTCGCGCCCGTCCGGCGCTCGATCAGCGTCAGCAGCGCCGCCATCCGCTCGCGCAGTGCCGCGCCGAAAGAGCTGTCGTCGCTGGCCCAGTCATTCTCCGCGCCTTCGATCAGCACCGTCACCCGGTCAGGGTGCAGGCGCTCGATCTCGGTCAACAGCTCGGAGTCGGTGTCGTTCGGTCCAAAGATTGCAAGTAGATCGCTCATGGGCGTTGAGTCTTGTCCCGATCCGTAAAGCCGGCCTGAAGGCGTCCGAACAATTCTCACCCGCTCCTCGCCGAAGGCGAATCCTCGGGGATCGACGGTCCGTCGAACTGGTTGCCGGCCACGATTGGTCGCTTTTGCCGATGGGAGGACGAAAAGAGACCAAGCCTGTGATGCGGACCCGGCGATCGAGCGGTGCTGAGCGGCGATCGAGCGGTGCTGAGCAACTGGTCGAGGCCGGCGCCGTGGGATCAACCATCTAGGCTCGTAATCGCCATGCCCGAGTTGCCGGAGGTCGAGATCACCGCCCGCCTGATCGGCGCGGCGATCGCCGGCGCCGAGGTCGAGTCGGTGCTGACGCCGGGGATCAACGCGCTGCGCAGCTTCGACCCGCCGCTGAGCGCGATCGACGGCGCCGCCGTCACCGGCGTCGGGCGTCGCGGCAAGCTGTTCGTAATCGACTTCAACGGCGGGCCGCACATGCTGATCCACCTGATGTCGGCGGGTCGGCTACAGCTCTACGACACGCGCGCGTCGCTGCGCGACCGGACCTCGCGGCTGCTGCTGCGGCTGCGTGACGGCCGCGAGCTGCGGCTGCGTGAGTTCGGTACCAAGCAGGCGGCCTGGGTCAAGCTGCTGACCGACGAGGGCCTGGCGAACGAGGAGACGCTTCAGACGCTCGGTCCGGAGGCCTACCCCGATCCGCCGCCGCTGCGGCCGCTGTTGCACGCGCCGCGCCCGCTGCACGCGCTGCTGCGGGACCAGCGCGTGATCGCGGGGATCGGCCGCTCCTGGGTCGACGAGATCCTGCACGCGGCGAAGCTGTCGCCGTTCAAGCGCGGTGCCGAGCTCTCAGACGTGGAGTCCGAGCGGCTGCATGATGCGATCGTGGAGCAGCTGGGGCGCGCGCTGGCGCACTATGAGGAGCACATCGAGCTACCGATTCCGGACAAGCTGCCGATGCCGCTGCGGATCCACCGCCGCAACGGCGAGCCCTGCCCGCGCTGCGGCACCCCGATCGAGGCGGTCTTCTACGAGGACTACGTAATGTGCTACTGCCCGACCTGCCAGACCGACGGCAAGGTGCTCAAGGACCGCCGGCTCTCACGGCTGTTGAAGTGAGCGGCGGGTCGGAGGGCGTTACTAGGATCGCGATCATGCTCGAACCCGGAGATCAGGCCCCAGACTTCACGTTGCCCGACCAGAACGGCGACCCGGTGACCTTGTCGCAGCTGCGCGGCCACCACGTGGTCCTGTACTTCTACCCCAAGGCCGACACCCCGGGTTGCACCACGCAGGCCTGCGGCGTGCGCGACCACCGCGCCGACTACGAGCGGGCCGACGCGGTCGTGCTCGGGGTCTCGCCCGACGCGCCGAAGAAGATCGCGAAGTTCGACCAGAAGTTCGGGCTCGGCTTCCCGCTGTTGGGCGACGAGGATCACGCGGTCGCCGAGTCCTACGGGGTGTGGGTCAAGAAGTCGATGTACGGCCGCGAGTACATGGGCAACGAGCGCACGACGTTCGTGATCGCACCCGATCAGACGATCGAGCGGGTGCTGCGCAAGGTCAAGCCCGGCGAGCACGACGAGCTCGTGCTCGACGCGCTCGGCGGCGTGGCCTGACGACGCCCGCCGTCCTGCGCAGGTCAGCTACTGCCCGCCGGATGTCGCGGTGCCGGCTTCTCCGCCGGAGCTCGCCGTCTGGGTCGGCACGCACAACGCCGGCCCGTTGTCCTGCGGGGGCAGGTAGACGGTTCCGGCCGGGCACTTGCCGTTGACGGGCTTGGAGGTGCCCGGGAGCGACGGGGTCCCGTTCGGGTTGCAGTCGGGTCCCGCCGTGCAACTCTGGCTCGACGAGCTGTGCGACTGCGTCTGCCCGGGCGACACCGGGGCGCCGCCACCGGACGTCGAGTTCGCGGTCGCCGGCGGCGTGGTCTGGGTCACCGAGGTGGTCGTCGTCGTGGTCGTGGCCGGGCCCGCCGTGGTGGTTGCCGGGCCGGCGCCGGTCGTGCTCGATTGGGTCGTGCTCGACGACTTGGCGTGTTTATGGGTGGTGGTCGTCGTCGTCGAGGAACTGTGGCTCGAGCCGCCACAGGCGGCGAGCGCCAATGCGAGCACGACCATGGCCGCGGCTACCACGGCCACGCGCGCAACTGCTACTGGCCACGGCGTACGTTGCATGACTTCGGCGAAGCCCGGCGGGGGCCGGGTTACTGCAGGCCCTCGCGCGCTTCGCGCACGAGCGTTACGGCCTCGGGGAAAACCACGGCCATCACCGAGCGGAGCTGCTCGGTCTGCTGTTCGGTCGTCCCCTGGATGTTGACCCGGTTGATCGCCGCCATCGTCAGATCGACCGCGAGCTTGATCGCGTTGTCGGCCCAGGCGAGTCGCTGCGCGCCCTGCATCTGCTCGGCGAACTCTCCGAGGCGGCGTTGCAGGTCGTCAGGATCGCCAAACATGCCGCCGAATCCACTGCCTTCCATGTTGTCCATGGTAGCCACACCGCGGGCGGCACACGCTGGCGGTTGGTTTTTGGCCGCCGACCACTAGCATTGGCGCCCGTCGATGTCCGCCGAAGCCCAGCTCCAGCACGAGAGCCGCGTCCGCAACCGGCAGGCGGTGATCGCGACCGTCGCCGGCGTGCTGGTGATGGCCGCCTCGATCGTCGGGCTGATCGGCCCGCACGCCAAGGTCAACGAGCTCACGCTGGGGTTGCTGACCGATCACAAGCGAGGCGTGCTGGACCTGATCGCCGGCCTGCTGACGGCCTTCGCCCAGGTGGCCGTCGCCGCGACGCTCGTGTTCCTGTATCGGTGCTCGAAGGCGCGGCGGCCCGAAGCGCCGGTGTTCATGCCGATTCTGGCGGTCCTGGGCGCAGCGATCACCGGGGTCTGCGCGATCGTCAACCCGATCATCCTGCACTCAAAGGTCGATCAGTTCATCTCGACCGGCGCGCAGACCTATGACGAGGCCAGCCGGCTGACCGGCGGGTCGCTGCTGCTGGTGCTGCAGATCGGCTCTCAGCTCGGATCGTTGCTGCTGGCGGTCGCGTTCGTGCTGATCTCGATGCAGTCGATGCGCGTCGGGCTGTTGCCGCGCCCGCTGGGCTACATCGGGATCTTCGCCGGGGCGCTGATCCTGTTCCCGATCATCGTCGTCCCGGTCGTGCAGCTCGGCTGGCTGTTGTCGGTCGGCTACCTGCTGACCGGCCATTGGGCGAGCGGCGTCCCGCCCGCATGGCGGACCGGCAACGCCGAGCCGTGGCCGTCATCGAGCGAGGTGCGGGCGCGACGGGCGGCCGCCGGCCCGTCGGCGTCCTCGCGGGGCGGGGCGCCGTCGCCAGTCGCCGCCGCCGACGGTCCCGTGATTGAGAGCGACTCCTCGCCTCAGCGGACCCGATCCGCCACCCCGAAGCGCAAGCGCAAGCGCCGCAGCTGACGCGGTCTCCCGCGGGCCTCGGGCAACTCGCGCAACGTCTCGATCGAGCGTGCCTGCAGCAGTCGCGCGGCCGCGCGCTGTGCTCTGACGCACGTCAGAGCACAGCCTGACGCACGTCACTCCGCTGTCTGAGGTTGCAGCGCACGCGCGCCGGTGAAAGGCTACCCCGCAACTCGGACCAACGAGCAGAGGGAGGATCTATGGAAGGCAGCAACGCACCGCGTGGCCAGGACGTTCCGCGTGACGAGACCGCCCCATCCGGAGTCGCGCCTGCGGTGGCCGATCCTGCGCCGTTGGGACTGGCGGCGTTCGCCACGACGACGTTCATCCTCAGCATGATCAACGCCAATCTCGTGGGTGGAGGCCTCGCGACCACCGCGGGGATCGTTGCCGGGATGGCGCTCGCCTACGGCGGGATTGCGCAGTTCATCGCCGGGCTGTGGGAATTCCGCAACGGCAACACTTTCGGCGCCACGGCGTTTTGCTCATTCGGGATGTTCTGGGTCTCGTTCTACCTGCTGTTGCACGTCACCGCGTCGGCGCTGCCCAAGACCGAGGTCGACTCGGCGGTCGGCCTGTACCTGTGGGCGTGGGGCATCTTCACCGCGTACATGTGGGTCGCGTCGCTGCGCACGACCGCCGCGGTCTCGGCGGTGTTCATCCTGCTGACGGTGACGTTCATCCTGCTCGGGATCGGTAATTCGGCGCTGGCAGGGGGGACCGCGACGACCAACGGCACGATCAAGATCGGCGGCTACGTCGGCTTGGCGACCGCGATCGTGGCCTGGTATGCATCGTTCGCCGGGGTCCTGAACGACACGTGGGGCAAGACGGTGCTGCCGGTTTTCCCGTTGAACCGTGGTGCGTAAGGCTGCGGACGGGTAGCTGGAGTAGAACTAGTTGAGCACCGATAGACGGAGACGGCGCCGGCCGAGACGGCCGGCGCCGACCTCCGACTCAAGCTCGGATCGAGGAAGCGAGAGAGTTAATGACTGACACGGCATCGACGGGGGAAGACCAGACGCTCGAAGCACAGTTGGAGGAGATGCTCGGGATCGAGACGTTCGATCCGCCAAAGGAGTTCGTCAAGCACGCGCTGCTGTCGGATCCGAAGGTCTATGAGGAGGCGGACTCAGACTGGAAGGGATGGTGGGTGGAGCAGGCCAAGAACCTGGCGTGGTTCAAGGAGCCGACCGAGGATCTCAACGACGCCGATCCGCCGTTCTTCAAGTGGTTCGAGGACGGAAAGATCAACGCGTCCTACAACTGCGTGGACCGGCACGTCGAGGCCGGTAACGGCGACCGCGTCGCCTACCACTGGCATGGGGAGGAGGGCGAGGAGCGCGAGATCACCTACGCCGACCTGCACCGCGACGTCCAGCGGTTCGCCAATGCGCTCAAGGACCTCGGAATCAAGCCCGGCGACGTCGTCGGGATCTACCTGCCGATGATCCCTGAGGTTGCGGTCGCGATGCTCGCCTGCGCCCGGATCGGCGCGGTCCACAACGTCGTCTTCGGTGGGTTCTCGGCCGACTCGGTCAAGGAGCGGATGGAGTTCGCCGAGGCCGCGACGCTGATCACCGTCGACGGCGCCCGGCGCAAGGGCAAGACCGCCCCGATCAAGCAGCAGGTCGACAAGGCCATGGGAGACCTCGACACGCTGCAGCACATCGTCGTGATCAAGTCGACCGGCGCTGACTGCGAGATGCAGGAGGGTCGCGACGTCTGGTACGAGGAGATCTGCGAGGCCGCCGACGCCGAATGTCCGGCCGAGGAGCTCGACGCCGAGCATCCGCTGTTCATCCTCTACACGTCGGGCTCGACCGCCAAGCCGAAGGGCATCCTGCACACCACCGGCGGCTACCTGACCGGCGTCTCAGCGACCCACAAGTACGTGTTCGATCTGCATCCCGAGGAGGACGTGTTCTGGTGCTCGGCCGACGTCGGCTGGATCACCGGCCACTCCTACATCGTCTACGGGCCGCTGTGTAATGGCGCCACGTCGGTGATGTTCGAGGGCGCGCCCGACTATCCCCATAAGGGGATCTGGTGGGAGCTGTGCGAGCGCTACGGCGTGACCAAGTTCTACACGGCGCCGACGGCGATCCGGGCCTGCATGAAGTGGGGCGTCGAACACGTCGAGAAGTTCGATCTGTCCAAGCTGAAACTGCTGGGCTCGGTCGGCGAACCGATCAACCCGAAGGCGTGGCTCTGGTACTACAAGGTGATCGGTGGCGAGCGATGCCCGATCGTCGACACCTGGTGGCAGACCGAAACCGGCGCGATCATGATCACGCCGCTGCCGGGGATCGTCTCGACCAAGCCCGGATCGGCGACGCGTACCTTCCCGGGTATCGCGGCCGAGGTCGTCGACGAGCGCGAGGGTGAGCCGCTTGACGAGGGCCAGGGGCTGCTGGTGCTCACGCGCCCGTGGCCGTCGATGCTGCGCACGCTCTACAAAGAGGACGAGCGGTTCATCGAGACCTACTTCGAGCGGTTCGGCAAGGACACGTACCTTGTCGGCGACGCCGCGCGCAAGGACAAGGACGGCTACTTCTGGGTGATCGGACGGATCGACGACGTCGTCAACGTCTCCGGTCATCGCCTGTCGACGGCCGAGGTGGAGTCCGCGATCGTCTCGCACGGCAAGGTGGCCGAGTCGGCGGTGATCGGCCAGTCCGACGAGGACAGCGGTCAGGCGATCTGCGCGTTCGTGACCCTCGAGGGCGATCTCGAGGGCACCGACGAGCTGGTTGAGGAGATCCGCAGCCGCGTGGCCGACCGGATCGGCAAGTTCGCGCGGCCCAAGCGGATCATCTGGGCCGACGACCTTCCCAAGACCCGATCCGGGAAGATCATGCGCCGGCTGCTGCGCGACATCGCCGACGGTAAGGCGCTGGGCGACGTCACCACGCTGCGCGATCCCGACGTGATGTCGCAGCTGGAGGGCAAGATCAAGGAGGAGCAGGCCGCCGAGGCGTAGCCCCGGCCGCCGCGCGCGAGCCGGATGGCGGCGCGGCCGTCAGCGGAGCACCCCGTCCACGGCATCTCCCGTGCGACGGGGTGCAGCTGATCGCTCAGCGGTCCCGCGGACAGCAGCCCTCAGTGGCCCTACGTTGGTTGCTCCGGATCGGATCCCGCGTCATCAATGCGCGGCGGTCGCCTGGTTGCGCATCTCGGACAGGATCCGCTCCAGACGGGGCTCGACCTCAAGGTCGACGTGCGTGAATGCCGCCGCCACCGCAGGGTGCACCGCGGCGATCCGGGCGTGCATCTCGTGGGCGACCGCCCGGTAGCTGGGATGGCCCTCGCGCCCGGAGCGCAGCTCGATCAACTGCATCGCCTCGCGGGCGTTGAGGTCGAGCACGAAGCGAAGCCGGTATCCCAGGCACAACGCGTACGGCGCCGCGCTGCGCAGCCCCTGTTCGCAGATCCGCCCGTACGCGTCACGCGACAGCTCCAGCGCGCGGCGGTACTCGTCGCCGGCGCCGGCCAGCTCGACCTGACCCGGCACCCCGGCGCCGAGGTCGGGCGTCAGCGCCTGCCATTGGACGGTCAGCATCCGGTGACGCTGCAGGTCACGAAAAGCGCCGTAGTCGGCGACGATCTCGAATCGGTAGCGCAGCGCTTCGAACCCTCGGCCGGGCCGGTGCCGGCGGTTGGCGCGCTCGCCGATCAGCTCGGCGAGCATCCGCCCCCGCTCGGCCGCGTCCAGCAGCGTGAGCGCGTCGCGCGTGGACGCCTCGGAGGCGCCGGTGGACTCGAACAGGAGCGCACACAGCAGGTCCTCCTCGGTCCCGTCGACGTGGGTGAGCGTGACCGACGGCCCCTGGGCGGCGGTCTCGCGGTCCTGGCCAAGGTCCAGCCGGGCCGCCCACCGGTCGCCGGCGCGGCCGCGCTCGCGCAGGTATTCGATCCACTCGCCGCCGCGGTCGGGGCGCGGCACGCGCGCGACGAAGCTCGGGATCACCGCCTGTACCTCGGCCAGCAGCAGCACGCCGTAGCGGCGGGCCTCGGGCAGCGGGTGCGCCAGCAGGTGCATGATCAGCTGCTCGTAGCTCTGGCCAGAGGCGAAGATCCCCATATGCGAGAGCGACGCGGCAGGCAGCAGCCCCCGGAGCAGATCGAGCGCCTTGGCCCTGATCGCCCGCTCGTGTGCGGCCGGCGACTCGCCGCCGGCGATCGGGAACTCTCGCGCCGCCCAGGCGGTGACGACCGGGATCGCCGCCGAGTAGATCGCAAACAGCTCGTCCATCGTCCGCTCGTAATCGGGTCCGAGCTCGGCGTCGGTGTAGTAGCGGTATCGGCCGCCCGGCATTCGCGCGTCGTAGGCGATGTAGCGGGTTGACTGCTCCAGGTAAGAGGCCAGTCGCGGTCGCTGGAGGATCTTCGTGAGCACGTTGGAGACCCACTCGCAGGCGACGTGCGCGCCGCCGAGTTGCGCGACCGAGTCGTCGCCGTAGCCGAGGAAGATCCGCTCGTAGAGCTGCGTCGCACGGCCAGCGCCCTCGCTGCGACCGGCCTCGGCGCTCGACACCGGGTCGTGGAGGTCCTCGGCGAACTCGTCGAGCAGCAGCCGCCGCAACGTGCCGGGGTGGCGGGAGTAGCGCGCGAACAGAGCGCCCTTGACCGTCTCCGGGAGGCTCATCAGCGCGAACACCGGGCCGTCCAGGTTCGAGCAGTGCGGCGCGAGCAGCTCACGCTCGGCGTCGGTGAAGCTCTCGGCCGGATAGCGCACGGGCGGCTGATCGTAGCGGCGCCCCCGGCCGGTACGCTTCGGTTTTACGGGTGCGTACGAACACTGAGCACTTCGACGTTCTGATCGTCGGGGCCGGGCTGTCGGGGATCGGCGCCGCCTGCCATCTGCGCCGCGCTGCGCCCGATCGCAGCTTCCTCGTACTGGAGGCACGTGACGTGATCGGCGGTACCTGGGATCTGTTTCGGTACCCAGGGATCCGCTCGGATTCCGACATGCATACGCTCGGCTACTCGTTCTCGCCGTGGCGCGAGTCGCAGGCGATCGCCGACGGCCCCTCGATCCTGCGCTACGTGCGCGGCACGGCCGACGAATATCGGGTGACGGAGCGCGTCCGGTTCGGGCGCCGGGTGATCGAGGCGCGATGGTCCTCGGACGAGGCCGTCTGGACGGTGCTGGTCAAGCGCGGAGCCGACGGCGAGACCGAGGAGCTCAGCTGCTCGTTTCTGTACACCTGCTGCGGCTACTACGACTATGCCGACGGCTATGCGCCGAGGTTTGCGGGGGCCGAGCGCTTCCGCGGGCCGATCGTTCACCCGCAGCACTGGCCCGACGATCTCGACTACGAGGACCGGCGGGTCGTCGTGATCGGCTCCGGCGCGACCGCGATCACGCTGGTGCCGGCGCTCGCGGGCCGCGCCGCACACGTCACGATGCTGCAACGTTCGCCCAGCTACGTCGTCTCGCTGCCCGGCCGTGACGGCCTCGCCGAGCGCGCGCGGCGGTGGCTGCCGGAGATGACCGCCTACCAGCTCGTCCGGGCCAAGAATGTGGCGCTGCAGACGCTGAGCTTCCAGCTCAGCCGCCGCCGGCCGAAGCTGATGAAGGGACTGATCGCCCGGGGCGCCCGGGCCGCGCTGCCGGCCGGGTTCGATGTCGACACCCACTTCAACCCGCGCTATGACCCGTGGGATCAGCGGATGTGCGTCTGCCCCGACGGCGACCTGTTCGCCGCGCTGTCCGATGGCCGGGCCTCGATCGTGACCGACACGATCCGGACGTTCACCGAGGACGGGATCGAGCTCGGCTCCGGCGTGACGCTCGGCGCCGACGTGATCGTGACCGCCACGGGCCTGCGGCTACAGGCGATCGGCGGGATCCGGCTGGTCGTCGACGGCGTTGAGGTGTCGGCCGCGGAGTCGACCGTCTACATGGGCTCGATGCTCTCAGGCGTGCCGAACTTCGCGTTCGTGATCGGCTACACGAATGCCTCGTGGACGCTGAAGGCCGACCTCACCAGCCGCTTCGTGATGCGCGTCCTGGAGCACATGGCTCGCCGCGGTTATGCGTGGGCGATGCCGCCCCGGCTCGGTCCCGACGTACCGCGACTGCCGCTGCTTGATTTCAGCTCGGGCTATGTGCAGCGCTCGCTGGCGCAGCTTCCAGCGCAGGGACCACGGGCGCCGTGGCGGGTGCGTCAGAACTACACGCTGGATCGGCTGGAGCTCAGGCGCCATCGCGTTGATGACGGGGTGCTCGCGTTCGGCCACGCCGCGCGGGCCGCCGCGACCGGGCTCGACGAGGACGTGCCGGCCACCGCCCTCGCGTAGCCGCGCGCCGGAACCGCACCGGCGACCGTTCGTCATCGCTTAGATTGTTCTCATGTGGGCCGCGTATAAGCCTGTCAGTGCCTTTGGCGTGTGCCAGCTTGTCTGAGCCTGATTCCGCCGAGCCCGCCTGGACCGGCCCGCCGGTGCTGACGGCTTCGGGAATCTGCCACAGCTACGGCGAGCGCAAGGTGCTCGACCGGGTGTCGCTGACGGTGGGCGCCGGCGAGCGCGTCGCGATCGTCGGCGAGAACGGCGCCGGCAAGACGACCCTGATGCGGATCTGTGCGCGGCTGCTGGCCCCGCAGGCCGGCACGCTGCAGATCGACGGACGGGTCGGCTACTGCCCGCAGCTCCCCGGCCTGCACGAGCTGCTGACCCCTGACGAACACCTCGCCCTGTTCAGCCCGGCGATGGGCCTCACGCGTGGCGAGGGCGTCGCCCGCGGTCGTGAGCTGCTGGCCGAGTTCGGGTTCCCTCCCAAGGATCGCCGCGCCCAGATCCGGCACCTGTCCGGCGGCTGCCAGCAGAAGTTGAACCTGACGCTGGCGCTGCTCGGAGGGGCCCGGCTGCTGTTGCTCGACGAGCCCTACCAGGGGTTCGATCACGGCTCCTACATGAACTTCTGGGATCACGTCAAACGCTGGAGCAACCAGGGGATCGGGGTGATCGTCGTGACGCACATGCTCGCCGACCTCGATCTCGTGGACCGCGTCGTGGCCCTGACCCCGGTGCTCGCCGAGGAGCCGCGATGAGCGATGTCGCCACCGCGACGGCCGGTCGGCGATCGCTCGCCCGCCGGCACTGGGCCGAGCACGTGCTGCTGCCGGCCGAGATGGCCGGCCGCGAGCTGACCCGCCGCCGCACCGCGCTCGGGTTGCTGACGCTGCTGCCGCTGGCGTTCTACGCCGCCTCGACCTCCAACAGCGACTACGCGCCGGTGCTCGGCGGGATCGCGATGGCATTCTCGGTCTCCGGCGCCGCGATCTTCTGCGTGATGAGCTCGCGACGGCTCGACAGCCGGCTGGTGCTGGCCGGCTACCGGCCGCGGGAGCTGATGATTGGGCGGCTGCTGCTGCTCGAGTCGCTGGGCGCCGTCCTCGCGCTCGTCTTCTCCGGGGTGATCGTGCTCGGCTCCCATCCCGCCGACCCCGGTGAGCTGATCGCGGGCGTGTTCCTCGTGACCCTGTGCGCGGTCCCGTTCGGCCTCGCGGTGGGGGCGCTGGTCCCCTCGGAGCTCGAGTCGGTGCTGATCCTGATCGGCGTCGTCGGCGTGCAGCTGACCCTGTCCTCCGACGACCCGATCGCGAAGTTCCTGCCCTTCTGGGGCGCGCAGCGGCTGCTGGATCAGGCCACCGGCGGCGCCGGCGCGACGACTTGGCCGATCATCGTCGCGTTCCTCTACGCCGCCGGCCTGTTCGTGATCGCGTGCTGGGCGGTCAACCGTCGCTACGCGAACGTGCGCTGACCGTCTCGCCGTCGGTCCGGTCCCAGCGGAACGTCCGGTGGCGCACCCGCGGGCCGGCAGCTAGTGCAGGCCGAGGGCGCGCCCGGCGTGGGCGACCAGCGTGAACATCGGCGATGGGAACACGCCGAACGCAATCGTCGCGGCCGAGAACACGACCGCCACGAGCGTGACCTCGGGGTAGCCGGGTGACGTCGCGCGCGAGGCCGGGTGCTCGGACGCCACGGCGCCCACCGCCTGCCCACCGGCCGCGGCGGCGCCCGCGCCGGCGCCGGGCGTATCGGCCTCGGGCGAGCCGCCCGCGATCGGCGGCAGGCTCCCGGCGCCGAGCCCGTCGGCCTCGGGCGAACCGCCCGCGATCGGCGACAGGCTGCCGGCGCCGACGCCCGTGCCGAACCCGAACCGAGAGGCGAAGCCCACGCCCGGGCTCGGGGTCTCGGCGCGCATCCAGACGGCCGCGATCACCCGCAGGTAGTAGCCCAGCGAGATCATCGAGCCGAGCACGAGCACGATCGCCAGCCAGGTGTAGCCGCCGTTGACGAGCGCGTGGATCAGCTGGAACTTGCCGATGAAGCCGACCGTGCCGGGGATGCCGGCGAGCGCCAGCATCGAGATCGTCAGCGGCCACGCCAGCCACGGGTTACGGGCGCCGAGTCCGGCGATTCCAGCCAGGTCATCACCGTCGGAGCGGGCGTTCTGATTGGCGACGATCGCCGCGAACGCGCCCATGTTCATGATCAGATAGAAGGCGAGGTACAGGACGGTCGCGTCGACCCCGAGCTTGGTGCCGACGACGACCCCGGCGAGCATGTAGCCGGCCTGGCCGACGCCGGAGTAGCCGAGGATCCGTTTCAGGCTCGTCTGCGAGAGCGCCCCGACGTTGCCGACGATGATCGTGATCGTGGCGATCGCGGCCAGCGCCGGCGCCCATTTGTGATGGGCGCTGATCACGGCGACGTCGAAGAAGCGGATCAGCACGCCGAGCGCGGCCGCCTTGGTCGCGGTCGCCATGAACGCGGTGATCGGCGTGGGCGCACCCTCGTACACGTCCGGAGTCCACTGATGAAACGGCGCCACCGAGGCCTTGAAGGCGAAGCCGACCACCACCAGCCCGAGGCCGGTGAGGAACATCGGGTCGCCGTAGACGCCATGGGCGAGATGGCCTGAGTGGATCTGCGCGGCGATCTGCGCGAACTGGGTCGAGCCGGTCGAGCCGTAGACGAGCGCCAGCCCGTAGAGCAGCGTCGCCGAGCCGACCGAGCCGATCACCAGATACTTCAGGCCCGACTCCAGCGAGCCCTCGCGCCGGTACTCCGAGGCGCAGAGGATGTAGAGCGGGATCGACAGCAGCTCGAAACCGAGGAACAGCGACACGAGATTCTGCGCGGACACGAGCACGGCCATGCCCATCACGCTGAACAGCATCAGCGCGTAGTACTCGCCGTGGCCGGCGGTCGAAGCCGCTGGGCTGCGCAGCGACAACAGCACCGCCGCGATCCCGGAGACCGCGAACAGCATGTCGAGGATCAGCGCCAGGTCGTCGATCCGCAGCGCGCCGGAGATGATCGACGTCTGATGGTGGAAGATGTTGATTTCGATCACGATCGAGGCCGCGAACGCCATGATCGCCACCAGCGCGGTGACCCGGGCCCTGATGCTCTCGGCCACCGGGCCACCCAGCAGCCCGATGATCAGCACGATCAGCGCGCCGCCGCCGAGGATCAGGATCGGCATGAACGAACCCCAGTCGATGTGGGGGCCGTGCAGGTGGGCGGTGGCGAGCGCGAGGGTCATTTGGAGACGACCGTGGCGGTGAAGCGGACCTTGCCCGGCTTGCGTGGCGGGCTGGTGGATGCGGCGGCGGCACCCGGTCTCACTGATGGCGTCTTCGCCGCGGCGACGGTGCGGTCGACGCTCGGCTGCGACCGGCGCAGCGCGAACTGCGGGTAGAACGCGAACACGAGGATCAGCAGCACCATCGGCACGATCGCCACCGCCTCCCAGCGGCGGATCTCGAACGAGGTCACCTTGGCGCCGACGCGGTTGTGCATCGCGCGGATGTAGAGCCGCAGCGCGTACGCGGCGGCGCCGGTGACGCCCGCCCCGGCGGCGATCAACGCGATCGGCAGCTTGGAGTCGAACAGGCCGAGCAGGATGTTGAACTCGCCGACGAAGTTGGACGAGCCCGGCATCGCCAGGGTCGCCAGCGTCACGATCAGCGCCAGCGTCGCCAGCAGCGGCGCACGGAAGGCGATCCCGCCCATGTCGGCGAGCTTCTCGGAGCCGCCGGCGCGCATCGCGGCGGCGGCGACGACGAAGAACAGCGGGACGGTCACGAGCGCGTGGTTGGCCATCTGGATCAGCGCGCCCTGGGTGCCCTGCGGCGTCAGCGTGAAGATCCCGAGCACGATGAAGCCCAGCTGCGCGACCGACGAGTAGGCGACGACGAGGCGCGCGTCGGGCGTCGTCATCGCGACCACGGTCCCCCACAGGACCGAGACCAGGGCGATGATCAGCATCAGCGTCTGGAAGTGGACCGACGCGTAGGGGAACAGCGGCAGCACGATCCGCAGAAAGCCGTAGGCGGCGACCTTGGAGAGGATCCCGCTGAACACCGCCACCGCCGGGATCGGCATCGCCTTATAACCGTCCGGCAGCCAGCCGTGGAACGGGACGAGCGGCATCTTGACCAGGAACGCGACCGCGAAGCAGGCGAAGATCCAGATCTGCGAGGTGTGCGAGAGCGGCAGCCCCTGCAGTTGGGAGATCACGAACGTGATCGGCGTGTGGTGCTCGGAGGAGGCGATCACGCCGGTCGCGATCGCCGCCACGAGCATCAGGAACGACCCGATCAGCGTGTAGATCACGAGCTTCGTGGTGGCGCGGATCCGGTCCTCGCCGCCCCAGATTCCCGACAGGAAGTAGAACGGGATCAGCATCAGGTCGAAGAACACGACGAACAGCGCCAGGTCCTGGGCGCAAAACGCGCCGAGCACCGCCGACTCCGCCAGCGCGAAGTTCAGGTAGAAGACGCGCGGGTTGTCCCACTCCTGGCCGGCCGCGTACAGGATCCCTGCGGCGAACACGATCGTCGCGATCAGGATCAGCAGCACGTTGAGCCCGTCGAGACCGAGCTTGTAGTGGATCCCCAGCGACGAGATCCAGACCCGGTCGGTGACGAACTGCAGTCCGGAGCGACCGCTGTGGAAACGGGCCACGAACGAGATCGCGATCCCGACCGTCGCCAGCGAGCCGACCACCGCCGCCACGCGCGCCAGCTGCGCCGGCAACAGCAGCGCTCCGATCAGGCCGGCCGCCAGCGGCAGCCAGATGAGGATCGTCAGGGTCATGTCGAGGCGATCAGGAAGTAGAGGGCGACGGCGCCGATCCCGACGATCATCAGCGCCGCGTAGTAGCGCAGGAAGCCGGTCTGGGCGCGGCGGACCGTGGCCGAGGCAGCGCGCACGATCCCGGTGCCTGAACCGGTCACGCCGCCAGCGATCAGGCCGCCGTCGAGCACCGTCTGGGCGAAGCGGCCGGTCAGCTGCGCGGGCCTGACGACGACGAAGTCGATCAGCTCGTCGAAGTACCACTTGTTGTAGAGGAACGTGTGCAGGGCGGGCGCGCGCTGCTCCAGCCGCGCCGACGCGCCGGGCTCCCGGATCCAGATCACGAACGCGATCGAGATGCCGGCGATCGCGATCAGCGCCCCGACGATCAGTCCGATCCAGGCGTTGCCGGTACTCGGCTCGATCGCGAACAGCCGTGAGCCGGCAAACGCCGGGCGTAGGAACTTCGTGATCAGGTCGTCGACGCCAGGGATCTCGACCGCGCCTCCGATCAGCGCCAGCACGCCGAGCGTCGCCATCGGGAAGATCATCGTCCAGTTGCGCTCGGCGATGTTGTGTTCGGGCCCCGGGAAGCCGACGTCGGTGTCCTCGAGCTCACCGTTGCCGGGGTTGAAGCCCGACTCGGCGTGGTGCAGGTGGCCCTGTTCGAGCTCCCGCGCCTCCGGGCAGGGGTCGCCGAAGAACGCCCGGAAGATCATCCGGAAGGTGTAGACGCCGGTCAGCAGCGCGCCCGCGTAGCCGAGGATGCCGAGCACCACGAACAGGCCACCCCGGTGCAGCAGATAGCCGAGGATGTCGTCCTTGGAGAACCAGCCGGAGAACGGCGGCATCCCCGACAGCGCGAGGCCGCCGAGGATGAAGCAGACGAACGTGAACGGCATCGCCTTACGGAAGCCCGACATCCGGTCCAGGGATTGTTCGCCGCCCATCGCCGAGATGATCGATCCGGCGCCCATGAACAGCAGCGCCTTGAAGAACGCGTGGGTCATCAGGTGGAACAGGCCACCGACGTACGCACCCGAGGAGACGCCCATGATCATGTAGCCGATCTGGGACATCGTCGAGTAGGCGATCACCCGCTTGAGATCGGTCTGCACGATCGCGATCGAGGCCGCGACCAGCAGCGTCAGGCAGCCGACGATCGCGCCGACGTCGGCGGCGGTCGTGGCGATCTCGAACAACGGATGCATGCGCGCGATCAGGTACACGCCGGCGGTGACCATCGTCGCCGCGTGGATCAGCGCCGAGACCGGCGTCGGGCCTTCCATCGCGTCCGGGAGCCACGTGTGCAGTGGGATCTGGGCGGACTTCGCGAACGCGCCGACCAGGAGCAGCAGGCAGCCGGCGACCAGGTCGGTGGAGTTGTGCGCGAACACGTGCGGAGCGGCCGCGAACGTTCCCTCGAACGACAGCGTGTGGGTGTGGCGGAAGATGAAGAACGTCCCCAGCACGAGCCCGACGTCGCCGAGCACGTTGATCACGAACGCCTTGATCCCCGCCTCGGTCGCGGTCGAGCGCCGGTACCAGAACGAGATCAGCAGATACGAGGCCGCGCCGACGAACGCCCAGCCGACGATCAGCAGCAGGAAGTTGCCGGCCAGCACCAGCAACAGCATCGAGAACACGAAGTAGTTCAGGTAGGCGAAGTAGCGCGACTCGCCGCGGTCGGAGCGGATGTAGCCGATCGAGTAGATGTGGATCAGCGTCGAGACGCCGGACACGACCAGGCACATGAACACCGACAGCGGGTCGACGAGGACCTGCAGCCTGGCGTCGACGCCGGCCGAGACGTCGTAGTTCCACAGCGAGTTGGTCAGCTCTCGGTGGCCTTCGGAGTGACCCAGCAGCGACAGCAGGGCGCCGATCGCCGACGCGAACGCGAGCGCGATCGCCAACGACGCGATCCACCCCGACGCCTGGCCCAGGCGCCGGTAGCCGAAGCCGATCAGGATCGTCCCGACCAGCGGGAACAGCAGGATCAGCCAGCCGTAGGTGGTCGTCTTCATGCGAGCGTGGTCGCGGAGCTCATCCGCGGAGTTCGTTCAACTCGTCGACATCGACAGGGAGCTGGCGCCGGTGCAGCGCCACGATCAGGCCGAGGCCGACGGTCACCTCGCAGGCGGCGACGACCAGCACGATCAGCGCGAACACCTGGCCGTCGTCGCCGCCCCACATGCGTGAGAACGCGACCAGCGCCAGGTTGCCGGCGTTGAGCATCAGCTCGAGGCAGAGCAGGATCACCATCGGGTTGGGGCGGACCAGCACGCCCGCGGCGCCGATGCAGAAGATCAAGACCGAGACGACGAGGTACCAGCCGATGTCCATTACCAGTCACCCTCCCGGCGCGCGCCGCGCTCGCCCGACCGTGAGCTGGCGCCGACGCTCTCGGGCAGCTCGATCGTGACCTCCTGGCCCTCGGGGATGTGGCCGCTCGGGATGCCGCCGGACTCGGCCATCGTGCCGGTGAACGCCGGGCGCAGCCGCGCGTGCAGCCGGGCGTCGAGGCCGTCGTCGTCCAGGCCCCGGCGGCGGCGCGCCAGCACGACCGCGCCGATCGCGGCGACCAGCAGCAGCAGGGACGCGAGCTCGAACGGCAGCAGGTACTGGGTCAGGAACGCCTGGCCGATCTGCTTCGGGGTGCCGAACGTCGGAGAGAACGGAGCACCCTGGGTGTTGATCCCCTTCAGCGCGGTGCCGAGCACGGCGATGCACAGCTCGACCGCGATCGCCAGCCCGAACAGCGGCGAGAGGATGCGCAGCGAGCCGCCGGGCCGGTGCAGCGGCTCATCGGCCTCGCCGATGTAGGCGACCACGAACAGATACAGGACCATCACCGCGCCGGCGTAGACGACGACCTGTGCGGCGGCGACGAACTGTGCGCGTAGCAGCAGGAACAGCGCCGCCAGCGAGATCAGGTGGCCGACCAGCGCCAGCACGCAGTAGAACGGGTTGCGCAGCATCACGACGCCGAACGCGCCGGCCAGCGCGCCGATCGCCGCGATGAAGAAGATGACTGCCGACATCGGGCCTACTCGCCCTCGCGCCTCAGCGGCGTGCGCTCGATCGGCTCGGCCAGCAGCATCTCCTTGGTGAAGATCAGGTCCGAGCGGGTGTAGTCGGACATCTCGTAGTCGTGGCCCATCGTGATCGCGTCGAACGGGCACGCGACCTCGCAGTAACCGCAGAAGATGCAGCGACTGAGGTTGATCTCGTAGACGGCGGCGTAGCGCTCGCCGGCCGAGATGCGGTGCTCGGGCGTGTTCTCGGCGGCGACGACGCGGATGCAGTCGGCCGGACAGGCGGCGGCGCACAGCGAGCAGCCGACGCACTTCTCCAGGCCCGTGTCCTCGAACTTGTGCAGCTTGTGGCGCCCGCGGAAGCGCGGATAGACCGGGACCTTCTCCTCGGGGTACTGGATCGTGTGCGGTCCTTCGATCACGCGCGCGAACGTCGTCTTCAGCCCGCGCAGCGTCTCGCCGAACACGCGATAGGCGCCGACCACTGGGCTCGAGCTCGGTGCGCGCAGCACCTCGATGACGTCTGATTGCGGGTCATATGGGCTCATGGGAACACGGCTTTCAGTGGACGACGATGCAGGCGGTGACGAGCAGGTTCAGGGTGGCCAGCGGCAGCAGGATCTTCCAGCCGAACGACATCAGCTGGTCGTAGCGCAGCCGCGGCAGGGTAGCGCGGACCCAGATGAAGAAGGTCAGCACGATCAACATCTTGGCGAGCACCACGAACGGGTCGACCCAGCCGGGCGGGTGGATCCCGAACGGCATCAGCCAGCCGCCGAGAAACAGCGAAACCGCTACGCCGGAGACGACGATCATGTTCGCGTACTCGGCGAACAGGTAGGCGACGAACGCGGTGCCGCCGTACTCGGTGAAGTAACCGCCGACGAGCTCGGCGTCGGCCTCGACCAGATCGAACGGCGCGCGGTTGGTCTCGGCGAACGAGGCGGTCATGAAGATGATGAAGCCCGCCAACTGGGGGATGAAGTACCACATCCCGCCTTGCGCGTGGACGATCCCGGTCAGTGACAGGGTGCCGGCGGTGATCAGCACGCCGACCAGCGCCAGTCCCTGCGACACCTCATAGGAGATCAGCTGGGCGGCACCGCGCATCGCGCCGAGGAAGGAGTACTTCGAGCCCGACGCCCAGCCCCCGAGCAAGATCCCGTAGAACGAGATCCCGCTGAACGCGAACACGAACAGCACGCCGACCGAGACGTCGATCCCGTACAGGCCGACTTCCTGGCCGAGGACGCGCTGGACGTTGCCGAAGGGGATGATCGCCAGCGAGGTGACCGCGGTCAGGATCGCGATCATCGGCGCGATCCGGAACATCCAGCCGACCGACGTGGACGGCTTGAACGGCTCCTTGACGGCGAACTTGACGATCTCGGCCAGCGGCTGCATCAGGCCGAACGGGCCGACGCGGTTGGGCCCGTAGCGGCCCTGGAAGCGGCCGAGCAGCTTGCGCTCGTAGATGATCAGGATCGGCAGCAGCGCGAAGATCACGCCGAAGACCACCAGCGCCTTGATGATCTGGACCCACCAGGGTTCGAAGTAATTGACGGCCGCGAGCACCGGGGTCATGCCCGGGCCTCCGGCGCCGCCGCTCCGGCGGCCGCCGCCTGCTCCTCGCGCGCAGCCGCCTGCTCCTCACGCGCCAGGAGCTCCTCGCGGTAGGCGCGCGCGCTCTGCACGGCCACGAGCTGCTCGGTCAGTCGGTTGGCGGAGTTGGCCGCGATTCCCTCCGCCAGGAAGGCCGAGCCCTCGGGGATGCCGGTGCGGACGTGGGCGGTCCCGTTGAGCAGCGTGCCGTTGGCGCGGATCACGATCTCCTCCCCGTCACGGATCTCGTAGCGCGCCGCGTCCTGGGGCGACAGCTCGACCAGCTGCCGCGCGATCTGGTACTGCAGCGCCGGCGAGATCTCGACCTCCGGCGCCGCCCAGATCGACCGGTAGGTGCCGAGCGCGAGCTGCTCTTCGGTCGGGCGCAGGCGGGGGGTCCCGGAAGCGCCGTCGCCGTCGGGGGCGCCGGCCGGGTCGTGATCGGCGTCGGTCGAGCCTGCGGCGTCATCCTCGGTCCACAGCGTCCTGGCGGCTTGGTGTTCGGGCCAGCGCACGCCGTGGCCGGCGATCTCGTCCAGCGACAGTCCGGCGTACTGCGGCACGGCCGAGACC
>Ga0302326_10009168_pt1 | contig 21694 bp, 15 predicted proteins | sample Palsa_T0_3_FD_202264 | JGI IMG/M metagenome (GOLD analysis project Ga0302326, IMG submission 202264) | Peat permafrost microbial communities from Stordalen Mire near Abisko, Sweden - Palsa_T0_3 | ecosystem: Environmental > Terrestrial > Soil > Palsa > Peat permafrost | place: Sweden: Abisko... | reverse complement strand
TCTTTCGGTGAGCGGCAGGACCGGGTATCTGCTGATGATGATCGTCGGATCGCTGGCAGGTTACCTGACCAGCGCCTGGCTGTCGGATCTCTTGGGACGCCGCCGTGGATTCATGCTGTTCGCCTGCTGCGGCGCCTTGCTGATTCTCGCGTATACCCGTATTCCGGTGAGCGGCGGGTTGCTGCTGATCGGCTTCCCGCTGGGATTCTTCGTGCTGGGCATTTTTTCCGGCATGGGGGCATATTTCGCGGAATTATTTCCGAACGCGGTGCGCGGTTCCGGCCAGGGATTTTGCTACAGCGTGGGCCGTGCCATCGGCGCCGCCTGCCCGGCATTGATCGGCGCCTGGAGCGCGCATATCTCGTTGGGCCAGTCCATCGGCGGCTTGACCGTGGCGGCCTATGCATTGGTCGTGCTCGCGGCCTGGGCCTTGCCGGAAACTCGCGGCCGCGTGCTCGGCGTCGAAGCGGACGCCGCGGGTTAGAGCATGAGCGATCGCTGGCAATTTTGGATCGATCGGGGCGGCACCTTTACCGATGTCGTCGGATATGCGCCGGACGGCCGGCTGCACACGCACAAGCTGCTGTCGGAGAATCCTTCGCAATACGCCGACGCGGCGGTGGAAGGCATCCGGCGGCTGCTGGGGCTGGCGCCGGGAGAGCCCATCACCGCGCAACGCGTGGCCTGCGTGAAGATGGGCACGACAGTGGCTACCAACGCACTGCTCGAGCGCAAGGGCGAGCGCACTCTGTTGGTCATCACGCGCGGTTTCCGCGATGCGTTGCGGATCGCGACCCAGGCGCGGCCGCGGCTGTTCGACCGCCACATCGTGCTTCCGGAATTGTTGTACGAACGCGTGTTCGAAGCGGCGGAGCGGGTGGGCGCCCGCGGCGAGATCATCGAGCCGCTGGACGAGGCCGCGCTGCGCAGCGGATTGCAGGCGGCGTTCGCGGACGGCTTGCGATCCTGCGCCATCGTGTTTCTTCACGGCTACCGTTACATCGAGAACGAGCTGGCGGCCGAAAGCTTGGCGCGGCAAATCGGTTTTACGCAAATTTCCGTATCGCACCGTGTAAGCCCGCTCATGAAGCTGGTGCCTCGCGGCGATACGACGGTGGTGGACGCCTATCTGTCGCCGATTTTGCGCCGCTATGTGGATCGCGTGGCGCAGTCGATGCCGGGCGTGCCGCTTTTTTTCATGCAGAGTTCGGGCGGCCTGGCCCTGGCCCATCATTTCCAGGGCAAGGATGCCATTCTGTCGGGGCCTGCCGGTGGCATCGTCGGCATGGCGCGCACGGCGCAGGCCGCTGGGCATTCCAAGCTCATCGGCTTCGACATGGGCGGCACGTCCACCGATGTGAGCCATTTCGCAGGCGAGTACGAACGGGCGTTCGATACCGAGGTCGGTGGTGTGCGTGTCCGTGCTCCCATGATGAGCATCCACACCATCGCGGCCGGCGGCGGTTCCATCATTCGCTTCGACGGAGCGCGTCTGCGGGTGGGTCCGGAATCGGCGGGGGCGAGCCCCGGGCCCGCCAGTTATCGGCGCGGGGGCCCGTTGACCATCACCGATGCCAACGTCTTTCTCGGCCGCATTCAAGCGGAGTACTTTCCTCGGGTTTTTGGTCCCGGAGCCGATGAATCCCTCGATGCCGGCGTGGTTGCACGGGGCTTCGCCGATCTGGCACAGCAGATGACCGCGGCCACGGGCAATCCCATCAGTTCCGAGCAGGTCGCGGCCGGCGCGCTGCAGATCGCCGTGGGCAGCATGGCCAATGCCGTGAAGCGCATTTCGGTCATGCGTGGTTACGATGTGAGCGGCTACACGCTGCAGTGTTTCGGAGGTGCGGGAGGGCAGCACGCCTGCCAGGTGGCCGATGCGCTGGGCATGACGCGCGTGTTCATCCATCCGCTCGCCGGCGTGCTGTCGGCCTACGGCATGGGGCTCGCCGACCAGATCGTGATGCGGCACGCGGCGGTCGAACTCGAGCTGGGGGAGGCGGGAGTACGTGAAGCGCGGCTGAGCGCGGAGGGCTTGAAAGTGGATGCGTGCGCGGCGCTCGAGGCACAGGGCCTGGGTGGAGCGGCGGTGCCCGCCGGCTCTTCGCGGGCTGTCGATCTGCGCTTCCTTGCCCGCGTGCACGTTCGCTATCAGGGCACCGATACCGCCCTCAGCGTGGATCTGCCCATGCAGGGCGAGCCGGGCGAGGTCGTGGCGGCGATCCGCGACAGCTTTGAACAAGGTTATCGCCGCCGCTTCGCCTTTCTGATGCCCCATCATTCGATGGTGATCGAGTCCGTATCGCTCGAGTGCATTGCTCCCGGTGCGGATGCGCCGGCCACCGTTGCAGCAGGCACCGTAGAACCGTCCGACGCCGACGCTCGGAATAGTGTAGTGCCGCCCGCCGCGGACGCTGCGGTGAGCATGTACTGCTTCGCCGATGAAGAGCCTGCCGGCAGGCGCGCCGCGCATTTGTTCCGTGCGGAAGGCCTGCGCGCCGGGGCGAGCATCGAGGGGCCGGCCATCCTCGCGGAGCGCAATGCGACCACCGTGATAGAGCCGGGCTGGCGTGCATTGGTGACGACCACAGGCTGCATCGAATTGCGGCGTGTGCGGCCGCGCATCGTGCGCCATGCGGCGGGCACGCAGGTCGATCCGGTGATGCTCGAGCTGTTCAACAATGTGTTCATGAATATCGCCGAACAAATGGGCTTGCGGCTGCAAAACACGGCATATTCCGTCAACATCAAGGAGCGGCTGGACTTCAGCTGCGCTCTGTTCGATGCCGACGGGTCGCTGATTGCCAACGCGCCGCACATGCCGGTGCACCTGGGCTCGATGAGCGAGTCCGTCCGCAGCGTCATCGCACGCAATCCAGGCATGCGCGGCGGCGATGTCTATGTGCTGAACGATCCCTATCACGGCGGCACGCATCTGCCCGATGTCACGGTGGTGACCCCCGTCTATCTGGATGATGGGGACGCGGGTCCAAGCTTCTTCGTGGCCTCGCGCGGCCATCACGCCGACATCGGCGGCATCACGCCGGGCTCCATGCCGCCGTTCTCGGCCAGCATCGCCGAGGAAGGCGTGCTCATCGACAACTTCAAGCTCATCGAGCGCGGCACTCTGCGTGAAGGCGCACTGCGCGATTTGCTCTCGGGCGGAACTCATCCGTCGCGCAATCCCACCCAGAATCTCGCCGACCTGCGCGCGCAAATCGCAGCGAACGAGAAGGGCGTCCAGGAATTGAGATCGACTGTTGCGCAATTCGGCTCCGGCACCGTGTCGGCCTACATGCGCCACGTGCAGGACAATGCCGAGGAGTCGGTCCGTCGGGTGATCACGGCCCTCACGGATGGCGAGTTCACGCTGCCGCTGGATAATGGGGCCAGCATCGTGGTCAGGGTGCGCGTGGATGCGCGGCAGCGCAGCGCCACCATCGATTTCAGCGGCACCAGCCCGCAGCTGCCGAATAATTTCAACGCGCCGCGGGCCATTACCACGGCTGCCGTGCTGTACGTGTTCCGCACTTTGGTGGCCGATGATATTCCGTTGAACGCCGGGTGTCTCAAACCATTGCACATCGTGCTGCCCGATGGGTGCATGCTGAACCCCCGTTCTCCGGCTGCCGTGGTCGCCGGCAATGTGGAGACCTCGAGCTGCGTCACGAATGCCTTGTTCGGAGCCTTGGGTGTATTGGCAGCGAGCCAGTGCACCATGAATAATTTCACCTTTGGCAATGCGCAATATCAATATTACGAGACCATCGCCGGCGGTTCGGGCGCGGGCCCTGAATTCGCCGGCACCAGCGTGGTCCAAACGCATATGACCAATTCGCGCCTGACCGACCCGGAAGTCCTGGAGTTTCGGTTCCCGGTGCGGCTCGATTCCTACGAGATTCGGGCCGGCTCGGGCGGCAGCGGGCGCCGGCGCGGCGGCAATGGCGGAGTTCGGCGGATTCGTTTCCTGGAAGCCATGACTGCGTCGATCTTGAGTAACGGCCGGCGCCACGGTGCGTTTGGCCTGAGCGGAGGGGGCGCGGGTGCCACGGGTGAGAATTGGATCGAGCGGGCGGACGGGCGCATCGAACGGCTCGGGCACTTGGCTCAAGCCGAAATGGAGCCCGGCGACCTATTCGTGATCTGCACCCCGGGTGGCGGGGGATATGGCGACGAGGTGGTATAAAATACATAATGTTCTGTTCTTAATACACTGAAATTAAAGAGCTTAATATGGCACCTATAGAAATGGTCGAAGTCGGAGCGCGCGACGGCCTGCAGAACGAGTCGGTGTTGTTCACGACCTCGCAAAAGCTGGAATTGATCGGCCGCGCACTCGATGCCGGTGTACGCCGGCTCGAGGCCAACAGCTTCGTGAACCCGAAACTGGTGCCGCAGATGGCCGATGCAGAGGCCGTGGCGGCCGGACTGCCGCGCCGCGAAGGGGTGATCTTCATCGGGTTGGTGCTGAACAAGCGCGGTGCGCTGCGAGCCATCGAAGCGGGTATGGAAGAGTTGGGCGCGGTGTGCGCGGCATCCGACGGCTTTGCCACGCGCAATCAAGGCCAGTCCTCGGATGCATCGCTCGCGATGTGCGTCGAGGTGGTGCGTCTGGCGCGGGCACAGGCGCGCCGTGCGCAAATCACCATTTCGACGGCCTTCGGCTGTCCCTTCGACGGCGAAGTGGATCCCTCCCGGGTGGTTGAGATGGCGCGGACTGCCGCGGCCGCCGGGCCCGTGGAAGTCGCCATTGCCGACACCATCGGAGTGGCGAGTCCCGGGCAGGTATCGAGCCTCGTCACCCGGGTCGCGGCCGCCATCAAGCCCTTGCCGGTGCGCGTGCACTTTCACAACACGAGAAACACCGGCCTCGCCAATGTCTGGGCTGCAGTGCAGGCGGGAGCCAAGACCGTGGATGCATCGCTCGGCGGCATCGGCGGCTGCCCCTTCGCGCCGCGTGCCACCGGCAATGTTCCGACCGAAGACGTTGCGTACATGTTGGACCGCTCGGGTTATGACACCGGGTTGGACCTGGACCGTTTGATCGGGTCCGCGCGCTGGCTGGCGAACGCCATGGGTAAGGATGTGCCAGGCATGCTGAGCAGAGCCGGCGCCTTCCCGAAAAAATTACCGGAGTCGTATCTTTGACCACCATACGCCTTGAAATAGGCGATCAGATCGCATTCCTCACCTTGGCGCGGCCCGAAGCGGCGAACACCATGAATCTGCAATTCGGCCGGGAGTTTCTCGCCGCGTGCTTCGCGATCGAGGCTGCACCGGCCGTGCGCGCGGTGGTACTGACGGGGCAGGGCAAGAATTTTTGTTTCGGCGGCGATCTGAAGGGCATGGTGGCTTCGGGCGGTGATGTCCGCGCCTACTTGAGCGAACTGACCACCAACTTGCATGCGGGGATCGCTCTTCTGGCGCGCTTGGATGCACCGATCATAGCGGCCGTGAACGGCACCGCGGCCGGCGCGGGCCTTGGCCTGGTGCTGGCGGCGGATCTGGCGATCGCGGCGCGCAGTGCGAAATTTGTTTCCGCCTATACGGGGGTGGGGCTCACGCCCGACGCGGGCTGCACTTTCTTGCTGCCGCGCGCGGTGGGCTACAAGCGTGCGATGGAGCTGTTCCTGACGAACCGCGTGCTCGATGCGCAGCAAGCCTTGGACTGGGGGCTGGTCAACCAGATCGTCGAGGACGACAGCCTGGCGGAGACCGCGGCCGCTCTGGCCGCCCGGTTGGCCGCGGGTCCGGCGGGGGCCTTCGGCGCCGTCAAACGGTTATTGGGCGACTCGGAACTGGGGTTCGAAGCGCAGCTTGCCCGTGAAAGCCGTTCGATCGCTTCTCGAGGCATCAGCGCGGAAGGCCGCGAGGGAATCAGCGCATTTCTCGAGAAGCGCGCACCGCGATTTATGTAGGGGCCGTGCTCAATCCGTGAAAAAGCTGCGGTCGCCGGCGCGAAGCAGGGGCGGCGGCGACGCGGGGCCGCTTGAAATGTTGCAAATTCGCTCATCGCCGGCGAGGGATTTGGGCATTTGTTTCGCTGCCCTGGTTCTCTAAAATGGCGGCACAAGCCTGTTACCCTAGGCATCCTGGACACGAGCAATCCCTATGAGCGCCGTTCCCATTGCCGCCAAGGCGGCCTATCAGCCCACGAACAAGGTTCGGTTCGTCACCGCCACCTCGCTGTTCGACGGTCATGACGCCTCCGTCAACATCATGCGCCGCGTCCTGCAGGCCTCCGGGGCCGAGGTCATTCATCTGGGCCATAACCGCTCCGTGCAGGAGATCGTCAATGCTGCCTTGCAGGAGGACGTGCAGGGTGTGGCGATCACTTCTTACCAGGGCGGCCATGTCGAATTCTTCAAGTACATGATGGATCTGTTGCGCCAGAACGGTGGCGACAACATCAAGGTATTCGGCGGCGGCGGCGGTGTGATCGTGCCGGCCGAGATTCGCGAGCTGATGGCCTACGGGGTGACGCGGCTGTATTCCCCCGAAGACGGCGCCAAGCTGGGTCTGCAGGGCATGATTGACGATGTCATTCGGACCAGCGATTACGATCTCTCTGCACTGGCGCCCGCGGAGGCGGATGCCCTGCAGGCGCTGCGATCGGGCAGCCGGCGGCAGCTGGCACGCGTCATCACGGCGGTGGAGAACCGCACCTACTCCATGCGCGTCCGCCAGGCATTACTGCAGGCAGCTGCCGCCATCAAGACCCCCATACTTGGAATCACCGGTACCGGCGGCGCCGGTAAATCATCGCTGACCGACGAACTCATACTGCGGCTGCGCCTCGATCAGGAGGATCGGGTCCGCGTCGCCGTCATCTCCATCGATCCGTCGCGCAAGCGCACCGGCGGCGCACTCTTGGGCGACCGTATTCGAATGAATGCGATCGAGTCCGACAAGATTTTCATGCGCTCGATGGCCACGCGCGACACGGGCACGGAAATCTCCGCCTCGCTGCCCGAAGTGCTCGCGGCGTGCAAGATCAGCGGGTTCGATTTGATCGTGGTGGAAACCTCCGGCATAGGCCAGGGCGAATCGGCAATCGTTCCCCTGGTCGACACCTCGGTCTACGTCATGACACCGGAATTCGGCGCGGCCTCCCAGCTCGAGAAAATCGACATGCTCGATTTTGCCGACTTCGTCGCCATCAACAAATTTGACCGCAAGGGTTCCGAAGATGCGCTGCGCGACGTGCGCAAGCAGTACCAGCGCAATCATGAATCGTTCTCGCAAAGCCCCGACAGCATGCCCGTGTACGGCACCATGGCCTCGCGCTTCAACGATGACGGTGTCACGGCGCTCTACCAGGCCATGCTGCCGCGCCTTGCGGACCAGGGCCTCAAGCTGGGTGCGGGCAAGCTGCCGCACGCCGCGGTGAAGGCCTCCTCGCGCGGCCGCGCCATCGTGCCGCCGGAGCGGGTGCGCTATCTGGCGGAGATTTCCGCAGCGCTGCGCGAGTTCCACCGGTTCATCGGACGCCAGGCGCGGATCGCGCGCGAGCGCCAGTCGCTGGCGACGTCCGAGGCCTTGTTCGCCGCGTCGGGGCGGCCGGTTGCCGGTTTCGGCGAGCTGATCGCGGCGAAAAGCGCGGAACTCGACCCGGCGGCGGCCAAGCTGCTGGAGCAATGGCCGAAGACCCAGGAGCTGTACGCGCAGCCCGAGTACGTCGTGAAGATCCGCGACAAGGAGATCCGCACCAAGCTCACCTACGAATCGCTGTCGGGCAGCAAGATCCGCAAGGTGTCGCTGCCGCGCTTCGAGGACCAGGGCGAGGTGCTGCGCTTCTTGCTGAAGGAAAACGTGCCGGGCTCCTATCCTTACACGGCCGGCGTGTTCGCATTCAAGCGCGAGGGCGAGGACCCGACGCGCATGTTCGCCGGCGAAGGCGATGCCTTTCGCACCAATCAGCGCTTCAAGCGGGTGTCCGAGGGCATGCCGGCGCACCGACTGTCCACGGCCTTCGATTCCGTGACGCTGTATGGCTGGGATCCGGACCTGCGCCCCGACATCTACGGCAAGGTGGGCAATTCCGGGGTATCCATCGCGACGCTCGATGATATGAAGGTGCTGTACTCCGGCTTCAACCTGTGCTCGCCCACGACCTCGGTGTCCATGACCATCAACGGGCCGGCGCCGATGATTCTGGCCATGTTCATGAACACCGCCATCGATCAGCAAGTGGAGAAGTTCCAGGAGCAGAACGGCCGCGATCCGACCGCGGACGAATACCAGAAGATCAGGGCATGGACCCTGTCGACGGTGCGCGGCACGGTGCAGGCGGACATACTGAAGGAAGACCAGGGCCAGAATACCTGCATCTTTTCCACCGAGTTCGCGCTCAAGATGATGGGCGACATGCAGGAGTACTTCGTGCACCACCAGGTGCAGAATTTCTACTCGGTCTCGATTTCCGGCTATCACATCGCCGAAGCCGGCGCGAATCCCATCTCCCAGCTCGCGTTCACTCTCGCCAATGGCTTCACCTACGTCGAGTCGTATCTCGCGCGCGGCATGCATGTCGACGATTTTGCCCCCAACTTGTCGTTCTTCTTCTCGAACGGCATGGATCCGGAATACTCTGTGATCGGCCGTGTCGCGCGCCGCATCTGGGCCGTGGCCATGAAGAACAAATACGGTGCGAACGAGCGCAGCCAGAAGCTCAAGTACCATGTGCAGACTTCCGGCCGTTCCTTGCACGCGCAGGAGATGGCCTTCAACGACATACGCACCACGCTGCAGGCGCTGTGCGCGATCTATGACAATTGCAACAGCCTGCACACCAATGCCTACGATGAGGCCATCACCACGCCCACCGAGGAGAGCGTACGCCGCGCCATGGCGATTCAGCTCATCATCAATCGCGAATGGGGCCTGGCCAAGAACGAGAACCCGAACCAGGGCAGCTTCATCATCGACGAACTGACCGATCTGGTAGAGGAAGCGGTGCTCAAGGAATTCGATGCCATCGCGGATCGCGGCGGCGTGCTCGGCGCCATGGAAACCGGCTATCAGCGTGGCAAGATTCAGGAGGAGTCGCTGTTCTACGAGAGACAGAAGCACGATGGCTCCTATCCCATCATCGGCGTCAACACCTTCCGCAATCCGAACGGCGGCGCCGCTCCGGCGACGATGGAGCTGGCGCGCTCCACCGATGCGGAGAAGCAGTCGCAGCTCAAGCGCCTCGGGTCCTTCCACGAACACCATGCCGGCGAGGCGGCGCAGCTGCTCGAACGCCTGCGGCGCACCGTCATCGAGAACGGCAATACTTTCGAAGTGCTGATGGATGCGGTGCGCGGCTGCTCTCTGGGCCAGATCACACACACTCTGTACGATGTCGGCGGGCGCTACCGCCGCAATATGTAGGTTGAACATGCAAGAATATCAAGCGCCGCTGGCCGATATGAAGTTCGTGCTGCGCGAGCTGGTGGATTTCAAGACGCTGGCGGAGTTGCCGGGGTTCGGCGAAATGACCTTGGACGTGGCCGAGGCGGTGCTGGGGGAGGGGGAGAAATTCGCCTCCGGAGTGCTGTCACCGCTGAACCGCGCCGGCGACTTGCAGGGCGCGCGCTGGCAAAACGGCGAGGTGCTGACGACCGACGGCTGGAAACAGGCCTATGCGCGTTTCGTCTCGGACGGGTGGGGCGCCCTGGCATGTCCTGCGGAATTCGGCGGCCAGAACGTGCCCCGGGCGCTGTCGGCGCTGATCGAAGAGATGTGGAACGGCGCCAACATGGCTTTCGCGCTCTGTCCGATGCTGACGCGCGGGACGGCGGACGCGATCGAGCTGCGAGGATCGCAGTCGCTGCAGGACACCTACCTCAAGAAGCTGGTCAGCGGGGAATGGACCGGAACCATGAACCTGACGGAACCCCAGGCGGGGTCCGACCTGGCGGCCGTGCGCACGCGAGCCGTTCCCACGGACGACGGCCGCTACCTGCTGACGGGCCAGAAGATCTTCATCACCTACGGCGAGCACGACCTGACCGGCAACATCGTGCACCTGGTGCTGGCGCGTATATCCGGAGCGCCGGAAGGCGTCAAGGGCATTTCCCTGTTCGTCGTGCCGAAGTATCTGGTCAACGCCGACGGCTCCCTGGGAGGGCGTAACGATGTCCACTGCGCGTCGATCGAGCACAAACTCGGGATCAACGGCAGCCCCACCTGTGTTCTGGTCTACGGACAGAATGGCGGCGCGGTGGGCGAACTCGTCGGCGAGGAAAATCGCGGGCTGGAATACATGTTCATCATGATGAACGCGGCGCGGTATTCGGTGGGCATCGAAGGCGTGGGCCTTTCGGAGCGCGCCTACCAAACCGCGCTGGCCTATGCGCGCGAAAGAGTCCAGAGCAGCGAGGCGGGACAGCGCGGCGGCGCGCGTGTGCCCATCATCCGGCATCCCGACGTGCGCCGCATGTTGTTGCTCATGAAGTCGCAGACCGAAGCCATGCGGGCGCTCGCCGCCGTTGCTGCGGTCTCGCTGGATGCCGCCCGCTTGCATCCGCAGGCCGCGGAGCGCGAGCGCCATCAATCTTTCGTCGATTTGATGATTCCCGTGATCAAGGGCTGGTGCACCGAGAATTCGGTCGACATCGCCTCCTTGGGTATCCAGGTGCATGGCGGCGTCGGATTCGTCGAGGAGACGGGCGCCGCGCAGTACTTGCGCGATGCCCGCATCACGCCGATTTACGAGGGCACCACCGGCATTCAAGCCAATGATTTAATCGGCCGCAAGCTCGCGCGCGACGGTGGCCTCGCCGCACAGGCGGTCATCGCCCAGATGCGCACAGTGGCGGCGGAACTCTCGGCCGAACCGAATTTATCCCCCGTCGCGCCGGTATTTTCCGCGGCCATCGATGCGCTGGAGCGGTCGATTCGCTACGTGGTGCAGAACTACGCCACCGACATTCGCAGCGTGTCGGTCGGCGCCGTGCCCCTGCTCAAACTATTCGGCATCGTGGCTGGCGGCTGGCAGCTGCTGCGTTCGGCGACGATCGCGCAGCGGCGGCTCGCCGCGCCCAAGGGGAACGGCGCTGAAGCCGGATCCGCGGATGCGGGATTCTATGAAGCGAAGATCGCCACCGCGCGATTTTACGCCGACTATGTGCTGTCGCAGGCACCGGGCCTCGCGCACGGCGTCGTGCACGGCGCGGCAGGCGCGTTGGCGGAGGGTGTACTTTAATTGGGCGCGATACGCTTCCGCGGTGTCGGATTGCGTTTCCGCGGACACGTGTGCCACAACCATGGATCTTGACGCCCGGTATCCGCGCCGCATCGTTTGCTTGACCGAAGAGCCTACCGAGGTACTTTACGCGCTGGGCCTCGAGGAGCGGATCGTGGGTATCTCCGGCTTCACCGTGCGGCCGGCGCGCGCCCGCCGCGAAAAGCCCCGGGTGTCGGCCTTCACCAGCGCCAAGGTCGATCGCATTCTCGCGCTGCAGCCGGATTTCGTGGTCGGCTTCTCCGACATCCAGGCCGATATTGCGCAGGCACTGATCAAGAGCGGGATCGAGGTCTGGATCAGCAATCACCGCTCGGTCGATGGGATCTTGGGTTATGTGCGCCGGCTCGGCGCCTTGGTTGGCGCGGCCGACCGGGCGGAGAGCTATGCCCGTGACCTCGAAGCGCACGTCGAAGGCGTGCGTCGGGCAGCCGCTCTATTGCCCCGCCGTCCGCGCGTGTACTTCGAGGAATGGGATGATCCGCTCATCACCGGCATCCGTTGGGTCAGCGAACTCGTCGGCATCGCCGGCGGCGATGACGTGTTCCCCGAGCGGGCGGCTTGTGCCCTCGGCAAGGATCGTATTCTTGCGGATCCGAGCGAGGTCATCCGCCGCGCTCCCGACATCATCCTCGGCTCCTGGTGCGGCAAGCGCTTCCGCGGCGAACTCGTGGCATCCCGGAGCGGCTGGGATGCGGTGCCCGCGGTGCGCGACGGCGAACTGCACGAGATCAAGTCGCCCATCATTCTGCAGCCCGGTCCGGCGGCGCTCACCGACGGGCTCGATGCGATTCACCGCGTGTTCCAGCAGTGGGCGCGGCGGTCCGCGGCCGCCGCCCCGGCGCAGCAGCTTGCATGATGTCTGATACCCACGCATTGCCGGCCGGCGTCCCGGTGCCGTCGCCCTGCGTCGATGTTTGCCGGTTGGATGCGCAGGGGCTCTGTATCGGTTGCCGCCGTACCATCGATGAAATCGCCGAATGGTCTCGAGCCAGTGAGGTGAGGCGGCGCGAGATATTGCGCACGCTTGCGCTTCGTACGCCTGTCACCCCGGTCGCAGATCGCGATCGCGGTTGATGCAATGGCCGCCGAGTTCGGGTCAGTAGCGCGTAGTCAGCGCAGTGAGCCATGCCGGCGAATGATCGAGCAGCCAAGCCTCGAGCCGGCGATCCATATGGGACAGAATGAGTGCTCCCAGCAGCAGTAGCGTGATGCCGAGCAATTGCTTGCCGCGCTGGCCGGCCGTATTGAGCGACCCTCGAACTCGCAGCAGCGTTGCCCGCGAAAGGGAGCCGATCAGGAGCATTGGGACACTGGCACTGATCCCGAAGACAGCCATGAGCGCGGAAATTTGTACCAGGTTCTGGCCCTGGCTCGCGAGCGTCGTAGCGGCGCCGAGCATGGGCCCGACGCAGGGACTCCAGACGATCCCCAGCAATAGCCCGAGGGCGAACTGACCACCCAGACCATCGAGGGTGAATCGCGAGAGGAAGCTCTGGCCCGAGCCGCTGAGACCGGCTGTTGCGCGCACGAACAACGCCTGAAGATGAGTCGACAGGAGGATGAGTCCAAACAGAATGAGTAGTACGGCCGCGGTCCGGCGGAAGGTCTCACCATCGAGGCCGAGAGATGCACCGACGCTGGCGAGAAACACGCCGGCTACCGTGAATGACAAAGCGACCCCGGCGGCAAGCGCCCATGGTCCCAAGCGGTGGGCCGCGACGGCTGATCCCATGAGGACGGGTACCAGCGGCAGAACGCAGGGTGAAAAGGTCGTCAGGATGCCGGCGAGAAACGCAATTCCGTAGGTTCCCACCCCGAATGTCATGACGAGGTCTTGCCGCGACGCGTCAGGAGATTGCTTTCTTCAACAGTGCCGCCAGCCCCTCTCGGCTGGTATCCCCGGTCGAGCGCGCCACCTCCTTGCCCTGTCGGAACACGACGAGCGTGCTCTGATTGGCCACCTTCAGCGACTTTCGCAGCGCGAGCTCGGTGTCGTAGTCGGCGATCAGAACGGTGACATTCTTGAGCTCAGGAGTCGCCAGGAGGTCTTTGACAATCGGCGCCTGGGCGCGGCAGATCGGGCACCAGTCCGCATGGAAATCGACCGCCACGGGCTGGCCGGCGGCAAGCATGCGGTCGAGTGTGGCAGCACTGTAGGGCTGCTCGCCGGCCATTGCGGGCGCCGTCAGAAGGATGAAGGCTGTGGTCAGGAGGGCGAGTAGGGCTTTCATCCGGATCTCCAATACGTTATTTCCTTGACCGCCATAGAAATGGACCGTGCTCTCAAGGAAAATATTTCAGAGCAGTCGCTACGGGCGCCTGGCATCGGCCCTATTCCGTCTGCGCGGTGATGTACGGTGGACCTTGTGAACCGGTCAACATCACCGTGCAGAGGTGCTTGTCCGTCAGCGCGGCTGCATTCTGACTGCGCCGTCCAACCGAATGGTTTCGCCGTTCAACATGACGTTCTCGATAATCTGGCCGACCAGGGCGGCGTATTCATCAGGTTCGCCCAGGCGAGGCGGGAAGGGCGTTTGCTTGCCGAGCGAATCCTGTGCCTCTTGGGGCAATCCCTTCATCATGGGAGTGGCGAAAAGTCCCGGCGCGACCGTCATGACACGAATACCGGAGGAGGCCATTTCGCGCGCCATGGGCAGCGTCATTCCGACAATGGCGCCTTTGGAGGCTGAGTAGGCGACTTGCCCGATCTGGCCGTCGAAGGCGGCGACCGACGCCGTCATGACGATGACACCGCGTTCTCCCAGGGAGTTTGGGGTATTGCGCTGCATTGCCACGGCGGCCGCTTTTGCAACCAGCAGGGTGCCGACCAAATTGATTTCAATCATCTTTCTGAAGAAGCTGCCCGCCATGGGGCCTTGCTTTCCGACCATTCGCGCCGGCGTCGCGATGCCCGCGCAATTGATCGCCGCATTGACGGAGCCCATCCGCTCCAGGGCGCGGTCGATTGCGCCGTTGACCGCGGCTTCATCGCTCACATCGGTGGCGACGAAGGCGGAGCGCTCACCGAGTGCGGCCGCCGCCGCGGTGCCTTGTGTCTCGTTCACATCGAGAAGGGTGACTTTGCCCCCGGCCTGCACGATTCGTTTCGCGACGGCGAGGCCAAGCCCCGAGGCGCCGCCCGTGACGACGGCATGTGTTTCTTTCAATTGCATGGGTAAGTTCTCATAGGTTGTCGAGGTTTGCGAAGGGATGTGCGGCGGTGCTCCACCGACTGCGGAAAAAGGCATCGACCATGGCTTCGGTCACGTCTTCAATCCGGCCGGGCTTCCATTGCGGAGCGTTGTCTTTGTCGATGAGCAGAGCGCGCACCCCTTCCAGGAAGTCGCCCTGCTCGAAGCTTTGCTGCGCCATGGCGAGTTCCATGCGAAAGCAGGCGGCGAGGCTCAAGTCTTTGCCGAGTTGCAGTTGGCGCAGAGTGACGCACAGCAGCGTCGGAGAGCGGCTGCGCATGAGTTGCGCGGACTGATGTGCCCAATCGGCATATTCCTGGCGTGTCTCCGCGTCGAGAGAGGCCAGTATGGCGGGCACGGTGGGCTGAGAAAAATGAGCGTCGATGCCGGGACGCAGCAGGCTCAGCGGCGGCGCCGGCAGCCCTGAGGCTGCGCGGGCATGCATGAATCGCCGCAGATCGGCCGGGGGATCTTCGCTCCAATTCAAGGCCGCCAGGTCGCCGCTCAGTGTCTCGATCGCGGCCGGGGGCAAGTACACGTCGGCCAACTGGCTATACAGCGCGTCGGCGCCCCCAATCTGTACTCCGGTCAATGCAAGATAGACGCCGATCCCGCCCGGCAGGCGGGACAGGAAGTAACTCGCACCCACATCCGGAAAAAAGCCGATCGCCACCTCGGGCATGGCGATACGCGTGCGTTCACCGACGATGCGCAGCGCCGAACCTTGGGCTATGCCCATTCCGCCGCCCATGGTAATGCCGTCCATCAACACCACGTAGGGCTTGGGGTAGGCATAGAGCAAGTAATCGAGCGGGTATTCCCTGAGGAAGAACTCGCGATGCAGCGAACCCGAGGCTTTGAAGCTTTGGTACAGCGCCCGAATGTCCCCGCCGGCACAAAACGCCTTACCGCCCGCGCCCTTGATCAGCACGGCGTGAATCTTCGGATCGGCCGCATAGCCGTCCAGCAAGCTGCGAAGCTCGATGATCATGTCGAGCGACAGGGCGTTCAGCGCCTCGGGACGATTCAGCGTAATGAACGCGACTTGATTGCGAATCTCGCACAATATCTCTCGAGCTTGCGCAGCCGGTACCGTAGCCGCACCCGCTCGAACATTCACAATGTCCGCGGCGCCCGCGGGTGCCGTGGCATTCGCGCTTGCTGCACCGTTCACGCCTGTCTCGCGGTCACGCCGTGCGGATCGATCAAGCGTTTTTCCAGACGGGTGGACGCTTTTCGAAAAAGGCATTGACGCCTTCTTGCTGATCCACACCATCGAACAAATCGACGAAGCGCTCTCTTTCCAAGGCCAATGCCGCGGTACGCGGTGTGCCCTGGCGCGCTTGGTGGATCAGGCCCTTGGCGTAGGTGACGGCGCGCGGGCTCAGGCTCGAGGCTCTTTGCGCCACTTCCAACGCAGCTTGGCGCGCCTGGCCGCGCGGCACCACCTGTTCGACCAGGCCGATGCGCAGCGCAGTCTCCGCGTTGACTCTCTCATTGGTGAGTATCATGCGTTTCGCCCAGCCTTCGCCGACCAGCCAGGGCAGAGTCTGAGTACCGCAGCCGGCCGGCAGCAATCCGACCGACGTTTCGGGGAGCCCCATCTGCGCGTGCTCTTCGGCGATGCGCATGTCGCAGGACAAGGCGCACTCGAGCCCACCTCCCATGGCGTAGCCGTTGATGGCGGCGATCACCACGGGCCGCGCTTCTTGCAGGGCTTCGAAGGCGGTGCCGAAACGGCGCACCATGAGACGCGCCTGAGCCTTGTCGCCGCCGGCAAAAGCCTTCAAATCGGCCCCTGCGCTGAAAAATTTCTCTCCCTGGCCGGTGACGACCACGGCATACACATCCATGTTGCGATTCAACTCGCCGATGAGGGTTTCGAGCTGCAGCAGGCCGGCCGCCGTGAAGGTATTGGCCGACGGGTTATTCAGGGTCAGTACGGCCACGTGGCCGTCGATCTTGCATTCGATCAAGGTGGATTCTCCGAAACTTTGTAGTTTACCCCGGCACGGCTCCCAGAGGCAGACCGGCCCCGCGATCGGCCGCGGGCCGCCTTTACGCGATCCCGTGCTCACCGTATCGCGTAAACTATAGGGCTTTCCCCCGGCCACCTTGGTGCCCAAACCGTTCAAAATGCGTAAGCGAAATTGCAACACTGACCCTGTCTCGGCCAGCCGGGGGGCGGTAGTCGCGGCCACGCGGTCTGCGGAACCGGGAACGATCTCGATTTGCTTCGTCGCCGCGGCGCTGCAGGGGGTCCGTTCCCGCGACCTGAATGCCGAGGAGTTGCTGGCGAATGTGGGGCTGTCTTCGAGCCTGCTGCAGGTGCCGCAGGCGCGGGTTTCGGCAAAGCACTACGGCGCCCTGTGGCGCACCATCGCGCTTGCCCTGGATGACGAATTCTTCGGTCAGGACTCCCGCCGCATGAAGGCCGGGAGCTTCGCGATGCTTTGCCACTCGGTGCTCAGCTGCAAGACCCTGGGTCAGGCGATCGACCGCAGCCTGCGCTTCTATGCGCTGCTCTTGGACGATATCTCGGGCACGTCCGAACGCGATGCGAATGAGGCGAGAATCATTTTGCACGAGCAAGTTGCGGGCGCGGGGCAGCGGGTGTTCGCGCATGAGCTTCTCTTGCTGCTGCTCTATGGGGTGTCCTGTTGGCTGGTGGGCCGGCGCATTCCCATCCTGCGCGCCGAATTCAGTTATCCGGAACCCGCGCACAGCGCCGAGTACCGGCTGATGTATTGCTCGGAATTGAGCTTCGATAGGCCGAATACCCTGATTGCCTTCGAGGCGAGCTACCTGGACTTGCCGGTGGTCCAGAACGAGCGCTCGATCAAGGAGTTTCTGCGCACGGCCCCGGAGAGCATCCTGGTGAAATACAAGAACGGCAGCAGCCTCACCGCGAAGATCCGGCGGCGGCTCCGTCAATTCCTGCCGGGCGAAGTCCCGGACTTCGAGTCGCTGGCGGACGAACTGAATATGACGGCCGCGACCATGCGCCGCCGGCTGCACGAGGAGGGCGAGTCCTACCAATCCATCAAGGACCAGCTGCGGCGCGATCTGGCCATCGGATACCTGAGCCATTCCAGCCGCAGCGTCATGGACATCGCCCTGGAACTGGGGTTTTCGGAGCGCAGTGCGTTTCACCGCGCATTTAGAAAGTGGACCGGCGCATCTCCGGGCGAATTTCGCCGCACATTGCGGTCGTGAACCGGAAAAATTAACGAATACGGATGGGCGAAAAGTGTTGCAATTCTGCGCAGGCATTTTGAGCGGTTTGGTCACCCTGCCTGCGGCAGCGAATCGAGGATAATTCAACCATGAATTTATCGGGCAAATCCCCGAATGCATCTCCCGGCGCTCGATTTCGCGCGGCCCTGGCCGAGGAACGTCCCCTCCAGGTCGTCGGCGCCATCAATGCCTATGCGGCAAGAATGGCCGCGGCTTGCGGATTCAAGGCCCTGTATCTATCGGGCGGCGGCGTCGCCGCGAATTCGCTGGGGGTTCCGGACCTCGGCATCAGCACCATGGACGATGTGCTGATCGATATACGCCGCATCACCGACGCCTGCCCGCTGCCGCTGCTGGTGGACGCGGATACCGGATGGGGCGGGGCATTCAATATCGCGCGTACGGTGAAGTCCTTCGTCAAGTTCGGCGCGGCGGGACTGCATATCGAAGATCAGGTTCAAGCCAAGCGTTGCGGCCACCGCCCCGGTAAAGAGGTGGTATCCCAGCAGGAAATGGTGGATAGGGTGAAGGCCGCGGTCGATGCGCGCACCGACTCCGAATTCGTCATCATGGCGCGCACGGACGCCTTGGCCGTGGAAGGCATCGACCGCGCCATCGAGCGCGCGGTGGCCTGTGTCGAGGCGGGCGCCGACATGATATTCCCGGAGGCGATGACCGAGCTGCCGATGTACAAGCGGTTCAAGGACGCCGTCAAAGTGCCCATTCTCGCGAACATCACGGAGTTTGGACACACGCCTCTGTACACCCGGGATGAGTTGGGCTCGGTCGGCGTGGACATTGTGCTGCACTGCTGCTCTGCCTATCGGTCGATGAATGCGGCGGCGCTCGCGACCTACGAGGCGATCCGCCGCGACGGGACGCAAAAGAACGTGCTGAATCTCATGCAAACCCGCGCCGACTTGTACAAATACCTCGACTACTACGCCTACGAAGCCAAACTGGATGAGTTGTTCGCCGTCGGCAAAGAAAAGTGACGGATTTCAGGAGATGACAATGTCCGAAGCCCCCTCGTCGGCCCCCGGGCCAAACGCCGCGTTCAAACCCAAGAAATCCGTAGCCTTGTCGGGAGTGACGGCGGGCAATACGGCGATCTGTACCGTCGGCAATACGGGCAATGACCTGCACTACCGCGGCTACGACATCCTCGACATCGCCACCGAATGCGAATTCGAAGAGATCGCGCACCTTCTGGTGCACGAGAAGCTGCCGAATCGCGCGGAACTTGCCGCCTACAAGGCCAAGTTGAAGACTCTGCGCGTGCTTCCCGCCGCGGTCGCCACGGTGCTTGAGCAGCTGCCGGCCGCCAGCCATCCCATGGACGTTCTGCGCACGGGCGTCTCGGCGCTCGGCTGCTCGATCCCGGAAAGCGAGGGGCACAAGAGTGCGGGCGCTCGCGAACTCGCCGACCGGTTGCTGGCATCCTTAGGTTCGATGTTGTGCTACTGGTATCACTTTTCCCGCGACGGACGGCGCATCGATGTGCAAACCGATGATGATTCGATCGGCGCCCACTTCCTGCACCTCCTGCATGGGCGCCAGCCCTCGGCATCGTGGGTACGCGCCATGCACACCTCGCTCAATTTATACGCTGAGCATGAATTCAATGCCTCGACCTTCACCGCCAGGGTGATTGCGGGTACCGGGTCGGATCTGTACTCGTGTATTACCGGTGCCATCGGCGCACTGCGCGGCCCGAAGCACGGCGGCGCCAACGAGGTCGCCTTCGAAATTCAGAGCCGCTATCAAACGCCGGACGTCGCCGAATCCGACATTCGCAAGCGAGTCGCAAACAAGGAAGTGATCATCGGGTTCGGTCACCCCGTGTACACCATTTCCGATCCGCGCAATCAGATCATCAAGGAAGTGTCCCGCAGCCTGGCGCGCGAAGCGAAGGATATGCGCGGATTCGAGGTGGCCGAGCGGATCGAGTCGGTCATGCACGAGATCAAGAATATGTTTCCGAATCTCGACTGGTTCTCGGCCGTCTCCTATCACCTGATGGGCGTGCCGACCGCGATGTTTACGCCGCTGTTCGTGATCAGCCGCACCTCGGGCTGGGCGGCGCACATCATCGAGCAGCGCGAGGACGGCAAGATCATTCGCCCGAGCGCCAATTATATCGGGCCTGACAATCTTCCCTTCGTGCCCCTGGCCGAGCGTCCGTAGCGCAGCGCCGCGATCGGATATCCGCTCTTTCCTCACCGTCCAATCCATAGCGAGCCTTCAATCTCCCATGTCCCACGACATCAAATCCGCCGAACGTCCCGCACCCGATCACGTCCTGACGGCGATTGCCGACTACGCCTTGAGCTTCCGGATCGACAGCAAGCTCGCCTATGAGACCGCCGCCTACTGCCTCATGGACACCTTGGCCTGCGGCTTCCAGGCGCTGAAATATCCGGCCTGCACGAAATTGATGGGGCCTGTGGTTCCGGGCGCCACGCTCACCAACGGGGCGCGCGTTCCCGGCACCGCATACGAGCTCGATCCCATCAACGCGGCCTTCAACATCGGCGCCATGATCCGTTGGCTGGACTTCAACGACACGTGGCTGGCGGCGGAGTGGGGGCACCCGTCGGATAATTTGGGCGGAATTCTCGCCGTGGCCGACTACCTCTCGCGCTCCGGCAAGCCGGTCTCGGTGCGCGATGTGCTCACGGGCATGATCAAGGCGCACGAAATCCAGGGCGTTCTCGCCTTGGAGAACAGCTTCAATCGAGTCGGGCTCGATCATGTGCTGCTGGTCCGGGTCGCGTCCACCGCGGTGGTGACCGCGCTGCTCGGCGGCTCGCGCGAGCAAATCATCAACGCTGTGTCGAACGCCTGGGTGGATGGCGGAGCCTTGCGCACCTACCGCCATGCGCCGAACACGGGCTCGCGCAAGAGCTGGGCTGCCGGCGACGCCACCAGCCGCGCGGTACGGCACGCACTGTTCGCGCTCAAGGGCGAGATGGGCTATCCCTCGGCGCTGTCGGCCAAGACCTGGGGTTTTCAGGATGTCCTGTTCAAGGGAAAGACGCTGTCCTTGCCGCAGCCCTTCGGCAGCTATGTGATGGAAAACGTGCTGTTCAAGATCTCCTACCCGGCGGAATTTCATGCGCAGACGGCCGTCGAGGCGGCGATGACCCTGCATGGCCGGATCGCCGCCAGGATCGGCGACATCGAGAGCGTGGTCATCGAGACTCAGGAACCCGGGGTGCGCATCATCGACAAGACCGGGCCGCTCGCGAATCCCGCGGATCGCGATCACTGCATTCAGTACATGGTCGCCATTCCGCTGCTGTTCGGCAGGCTCGAAGCTGCCGACTATGAGGACCGGATCGCCGGCGATCCACGCGTCGATGCGCTGCGCGCCAAGATGCGGGTGAAGGAAAACACGACGTTCACCCAGGAGTACTACGACTCGAATAAACGCTACATCGGCAATGCCGTGCAGGTGTTCTTCAAGGACGGTACCGCAAGCGAGCGTGTGCAGGTGGACTTCCCCATCGGCCATCGCAAGCGCCGCGAGGAAGGCATGCCGGTGCTGGTGAAGAAGTTCGAGGCCAGCGTCGCGGCGCATTTCAACCCGAAGCAAACCGAATCGATCCAGGCGATGTTCGCGGACCGGAACGCGTTGGCCGCAATGCCGGTGAGCGAGTTCGTGGCCAAGCTGGTGACGGCGTCCTGACGACAAAGAAATATCGGACCGGCGCGCCACATTATGACGCATAGGGCTTGCCGAGTACCCCGATGTGTCGGGATAGTGTGACGATGAATCGAGCGAACCTGGCGTTATCCCCTTCAACCTATGAACGGCGCGGCGCCACCGATCGGCGCCGCCGCGTCTGGTGGTCGGTTTGTTACGGCAGTTTCAATCCCCGCCGCAGAACATCCCCGCGCCGTCTCGATGACTCACGCTTTCATTCGCTGGATTGGCATTCGGCTCATTTGCTCGCGGTGGCGATCGGCATCTTGTTATTGTGCGTGGCGGACGCATTTTTTACCTTGATCTTGCTGCAGGGAGGCGAAT
>Ga0302326_10009167_pt1 | contig 21695 bp, 18 predicted proteins | sample Palsa_T0_3_FD_202264 | JGI IMG/M metagenome (GOLD analysis project Ga0302326, IMG submission 202264) | Peat permafrost microbial communities from Stordalen Mire near Abisko, Sweden - Palsa_T0_3 | ecosystem: Environmental > Terrestrial > Soil > Palsa > Peat permafrost | place: Sweden: Abisko... | reverse complement strand
CACGGGCCATTACCGTGCCCATCGCGTCAAACAACCCCTCGCGCCGGCAGCCTTCAGCGATCACCAGCATCGCCGCCAGAAACCCGACCGTTGGGCCCAGAGCCCGCAGCGCATCACCTGCCCCTGAGAGCCCGATCGCACCGACGATGATCAGACCACCGGCGCCGACGGCGGCGACAACCGCCTCTGGCACATACGGCGGGCGGGTCACCGCGACCGCCAGCGTCGCCGCCAACGCCACCAGCGCCAGCGCGAGCGCGTCAGTCACGCTCGCTGCTCATGGTCAAGACACTGAGAACCGTCATCGGTCGTGAGGCTAGGTTTGAGCACGGGATCTTAAAGTCCAAACCGCTCGGACGGCGAACCTGCTGCCACTCAGCATGTCCTCGAGGGCCCTCGCGCGGCGGCTGGCCGGGCCGATCTGGGAGTGCGTTCACTAACCTGATCGTCATGGACACGACCGACCACGACATCAGCCTCACCGACGAGCAGTGGCAGCAGAAGCTGTCGCCCAAGCAGTACGAGGTGCTGCGCAAGCACGCGACCGAGCATCCGTTCACGGGCGAGTACGTCGACATGAAGGACGACGGGACCTACCGCTGCGCCGGTTGCGGCGCCGAGCTGTTCTCGTCGGACACGAAATTCGACTCCGGCACGGGCTGGCCGAGCTTCTATGAGCCCGCCGTCGCCGAGAACGTCGAACTGCACGAGGACCGGAGCCTTGGGATGGCGCGCACCGAAGTGCGCTGCAAGCGCTGCGGCGGCCACCTCGGTCACGTGTTCGACGACGGCCCGAACCCGACCGGGCAGCGGTTCTGCATCAACTCCTGCGCGCTGGACCTCGACAAGACCGCCGGCTGACGGTCAGTCAGCGTCCGCGTCGCCGCCCGTCGCGTCGGCCGCCCCACCCCCGGCCGACGCCTTCCGGCGCCGCTCGCGGACCACGTGCCACACGACGAAGGCGACGATCAGCGCCACGAGCGCGAGCGCGGCGAACACCCCGTACTTGGTGATCGCGTCGGCGGCGGCCTTGCCAGCGTAGAAGCCCACGAGCCCGTACGCGGTCGCCCACGTGATCCCGCCGAGCGCGTTGTAGATGAAGAACGTGCGGAAGTGCATGTGATCGATTCCCGCCAGCCACGCCACCGCGAACCGCACGAGCGCGATCCAGCGCCCGATGAACACCGCCTTGGGGCCATGCTTGGCAAAGAATCGATCGCCGGCGTCGATCACCTCGGTCCGGCGCGCCTGCATGGGCCCCGGCGCGGTCAACACCCGGCGTCCGAGCTTGCGACCGAGCAGGTAGCCGACGTTGTCGCCGGCGATCGCCGACGCCGACGCGATCACGATCACGAGCCAGATCTGCAGCTTGCCCTGGCTCGCGAGCACGGCGGCCAGGATCAGGGCGGTCTCCCCCGGTGATGGGATCCCCAACGATTCCAGCCCGATGATCGCCGGCAGCGCATAGCCAAGACCGCCCCCCACGGAGATGATCGCGCCGAGCGCGACGGCGTTCATCGGGTCGGCGGCCGGCGCATCACGGCCAACAGCGACAGCCCCAGCCCGAGGCGGTGGCCGTCGGCCAACCAGCCAGCCTCGATTCGCAGCGGACGCTCGAGCAGATCGTTCAGCCATCCCGGCGGGATCGTCAGGTCGTCCGCGGCGCCGTTGTGCGCCGGGAACCGCCGTCGGGCGAGGCGCACCGCGGCCGCCGGGGCCAGCAGCACGCTGTTGAACGAGGTCATTCGGGTCACCGTCCAACCCGCGCCCGCGGCCGCGTTTCGCAGCATCGTCCGCGAGTACCGGCGGTAGTGGTGATTGGCCTCGTCGTGCTGTGACCACAGCGCCTGGTAAGCGGGGACGGTCACGAGCAGCCAGCCACCGGGACGACACACGCGCAGCAGCTCCGCCAGCGTCCCGCGATCGTCGGGCGTGTGCTCGATCACGTCGAGCGACGTGATCAGATCGAACGTACGGTCCGGCCACGGCAGCTGCTCCAGCCGGCCGACCGTCACCTCTCCGTGACCGCGCGAGCGGGCCAGCTCGGCAGCGTCCTCATCGAGCTCGATCCCACGCACCGTCCCGTAGTCCTCGAGCTCCTGCATCGTACGTCCGGAACCGCAGCCGGCGTCGAGCACCTGTGCATCGGCCGGCAGCGGCAACGCATCGAGCTCGGCCCGGATCACCTTGCGCCGACCGCGATACCACCAGTGGCGCTCGTCGACCTCGAGCGTGGCCTGCATCAGATCCTTGTCCACGGCCAGCATGCTGGCAGGCCAACGCTGGCAATGCCTGGAGATGTGGGCCCACCCACCCCAACCCCCACCCGACCCAGGCGGAGCCGTTAGGCCCCGGTGGTCTGAACCGGCGGCACGCCCTGATCCCGGTCACCCGCCGGGGCCACCGGCAACGTCAGCGTGAAGGTGGCCCCGATCGCCCCTGCCGGCTCGAGTACGAGATCGCCGTTCATCCGGCGCGCCAGCTCACGACCGATCGCCAATCCGAGCCCGAAGCCCGCCTGGCCGCCGGTGTCACGGCCGCGCTTGAACCGCTGGAAGATCGCGTCCCGTTCCTCCTCGCGGACGCCCGGACCCTCGTCGCAGACGCTCAGAGTCACGAGCTTGCCGCGGCGCAGGCGCACCCGAACCTCTGAGCCGCGGGGACTGACCCGGAGCGCGTTGTCGACCAGGATCCGCAGGATCCTGGCGATCGACCCGGGGTCGCCCAGCGCCCAGGCCGACTCGCCACGGATCTCCAGCGACGTCCCGATCCCTCGTTCATCGGCGCCCAGCTCGAACTCGGCCAGGACCGCGCGGCTGATCTCCCCAAGCTCGACCGGCTCGGAGCGCAGCTCCACCTGGGCGTCCATCCGCGAGAGGTCGAGCAGGTCGGCGGCGAGTCGCCCCAGCCGACGCGACTGCGCCCGCGCCCGCGCCACGAGATCCCGCGCGTCGGCGATATCGGGATCGGCGTAGTCGAGGTCGTCGTGGAGCAACTCGAGCATCCCGTCCAGCGACGTCAGCGGTGTGCGCAGCTCGTGCGAGGCGGTCGCCACGAATGACCGCCGGGCCTCCTCCTGCTGGCGCAGGCGCTCCTGCATCGCACCCAGCGAGCGGGCCAGGTCGCCGACCTCGTCACGGGCGCGGTCGACCGGCACGACCGAGCCAAGGCCGTCCTCCTGCACCTCAATCGCGGCGCGTCGCAGCCGCCGCAGCCGCGCCACCAGCCGCCCCGACAGGCCGATCCCCAGGATCAGCGTCAGCACCAGCCCGGCGGCCGCGGCCTCTAGGAACGCGCGCGTGATCACGCGGACGGCGTCCGGGATCTCACCGATCGACTTGCGGACCGCCAGCACGTAGCGGACCGGCACGTGGTTTGCGTTGTTGCGGTTGGTGAACGGAATCGCCGCGCGCGCGTACTCGGTGCCGTCGATCGACGCGGAGCTGTAGACCTTGTGGCCGGTTCGATACGCCTCGGCGACGTCGGAGTAGTCGTCGCCCGACAGCGGGCTGCCGCTGGCGCCCGCGCCGGGCCGCGCGTCGGTCGGCAACGGCTGGCTGCCCTTCCCGTCAACGCGAGGGCTCGCCAGCACGACGGCGCTACCGCCGACGCGGGTGCCGACGCCTTGCAGGTCCTTGAACAGCGCGTGGCGGACGTCGGACCAGCTCGGCGGCGCCGGCGGGCTGGTCTGTCCGCCGACGCGCCTCCCGCCGGCGCCGACCGCGCTGGCGGGCGACCTCGGGGTGCCACGAGCGGACCGCTTTGTGTTCTCCGCCGTGGGCGTGCCAATGATGTATCCGAGCGGCAGCCGCTCGAACTTGTTGATCGTCCGAGCCGGAAGCGCCTTGCGCAGCGCGGCTTCGTCGGCCTTCTTGAGGCTGTGCTCGAGCGGGCCGAGCAGCAGCACGGCGGCAATCGCGAGCGTTGCGACCGTCGTGATCAGCACGACCGCGACGATCCGGCCCCGCAGCCCGATGGCGCCGCGAGCGCGCTGTGCGAGGGCCGGAACCGACACCCGCTACCTCACCTCAGCTGCCCCGGAGGCGATACCCGGCACCACGGACGGTGAGGATGTAGCGCGGTTTCTCGGGCTCAGGCTCGAGCTTCTCACGGAGGTGGCGGATGTGGACGTCGATCGCGCGGGGGTCCCGGTAGGCGCTGTCGCCCCAGATCGCGCGCAGCAACTCCTGGCGATTGAGCAGCCGACCCGGCTCCGCCATCAGCGCGTCGAGCAGCTCGAACTCCGAGAATGTCAGCTTCACGGGCTCGGAGTCGACCGTGACCTCACGCTGACCGCGGTCAAGCGCGATCGGCCCGACCGACAGCAGGTCATCGCCGGCCGTGCGGTTCCCGGCGCGGCGCAGGACCGCCCGGATCCGGCTGCGCAACTCCGCCAGCCCGAACGGCTTGGTCACGTAGTCGTCGGCGCCCGCCTCCAGGCCCAGCACCGCGTCGGCCTCGGAATCGAGCGCGGTCAGCATGATGATCGGCACCATGTTGCGCCGTCCGCGCAGCGTGCGACAGACTTCGTAGCCGTCGGGGCCGAGCCCCAACGCGACGTCGAGCAGGATGATGTCCGGGCTCTCGGTGCCGGCGCGCTCGATCGCCTCGACGCCATCGGCAACCGCGATCACCCGGTGCCCCTCGCGTGAGAACGAGCGCGTCAGCATCTCACGCAGGTCGGATTCGTCGTCGACGACGAGGATGCTCAGCGTCACCTCGGCCTGGCGTTGCGCCGGACGCGATGGCCGTGCGCCATCGGTGCTCATCGGACCGCCGTCCGGTTGTGGCCGCGCAGCACCTACACAACCTCCAGCTCACGCTGCGCCGAGACGCGCGGCGGCCGCGGAGCATCGACCGGATCCGATCGCCGCACCGGCCGTCCGATATCGGCCCACGCCCACAGCGCCAGCAGCCAGATCGTGGTCGCCAGCCCGACGTGCAGCCAGACCATCCCGGCAGGCAGCTTGAGCTCGTACTGGACCGAACCGAGCAGGCCCTGGCCGGCGAGCACGACGCCGAGGATCGTCAGCGGGTCGAACACGTCGACCGAGCCACGCTTGCGCATCTTGACCGCCCACGTCGCGATCAGCACGATCCCGAACAGGACGCCGACGGTCGCGTGCTGGTTGACGGCCCACTCAAGTGTCTTGGGTCCCTTGAACGTGAGGCGCTTGACATGCTCGCCGGTGACGCCACCCGAATGCGGCCCGGCCCCGGTCGCCACCGTGCCGGCGAAGATCGTCAGGCCCCCGAGGAGGACCGTGATCCGGGTCATCCACACGACCAGCGGCCCGTTGCGCCGCGGCCGTGAGCCGCCCTCGTAGCTGGCCCGCCAGACGAGCGCGACCGCCGCGATCAGGATCACCATCGACAAGCTGAAATGCGCCATCACGAAGCCGGGCGCGAGGTTGTAGCGGACCGTGTAGCCGCCGAGAAACGCCTGCGCCACGACGCCGAGCGGCAGCAGCCAGGCCAGGATCGCCAGATCACGCCGGAACGGACGGCGCGTGAGCGAGAAGATCGCGCCGAACGCGACGCCGAGACCGACCAGCGTCGACGCGACGCGGTTGGAGAACTCGATCAGCGCGTGGGTCTGGTCCGGTGGATACACCTTGCCGTAGCAGCGCGGCCAGGTCGGACAGCCCAGCCCGGAGTCGGTCAGCCGGACGGCCGCGCCGGTCAGCACTATCACCGCCAGTAGGATCATCGCCCCCCACGCGATGTAGACGTACTGCTCGGGGGTCACCTCAAGGCGCTCCCGCAGCGGCATCCCGCGCCGCGTGCGCCGGTGCAGCTCGTAGCGCAGACGTTCACGCATCGACGTAGGTGAACGGGAGCGCGTCCCGACGCTGCGCCAGCGTCGGCGCGTCCCGGTCACGTTCGGAGCCGATCAGCCGGTCGGCGTCAGGCCAGTCGATCGCGACGTCGGGATCGGCATAGGAGAAGCCGCTCTCGGCCGCGGGGTCGTAGTACGTGGACACCTTGTAGGTCACGTCGGCCAATTCGGAGAGCACGCAAAACCCGTGCGCGAAGCCGTCGGGCACGTACAGCTGGTGGTGCTCTGCGTCATCCAGGCGGAACGCCTCCCACTCACCGAACTGCGGCGACCCGAGCCGGATATCGACGATCACGTCGAGAATCGCGCCGCGCACGCAGCGGATCAGCTTCGTCTGCCCGGGCTGGAAGTGCATGCCGCGCACCACCCCCTCGCGTGAGCGCGAGTGGTTGTCCTGGACGAACTGCTCCTCCACGCCCAGCTCCGCCAACGCCGAACGGCGGTAGGACTCCAGGAAGAACCCGCGTTCGTCGCCGTGGATCGTGGGGGCAAGGAAGAGCGGGCCCGTGAACTTGGTTGGCAGGCTTCGCATATCGCGACGTCATTTTGACGATACCGACCGGCCTATGACGAGCGCGACACGGGCCCACCCCGCCGAGTCGGCTGACACGGGCAGAGGGCTCAGGCCTCCTGCTGCTCCTTCCAAGGATCGATCCGTGACTCGTAGTGGTCGGCTACGACCTCGTCGATCATCGCAAACCGCACGCCGGCACGCAGCATCCGGCGGCAGAGCGACCAGTCGCCGGGCGAGGAAAACAGCGCATCGGCGAGCTCCATCTCGAAGAAACGCAGGCCACCATGGAAGATCGAACCCTGCCAACCCCACTGCCCGTACTCGGGCGGAAACGATCCCAGGTTGAACGTGGTGCCGTCGTTCATCAGGCAGCGCAGCAGCCCATAGGCGACCTCGCTGTGCTGCGCACGGGCGGCCCGTAGCAGGGTCGCGATGTGCTCGGGCGAAAACGCGTCGTCGTCATCGAGCGGAGCGATCCAGCTGCCCTTGGCGGCGGCGACGGCGGCGTTGCGCGGGGGGATCCCGGCGACATGCCACAGATCCCGCGGGGCCTCCGGATACGGACCTCGGATCGTCAGGTTGTGATAACTGATACGCGGGTCATTGAGCTCGGCGACCATCTGGCCGGTCTCATCCGGGGCGGCATCGCCGACGATCACCATCTCCCAGTTGGGATAGCTCTGGGCTTGCACCGACGGGATCGCACGACTGACGAGCAGCCGCCCCCGGTCGTAGGTGGGGATCACGACCGAGACGAGCGGCTCCGGGTCGGTGAACGCGCGCTCATAGTCGGGCTGGCGGCGAACCTCGGCGAGCCGCTCGCGCTGCTCCGGCTCGCGGTCGTGGACGACGCGCAGGATCTGGCGCAACCGCTCGACGTCGTCGGCCAGCGCCGCCCGCGCCGCACGGGCCTCGGCGGCGAGCTCGTCGGTCGCGCGGCGCGCCGCCTGCGCGTCCCGTTGCAACGATGCGAGTCCCGCCTCGATCCGGTCGAGGCGCGCGGTCAGGTCACGATCACGACGGCCCGGCATGGCCGCCACGGTACCGCCTCCTCTGCTCGAGCCCCCTACGCCTAGTCGCTACCGTGCGGCCAGATCATGCGGTTCGCGGAGCTGGTGGACACATATGCGCTGCCCGCCCGGGATCGCGAGCAGGCCTACCCGATCGTCCCGGAACCGTCGCCCGCGGAGGTACTGAGCGTCCGCGTCGTGCGCATGGCGCGGCGGGGGCGGCGCCGGCTGGCGTACCTGGACAACACGTTTCCGTGGGCACGCAGCGGCTTTCGGTACCACGAGGCGCAGGCGATCCTCGAGCTGGCACCGGACACGATGTTCTTCTCCAGCTGGGAGATGACCGATGCCTTTGGGGCACCGGTCTACCCGATCACCGCGTTCCCGCGGCTTGCCGCTCGGCACGGGATCACCGACGCCTACGGCGTCTTTCAGCTGTTTCTGGAGGGGGTAGCTGGGACCTTGGCACGGTTCGCGCCCGGCGATCTCACCCACCCATTCGCCGGGCCCGACCTGTCGCAATCGCTGCGGCGACTGCGGATCAGACTGCACGGAAGCATCTATCCAGGCGGCGGCTTCGTCCCAACGCCGGAGGGCTACCGTCGGCTGAGAGCGCTCTCGACCGAGATGACGACGATCCTGTCGTACGTGCCAGAGGTGCTGGAGCACGTACCGGATGCCGTCGCCGTTGACCAGGCATTCACCGAGGTCGACTTCTACGCACCGTCCGCGGAGCGCTGGCGGACGCCGGAGCCGATCGTCTGCTTGTTCGCGGCCGACGCGCCACCGCGCAAGGGGATCGACGTCGTCCTGGCGGCATTCCGAGATCTGGATCCCGACCGCTTTCAGCTGCACGTCGTCGGTCCGCACACCGACCGCCAAAACGAGCTACCGGCCGCGATCGCGACGTTCCACGGATGGCTTTCGGCCGAGGAGCTACGAGCCCTGCATCGCACCGTTCATGCGTTCCTGTCGCCGGTGCGCGTCGAGACCGCCGGCCCGGGTTACCAGGGCGTGACCGACGGCTTCCCGACGCAGACGGCGGCTGACGCGATGTCCAGCGGTTGCCTACTGCTGTCGTGCAACCCGGCCGCCGACCGGCGCGTGCTCGATCCCGGCGTCCATTATCTGGAACTGCCGCCGGCGCCAGAGCGGTGGCGCAAGGAGCTTGAGCAGCTCGCCGCCGACCCCGGCCGCGCCCATCGGATCGCGGACGCAGGCTCGGCCCGGGTCCGTGAGCGGATGGACATCCGAGCCGGGACGGCCCGCAAGCTCACCGCGATCGGCGTGCTCGGACACGACTCGGCGCGAGGGTAGGCTGACGGCGTGCGAACGGTCATCTACGGGTCACGACCGGACGGGCACGCCAAGGTGGTGGCAGAGTTGCTGGCGCCCGCGGCGGGCCTCGATCTGGTCGGTCTGATCGACGATTTCCCCGACAACGTGGATCACCGGATCGGCGAGCTCGGAGTAATCGGGACGAGCGCCGATCTGCCGCAGATTGCGGCACGGACCGCGGTGCGCGCGGCGATACTCGGCTTCGGCGCCGGACGCGGCCGCTCGGCGATCGCCGCGGCACTGATCGACGCCGGGCTGACGCTGCCCGTGCTCGTCCACCCACGCGCTCTTGTGGCGCCGAGCGCACGGCTCGGCCCAGGCTGCCAGGTACTGCCCGGGGCGGTGGTCGGGCCAGGCGCGGAGCTCGGCACCGGCGTGCTCGTCAACACCGGGGCGATCGTCGAGCACGACGCGCGGCTCTCGGATGGCGTCGTGATCTACTCGGGCGCGGTACTCGCGGGACGCGTGTCGGTCGGGGTCGACGTCGAGCTCGGCGCCGGTGCGACGGTGCTCCCCGACGTACGGATCGGCGCGCGTGCGGCGGTCGGGGCGGGCGCGACCGTGACCGCCGACGTCGCCGACGGGCAAACGGTGGTCGGGAACCCGGCGCGGCCGATCAGGCGCGCTGGGTGACCGGATCCCCCCGCGGCCACTCTGAGGCCAGCCCCCGCCACAGCGGCTGAGCGACGAGCTCGACCTCCTCTGACGACAGGTCGTTCGCCATCGGCAGCGCCAGCAGCCGCGTGGCGAGGTCGTCGGTGACCGGCAGCCCCGTGGGCGCGTAGCGCGAGAATGCCGCCATCTGGTGCAGCGGCTCGTAGTACACGCGCGTCTCGACCCTGCCGGCGGTCGCGGCGATGGCCGCATCCCGCGCTGCGCGACTGGCAAACGCGACCGGCACGAACTGCCACGTCGACCGCTCGCACTCGCGCTGCCAGGTCAGATCGGGCCGAGCACCTGCTCGGATCCGGCGGGCGGCAGCGCGGCGGCTGTCGAGAATCGCATCCAGCTCGTCGAGCACAGCGAGCGCAGTCGCCGCGTGCAACTCGCTCATCTTGCCGTTCAGCGCGAGCGCCGCGACGACAGAGTGATCCCGCGCCAGGCCGAAGTTGATGGTGCGCCGCAGCCGCTCGGCCAGCTCCGGATCGCGGGTGAACACCCCTCCCCCCTCGCCGATCGCGAACGGCTTGGTGGCGTGAAACGAGACCACCTCGATGTCTCCCTGAGCGCCGATTGGACAGCCATCGGCGGCGACCGCGCCAAAGCCGGCAGCAGAGTCGACAATCAATGGAACGCCGGCGTCCCGGCACGCCCGCTCCCACCGCTGACGGACGTCGACCGGAGGCGGTGTCCCGAACGAGGACACGGCGAGCACGACGGCGATGCTCCCGGCGCCCGCGTCCAACTCGTGCTCCAGGACGGCCGGATCCATGTGCCAATGATCGGCGCCGACATCGATCAGGCGGGGCTCCAGGCCGTTCCACAGGGCTGCCTGCGCGGTCGCCGGGAACGTGAACGAAGGCACCAGCGCGCGCCTGGCGGTGCCCGGCGCGGCTGCCGTCACGGCGCAGACGGCCGCCAGCAGGCCGGTCGTTCCGCTGGCCACGGGCACGAACTCGCTTCCGACCCGTGCCTCGATGCGCTCCGTCAGCAGCCGCAGACAGGGACCCCCGTTCGAAAACCAGCCGAGCTCACGCGAACGCGCCAGATAAGCCTCGATCCGCTCTGCGGCAGGCAGAACCGGACGCTGGAACCGGAGCGGCTCGTTCGGGGCACGCAACACCCGATCAGCCTAGGACATCCTGCTCCCGGATATGCTCGGCGCGATGGGCGATGAGTCGACCAAGACGGCGCTCGGCGGGCGCCTGCTCGACGTCGCGCTGCGTGATCAGATCGCTCGCGTCCATGCCGACACGGTGCTGGACGCCGGGGGCGGAGCATCGCTGGTGAAGGTCCTGACGCTTGCCGATTTCATCGTCGGCAACCAGCTGCGCACGATCGTCGAGATCGGGGTCTACCGCGGACGGCTGCTGCTGCCGCTCGGAGCCCTGCTCACCTCGCTCGCGGACGGCATCGCGATCGGCATCGACCCCTACAGCGAGAGCGCCGCGATGCAACGCGATGCCCACGGCCGTGACACGGATCTGGTCGCCTTCCCAGCGACGGTCGACTGGGATGGTCTCCACAACCACGTCAACGCCGAGATCGTGCGCTGGGGCATTACCGCACACACGCGCCTCGAGCGGGCGCGCTCGCACGACGTCGCATCCGAATTTGACCCGGGCTCGATCGACCTGCTGCACGTCGACGGCAATCACGACGCGGCGGCCGTCGCCCGGGATCTGGACGACTACCTGCCCGCCGTGCGACCGGGAGGCTTCGTCGTGCTTGACGACATCTCCTGGCGGTCGGTGCTGCCCCACTACGCGCGGCTCGCGACCGAGCACGAGCTGCTGTTCGCGCTGAGCGATCTCGGCGCCCCGCTGGAGGCGGTCGGTGGCAACGACTTCGCCGTCTTTCGGCTCAGAGCGCGCTGAACGGTCGCCAACCGATTCCCCGGCCCGCATCGCCTCCCCGGATAAGCTCGTCCGCTCACACGGATGACTGACGCGGCGGACGGATATGACATCGGAGCGTTCGAGCAGATCGTTCGATACGAGCCGACGTCGTGGTGGTTTCGTTCCCGTAACCGCTTGATTGGGCAGACGATCCGGGAGTCGTTCCCGAACGCGCGCTCGGTCCTTGAAATCGGGTGCGGAACGGGCTTCACGCTGTACGCGTTGCGAGGCGCGCTGCCCACCGCGACGCTCACGGGTACCGAGCTGTTCGACGAAGGGCTCGCGATCGCCCGCGACCGATGGCCGAATATCAATCTCTGCCGAGCCGACGCTCGTCGGCTTCCCTTCGGAGAGGAGTTCGATCTGGTCGGCGCGTTCGACGTGCTCGAACACGTCGATGACGACGACGGCGCTCTGCGCGAGGCTCACCGGGTGCTTCGACCAGGTGGAGGGCTGCTGCTCACCGTGCCGCAACACGACTGGCTCTGGAGCGAGGCCGACGAATACGCCCAGCACCAGCGGCGCTACACGCGTCGCCAGCTCCAAGCGGCAGTGTGCGGCGCGGGCTTCGAGGTCGCCCGTGTCACCTCGTTCGTGACCCTGCCGCTGCCCGCCATGGCCGCCTCACGCATGCTCAGCCGTCGTCGCAATCGTCGGCAGGCGCCTTTCGATCCGTGGGCGGAGTTTAAGATCTCGCCGCTGCTCAATCGTGGACTGGAATGGCTGGCAGGCGTAGAGCGGCGTCTGATCGAACGCGGAGCAACGCTGCCCGCCGGCGGCTCATTGCTGTTGGCGGCCCGCAAGCCGTCAGCGAATCAGGCCTCGACGGTCTGACTGATCAGCTGATCGATCGACTCGAAGACCCCGGTCACGACCCGCTCGAGCCGCTCCTCGCCCAAGCCGAACCAGATGGGCAGGCGGACCAACCGAGCGCTCAGTTCGTCCGTCACCGTCATCTCCCCCGCGATACGCCCCAACTTTCTCCCGGCCGGCGACGAATGCAGCGGGACGTAATGGAAGACCGCAAGCACCCCGCGAGCAGCGAGCGCGCGGATCATCTCGTCGCGCAGCTCCTGGCTCGGGAGCAACAGATAGAACAGATGCCCGCTGTGCTCACATCCTTCGGGCACGTTCGGGCAACGCACGACGCCCGCGGACTCGAGCGGCGCGAACGCCTCCTTGTACCGGCCCCAGATCGCGCGCCGCTGCGCCGTGATCGCATCCAGCCGCTCCAGCTGCGCCCACAGGAACGCGGCCGACACCTCGCTGAGCAGGTACGAAGAGCCGACGTCGCGCCATGTGTACTTGTCGACTTGCCCGCGGAAGAACTGGGCACGGTCGGTGCCCTTCTCCTGGATGATCTCGGCGCGCGCCACCAACTCGGGGTCATTGACGACCAGCGCGCCGCCTTCCCCGCAGTGCACGTTCTTGGTTTCGTGAAAGCTGAAGGTGGCGAGGTCGCCGATCGATCCGAGTTGGCGCCCGCGCCACGTCCCGGGGAGTCCGTGCGCCGCATCCTCGATCACGCGCAGACCGTGTCGCGCGGCGATCTCCATGATCCTCTCCATATCGCAGCCGACGCCTGCGTAGTGCACCACGACCACGGCACGCGTCGCCGGCGTGATGGCCCGCTCCACCGCGTCGGGGTCGATGTTGAGCGTCTCGGGCTGCACATCGACGAACACAGGGATGGCGCCGCGTAGCGCGAACGCGTTGGCGGTCGAGACGAACGTGAACGAAGGCGCGATGATCTCATCGCCGGGACCGAGGTCGCACAGGATCGCGGCCATCTCCAATGCGGCGGTGCAGGAAGGCGTGATCAGCGCACGGGCGCAACCGAGCCGGTCCTCGAGCCACGCCGCGGCCCGTCGGGCGAACCGGCCGTTGCCGGAGAGCTTCCCGCTCGACAGCGCCTCGTCGATGTATTCGTGCTCGCGACCCACGATCTGCGGCACGTTGAAGGGGATCTGCTCCACGGCTTGATGGTAGGCGAGCCCCGGACGACCGACGGGTCCGCTTGCCATGATGCGAGGGTGCTCACCGACATCCATGGAGAGTCGGCGGCCCCGTCGATCGGCCTCAGCATCGTTATTCCGCTCTACCGCGACGAGGATGCGCTCGAGGCGATCTTCGACCGATGCCGCCCGATCCTCGACCACGTGGCCGGTGGCGGCGAGCTGGTCCTCGTCGACGATGGCGGTCTCGATCGGACGACGCCCAAGGCCGTCCGCCTCGCCCGCGGATACTCACACCCGACGACGATCGTGCGGCTTGCACGAAACTTCGGCCAGCATCCGGCCGTGTTCGCCGGACTCGCGCACAGCCGCGGCGAGCGGGTCGTCACCCTCGACAGCGATCTCCAGTATCCGCCCGAGGAGATTCCGCGCTTGATCGAAGCGATGAGCCCGGAGTTCCCCGTCGTCTCCGGATACCGCGAGAATCGCCAGGACCCGTGGCATCGGCGGGTGTTGACCTCGACGCTGACCCGGTGGCTCAACCGCCGCACCGGCGTCGAGTTGCGGGATTTCGGTTCGATGTTCCGCGCGTATGACCGGGAAACAGTCGATCTGATGCTCACGTTCACCGAGCGTCATCGGTATGTCCCTGCCGTGGTGGCATGGCTCGGCGTTCCGATCCGCGAGATCCCGATCGCGCACGCCGCTCGCGCCGAGCGGGGGTCGCACTACCGGCTGTCCCGGCTCGTGGAGCTGCTGCTGGACATGATCACCGGGTATTCGACATTCCCGTTGCGGTTTCTCACGGGCCTCGGGCTGCTTGCCGCGCTGGCCGGCTTCGTCTCCACGATCTTCTTCCTCGTTTACCGCGTTGTCGTGGGCAGCGGCGTGTCAGGCACGGTCTCGGCGTTCGCACTCGTATTCGCCCTCCTGGGCGTCAACCTGCTGCTCGTCGCGCTGATCGGCGAATACGTCGGCAGGATCTACACCGAAGCGAAGGGCCGGCCGTATTACCTCGTCGGCGAGACGCTCGCGTTCGCGGGCGATGGCGCACGCCGCACCGCGCCCGGCGACGACCGCAACGCATGACCTACCAGCGGCTGGCGTGGGATAGCGAGTTCTTCGGCTTCCGCGTCGGTCGGATCGCCGACGGCTCGCATGAAGCACAGTTCGCCGACAGCGTCGCGGACGCGGACGCGGACGGGGCGCGCTGCGTGTATCTCCTGCTACCGGTCGACGACCTCTCAGCGCTGCACCGAGCACTCGCCCACGGTTTCCGCCCGATCGACGTTCGTGTCGAGCTCGACCTTGACCTGGACCGAGCGACTCCGTCGTCGCCGACCGACGTCAGGCAAGCGGGTCCCGACGACCTCCAAGCGCTAGAGCGGCTCGCGCAGGAGACGATCGCCGACACCCGTTTCTCACTTGATCCCGGGTTCCCGACCGAGCGGGCCTCCGAGCTGTACGCCCTCTGGGCACGGCGCGGCGTGCGCGAGGATCCGCCATATCGCGCGTTCGTCACCGGCGACGGAACATCGGGGTACGTGATCTGCAAGCTGGACACCAAGCGGTCGGTCGGGTCGATCGAGCTAATCGGCGTCACGCCGCACCGGCACGGGGCAGGGATCGGTGGCTCGCTGGTCGATGCGGCGCACGCCGCGTTCGTCGATGCCGGCTGCGCCAGAGCCACGGTGGTCACGCAAGCCCGCAACCGCGCGGCGGTGCGCCTGTACGAGAGCCGCGGCTACCGCACCGACCGGGTGGGATGGTGGCTGCATCGGTGGGTCATCGGGCCGAACGCCGGCCGGTAGGTGGTCGGCTAGCTCAACCCGGACCCGTGGCGCCCCAAAACGGCGACGGACCCCAGCGATCGACGACGCGCTGGCAGGCCGCCCGCGAGTTGACACGAACGGCCGCGTCAAGTCCGGGGTTGACGGCGAACAGCGGCGTGCTGCCGGAATAGGGCATCGCGAGGACCCCGTAAACGTCGATCCCGGTGGATGCACACACCGCGCCGCCAGCGAACGGGATCGCCGCCGGGGGATCAACGCGTGTCGTGTAGTCGATCGCACCGCGGAGATCCCACGATGCGGCGAACACGGGCACAAACCCCGCTTCCCACTCGGGAGTCCCGAAGCCCAGAATCCGGGCGTCGGCCGGTAGCCCGCGCACCGCCTTGCGGTATCCCGCCAGCGCGACCCGCTGCTGGCTCCACGATGTCTCCCACGCGCCCTTATGGGTGTTGGACACGCGGAACTGATGGACACCGACGGCGACCAGCGCCGCGCCGACGAGCACCGCCCCACACCAGCGCAGCGCCCTCGACTGGGCCAGCACCTCGTAAAGGAGGCCTAGCAACGCGACGAATCCGAGCGCGTACGGGATGGTGGCTGGAAGGTTGAGACGGTTGAACGTCCCGTACGAGACTGGAACGTACAGATCGTTGGCGGTGATGAACGTCAGCGTGCACAGGACGCAGGCGACGAACGCGTAGGCCAGCATGACGGACCATCCGAGCAACGCTCGCCGGCGAACTCGGACGAGCACTGCGGTGGTGGCCGCCGCTAATACCGTGGCCAGCATCGCGAACAGGACGAGCTCGCTGGGGGCGTATGCGGACCGCCAGGTCCCCCACGCTGTCCGCAGCAACAGCCCGGCCCGGCTGAGATCCGCTCCGAGCGTGCGGTGGACGACGAACCCGCTCTGCGCGTCGGCCGGATCCACCTCCAGGCGATAGATCAGGAACAGCAGCACCAGGCCGAGATCGATCACCCCACGGATCAGCGCGGCGCGATTGCGGTACGCGGCCACGTAGGCCACGACGTTGAGCGCTACCAATGGAACCGCGATCTCGTACGTCACCATCGCGACAACCGAGAGCACGGCAGCAGCGACGTGCAGCGACGTGGTCACGCGTCCGCGTGATCGTCCGAGCGCGACAAGGACGATCAGGGTTCCAGCCATCGCGAGCGCGACGACGGCCTGTCCGATCGCCGCCGTCGACCACAGACGTGCACTGTCGCTCACCGGCGAGAGGATCACGAGCGCACCCACGAGCAGCGCCCACGGCCACGCGACGCGGCAGCGCTTGAGGATCTCGTATGCCATCCACGCGATCGCCACGAGCATCACGACGACCCACGCGTGGTACATCCACCGATGGGACGTGAACACGTCGTACTCCGTGACGTGGTACACGCACGCCAGCGACCTCCCGCCGGCGACCGAGGCCGAACACGCGCTGATCTGGTGGGTCCAGCTGCCGCCGGCGTCACGGGCTCCGGTGTAGAGCGCCCAATCGTCGTAAAACCAGCCCGCCTTGAACGCGTACGGTAGGTAGTCGCCGACGGCCAGGGCGGTCAGTACGGCCAACGCGAACAGATCGGCCCACCGTGACGGACGGCGAATGAACTCGAGCGTCCGCGCGGTTGATCGCCGGGCCGAGCCCCGTGGCGTGGGCTCGGCCGCGACGGACGACGTCGCCGACGCAGCGCGAACCGAGGCCAGCCGCCGCCGGGGCCCGGGGAGAGCCATGGATGTCGAAGGCTGGTCCGGGATGGCGGCTCGGAGCCTACCGGGGTCGTCGTGGACAACCCTTCGAAGGGGGCGCCCGGACACCGCGCTGCAGACCACTCGTTACGCTGTGCCACCGATGAGCGACGACGCACTCGAAATCACGCGTGCGCTCGAGCGCGTGCGTGAGCTCACCGAGGCGCAGCGGCCGATGCTTAGTCTGCCCGAACGACACATCGACGTCGCGACCATCCCGCACTTCGCCGAGCTCCCTGGCGCGCTGCCGCCCGATGAGCTCGAGCGGCGCCAGCAACAGATCGAACGACTGTCGCCCTGGCTACAGGGCCCGTTCGCGGTAGGTGGCGACCTCGTGATCGAGGGCATCTGGCGCAACGACGAGCGCTGGGCGAACCTCGGCCCGTACGTCACCGACGTCGCCGGCAAGCGCGTGCTCGACGTGGGATCGAACGCCGGCTACGACCCGTTCATGTTTCATCGTCTGGGTGCCCGCGAGGTACTCGCGTGCGAGCCGTACGAGTTCATCGCCCAGGCTCGATTCCTGGAATCGATCTACCAGACCGGCGTCGACTTCCAACAGATCGGCTGGCAGCGGCTGGACCCCGAGCTGCACGGTCGCTTCGACATCGTGCACTGCAACGGCGTCCTCTACCACGAGGTCAACCCGATCGGGATGCTGCAGCGACTGCGAGCGATGGTCGCCGACGACGGCGAACTGCTGCTCGGTTCGATGATGCTCGCCGACGCGACCGTCAGCGAGTACGTCCGGTTCGTCCGCCACGACTACGCGCGGGACCCGACCTGGTGGTGGGTCCCCGGCAGGCTCGCGCTGCGACGGATGATGGACGCAGTCGGCTTGGAGACGGAGTTCCTGCCGCTGCGGTTCGCCGGGCCGGCGGGCGAGTTCGAGATCATCAACGGATACCTGCGCGGCCGTCCCAAGCAGGCCGACTCGCAGTTGGCCGTGTCCGAGGCGACGAGCGAGGTGGCCCGAGGGACGGCTGGCCGGGACGGCGGCGAGCGCGCGGTCAATCGATTTCCGATCGGTCACTACTACTCGCCGATGTATGACGTCGAAGAGCTCGCCTCCCGCCGCAGCCGGTTGTGGCCGCAGACGCCCCGGGAGACGCACGGCATCGACTGGCGCGACGCCTCGCAGCTGGAGCTGTGCCGGGCGCTGGGCGCGGCGCCCAAGCTCAAGCTCGCCGCGGACCCGACCGGCGATCCGACGGAGTACTACGCCAGCAACGACCAGTACCCGCCGCTCGACGCCTGGGTGTTGGCCGGGCTGCTCGAGCGCCGCCGGCCGGGCCGGATGATCGAGGTCGGCAGCGGCTTCTCGACGCTCGTCAGTGCGCGCGTCAACCGCGAGCTGCTGGACCGCGGTATGCGCCTGACGTGCATCGAACCATATCCGCGGGACTTCCTCACCGCTGGCGTCGACGGCGTGAGTGAGCTGCGCGTCGAAAAGATCCAGGACACGCCTCTGGAGCTCTTCTCCGAGTTGTCCGCCGGGGACGTCCTGTTCATCGACACCTCCCACACGGTCAAGACCGGCAACGATGTCACCTGGATCTTCGGCGAGGTGATCCCGCGGCTGGCGCCGGGGGTGCTCGTCCACATTCACGACGTGTTCCTGCCCGGCGAGTATCCGGAGAACTGGGTGATGGAGGGCTGGGGATGGAACGAGACGTACCTCGTGCAGTCGTTTCTGGCGTTCAACGCCGCGTTCGACATCGTCTGGGGATCCCAGTACATGCTGAGCGCTCACCTCGACGAGGTCGTCGCCGCCTTCCCGGGGATCGCGGATGACCCGTGGCATGGCGGCGCGCTCTGGATCGAGCGCCGGCGCAGCTGATCGGCGAGCGCGCCCGATCTGCTCTGTTCGAGCGCGATGCGCGGCCGGCGGGCTCAGCCCGTGCGCGCCGCGAGCCCGAACCGCGACGCCCACGGGATCGCGGCCCGGCGCCCCCCAGCGACGCCGGTCAGCGGCGCCCTGGAGCCGATGAACCCAAGGCGGCGGACGCGCGCGTAGCCGAGGTCGGTCGCCTCCAACGGACTCGCGGTCACGAACTGATCGGCGACGATCGGATGCGTGGCGACGAACAGCTCCGTGCAGCCAGGGCCACCGTCGCGGTACAGGTAGCCGAGCAGCCGGCGATCTCCCCCGAGATCAGGGTGCTGACGGCCGAGCGTCGGCGTGGCGGCTTGGGCCACATCCAGGATCCGTCGCGCGGCGGCACGCGGCCGGGCTGACCGGTGGCCGAACCCGCGCCAGCTGATCGGCGCCGCGACCCACTTCAGCGCCTGAACCATGTCCGGTGGCAACGCCGACGGATCGTGATCGGACGTGCTGAGGCGCCCGCCTGCGTCGAGCCACAACGCGATTCGATCCGGCCGCGCCCGAACGGCCAGCTGCCCGAGTTCCGCCGACAGCGGGATCGGTCGCTCCAGGTCCGGCGCCGAGAACACGACGTCGTAGCGGTGCCGGCGAGCCACCGGGTCAACGAAACGCACCAGCGAACCGAGCTGCAGCGTGCTGGGCTCAGGCTGACCGACGGGGCCGTTCGGGAACGTCTCGACGAACCCGAGAAACTCTCCGGCTCTGGCGATGCCCAGTAACGGGTCCCGCTCGGAGTTGAGCACGAGCGTCTCCGAGCCGTCCGCCATCGTCACGCGCATGACACCGACGAACAGCGGCAGCGGCGCCTCTTCCAGATGCCCGAGCACGTCGTCGCCCGCAAGCCGCTCGCTGCCTCTCTGCGCCGTCAGGAAGTGACCGTCGCGGAACACCAATCGCAGCGTTCCCGGCGGCGCGAAATGCTGGATCGAGCCGAGATCGAACTCGATCTCGTATCCCTCGGGCGGGCGACGCTCGTTGGTGATGATCCTACGCTCGCCGCCGATCTCACGGTGTCGGACCAGGCACACCGTCTCCGGTGGCATCCACGTCGGCAGCCTGCCCCAGCGAGGCACCGCACCGGCCGGCGTCGCCGGAATCGCCGGGTCCGCGTCAAGCCGCATCCGGCGCTCCTCACGGTTCGCGGCGTGCGCGCCGCCGCTGGCCGAGCGATCGAGCGTCACCGCCAATACCGCCGACGCCGCCGCCGCCGACGACCCCCGCGGGACCCGTCCGCCCGGAAGGTGGCTCCACCGCATCTGCGCACCGCGGCGATCCAGCAGCTCGGCCCAGTCCGCCGTCGTCGATTCCTCCAACAGCGACACGACCTCCGGCAGCCGCGCCTGGAGCTCCCGGCGCCACAGCACCGAATGAGCGTCGGTGCCGGCGCGAACCTCGGCAATCGGACGGAACCGGTAGCGGCCCTCGACGCCCAAGTCCGCGAGCGCCACCGCATCGAGGTCGGAGTCCTCGTCGAGGGTCCGCAACAGCCGCTCGATCGACGTCGGGTCCGAGCACAGCGCGTCCGGGCAGGAGCTCCACAGCAGGTACCGGCCCCGGCTGACGTCCAGCGCCTCCTGGAAACGGTCGACATCCGTCGCGCACAGGCCCGGCGGCAGCCGCCGCACCACGGGCGTCGTAGCGGCGGGGACGGGCGGGCACTCCGCCACCAGTTCGAAGTCTCCGCAGCTCTGTGACCGCAGACCGCGCAGCAGCGCCGCGCCATGTTCCGAGGCGAGGTCGACCGGATCCGCGAGGATCAGCGAGAGCGCGGGGTTGAAAGCCGTCTTGACCGCTAGTGGGGGGCCCCGGAAGCGGCCCCGAGCGCCGTCGTCGGCGCCCGTGCCGTACAACTCCGGGTGGCGCTGGATCAGCTCGTCCTTGAACGAGGACCGCAGGTATTCGACGGAGTCCGAGCGGGTGAATCCCTGCTTGCGATAGAGCATCACGGGCTCGTGGCTCGGTTCGCCGAACACGCCCCGCGCGCCGAGCGCGAGCACGAGGTCCCAGTCCTCGTGTCCGAGCCTGATGTCCTCGGCGAAGCTCAGACCGGCGTCGAAGATCTCACGGTCCAGCAGCGAGCAGGTGTCGGCGTAGTTGCCATGCAGCAACGTGAACAGGTTGTACGCAGGCGGAGCGAAGCGGTAGTCCCGCGTACCGAAGTACTGGAACCCGGGATAGACGAAGCCGACTCGCTCGCCGGCGGCCTGTAGTTGGCCGACGAGCGCCCGGACCGCCCCCGGCAGCAGCAGGTTGTCGGCGTCGACCGGCAGGATGTAGCGGCCGGAGGCTTCGGCGATACCGCGGTTGCGCGCCACGCTCGGGCCTTGATTTCGTTCCTGGTGCAGCACCCGCGCCCGCCCCTCACGCTCGACCTGCTCCAGCACGGCGATCGTCTCCGGGTCGGTGGACCCGTCGTCGACGACGATCCGCTCGAGCTTCGGATAGTCCTGCGCATCAAGTGCGGCGAAGAAGCCCTCCAGATAGCGCCCGTGGTTGTAACACGGGGTCACGATCGACACCATCGGCGTTCCGGTCACCGGGCGATTGGCGAACGTCAGCGGCGGTACGGCCGGCGCCGGAGCGGCCGGCGCCGGAGCGGCCGGGGCCGGAGCGGCCGGGGCCGGCTGCACCGCGACCGCGAGCAGCCGGTCATACAACGCCTCGTGTCCGGCGGCCATGCCTCGCAGCGAGAACGAACCCAGCATCCGTTCGCGTCCCGCCGTCGCCAACGCGCGACGCCGCTCCGGGTCGTCGATCAGCGCCCCGATCGCCTGTGCGTACGCGTCGGCGTCGCCACGATCGTTGACGAGGATGCCGCCGGTGTCGCCCATCAGCTCGACATTGCCGGGGAGCGCCGGGACGACGAGCGGCACCTCCATCGCCAACGCCTCGTAGACGACGTACGGAACGCCCTCGAACACGCTCGTCATCAGCATCAGGTCGCTCGAGCGCAACCACCGCTCCAGCTCGTCGGACGGCGGGTGCATCGAGACCACCCGCTCGAGCCCGTGCTCGCGCACTCGGGCACGTACCTCGTCTTCCAGCGG
>Ga0302326_10009166_pt1 | contig 21695 bp, 16 predicted proteins | sample Palsa_T0_3_FD_202264 | JGI IMG/M metagenome (GOLD analysis project Ga0302326, IMG submission 202264) | Peat permafrost microbial communities from Stordalen Mire near Abisko, Sweden - Palsa_T0_3 | ecosystem: Environmental > Terrestrial > Soil > Palsa > Peat permafrost | place: Sweden: Abisko... | reverse complement strand
GCGTGAGCGTCGAAATTCCCTAGCCTCGCGATGTGGCCACTCGATTTCCTGTGACTCGAAAACGATCGAAAACGACGGTCGCCCGCCAGCGAGCCGACGTCCCGGTGTACGCTGGTCGAGTGGCGTGGTATGCGCGTGCCATTCCCTCGGGAGCAACATGAAGAGCGCTTGGATTTTGTTGGTGGGCTCGACGGTCGTGACGACTGGGAGCTGTGTTGGCGATTCCATGGTCACGGGTGACGGCGGAACGGACGCCACACAAGACCAGTTCGCGACGGATAGTGGCACGGACGTTGCCGATGTTGGGCTCGATACGGCTGACGCTGGACCGTGCAATATGAGCGAGCCATTCAGCACACCTGCGCTCGTCCCCGGCGTCAACGTCGGTCAGTCGATCTTCGGCACGACGTTCTCTTCTGACGAGCTGACTGCGTATCTGGGCACGGTTGGAACTGACGGTGGGGGCAATCATCAAATCTACGTCACCACGAGGCCAAGCACGACGTCTGCGTTCGCGACTCCAACACTGCTCGCGGGCGGCGTGAACAACGCTGCAAATGACGAGCGCTTCCCTTTCGTCAGCGCGGATGGCCTCACATTGTTTGTGGCCGACAACTATCAAACGTACTCCGCTACCCGAGCGAGTGTGCAAACCACGTTCGGGACGCCGTCGAGTGTTCCGGGGGTGAACACGTCGTCGCAGAACTTCTACACGGAAACGGCATATACCAACGCCGACGGGTCCCACTTGTTCGTGTTGTCGAACAGAGACACGGGCACCCAAGGTGCCTGGATCTACGAAGCGACGCTGGCTGGGGGCGGTGCGTACAACACGCCCACGAAGATCAACGAGCTCGCTTCGCCACAGTATGAGGGCGCGGTGGTTTCGAGCGGAGATGCGCTCACGCTCTATTTCGAGTCCGGTCGCAGCGGCATGGGGTCGCATGTGTACGTCGCCACGCGGACGTCGCTCACCACGCCATTCCAAAACGTCACGGAGGTCACCGAGGTGAATTCGCCCGGAGCCACCCTCGACTGGCCCGCGTGGCTATCGACCGACTCGTGCCGCCTCTACGTCCTCAGCACACGGGCGGGCGGCGGTTTTGAACTTTACGTTGCCGCGAGGCCGGCGAACTGACCGATGAACGGCTCGACCGCGCCGCGAGTGGGGATCTGTTTTATGGCCGCTTCAGGAACCTGAAGTAGAACGCCACGAACAACAGGACGATGCCGACATTCGCCATCAGCCGCTCCCAGAACTCCGAAAGAAGAGGACGTCCACGCCGACCACTACGGCGACCAACGCGAGCGCGTAGAGCACGACGGCTATCTTTCCCATTGCGTGTCCATCATAAGCACGCATACGAGGCACGCCCGAGAGCGCCTGCTCAGGACCTGCGGTATAAGCGCGCATGTCTCGCACCATCCTGCTCTCCCTCGTCGTCGCGTGCGGCGCTGGGACGCCACCTGCTCGCGTCACGCCCGCGCAACCCACGGCCAAGACGATCGAGGCGCCTCCGGCCGTACCCAACGGAGCGAAGTGGGTGTTCGTCGAGCCGGAGAGCGGGCTGCACGACAAGCTCGACCTCGGTGATCGCGGCACGCTCTACGTAGGTGAGCACGGGCGCCGCGAGATCATCAAGGGCGGCGCTGCCACCGATGCCGACACGCTCGCGCCCGACACGATCGTGCGCGTGATGCGGGACGACAAGGGCAACTACGTCTTCCTCACCGACGGCTCCGACGTCTACGTCGCGCATGAGCCCCTTGGCCCGTTCGACTCCATCCGCAAGGGCCCAGCCGACGTCGACCACAACGTCCTCGTGAAGGACTGGGGCAATGGCAAGACGGCAATGCTCCTCGTGCTCACCGACGGACGGGTGATGCGCACGGTGGACTACGGCGTCACGTGGCAGGCGGTCGACTACGCAGGCGCGCCGAAGCCATTCGGTCATCCCTCGACCATCGCGATGGACCACACGGGTCACGGCATCTTGGTGCACATTCCGCAGCGCGTCTACGTGACGAGCGACGAGGGGGCCACGTGGGCGCCCATCGCCTCGCCGGCCTCCGGCGCGCGCTACGCCATCAACGACGGCGAGCGGCACATCTTCGTGCTCGGCTTCATGCACCAGTACACCAAGCTCGACGACGGCAAGCTCGTCTCGACCGACGAGGTCCCCGTCGACATGACCACGCCGCTATCGGCTTCCACATCGCACCGCGACGCCGCGACGGTGCGCGTGCTCGCAGGCGATCATGTGGTGGAGCTCGAGGCGCGACCGAAGAAGTCGGGCACGAGCAACGCCGTGGTCGTTCGCTCGACGAAGCTCGGCGACAAACCCGGCCCCGCCACCCACGTGGCCGCCTTGGACATGCCGAGCGAGCTCGATGGGCGGCTTGCCGCGTTCGGACCTCAGGTCCTTTTTCTCCGCGCCGACTCGAACGACGAGAACACGCAGACGTCCACCCTGATGAGGAGCGACGACTACGGGGTCACGTGGAAGCAAGACGTGGTGCTCGAGGGCAGCGAGCTCGCCGAAGGCACGCTGCGCGTCGCCGTAGGTCCGCGCGGCTGGGCCTACGTCGGCGCGATGTGCAGCACGCCCACCGAGCGCCAGGAGCGCAACTGCTCCCACCGCCAAGTGCGGCCAGCGGGCAAGAGCGCCTTCGAAGACCTCCTCTTCACCGAGGAGATGCACCCCATCAGCTTCACGTTCGACGAGCGTCACGACAAGGTCTACGTCGTGGGCCACGACTGGCGTCTGTATCAATCGCAGCTCTCGCAGAACAGGTTCTCGCGTGTGGCGCTCAAGGCCGTCGGCGACGGATCGAACGAGCCGACACTCTCGGTGGACGACGCCGGAACGCTCCGTGTGCTCACCGACGACCCGCAACGGGGCGCCTACGTGGTGCAGCGCGTCGATGTCTCCGGCAAGGAGCTCCCCACGCTGTACTTGCCGCACGCCACGCTTACCCGAGACGGGCGCGACGGCAAGATGACCTTCGCTGGGCCCCACGGCGTGCTCTTCTCGGGCGGGTCGTACGGATGGGAGACCGCCGACGGCGGCGAGACCTGGGCACGCGTCGGCGCGACTGGAGCATCGGACGCCATGTGTACGGAGTCAGGGTGCGTGACCGGCGAGACGCAACGCATCGGCTGGGACCTGCCGGCGCTCAAGACGGGGGACATCGTCACGGCCACCGCCGATGCTCCGGGTGACGAACCGAAGGCACCCAGTGCCGATCTCCCAACGCCAGCACCCCCGCTCGCGTGCACCGCGGCTCGCGCCACGACCGAGCTCGACCTCTACCCCGCCTCCGCCTTGAGCCATGTCTACGAAGCAAGCGACGTCCGCTGGATCGAGCCGCTAAGAGAGGACTCCAAGGTCACGGTCGTCGTCGGCGGCCGTACGGCTACGCGGCGGCTGACGCTCCTCGAGGCCGTCCCGAAGCCGCAGCCTCACGCGGAGTCTCAGAAGAAGACCGCCCTCAAGTGGAGCGACGAGGGCCTCATTGCCGCGCGGTTCTCCTTCAACAACCAGAAGGACGTCGAGTGGGTCCCCACGTCACCCGTCGACGTCGAGCTGTCCTGGTTCTCGACGCGCACGGGCAGATCGCACCGTGGGCTCGTGGCGAAGCAGCAACTGAGCCGCATCGCAGAATGGTGGGACCGCATCACCGGTGATGTCGAGATCGTGCGAGGAGGTTTGCTCTACCAGGCGACCGACACGTCGCCGGTCTTCTTCGTCCACGACGATGGCAAGGTCGAGTCGATGACGGCGCCGGCGCACGTGACCCTCACGCGCGCGCAGCATGGTGATGGAGGAAGCTTCTTGCTGTACGGCGCAGACTACCTCGGAAGCGCGCAGCTCTCGTGGACGGCCGATGGAGGCAAGTCCTGGCACCAGCGCGTGTGGACGCTCGCGGACGACGGTCAGCGTCCCGACCTCTTCACCACGGGTCCGACGTCGTGGGTGAGCGTCAACACGTCGCCGGAGGCCCTACTCTTTCCCATCGTTCAGCCGATCGCCGACGATCCTCCAGCGCCAACGCGGCTCGCCCACCCACGCTTCCAGGAGCTCGAGGCCGCATGCGATCCGAAGATGGCGTGGTCCCCAACATCGGAGATCAACTACCACGCTCTTTCGGGCTTTCTCATAGGCAGCGTGAGCGCCTCGCTCGCAACGGGAAAGAGCGCAGTGCAGTTCGGAGCGACGCGCCGCATCGTCCACCCACTGCCGACCGGCACGGGATACTGCACGAGCGGGTACGAACTCGAATCGGTCGGCGCCGGCTCGATGTTGCTCTACCATGACGGCCCGGGGTGGTCGGGCTGGCGCTTTCGGGGCAACGAGAAAGGCAGCAGATGGCTCGCCGAGCCCGTGACATGCAGGTGACCCAACCAGAAGCCCTGCAGAAGACGTCTATCTTTCCGGTCTTGCTCGTGAGCGGCATCGACGCGCTCGGCTTCAGCATCGTCCTGCCATTCCTCGTCTACGTGGTCCACGACTTCGGAGGCAACGCGGTCATGTACGGCGCGCTCGCCGCGACGTACCCCGCGTTTCAGCTGGTCGCGGCACCCGTGCTCGGCCGCTGGTCAGACACCATGGGACGGCGACCCGTGATGCTCATCAGCGAGATCGGCACCGTGCTCGGCTGGGCGCTCTTCGCGGTGGCCATGCTCCTTCCCATCACGAAGCTCGCGAGCGTGAGCGGCGGCGTCCTCGGGCGCTTCACGTTGACGCTTCCACTCGCCGTGCTTTTTCTGGCGCGCGCGAGCGAGGGGCTCACCGGCGGCAACGAGTCGGTGGCCAACGCCTACGTGGCCGACGTCACGCCCGAAGACGATCGCAGCGCGGCGTTTGGCAAGATGGGTGTCGCGGCGAGCCTCGGGTTCGTCATTGGGCCGGCGGTCGCGGGGCTGCTCGGCAAGAGCTACCTCCTCGCGGTGCTCGGCGCGCTCGGGCTCTCGATCGCCGCAACCGTGATCATCGCCCGCAACTTGCCGGAGTCGCTACCGCGCGCGATCCGTCGCCTTCCAAACCGCGACCAGCCCGCCATGGTGTTCGGCCGCGAGCCTCGCCCGTGCGTCAAGCTCGAGGGCGCCCGCCCGCGATGGCGAGACGCGCTACGCGTGCCGCACGTGCCGTGGCTCTTGCTGGTGTACTTCATCGCGTATCTCGGGTTCACGCTGTTCCAAGCTGCGTTCCCTGCGCACGCCGCCATCACCCTCCATTGGACCGTGAGGCAGACGGGGGTTCTCTTCACCGTGCTGAGCGGCACGCTCGCCCTCGTTCAAGGTCAGCTCACGGGTCGCCTCGTGAAGAAGCTCGGCAACACCGCGGTGATCGTCTCGGGCAATGTCGCCCTGAGCGTGGGCCTCGTGCTTTTCGCGTCGAGCCACACGGTGCTCGTCTACGTTGCCGCGGTGCTGTACGCGACGGGAACGGGCCTGATGTGGCCCCCGCTGCTCGCCGTGATCGCCAACGTCGCCGGTCGCGATCACCAGGGCGCGGTGCAGGGCCTCGCCGGGAGCGCGGGAGGGGCGGCGAGCATGCTCGGCTTGCTCCTCGGCGGCATCCTCTACGAGTCGGTCGGAAGCACGACGTTCTTCGTTGCGTCAGCGACCATCCTCGTGTGCGCGATCATGAGCCTGCGCATCGCCAAGCTCGGCAACGCTCACGCGACCGTCTGAACGGAGCGGCGGCGCTCCGTCGGCGACTCGCGGCTCGCGACCGCACGACCGCATCAAGCGCCAGGGCTCCGGCTCCGATTCCGACTCCGACTCCGGGATCGGGTACCCTCGCAACATGGACGCGGACGTCGCGAAGGTCCGTGGCATTGCACTCGAGAAGGAGGGCCACGAAGCCGAGGCCATCCCGCTCCTCGAACAGGCGCTCGCCTGGAGCTCCACCGACGCCAAGGTCGGGTTCCACCTCGCCCGAGCGCTCGCCGTCGTGGGTCGACACGAGGAGGCGCTCGAGCGGATTGATCGCGCGCTCGCAGGCGCCCCAGAAGAAAACGAGTGGCATGGGACCCGCATTTGGATCCTCGGCCTGCTGGGTCGCCACGAAGAGGCGTTGGACGCGGCACTCCAGCGGGTCAATCTCGCGCCGTCGGTCGCCGCTCACGTGAGGGCGGCTGCGAGCTTCTCCGCGCTCGGGCGTCACGACGAGGCGCGTGTCGCCGCCGAGGCAGCCATCACACGTAAACCCGAGAGCGCCGCGGGATGGCGCGCGCGCGGCTGGGCCGACGTGAAGCCCGGTGATCGGGTGTCGGCGCGCTGGGCGTTCGAGCGAGCGGTCGAGCTCTCGAGAACCGGCTGGTCGCGTGAGCCCGACGCGGAGTCGCTCGCTGCGCTGGCGCGAGTGTCAACGCCTGAGGAGAGCCTGGAGCTCCACCGCCGTGTCTTGAAGCTTCGACCGGAGGACCGTGATTCGCGCGCGAACGTGGTCCTGCAACTCTGTCGTGTGGGGCGCTGGCCCGAGGCCTTCGAGTCCGCCGAGGCGCTGTATGCGACGCAGCCAGAACATCCGCTCACGCTCGAAGTGCTCGTCCGCAGCGCGACCCACTCGGGACACGACGACAGGGCGTTCGGTCTCGAGCGTGAGGTACGCGAGCAAGCCGCGCGGCTCGAAGGCAAGCCGGAAGCGTACCGTATGCACGAAGCGCTCGGACACATCGAGTTGGCCCGAGGAGCGACAGAGGCCGCGGAGGCTAGCTACGAGCGAGCGTACGCGCTCCATCCGTGGTGTTGCCTCGCGGTGGGCGCCGGGCGTGCAGCGATCGCGCGCGGAGACGTCACGAAGGCCATCGACTGCCGAGCGAGGGCCGCCGAGATCGACGTGTGCGAGGGCCGATGCTCCCTCGTCGCGAAGCTCAACGGCGCGATCGCCGCAGCTTCAGGCGAAGCGCAGCCCTCGGTTGCACCCTCAAAGCAAGTAGCCGAGAGCCCGAGCGCGAGCGCCGTCGCGGGCGAGACGCTCGAGCAGACCTACCAGCGTTACGTGGCCCACGCCGCCGAGCTCGCGCCCTGGCACCCAGACCTCGTCAACCTCAGTGGTGTTTACTGCGACGTCAATCTCCTCCTCACGTTCTCGTGTGATCCGCTCGAAGGGCTTGGCCACCTCGCGGGCAAGCGGCAGCCCCGTCCGCCCCAAGGACGATCCATCTCGCTCGAGGGGCGAACCTTGCGCCTCTACGCGGGCGGCACGCGCGACAATCCCCCCGAGCCGACCCCCGTGCAAGATGCGTTGCTCAATGCGCTCTACGACCACCACCGTGACGCGCTCGAGTCCATCTCGTGGGAGCGGTGGTCCGACTCGCCGTTCGAGGAGGCGCCACCCAAAGTCTACCGCGGAGCGGAGGCTCGGTTGTTCCTCGCGTCGCTCGTCGGTGCGCGGGCGCACGTCGAGTACGGCGTCACCAACTTCTTCACCGACAACGCGAACCCTTGGGTCGAGCTCTGGGCCGACGGCAATGTGCTCACGAGCTGCCGCTCTTTCGAGCCCGGCCCTGACAACCGGCCGATGCGGACCACGCAGCACCTTCGCCCCGCCGTGCGCACGTTTCAGGCGGCAGCACGAGCGACGAGCTTCCCGAGTTGGCGGAGAGTTCGGGCTTCGCCTGCCTCGCCTTATCGCCCGCTGACGGTCATCTGGAGGTCGGCTCCGCTCGTCATATCCTTGCAACGCGGGCAAACGTACAACCTGACCGCGAGCGCACTCGATTTGGAGCTCACTGCCGACGAGAAGCGGTGGTTCGCGGGTGAGACGCAGCGACCGCCCGTGCCGCGGACGAACCTGGTGCTCGAGCTCTCAGAGAGCTGATCGTCACTACTGGCTGTTCATGATGGTGACGACGTCGGATTGGGTGAGCGCGCCAGAGAAGTACGCAACTTTGGCGATGTGGCCGAAGTACGTCGTGCCGCCTGCCACGAACGTGCACTAGCGCAGTCGGCGTCCAATGCGGCGCGTTCCTCGTCATCCATCGCCTCGTCGACGAGCACGAGCTCGACAACCGATCCTTCGGGCAGGTCTGCGGGCTCGTCGATGACGAAACGACCCGATTTCGTCCCCTACCCGCCCGTTCGGGTGCGTGGGAAGATGCTCGGTATGCGAGCACCCGCGCTTGGGGGAAGCATCGGGCTCGCGGCGTTGCTCCTCGCCGGGTGCTTCGCTTCGGTTACATCGGTCGCGCACGACATGTTTGCGAGGGACTACGACTGCCCAACCGCCGAAGAAAGAGTCCTTCCCACCACTCAGATCGAGGTGGTCGGATGCGGCCACGACGAACAGTTCAACTGCACGGCCGGCTTCACGGCCAATGACAAGCGGAACTCGTCTCCCACTCGCTGCTCGTACCGACCACGGTCTGCGTTCACAGCGACCGACGGAAGCGTCCGCGAGACTTGGAACGCTTCGACGACGAACGTCGGGAAAGCTTGGGGGAATGATTCTAGCGACGCGGAGAAAGAGACAGCCATCCTCAGTGCCGTTCACGATCTCCCGTGCGCACGCGCGTCCATCACTCTCATCGACAACCTCACGTTGGAAGGTTGCGGTCAGCGCGTCACCTACAGGCAGATCGACGGAGAGATCACGACGACGCCCCCCGGACACTTTCACATCACGACCAGCCACCGCTACCTACTCGTCGGGCGCATTCCGATCGTCGGAGCCTCGGTTGTCTTCTAAGGCGCAGCCGCGGTGAGGTCGGCGCTTGCGAGAAACACCCAGGAGCCCGCGGGATTCAGGACAACGCCTGCCATACCGTCTCGTGCGACGATGTCACGAACTGTCCGCCCCGCCAGTGACAGGGGATGCAAAAACGAGCAGGACCTGCCCGTGTGGCCCGTCGCCCGTCAGCATCGGAACCGTCAGCGATTCGAGCAAACGGCCCGCGTCGTCGACTACGGGTTGCACTGCCTCACGCACGGCGATGAACAACCTCGCTCCGTCGAATTCACGAACGACAAGCGCTCGATGTTCATCGGACGGGTCGGTCGTCGCGTTGTGGAGGGCAAGCTCGATAGGACTGGTAGGAGGTTTCACGATTTCTCGAAACCTTGGGCTGCGTGTACCGTGTAACACATGATCATGGCTTTCCGCGTGCGTCTCTCCGTCGGGCTGACGCTCATCGCCGCATGCGGCGTAATGACGTGCACCGGCGGCTCGGCCAATGGCACCGACGGTGGCCTCGACGCAACGGTCGACGTGTTCGACGACGTCGGCTTCAACACGATGGACGCGGGAGCCGATGCTGACTCCGCTGCCGATGCGGAGGCTGGCGTCGTCTACAACGACATCACCAATGCGGCGTTCTGGACGAGCTTTGACCTCACGACGGTGGATCCGAGCGCCAAAGACTTCGCGGGTGGGACGTTCGATGGCCGCTACGTCTATTTCTCACCGAACGGGCAAGCCGTGGTCGCGCGGTATGACACAACGTCGGCTTTCGCGTCGACGTCGTCGTGGTCGACGTTCCACGCGAACACGCAGCTCACGGAGTCAGGCTCGTGCGCAGGCGCAGCCTACGACGGCCACTACGTCTACTTCGTTCCCGGCGCGTTTGGCGGCGGCAGCGGGCTCGAGATCATCATGCGGTACGACACGACGGCGACGTTCGGGTCGACCTCGTCTTGGTCCACCTTCGACCTGTCGTCGGCCGATGCCGGAACGTCTGGTTACGCAGGCGCGATATTCGACTCGCGATATCTCTACTTCGTCTCGACCGAGATACCCAATGGGCTGATGGCTCGCTTCGATACGACCGCAGCGTTCACGGACCCGGGCTCGTATGCGTTTTACAAGAGCTCGAGCGGGCCTTCGCTCAGCGGGCTCTTCGATGGGCGCTACGCCTACTTCGTTCCCACGGGCCCAAACATGCTGGCACTCCAATACGACACGACGGCGGAGTTCGACGCGGGCGGCGCGTGGTCGACGTTCAACCTGTACACAAACTTCGGCCACGCGGGGTTTCAAGGTGGTGCGTTCGACGGCACCTACGTGTATATCACTCAGGGCCAGAGCGGGGGCGGGCTCGTCGTTCGATACGATCCGACGACCAACTTCACGAGCCCTGCTGCTTGGCTGTCCTTCGATACGACGACGGTCAACGCGAATGCCCAGGGGTTCTACGGAAGCGCCTTTGACGGTCGCTATATCTACTTCGTTCCCAACGCCGGAACCATCGTCGCGCGGTTCGACACCCAAGGAACGTTCACGTCTGCAAGTGCGTGGTCCGTCTACGACCTGTCGGCCGTCAGCGACGCAGGCGTGAACGCGAAGTGCTACGCGGGTGCCGTCTTCGATGGTCGCTTCGTGTACTTCGTACCGAACGCCGCGTGCGTCGGTTCGGAGACCGGTGGCCTCGTCGTTCGCTTTGACGCGAAGTCACCACCCTCCATGCCCAAAGGCTATTCAGGCTCGTTCTTTTGAGCCCTTAGCGCGACGCGCGTTACGCTGTCTATCGTGCCTCGAGGTCTTCTCGCCGTAGCTCTCGTTGCTGCCGCAGGCTGTGGTGCGCGAACGGCGCTCAGTGACGCAAGCGGTGTGACCGACGCGGGTCCCATCGATGGAGCCCACGACGCGAGCGCGGAAGAAGCCGGCGACGGCGCCGCTGCAGATGCTGCTTTCGAGTGCCCTGCGAGCGAGCCCGTCGTCGGGTCATCGTGCCCGTGGGCTGGATACGAGTGCCTCTACTTCCCGCCGGGCGATCCGCAAGGCGGTGTCATCGACGTGTTCTACTGCGAGAGCGTGTGGAGCACCTCCAACTCCAACGTGGCAGTTCCCGAGTGCGTGGACGTCGCCTGCGTCCCGGTCCCGTCACAGTGCATCATGGGCTCTTGTCAGCGCTGTACTTGCGGCGCCGACGGCTTGTACGACGATTGCGGCCCCTGTTGACCGAAACGTCGGTGAGAGCAGCTCGCTTGGTAACCCGTGCGTAGCGGAGTGCGGCGGCGGCGGTCCTTGCGTACCGTTCGGTCGCTAAAGCTGTCAGCGAATCGGTGCGCTTCATGACGTAGAATGAAGCGATGCGCTTGGTCATCGTCGCCCTCTCCAGCTGCGCGCTCGCTGCGTGTACGCCGGACACCTTCGAATCGAGCGACGCCTCTCAGAGCGACGCTCAGAGCGACGCCTCGGCGTCTGCCGACTCCTTCTGCTCGGGGCAAGGGGGCAGCATCGTCTATTGCAACGACTTCGATGAGCCGAGCAACGCTGCTCTGGGGTTCAACCTGGTCCGAATCTACGACGGCGGCGGCACCCTCGCGCTCAGCTCGACGGCCATGTCCCCGCCGAGCTCGCTGCAAGCGACCGCATCGCCGCGGAGCAGCACCACTGAGCTCTACACGGGCGCCGCCGGTGTCGAGAACGTCGGCAGTCGCAGCGCCATGACATGCGATTTCGACTGGCGTGCGACCCAAGGTTTCGGCAGCGATCCGCTAGACACCGCGGCGATCGTCGTCATCGCGATGTCCGCGGGCGAGACGACCGGGCTCTTCAGCGTCATCGTGGGTCCGCTGGGAACGGTCATCCCGGCGGCGGAGGTCACGTCGATGCCCGTGGTGGTCGATGCAGGATCGACTATTTATGCGCCGCTGACCCAGAATGTGGATGTGGGCGACTGGTTCCATTTCACCGTCGACCTCGACCTCGTGGTTGGCACGTGGACAGTCACGTTGAAAGGGTCTGTGGCGGCCGTGAACACCATCCCGTCCATGGCGAAGTCCAGCACTCCAGTGCCGATGAGCCTCAACATCGGTGCCGCGGACTTCCAAAGCAAGGAGCCGTCGGTCGGGTGGAGCTTCCTCTACGACAACGTAATCTGCCGCTGACTACACGGGCGCGTCTTCAGTGCACGTCCTTGCCGACATCCTCGTCGCCGTGTGCCTCGAGCAACCACCGGTGTGAGAGCGACTGGATCTTCAGCCCGTCGCTGCCCGCGGCCCGCGCCATCGCGTCTTCGATTGCGTGAGGAGGCGCGAAGCCGAGGTAGTACTGCTTCACGTAGGCCCGCAGTGCGCCGAAGAAGGCCGCGTCGCCGAGCTGCTTTCTCAGGGCGACGAGGTAGTACGGCCCCTTGCCGTAGACGAGCCCGCCGTACACGATCTGCGACTGGTGACCCGCGGGCGCATCGACGGCGTCGTCGGGATTCCCCAGCATGCGCATCGTGGCATAGGACAGGCGCGCGTTCGCGTCGCCGTCTCGCTTCGCGCGCGCGGCCCCATAGCGGTCCTCCGCGTAGAGCATGGCGCTGAACTGTGCCATGGCCTCGTCCTGCCAGGGGTGGCTGCGCGAGTCGCTGCCGACGATGCCGTGCCACCACTGGTGGCCGACCTCGTGCGCCGTCGTGAACTCGGCGGTGCTCTCCTCGACAAAGGCCTTGTAGAACATGCTGGCGACGGTCGCGAGGCCCGCGAACTCGACGCCGCCCGCTCCCCCGACGAGCGCCTGCTCGACGATGTCGAGCTCGCGGTAAGGGTACGGGCCGAAGCGCTTCTGGAAGTCGCGGAGCGCCCACGCGGCGACGTCGAGCACCTTCTCGCCCATCGCGCGTTCGGTGGTGCGGAAGTACGACCGCACCTTGACGCCATCCTCGAAGCGCTCGGCCGACGTGAACTTGTCGCTCGCGAAGAAGGCGATGTCGCGCATGCAGCCCGCGGCGATGTCGACGCGGTGGCGACCGCCCGCGTCCTCGTCACGCGTGACGACTCCGCTGGCCGCGACGACCGTACCCGAGGGTACCTCGATGTGCGCGCGAACGTGTGAGAGGGCGTCGGGGCCGAGGTCGCCGACGGTGCTCGGGTCGAGGTCCCAGTCACCGTCGCCGCGCCGCGCCAGCACGGGGTAGAAGTTGCCGAAGGAGAGGATGTCGTCGCCGACGGCGAGCAATCCGTAGTCGCCATCGCCGCCGCTCATGAGCGTCTTGAGGGAGCTCATCGCAGCGCCGTTCATCGTCGTGCGCTCCGCGTCGATGGTCTCGAGCGACCCGATGATGCGGAAGACGACACGGATGCGCGCGCCCGGGGCGAGCGGCTCCGCCGGATGGACGACGAGCGTGTCGCGCCCGGCGACCTCGACGGTGCACGCGGTCGCGACGCAGTGCCCCCGAGCGAGCTTCTCGGGCGGCTCGCCAGCCCCGACTGTGTTGGCGTAGATGCGGAACATGAGGTCAGCGAGCGGCTGGCTCGAGCGGTTCTGAAAATACACGCGCTCTTCGAGCATGAAGGTCTGCGCGGCCGGCTGGACGTCGAGGTCGAGGTCGTAGAACGGCAGCTCGTCGAGGGGACCGGTCGTGGATTCGAGGTTTTGAAGCGCCTCGGGCCGAACGTTGGCGACGACGAGCTTCGGGTCGTACCAGGCAGACATGGCCTGGTCCTCCACGCGGTCGCGGTCGGCGAGCATCTTCTCGAGCAGGGCGTCGCTGTCCGCCGTGCTCGTCGTCGCGGAAGACGCACCGATCGGCACTTGGCTGACGTCGCGCGGTCGATGAGCGCCCCCGCAATCGAGCAGCGTGATCGCGAGCGGAACGAGGAGGGCTCTCACGGGTGGATGTTACGCTAACGTGGTCTCGTGAGCAGCCAACGAGTACCCGGTGGGGTCGTACACGAGCTTCCTGAAGACCTGCGCAAGGCTCTGGTCGCCGACCCTGCGGCGCTCGCCCTCTGGAAGGACATCACCGCTCTCGCCCGCAATGAGTTCGTCTGCTGGGTCGAGGACGCCAAGCAAAAGACGACCCGGGAACGCCGCATTCGCCGAACCCGGGAGGAGCTAAAGGACGGCCTGCGTCGGCCGTGCTGCTGGCCGGGGTGCAGCCACCGCGAACGCACCGGCAAGTAGCCGACTCAGCGGATCCTGTTTCGCATCCTCTCTTCAGTCGGCGCCGCGCCCGCTTCGACGAGAACGCCCGTGTATTTGGCGCTTTCCTGACGAAGGTGACGGATCGCTTTGTAACCAGGGCTCTCGTACCAAGCCTTCGCCGCTTCCATCGACGGCCACTCGGCGATGAACACGGCCTCGACGTTCTCGCCTTCGAGCACTTCGAACGGCGTGTACGACGCGAGGTACTTCACGGACTGGCCTTGGAGCGTGGGCCCGATGGAAGCCCAGTACTTCTCGAGCTGGGCTCGGTCGGAGACGCTGTGACAGACGTAGACCATATAGACGGGGGTTTTCATGTGGCTCACTCTGCGGACTGCCGCGGTGGGAGGGTCAAGACGCTTCGTGCGAGTTGACTCTCCCACCGAGGGAGGGTTCACATTTCGTTCGGATGACGAAGCTCACCGTCGGCGACTTCTCTCGCGTCACGCGTCTCAGCGTGAAGATGCTGCGGCACTATCACGAGGTTGGTTTGCTCGAGCCGGCGTCCGTCGACGCCTCGACGAGCTATCGCTACTATGCGCCAGAGCAAATCCCGCGGGCGCAGGTGATCAAACGGCTTCGCGATCTCGACATGCCGATCGCGAACGTGAAGGCGGTGCTCGACGCACGTGACGCATCCGAGCGCAGCGAGCTCATTGCGAAGCACCTCGAGCGCCTCGAGACGGAGCTCGCGCGAACGCGCGCGGCGGTCGACTCGTTGAAGTCGATCTTGGCACGACCGAAGCCACACGAGATCACGCATCGGACAATCGCTGCGACGCGCGCAGCTGCGATTCGCGCGAACGTCGCACGCCATGAAATCGTCGCGTGGTGGTACGGCGCGATCGCAGAGCTTTACGCGACAGCGCGTGGACGCGTGACGGGTGTGCTCGGCGGCCTCTACGCTCCGGAGCTATTTCAAGACGATCGCGGCGACGCGACCGTGTTTCTTCCGATGGACGATCTCGCGCGCACCGCCTCCCGCGTCGAGATGGTGACCATCCCTGCCGCGGAGGTGGCGATCGTCACACACGTTGGGTCGCACGACGACGTCGACATCGCCTATGGCGATCTCGGTGCGCACGTCGCCACGCACGAAATCGGGGTCGATGGTCCGATTCGCGAATACTACGTGCGCGACCCGCACGACCATCCGGAGCCTTCGGCATGGCTCACCGAGATCGCATGGCCGATCTTTCGTGCGCGCTAGGAAATCTTCAGGTGCTCCGCGCGTATGATGCGCGGCGGCGGCGAGTACGCGAGAGCTCGTTCGATGACGTTGCGGAGCTCGCGAACGTTGCCGGGCCAGCCATACGCGTTGAGCTTCGCGAGAGCATCGGGCGCGAGGACGGGCGGCGACTCGGCGGTGGAGAGCTGCCGCAGGAAGTGGCGCGTGAGCGGGGCGATGTCCTCGCGGCGGTCGCGGAGTGGTGCGATGCGGAGCGCGATGACTTGCAGGCGGTAGTAGAGATCCTCACGAAAGCGTCGCTCGCGGACGAGCGCGGCGAGATCACGATGTGTCGCCGCGATGACGCGGACGTCAACGACGTGCGGGCGCTTCTCGCCGAGCGGAAAGATCTCGCCGTTCTCGAGGAAGCGGAGGAGCTTGGGCTGCACGTCGAGGGGGAGCTCGCCGATCTCGTCGAGGAAGATCGTCCCACCTTCGGCAGCCTGCAGCACGCCTGGTTGGTCCTGCACGGCTCCGGTGAACGCCCCGCGCTTGTAACCGAAGAGTTGCCCCTCGAAGAGATCGCGCGGGACTGCGGCGCAGTTGAAGGCGACGTACGGCATCTGCGCCCGGGTGGAGAGATCGTGAATCGCGCGGGCAACGATCTCCTTGCCGGTGCCCGACTCGCCTTGAACGACGACGGTCGCGCGCGACGTAGCGAGATGAGCGATCTCCGAGCGAAGCGCGCGCATCGACGGTGAGACCGCGATGAGGCCCGGCACCTCCGCGTCGTCGTCGGTCGAGGCGTCCGACCGTGACGTGCCCGCGCGCCGCAACGTCGCGACCTCGAGGGCGAGCGCACCGGCCGTTCCGACGATCGAGAGCATCGCGCGTGCGTCGTCGGCAAGCGGAGCGAGCGCCCCGAGCCGCAGGCGTCTCCCCGCACCGTCACCGAACTCGATCCATTCGAAGGCCGACGACGCACCTGACGTGGATCCCTCGATCACGCTCGATTCGCCGTTCGAGTCGACCTCTTCGAGTCGCGCGGTTCGCTCGAGGAGCTCCGACGTTATCGCGACGAGCTCCCGCTGGACGTGCACGGGCTCGGCGCCGAGCACGCTCAGGCGCTGCAGCGGCGCGACGAGCCTTTCGATGGCGTCGGCTTGCGTCACGTTCGCCACGCCCGCGTGACGCTGCGCGACGACCCGCGCGACGCCCACGCGGAGAGCGCCCGGCGCCTTCAATCCGAGCGCGTCGAGGCGCGCCGTGCTCTCCTCGAGCTCGGCCTGCGCAGTCGGATCCTCGAACGCCACGCCCAGCGAAGCGATCACGTGCTTGCCGAGCGCCGCGGCGGTGATGTCCCCTGCCGCCTCGAACGTGCCGATGGCGCTCTCGATGAGCTGGCGCCCTTGGCTCCAATGGCCGTGCGCTGCCGCGAGCGTTCCCTCGACGCGGCGCAAGTGTGCGGAGCCCCACGGAGATGGGAACTTGTCGAGAAGCCGCTGCACGCGGCGTAGGGCGACACGCGCGGAAGCCTCGCTTCCCACGATGATGTACGCCGTGCAGCCGAGCACGAGGATGTCTCGCACGAGGAAGTTCCAACCCTTGGCAGCCGCGGCAGCGCGCTCGAACGCGGCGACTGTTTCCTCGGGATCTTCGGAGGTCCCAAGCAGATACAGCGCCTCGACGAAGCTCGCGTGCGCGCGGCACGCGGCGCGCATCGACGGAACGTCGCAGCTTCGCAGCGACTCGGCGATCTCGAGCATCTTGTCGTAGCGACCCGTCAGGTAGCGCACTCGCGCGAGCGTCACGAGGGCTTGAATCGGGGGCATTCCAGTCTCGGCCGCGTAGCCGTCGATGCCCTCGAGCGCGGCGAGCGCTTCGTCGGTGCGCCCGGCGCGTATGTGCGCTTCTGCCTCGGCGCGTGCTGCGAAGAGCGTATGCATCCCCGCTGACGCGCGCGTGGCACGCGCGATGTGTTGCGACCTTTTCACTACCACGAGCACGCCGTCGGGCTGCTCGAGCTCGTCGAGCTTCCGCACTGCCGAGAGCGCGAGGCTGCGCGCCTCGACGACACCATAGCCGCGTGCTGCTGCCGTCGCCGCCACCTCGTCGGTCAGCTTCACGGCCGTCGCACGCTGCCCGGCGAACATCGCACGGAGGGCCCGCGCCTCCAGCTCGTGCACGGCGAGGAGCGGCGGCAGATCCGTCCACGGAGCGATGTCGAGCCGTGCGAAAGCTCGCTGCAGGAGCTCGTCGTCGGCGACCATGATCGCGACCAGCATCGTGGAGAGCCACGCAAGGAACGCGACGTCGGGAAGATCTCCTCGCGCGAGTGTTTCGGCGCGCGCAGCGTGGGCGTGGACACGCCCCGTATCGAAGAGCGTGGCATCGGGAAGCGCATGCGCGCACGCTGCGACCGCATACACGTACGCTGCCGAATGCGGCGCGAGCTGCTCGGCGTCCGCTTCGTTCAGGGCAGCCGAAAGCGTCGCGAGCGCGCTCCGTGGGTCCGAGCGCAAGAGCACGTCGATGAGGGCGAGCCCACTCGCGCCGAGCGCACGCGCATCGGGCGCCGCCGACCGCGCTTGGGTCACGATCCTAAGGAGCTCCACACGGCCCGCATGCCAATCGCCACGCAGCACTTGGTCGATCGCGCCAAGCACGTTCGCGATGTCATCGTCCCGCTGCGACGAGCTGGGCGTCGACGCGCCTTCCCTTCTCCGCGCAACCGTCGCCGTCCCATCCTTCAGCTGCTCGAGCCGCTCGAGCTCTGCACCACGGGGGCGCCGCGCTTCCTTGGCTCCGTCTGGAAGCTCCCACCGATAGATGGTGTGCGGCGTCACTCCCACGCGCGTCGCAAACGCAGCCCGGCTCAAGTCTCCTCGCAGCGTTCGAATGGCTTCGGGCGTGAGCGATTGGGTCATGGATGAATACCGAGCTCAAGTCGGATGATAACCGGACTATATCCACTGCTGAAAGTCTTGCCCTCGCGACAGAGGCAAATACTCAAAATAAGGCGCTTTTGACGTCATCCATCGATGGCATGGGTACTGCTTGGACCACCAAGACCATGACCACCGTTGCCCACGATGCTCTTCCACTCTCCATTCCTGAGCCTGTATCCACCCCGGCCAAGCCTGCGGCGAGATCGCGTGCGAAGGTGCTCTTGCCCATCCTCGTCGCGCTCGCCGTCGCTGCAGGTGGCGCGAGCTGGGCGGTGACGCACGGGAAAGAAACGACCGATGACGCCCAGGTCGAGGGGCACGTCGCGAACGTGAGCCCGCGGGTGATGGGGCAGGTCAAACGGGTGCTCGTCAAAGACAACCAACGGGTGACCGTGGGTGACGTGCTCGTCGAGATCGACGATCGGGATTACGTCGCCAAGCTCGCCGCAGCCAAGGCCGATCTGGCCGCTGCCGTCGCGTCGCTCCATGCGGCCGAGACGCAGCTCGTCGTCACGCAGAAGTCGGCGGACTCGAACCTCGTCGTCGCGCATGGTGGCGTGTCGCAGGCCGTCGCGCTCGAAGGCACGACGCGCGCGTCGATCGAGCAGGCCCGCGCGGACATCGCGGTCGCTCAGTCGCGGCAGGAGCTCGCCAGGCTCGAGCTCGATCGCTCCGCGAAGCTTCTCGCGCAGAACACGGTGCCGCAAGCCGACTACGACGCTCACAAGGCAACGTTCGATCAGGCCGATGCGTCGCTCTTGCAAGCGCGCTCGCGGCTCATCTCGGCGCAAGCCAACATCTCGAACTCGCGCGGAACGGTGGAGTCGGCGCGAGGGCATCTCCTTTCGGCCGAGCTCGGGCCCGAGCAGGTCGACGCGGCACGGGCGCAAGTGGAGCTCGCGCAGGCGCGCGTCGATCAGGCGAAAGCCGCGCTGGTTCAAGCCGATCTCAACGTGTCGTATACGCAGCTCAAGGCCGAGACGTCGGGGCTCGTCGCGCGGCGCTCGGTCGAAGTCGGTCAGAGCGTGTCACCCGACCGTCCGCTCATGGCGATCGTGCCGCTCGATGACACGTGGATCGTCGCCAACTTCAAGGAGGACCAGCTCGCCGACATGAAGACCGGGCAGCCCGTGAAGGTCTCGATCGACTCCTACTCCGGACGCACGTTTCACGGCGAGGTCGACAGCATCGCAGCGGGCACGGGCTCGCGCTTCTCGCTGCTGCCCTCGGACAACGCGTCGGGCAACTTCACGAAGGTCGTCCAGCGCGTTCCCGTGCTCGTGCGCCTCGACGACGCCAAGGACTTCCCGCTGCGCCCCGGCATGAGCGCATCGGTCACCGTCATCACCAAGTGAGTGGTTCGACCATGAACGACGGCGGCGACATCCAAGGATCGAAGATCGGCATCACGGCGGTCGTGATGGTCGCCGCGGTCATGGCGATGATCGACATCACGATCGTCAACGTCGCCCTCTCGGACATCCGCGCGAGCTTCGGGACACCCATCGACGAGATCGGCTGGGTCTCGACCGGGTACATGATGGCCAACATCGTCATCATCCCGATGACCGGCTGGTTTCAGCGGCGCTTCGGCATACGCCAGTACTTCACCGCGTCGATCATCCTCTTCACGACGGCGAGCGCGCTTTGCGGCCTCGCGTGGAGCCTACCGACGCTCGTGCTCTTTCGCGTGCTGCAAGGGCTCGGCGGTGGTGCGATCATTCCGACAGCGCAGACGATCCTCTTCGCGCGGTACCCAAAAGCCGAGCACGGGATGGCAGCGGGCCTCTTCGGGCTCGCGGCCATCACCGGTCCGCTCCTCGGGCCGAGCATCGGCGGCTACCTCATCGACGTCGCGAGCTGGCACTGGATCTTCTACGTGAACGTGCCGATCGGGATCATCGCGTCGATCCTCGTGCTTCGCTTCGTTCGGCAGCCGTCGTTCAAGGCGCCGGTCGGCAAGGAAGCGAGCATCGACGTCTTCGGCATCGCGCTCCTCGGTGTCGGCATGCCCTCGCTCCAGTACGTGCTCGAGGAGGGCAACCGCGAGGGGTGGCTCGAGAGTCGCACCATCATCGTGCTCTCGGCGATCGCGGCCATCACGCTCACCACGTTCATCGTCCACGAGCTCGAGGCGGAGCGGCCCGTGATGGATCTGCGGGTCTTCGGCAACCGAAGCTATTCGGCCGGCACCGGCCTCAACTTCCTGACGGGCTTCGCCCTCTTCAGCGGCAGCTACTTGTTCTCGCTCTTCGGCGGCGCGGTGATGCACTATACGGCGCTCGATCTCGGTCGCGTGTTCCTCGTCGCCGGTACGGTGTCGATCGTCGTGATGCCGGTCATGGGGCGGCTCGCACCGAAGCTCGACGGGCGATACCTCCTCTTCGTAGGGGTCATCATCGTCGCCGCGAGCCAGCTCGTCGCCGCACAGCTCACGTCCGAAGCTGGGTTCTGGAACCTCATCGAGCCGAACATGATTCGAAGCTTCGGCCTCGGCTTCATCTTCATTCCCGTGAGCGTGCTCGCGCTCTCCGACCTACCCGACGATCAGCGCGGCAACGGTACGGGCCTCTTCAACCTCACACGCGAGCTCGGCGGGTCGATAGGCACCGCGCTGATGGGGATGCTCGTCACCGACGGGATCAAACGCAACGCATCGCACCTCTCGGAGAGCGTCACGGTCTACAATCCCATCGCGCAAGAGCAGATGCGCGCGATGTCGGGCAGCGTCGGCTCGCAGACGTTCACGCGCGGCGGAGTCGCCGAGGGCGTGATGGCGATGAAGGTGAGCCGCGAGGCGATGGTGCTGAGCTTCGAGCAGGGCTTTCGCTTCGTCGCGTTCGCGATGCTCCTCGGCGTGATCCTCGTCTTGCTTCTCAAGCGTCCGAAGAGTGTTGCTGCCGTCAGTGGAGCTCACTGACTTTCATCATTCGCACTCAGCTGCTCGCGAATTTGTCGAGAGCGCGAGCGAGCGTTGCGGCTTCTGTCTTCGTCAACCGGTAGCCCAGCGAAGACGCGAGGTTGATGGTCGTGGTGTAGCCGACCTTGATTACGCCGTTCGTCTCGTCGAATGAGACCGTGAGTGTAACGGCCGTTGGGTGTGGCTTCTGTGCGAGATCCATGGCGGTAACGTAGCGCGGGCCCTTCACCTGCTCTAGAGCCCGACTCCGACCTGCTCTAGAGCCCGACTCCGAGGCCGAGGCCGACTCCGGCTCCGAATCCGAGGCCGATTCCGGCTCCGGCTCTGACTCCGAATCCGATTCCGGCTCTGGCTCCGTTGCTACGGCGTCGCGGTCTGGAACGCCTGGGTGCTCGCTCGGTCTCCTAGACTACCGTGGTGCTCGGAGCAGTAAAGGACGATGCCTTCGGCATCGCCGCTCCGCAAAGCCTCCGCGGCGCCTTCGGCGTCCTTGACTGCTCCTGCGCGCCACGGTGCGGGGTGGTGTCCTCGCTTGAGAGGACGCTGGAGGTTCTCATGAGGCTTCGTATCTACTCATTCATCATCGAGACGTTGAAGGTTGTTGGGCCCGTCATTGGGCAGATTGCCAAGCACGATGTCGACTTGGCTCGGCAGGCACGAAGAGCGGCGAGCAGCATTGCGCTCAATACTGCCGAGGGTTTCGGCAGCGTGGGAGGCAACGAGAGGCTTCGGTATCGCAATGCGCTTGGGTCGACTCAAGAAGTTCGGGCTTCGCTCGATGTGGCGGAGGCGCT
>Ga0302326_10009164_pt1 | contig 21699 bp, 16 predicted proteins | sample Palsa_T0_3_FD_202264 | JGI IMG/M metagenome (GOLD analysis project Ga0302326, IMG submission 202264) | Peat permafrost microbial communities from Stordalen Mire near Abisko, Sweden - Palsa_T0_3 | ecosystem: Environmental > Terrestrial > Soil > Palsa > Peat permafrost | place: Sweden: Abisko... | reverse complement strand
GCTGAGCGACAAGGATTTCACGCTGCCCGATGTTGATTCGTCGTGGAACCTCAAGACCGAGGCCTACGGGAGCTGACGCCAGGCGGCTTCTAAGCTCTGAGAGCCGCCGCCACGCGCTGCGTCACGCCGGCCCAATCGGCCAGTGACGACTGGCGAAAGAGCTTCATCGTCGGATACCACGGACAATCGTCGCGGTCGTTCATCCAACGCCAGTCGGCTGAAACGGGCAGCATGACCCAGACCGGCTTGGCCATTGCGCCCGCGAGATGCGCGGCCGCGGAATCGATCGTGATGACCAGATCGAGGTGGGCGATGATGGCTGCCGTGTCGGCGAAATCTTTCATTTCGTCGCCATGGTCGATCATCTTCCACGACGGGGGCGCGGCGGAAAGCTCGGATCGCCCTTCATCGCGCTGCAGACTGTGGAATTGAACGTTCGGCACGTCAAACAGCGGCGCGCACGCCGCCAGCGGGCAGGATCGGTTGGGATAGGGCATGCTCCTTCCACACCAGACGAGCCCGACGTGCCGGACGCTCTCAATGGTGCGAACCTGCCCTGCAGCCTGCTCGACGCGGTCCGGGTTGGCCACGATGTATGGCACTGAGTTGGGGATCGTCTCCAGCGTCGTCCCGAAGCGCAGCGGGCAACTGAACATTGGCAACTGGACGTCAAACGCGGGGAGCGGATCTCCCTTGGTCAGAATCTGATGCACTCCCTCCACCGTTTGAAGCAATTCCTTCAACTCCGGCGGGCATCCAACAATGACTCTCGGCCCGCGCTCCGCCAGCAGCCGCGCGTAGCGGACAATCTGAATGATGTCGCCAAATCCCCCCTCGCCGTCGAGCAGAATCGTCTTCCCGGTCAGATCGGAGCCGTCCCAGACGGGCTGGGGAAACTTCTGGCGCTTGTACGGGAAATTCGAGCACTGCCAGCGCCATTCATATTCCTTCCACCCCGCCGGATAGTCGCCGAGCGTCAGCAGCATCAGCGCACGGTTCCAATGCGATTGCGGAACTTGCGGGTCAAGCGCCAATACTTCTTCATAGCAGCGAAGCGCTTCGCGCAGGCGACCGGCAGCGTGGAGTGAATTGCCCAGCAGCGTCAGCAGCCCCGCATCCGCTGGCCGGTTTCTCAAAGCGGCCCGCTCCAGAGCGAGCAATTCGTCGAACCGGGACTCGCGCTCGAGTGCTGCGATGAGCCGTTCCAGGATCGGCAGCGTCTCATGTCCGCGCTCGATCGCCTCACGGTAGACCGCAAGAGCTTCGTTCAACTCTCCCTCATCGAGCAGCAGTTTTACAAGATTCAAGAACCCATCGGCCAGCGCCGGATCGAGTTGGATGCTCTTGCGATAGCACTCGGCAGCGCGCTCATTGTTGCCCGCGGCGCGATAGGCGGTTCCAAGATTGTTATGGAATGGCGCGACGGTCGGACGGGCGGCCACGGCCCGGCTGATCCACTGCACGGCAAGATCGTGCTTCCCCACCTGTGAGGCAATCACCCCCAAAAACTGCAAGGCTTCGATCTGTGCCGGATCGCTCGCCAGTGCCTGCCGATAGCAAACCTCCGCCTGCGCGAGCCGGCCGGCCTGATGATGGGCCTTTCCCTCCTCGAAAATCTCCCTGACGGTCTGCCGCATTGGAATGCCCCGAAAGTTACTCATTTTGCCGTCGAATTGCGAACCGGTATCGCTTCTACGCACCCGCCTCGATGAACCGCGCCGGCCACTGCAGCGCGAGATCGGGGACGAGAAAATTGCCCTTCCAACCAGGCTGCGTTCGCCGCATCACTGCGCCGGCGGCGAGATATCCGCTCCGCACGGCCCCCTCCATCGTCGCGGGCCAGCCGGTGCGCGTGTAATCGCCGGCAAGATAGACATTGGACAGTCCGTCGGCGGGAGGTTCTTGCGCGGGGCGATACCGCTCGAGCCCCGGCCGAACCGAAAACGTCGCTCGCTTCTCCACAACAATGACTCCGCGCAAAAGACGTGCGTCGCGGGCGCCCTGCAGCGTCGTGCGCACCTGCTTTTCGAAAAGTGCCAGGGATTCGTCCTTTGGTCGATCAACCCAATCGCGCGCGGCGCTGATCACCCCATGTACCGCAGCCCCCGATGCATCCTTGCGAAAGAGCCATTGCAGCGGCCCTTCGATCAGGGCCGCATGCGATGTTCGCAGCACCGGCCGATCGAACCAGAGGTGGGCCCCCAGAATCGGCACGCTTTCCAGTCGATCGAGGTGTGCAAACCGCTCGTCGCGCCGGGCCAGCTCATCCGGGATCCATTTCGGCAGCGTGTGGTGATTGATCGCCAGCACGACCGCGTCTGCCGCGAGCAACTCATCTCCCCCGAGACGAACGCCGGCGCACCGACCATCGTCGGCGAACTCCAATCCGCTCACGCGCGCACCGGTCCGCACATCGCCGCACGGCAGCCGCCCATACAGTTCGCTGAGCGGGCAGGCCGGCAGGCCGACGGGATATCCCGCCGAGTTGGCCAACAGCGAGTCGACAAAAACCTGAATCGCATACGAGCTGCTGACCGATCGCGTCTCTTCGTTGAGCGCGCTGATGAGCACCGGATCGTACAGCTTGTGAACGAGCGACGCCGGCTGGCGATGCTGCTCGAGCCATGCGCCGAACGGTAGATCATCGAGCCGCTGGCGGCCGATGCGGCCGAGCCGCATCATCGCAAGCATGGCCCGGGACAGCGCAATTCGTTCAGCCCAGGTCAGGGCGGCAAAACCAAGAAACGCCGGCCCCAGGTGGAGTGGCGCCGGCAAACCTCCGACGCCAAAAAGGTTGAAGCTCCGCCCCGTGCCGTCCAGAAAATGAATCGCCTTTCCAAAACGAATCTGATCGGCAACGCCGAGCCTTTGATAGAAATCGAGCAGGTTGGTGCAACAGCCGAGCAGCACATGCTGGCAATTATCCAGCACCTCGTCGGTGATCGGATCGATAAATGACCCTGCGCGGCCGCCGAGCGTTTTGCGTGCCTCGACCAGCGTGACATGCGCCCCCTCACCGTGCAGCGCCGCCGCGGCAGCCATTCCCGCGAGGCCGCCGCCGACCACAATGATCCGCACGCCCCGTGACACGGGCATCCTGCCCGTGTGAAGTGCGTTGGACTGAGAAGAGCCGCTGATATCAAATCCTCAGTTCGTTTCTGGTACCCCGAATCTGCCGCAAGGGAGTTCCGAGTTCTCGCGCTATCCAAAGAACCCAGGGAGCTAGCTCCCTGGGCGTTCGCGATCTTTCTAATTTGCGGCGCGGGATTCGCAAGGGTTTGCTTCACTTGGAGCGCGTCGCGCGCCATCCGATGCTCAACTTCGAGAACAGGGAGAGCGATACCCGCTCGCGCAGCACCCGCATCGGGTCGGCCTTGATCTTCCGCAGAAGCCCCCGATAGATCTCGGTCATGGCGATCAACGTCGCCCGGCTTTCGCGATCGATTCGGTCCTCCAGCGCGCGCGATTTTTCGTAATAGCTTTCCGCCCGGCGAATTTGCTCGTGCATCACCTCGGCAAAGCGCTCGCCGACATCGCCGCGCGCCAGCCCGTCTGCGGTCACTGCCGCCGCCGCCAGCTCGTCAGCCGGCAGGTACAGGCGGCCGCGGGCGGCGTCCTCCCGCAGATCGCGGAGGATATTGGTCAATTGAAACGCCAGACCCCGCTCGACGGCAAGCAACTCGGTTTCTTCGCCCCCCTCAAAGCCCCAGATGTAGATGCTTGCCAGGCCTACCGTTCCAGCGACCTGATAGCAATATTCGTAGAGCTGGTCGAATGTGGCGAACGCGACAGGATGCAAGTCCTGCCGCTGACCCTTGATAACGTCATCGAAGATGCGCGGAGGGAGCCGGTGGATCGCCGCCATTTCATAGAACGCCGGCCACACTTCGCGGCCTCGATGCCTGACGGCGGTTGATTGCCCATTCGCGTCCGGCGCCGGTTTCTGACCCGCGAGAATTGCGTGCGTCTCATTGCGCCAATGCTCCAGATCGTCTTCGCGCTGCGCGGGTGTGCGGCCGTCCTCTTCGTCGGCGATGTCATCGACCAGGCGCATGTACGCATATAAGGCGAACATCGATCTTCGCTGCAATGGGGGGAGCAAACGCAAACCGTAATAGAAGTTGCGCGCCTGTTGGCGAGTCAGTCGCTCGCAGAAATCGCGAGAACGGGCCAGTGCCTGGTCGCCATCGCCAGCCGTTTGCGGGGAAGAAGCTTCGCCAGCAGCGGCCGGGGGCCGCGCGGCGGAACGCGTGTCGGTGATCATGCCGCCGCCTTCTTGCAGAGCGAGCCAGCCAATCCAGCGCCCAACGCTGTCATCATGAGCTTGGTTTTCTGCCACCGAGACAGCGCCGGTCGGCTGGTGAGCGTGTCATATCTATTGCGGCGAATGGCGGCCAGAATCGCTTCGCCCCCCTTGCCAAACAAGGCCACGTGCTTGCGCACCTGCCAGTGCAGCTTCGGCAGAAGCTGCTGACCCTCGTCGAACATGTGCTGTGTGCGATCCACTTCTCGCCGCATGAGTTGCTCGAAACGAGCATCGAACCTTCCGGCTCGAATCTGATCCTCCGTGACGCCAAAGCGGTCCATCGACTCTCGCGGGATGTAGATGCGATTGCGGTCGAGCATGTCGCCCCGGACATCCTGCCAGAAGTTGGTCAGCTGCAGAGCCGTGCAGGTTCGGTCCGACAGCCGCTGACGTTCCTGATCGCGGTAGCCGCACATGTACAACACAAGACGTCCCACGGGATCGGCACTGCGGCGGCAATAGTCGAGCAACTCTTCAAACGTCTGATATCGGTCCACACGCTGATCCTGCTCGAACGCATCGATCAAATCGAGAAACGGGTCGACCGGAATGTCGTAGCGCTGAATCGTTTTCGACAGCGCGGCGAACAGACGGGTCGTGACGCATCCACGAAAGCATTCCTCCGTCTGATGGCGAAGCGACCGCAGCAATTCGGTGGCGCGCACGGCATCTCCCACTTCGTCAGCCATATCGTCCGCGATTCGGCAAAAGGCGTAAACGTTGCAGAAATCCTGCCGGAACTGGCGCGGCAACAGATGGGAGACTACGGAAAAGTTTTCGTAATGGGAATGCGCCAGCCGGCGAGTATACCCTTGCGCCTGCTCGACTTCAGTAGCGCCGTGCACGGGTGCCAACGCCAGAGTCAGACGTTCTTCAACCGCCCGGTTCACCGGCCGAACGATGCCTGTCCCGATGGATCGCGTCGATGAGACCGTCAATCGTTTGAAGACAATATAAACTCCGTGGTCATTCAGCAAGGATGCCGCCGCGCCACCACGCCATGGCTGCAGCCGTACTTTTTTTGGCAACCCAGTTAGTAGAGCATCTTCACTTGGAGCGTAGCGGCCGAAATGCGCGGAGCCGCGGATGTACATCCGCGGCTTCGACCATCAAGCGATACACGTCAGGTGAAAACGCTCCAGCCCCCCGGCATCGCCGTACCAGCCGCGAACCGATGCCAACGTGTTTCCCACCTACCTGCCGACAGCGCGCGGCTTCTGAACGAATTTTTTTTACAAAATAGCCAAGATTTTACTTGTGATCCGCGCCGGTCGATGTGCATAATGTTCGCGTCGTCGTCATCAATGACGGGGACAAACGCCAGATCCGCGAGCAGGTCTAACAGGATCGCGGCATGCGATCCACCGGCTCAGTGATACGCTGGCGTTTTTTTTGCATTTCGTTCGCCCCAGTTCGGCTAATCGAAACCGATTCGAAGCCCCCGCAATCTACTGGCCGCTGGCAGTCCGAGCCATCGGTCGTCTCGCTCAAGGGCTCTGTGCGACAAAGGGCGTCGGTGCGCGTATAGTTAAGTGTCGTGCATAACTGACTTTCCCTGATAAATTTGCAGCTTTCTGTTAACTGTATATAATGGCGGCCATCATGGCGATTCGAGAGAAAACGAGGCATGGACAGACTCATCGCGGGAACCCCCCGCATCCCCACCGGGAAATCCACCGCGCAAAGACTGCGCCCCGCGCGAAATCGCCGGAGCTTACTAAGCCGCCGGCGAGCGGTATCAACAACTTCCACAAGGCGTTGCGCTTCCTCTCGTCGCTCAATGACTTCGAGCGTCTCCGCATCGTCCGATACACCACACAGAACTTTGATCTGGAGCGTATGCGCACGCTCCTTAAGAAGTTAGGTAATCCGCAGGACAAATTTCGCTCGGTGCATGTGGCAGGTACAAAGGGAAAAGGCAGTACCTGTGCGATGATCGCATCGATGCTGCAGGCCTGCGACCACAAAACCGGACTCTATACCAGTCCCCATCTGGTCGACATCCGCGAGCGGATCGTTGTCAATGGACACATGATTTCCCACGCGGATTTCACTCGCTTGGTGCGGCAAATCGCGCCCATTGTCGAGCGGATGAAGCCGACGCCAACGTATTTCGATGTTCTGACGGCAATTGCGTTCGCTTACTTTGCGGAGCAGGGCGTCGAAATCGCTGTGGTTGAAACCGGGTTGGGAGGACGCCTCGACAGCACCAACGTGATTAAGCCGGAAGTCACGGCCATCACCAGCATCAGCAAAGACCACATGGGCCAGCTCGGCACAACGCTGGATCGCATTGCCGAGGAGAAGGCCGGCATCTTCAAGCCTGGCATCCCCGCCCTGACGGTTTTGCAGCCGCCGGAAGTGGAGGCAACTTTCAAGCGAATTGCCGAGCGCGTCGGAGCGCCTTTCGAAATTGCCGGGAAAAATATCGAATTCAGCTACCGCTTCGAGTCCAGCCGGATGCTCGGGCCCCACAACCGGGTCTGTTTGACAACTCCCAGCAGCAAGTTCGAGCACCTGGCTGTGCCGCTTATGGGCGAGCATCAGGCCATCAATTGCGGCCTCGCCTTGAGCGTGATTGACCGCCTCAAGGCCCGAGGAATCACCATCAACGACGCCAAGGCGATGGAAGGTCTCGCCCGCACATCACTCCCCGGACGGATGGAGATGGTCTCCACCACGCCGAGGATCATTGTGGACGGCGCGCACAACGCCGCCAGCCTGGATGCGATGATGCGCGCTATCGGCCAGTACATTCCGTACGACTCGATGGTCGTCATCTTCGGCTGTTGCGCCGACAAGGACGTCCCTGGGATGCTGGAGCGAATCACCAGCGGAGCCGACAAGGTCATCTTTACCCCTGTCGACAACATCCGCTCGTCCGACCCCAGCGAGCTTGCCGCCCGCTACGTCGAGCTGTACGGGAAAATGGCCCAGGTCGCCTCCACGCTGGAGGAAGCGCTGGGCATTGCCTACCGTGCGGTAACCAAGGAAGACCTGATTTGCATCACCGGCAGCTTCTACCTGGTGGGCACTGCGAAGAAGTACTTCGCCGCCAAGGCCGCGGCGGGGATGTCGAGCTGAGCAAAAGGGTTCAGGGTTCTTCGCTTCAGAATGCCTTCCCTCGCCGATCACGACATTGAAACCCTGCGTGTCGAACTGCGCGCGGCTGGGTTTCCAGAGTCGCACGCTCCCCGCATTCTTCGATCTTTCTACGCCTGCGGCGGATCGCTGGAAAAGTTGCCGGAGCAAGTCGGGCCGCGGCTCGCGGATTGGCTGCGCCAGCGGGAGCCAGCGCCCGCCACGCGTTTGCTGACACGCCATCAAAGCGGCGACGGGACGGTCAAGCTCCTGCTTGCCCTTCGCGGGGGAAATTCGATCGAAACCGTCCTGATGCCCGCGCATCGCCCGGGCCGAGCTGCCGGCTGCGTCTCCTCCCAGATTGGCTGCGCAATGGGCTGCACCTTCTGCGCCAGCACCCGCGGCGGACTCGATCGGAATCTGCATTGTGGCGAAATCGTCGAGCAGTTCCTCCATCTCCAGCGAGAAGCTGCCGCGATCGATCGCCGGCTCACGTCGCTGGTCTTCATGGGGATGGGGGAGCCGATGCATAATCTCGATAACGTCATCGCCGCCATCCGCAGAATCGCCGATCCGGATCTGGGCGGCCTCGGCTGGCGGCAGATCACCGTCTCCACCGTTGGCATCGTTCCGGGCATCGATGCCTTGGCGGACGCCGATCTCAACGTCCATCTGGCTCTGTCGCTGCACGCGGCCGACGACGAAACGCGCGGCCGAATCGTTCCCGTCAACCAGCGCTATCCCGTTGCCGACATCATGGCCGCGGCCCGGCGGTTCGCCGACCGCACCCGACGGGTGCCGACGATTGAGTATTGCATGCTCGCGGAGGTCAACGATTCTGCCGTTCACGCAGAACGGCTGGCGCGGCTAATGGCCGGATTTCGGGCGCATGTGAACCTGATCCCATACAACACGATCACCGGCGCCCCCTACCGCACGCCTGATTCTGAGACAATTGCCGCGTTTGTGCGCCGCCTGCGCGATGCCAAGGTGGTCGTTCACGTGCGTGAAACTCGCGGCGACCCGATTGACGCTGCGTGCGGGCAACTTCGGCAACTGCAGAGCATTGGGTAGGGGGTCGGCCGGAAATGCGACTTCGCGCCAGGGAAAACCACAGGGAGCGAGCTCCCTGGGCTTTGGGGTGCATATGATACCGCTGCGTACCGTTTGGATTCAGGCCGCCATAGCGGCTACAGTTGACCGATGCCCTCCGACGAGCTGAAACACTGGGTCTCCGGATTTGGGCTCGACGCCTTTCTTTGCACGCACGTCGCTGGCGTTCTCTCGCTGCTCCCCGGCGAGGTGCGCCACGACCTGATTTCAGATCCGAGCTTCATGCTGGCCGATTATGAGCCCGGGTTCGTCGCCCACATCCCCGTCGGCCTGCCCACCCGCAATCGCGCTTCGCGCTCGGTCGTGCTCAAACGGACGCTCCGCCGCCGGCCCGAAGCGTTTGTAAAGTACGTCATCGCCCACGAATTGGCCCACGCCCACCTTCGTAACGGAGGCCGCTGGCCTGGGGACGATCCCGAATTTGCGGCCGACGCCCTCGCCGCCGCCTGGGGATTCCCGCGGCCGTATTGATGTTTCCCGGCAAACCCGCGCACATCGTTCGCAATCCTGTTGCTTCTCGCGCTCGCTTTGCCAAGGAACGATGAACTGCGTATATATACGAAAGACAGTCTGTTCCTGCGACCGAGGTGTTGGATGTCTGAGATTATTCAGGGTGAATGGGACGATCTGGTGGCCCGCCACGATCTTCACGGCCGAACTGTCCGCATCATCGTTCTCGACGCGGATCACGATAATCCATGGCTTAGGTCGCTTCGGGCCTGGGCCGACAGCCATGAGACCTTATCGCACCCTGTGGATGACAGCCGTGAAAGTGCGTACTCGGGAACGATTGATGATCCTCGTTGACACCGATATCCCCCTCCGAATTGCCCAGACCGGTCATCCACATCGACAGCCAGCACTTGACGCCCTCCGACTCCTCACCGTGCGAGACCAAGAGCGCTTCGCCATTGCACCGCAAAGCCTTTATGAAATGTACGTCGTCTGTAGTCGCCCGGCCGTGGCGAATGGCTTTGGCTACACACCACAACGGGCATATGCCGAGATAGCCGCGACCCGTGCACTCTTTGAGATTCTCCCTGAGACCGCTCAGGTCTATCCCACGTGGGAGGGACTCATTGCCAAACATGCCGTGCAGGGAAAGCAAGCACATGACACCCGCCTCGTGGCGCTGATGGTCCATCATCGCGTCCCAAAACTCCTTACATTCAATGACGCGGACTTTCGCCGTTTCTCCGAAATCGAAGCGGTTAACCCATTTGATCTGTTGGCCATTCCTCGCCTTTGACGAGAAATTGGGACAGAAATACGCAAAAAACGGCAGCCAATTCAGCGCTGTGAGCGATCAGAAACGAGACACGGCGCAAGCTCACTCCGCATCGGCTTCGAACTTCGACACGTCGGCGGTTAAGGCGGTGCCGTCATCGGTGGCGGTCACGATATCGGCGGCCAAGATGCCCTTTTCGGTCGCGGTATCGTTTTGCGTGCCCGAATCGGTGGCGTTGGCGGCGGCGATGTCAGTGAGATCCGCGTCTTCGAGAGTTTGAGCCGACACATACGCCGCTTGCAGTGTGGCTACGTTCACCGATGTGTCGCTGGTCAGAGTTGAGATGTCCACTGTCAGATCCGCCTCGAGGTCCGCGTTGCCGGGGTGGGCGGAGAGTTTTCTCAGGTCGCTGATGACTTTCATGTAGTCCTTGCTTACGACCTTCCCCAGGAGTGCCGCATCCTTCTTAACACTCATGGCGCCGCTGGTTTCGTCATGTTTGAGCGTGGTCAACCGCGCCTGGTCTGCGGTCAGTGTATGGAGGCGCTTCAGATCCGCGCTCAAAGCGGCGTTTTCGGTTTTGACCGAAGCGGCGAAACTCGCCGCATGCGCCTTAATCGCAGCGTCCTCGGCCTTGATCGCCATTCCATCTGCCAAAACCGCCCCCGAAACCGAGAACAACCGGCGCGATTCCAAATCTTCGATATGCTGCGACATGATAATCTGGTCCTTTGTTGTAAAGCCTGCTTATAGCTCATTTGGAAGACTAGCGATCTGATGGACTTCTGAAAAGCGGCAAAGTATTTCGCTTTTTTTCATTGCGCCGGGGGAGTTGAGACTGCTGTTGCTCGAGCTCGCCGGCGCAAAAACCGCGTATCAATCCCCCTGCAGCCCCTGCAGCCCTTTTGTTGGATGATTTTTTGCGCGGTTCCACCATATAAGCGACGCGGGCTCTTCCCATGACTGTGCAAGCTGCCAACATCGTCACCGATCTTTCGCGCAGAGGCGCGGGTGTGCTGCTGCACGTTACGTCATTACCGGGTCGTTTTGGGATTGGCGATCTGGGCCCAGCCGCTCATCAGTGGATCGACATACTGGCCGAAGCGGGGCAAGGATGGTGGCAAATGCTGCCGTTGGGACCAATCGGTGCGACCACCTCACCGTACCAATGCCTCTCCTCATTCGCGGGCAATCCGCTGCTGATCAGTCCGGATCAGCTCGTTGCCGATGGGCTTCTGGCAGAATCCGATGTGGCTAAATTCACGTTGCCGCCCCGGAAAGTGAATTTCCAACGGGTCATCGCCAACAAGCGGGCGTTGCTGGCAATGGCATTTGAGCGATTCCGGCAACGCTACCGCCAACGGTTCTCCGATGATCTTCACCAATTCGAGACGCGTGAATCGGGGTGGTTATCGGACTTCGCCCTGTTCATGGCACTGCGCGAGGCCTATGCGTTCAAGCCGTGGTCGCAATGGTCCCAGCCGGTCTTGCGTCGAAATCCGGCTGCGCTGCGCGAAGCGCGCAGGCAGCTCGCCGAGGCAATCGAACTGCAAACGTTCGCCCAATTCATTTTTGCCCGCCAGCTTCAATCCCTGCGCACCCACGCCCGCACGGCCGGCGTAGCGCTCATCGGCGATCTGCCGATTTTCGTGTCGCCCGAGTCGGCGGACGTGTGGACAAACCCCAAGCTGTTCCAGCTTGATCGGCGTCTTCAGCCTCGTGCCGTGGCGGGCGTGCCGCCGGATGAGTTCTCTCCCCAGGGGCAGCTCTGGGGAAATCCGCTTTATAACTGGAATGAGATCGCCAAGGATGGATATGCCTGGTGGAAAGCGCGGCTGGGAGCCGCGCTGAAGCAAGCCGACTTCGTCCGAATCGATCACTTCCGCGGGCTTGCATCCTATTGGAGCATTCGCACCCCGTGCGCCACAGCCGAAAATGGGCGCTGGGTTGCCGCGCCCGGCGCGAAAGCACTTCGCGCCCTGACTGGCGGGAAACGATCGCTTCCGCTCCTCGTGGAAGATCTTGGACTGATCACTCCCGAGATCGAGCGGCTGCGCGACGATTTCAACCTGCCGGGAATGCGCGTCCTGCAATTCGGCTTTCCGCCCAACCCAGGCAATCCGCACGTGCCCCACAACTATATTCGTCACTGCTTCGCCTACACCGGCACCCACGATAATGACACCAGCGCCGGCTGGTACAATTCGCTGTCGCCCGCGAACAGACGGCAGGTGCAGCAGTACGCCCCGAATCCACTTTGGAACACCGCTCCCGCCTGGGCAATGATCCGCATTCTCTGGGCATCGCACGCCGGTCAGGTCATCGTTCCGCTGCAGGACCTTCTCAATTTGGGAAGTGCGTCGCGCATGAATACTCCCGGCACACATGAGAAGAACTGGCAGTGGCGGTGCCTCGATTTCGCTGAGTGCAGAGAACCCATGGCGCGTCTTGCAAGTTTGACCGACTTGTACGAACGGCGCGCTGCGCTATAGGGTAGAGGACGAGCATCGACGCAACGACGTGCCCGGGCAATCTATGGATCATCCAGTCACTCTGTTCGGCACGGCGTTCGCCGGCTTCTTTGCGATCATGAACCCCATCGCAAACACGCCGATTTTCCTCGGACTCACGGAGGAAATGGACGAACGAACTACGCGTAGTGTCGCGTTCCGCTCGATCCTCATCGCCTTTCTGATCGTCGCGGCGTTCTGCGCCGGCGGGAATTTCCTCCTCCATTTTTTCGGAATCACATTGTCGAGTTTCCGGATTGCCGGCGGCCTACTCGTCGCTCTCGTAGGATATCACCTGCTCCAGGGCGGCCACTCGCCGGTGCAGAAATCCAAAGAGATCGACGTGGGAAAGAGCGACGATGATGCGATGAGCATGGCCGTCTCTCCGCTGGGGATGCCGTTGCTCGCCGGTCCGGGCACCATTGTGACAGGAATGAACTTCGCCGCCGGCGGCTCGCCACAGCGCCTGTGCATCGTACTCGCCGCGTTCATTGTGATCTGCGTGCTCACCTACATTTGCTTCGTCAGCGGCCACGAAATGACCCGCTTCCTCGGCAAAAGCATGGTGATGGTCGTGAGTCGGCTGATGGGTTTGATTCTCGCCGTGATCGGCACGCAAATGGTCATTGAGGGAATTTTGGGGGTAGTGAAAGGAGCGGGGAGTTGAGGATGGAAAAGAAGCCGCGGATGTACATCCGCGGCTACGGCAAGGCAACGTCATTCTCTCGTCCCCGGGCGGACGGATCACGCCGGGACGATCGTTCAAACGCCGTAATAGGTTCGCGCCTTGGTCCGCAGATGGCGCATCAGCGGCTCCGAGGAGAGAGGCTTGCCGGTGACGTGTTGGACCAGTTGCGGGCCGGTGAAGCGTTTTCCGTGGCGATGGATTTTTTCTCGCAGCCAGGCAAGCAGCGGCGCGAATTGGCCGGCCGCGAATTGAGCGTGGAGGTCGCCGAGTTCCTGCTGGGCCTGCTCGAAAAACTGGGCGGAGTAGAGATTCCCGAGCGTATATGTCGGGAAATAGCCGATGGCTCCGCCGCTCCAGTGGATGTCCTGCAGGCAGCCGGCGGCATCGTTCTCGGGCGTGACGCCGAGATAGTCGCGCATCTTCGCCCTCCATGCGGCGGGCAGGTCCTTCGATGAGAGTTCGCCACGGAGCATTGCCCGTTCCAGCTCGAAGCGGAGCATGATGTGCAGGTTGTAGGTTGCCTCGTCGGCTTCGACGCGGATCAGCGAGGGGCGAATCTCGTTGATCGCGAAGCTCCATTCCGGCTCGCTCACGCCCTGCAGGGACTCGGGAAAAATCTCCCGCGTGCGTGGAAGGAACCATTTCCAGAACGAAGCGGTGCGGCCGACGAGATTCTCCCAGAGCCGGGATTGCGACTCGTGAATCCCCAGGGAGACGTAACTTCCGCGCGGGGTTCCAAAATGAGCCGCGTCCAGGCCCTGCGTGTAGAGTCCATGGCCGGTTTCATGCAATACGCCAAAGAGCGAGTCGCCAAAACGCTGCGGATCGTAGCGGGTGGTCATTCGCGTGTCGCCGGGGCCGAGATCGGTGCAGAAGGGATGCAGACTCACGTCGAGTCTGCCGGCGGCAAAATCAAATCCGATCGCCGCGGCGGCCTCGCGCGCCAGCTTCTCCTGCAGCGCGGCAGGATATTGCCGGCGCAAAATCTCCACCGGCGCCTTACGTTTTGACCCGGCGACCTTGCCGATCAACTCGACCAACGGCCCGCGCAGAGCTTCGAACGTGGTTCGGATCCCTTCTGACGTTTCTCCCGGCTCGAACTCATCCAGCAGCGCATCGTATGGGTCTCCGCCGTGGCCGATGCACTCCGCTTCCTGCTGTTTCAACACGAGCGTCTTGGCAAGCCAAGGCTCAAACTTCGCATAATCGGAAGCCTTCCGCGCCTCGCCCCAAACCTGTTGGGCCAGCACGGCGGTGCTGGTCAGCTCTTCGACAAGTGCGGTGGGCAGCTTGCGGGCGCGATCGTAGCTTCGCCGGGTTTCGCGAGCGTTGACTGCTTCGTCGCTGAGCGAATCTGTCACGAGCGACGATTGCTCCACGATTGCCAGCAAATCGCCGATGTGGGTAGCGGTAAATCGCTGGTGGATCATCTTGGCCAGAAGCGCCGACTGGCGGGCGCGGTGCTCGGTCCCCCTGGCGGGAAGTTGCGTTCGCTCATCCCAGCCGAGAACAGAGGCGACGCTGGAGAGCAACGCGATTTCCTTGAGTTCACTGATGAGAGATTCGTAGGCGGTGCGTGGGTCGTTCATGGCGGGATTGGAGCAGCGCGCAAGCGCAGAGTCCAATGCCAGAGGAAGGCACAAGGGCACGGCGGGGCACCCCTTTAGCCGCCCCGCTCGCGGGGCGCGTCCGAGAGACGCGCGCCGGGACGAGCCGCTGCCAAGCCATCCGCAAGACCGCGGCGCCGTTCGCCTCCGGTGCACCCCCTCGTGCGTTCGGTCTCCCCTTCGTGCCTCCGCACCCTCGTCCGTTGGACGCGCCCCGCGAGCGGGGCGGCTAACGGGGTGCCCCGTGGTCCCTCTCTCCTTTCGTGCCTTGCCGCCCCGCCTTTCCTTTCCACGCCGCGTCGATAGACTTGATCCCCCAAGGAGAGGATGAATCCGATGTCCAGTTCCCAGCAGGGCGATGAGTATAAGAAGAAGTTCCGCCCCGATGCGGATGCGGCGATCGACCGGGAGGTGGAAGCCGCGCTTGAGGGGATGTCGATCGATGACTTGATGGGGACCGATGCGCCGAAGCTTGCCGTCGGTGCTTCAGCGGCTGAACTCGCACGCCAGGGTTTGCGGCGGGGAAAAGTCATTTCTGTCGATCAGGACGATGTTTTTGTCGATTTTGGCGGCAAGAGCCAGGGAATCGCCTCGCTCGTGCAGTTTGAGGTTCCGCCGACGGTCGGCGAGGAGATGGATTTTCACGTCGAGAGGTACGACGACCGCGAAGGCGTTTTGATCCTCAATCGCAAAGGCGCCGCCGCCACGAACGTGACGTGGGACAACCTCGAGATTGGGCAGATCGTCGAAGGAAATGTCACGGGAATGAATAAAGGCGGGCTGGAGCTGGAGATCAAGAGCATGCGCGCGTTCATGCCTGCCGGGCAGGTCGATCTCTATTTTCAGAAGGACATCTCGACGTTCATCGGCCAGCGCCTGAAGGTTGAGGTAACGCATTTCGATCGGCAGGCGCATAATCTGATCGTCAGCCGGCGCAACATTCTGGAGCGCGAGAAGGAAGAAGCCCGCCAGAAACTGCTGGCCGAGTTGGAAGAGGGACAAACCCGCCGCGGAACGGTGCGGAACATCACGGAGTTCGGCGCGTTCGTGGATTTGGGCGGTGTGGATGGCCTGCTTCACGTCAGTGAGATGAGCTACCGCCGCGGGAAAAAGCCGGCCGACTTCGTCAAGCTTGGCGATCTGGTCGAAGTCAAAATCATCAAGTTCGACAGGGAATCCGGCAAGCTAAGCCTGAGTCTCAAGGCGGCGATGGCCGACCCGTGGGTGGGCGCTGAAACCAAGTATGCCGTTGGCACGGCGATCACCGGGCGCGTGGCCCGCGTGGAAGCGTTCGGGGCGTTTATCGAACTCGAGGAAGGGCTCGAAGGTCTCCTGCCGATCAGCGAAATGAGCTGGCAGCGCATCCGCAATCCTTCCGACGTGGTGAAGGAAGGGGACACCATCAAGCTCATCGTGATCGCCATCGACCCGACGCAGCGGCGCATGTCGCTGAGCCTCAAGCAAGCGGGGCCCGATCCCTGGGCGACGGTTGGCGAGCGATATGCAACGGACATGATTGTTCCGGGGCGCGTCACGCGCGTCGTGGAGTTTGGGGCATTCGTGGAGCTTGAGCCGGGTCTGGAAGGCCTCGCTCATATCTCCGAATTAGCTGACCATCGCGTCCGCAGCTCCGCCGACGTGGTAAAGCCGGATCAGGAAGTGCGCGTGCGCGTGCTTGAGATCGACAAGGAGCACCGCAAGATTTCGCTTTCGATCCGACGGGCCGCCGATGCCCCCCCGCCTCCCGTTCCCGATCCGGCCGCCAAGCCGGCGAAGAAGAAAAAACGCCCGGAACTGCGCGGCGGGTTGGATTGGAATTGGTGAGGCAAGGGTTCGGGGTGTCAGGGTGTCAGGGTTCAGGGTTCAGGGTGTCAGAGTCTTAGAGGCTCGGGACGGGCAGGACCGGTCATCTCCCCCAATTTGCATTTTGCAATTTTCAATTTGCAATCCCCAACTCCCCCCGTCCCTTCTGCGGTCCATACCTGAACCCTGACACCTGAACCCGTCCCCGGCATTCCGGGCGGCGGGATTCGAACCCGCACGGCCATCTCTGGCCAACGGATTTTAAGTCCGTAGCGTCTGCCATTCCGCCACGCCCGGGTCGTGCGGGATCATACGCGATTGCCCGACGCCGTTCTTGAAAATTGGAGCGGGAGAACCAGGAACTTTAGGGGCGGAAGCCCGAATGACGAAACCCGAAACCAGAATCAAGCCCGAATGACGAATGACCGAAACCCGAAATGGGGAGTTCGGAATTGTGCTCGCGGCTCGTTTGCGCTCTTTGGATTTCGCTCACGATCGCCTCCCGTTTCGTCATTTGGTCATTCGTCATTCGGGCTTGATTCTGTTTTCGGGTTTCGGGTTTCGTCATTCGGGCTTGATTCTTGATTCTCGTCTCGGGTTTCGTCATTCGACTCTTCCCGGTCAATTCTCCTGCTTGTTTCGCGCCGCCAGGCTCGCCACGATCGCCACGAGTTCCGACGGATCGACCGGCTTGGCGACGTGCAACTGGTATCCGGCCAGCATCGCGCGGCGGCGGTCATCGGATCGGGCGAAGGCCGTCAGGGCGGCGGCGGGAACGACGTTCCCGCGCTCCCGCACTGCTCGAATGAACTGATATCCGTCCAATCCCGGCATGCCGATGTCGCTGAGGAGCACGTCCGACGACCGGTGCTCCAGTTCCCGCAGCGCCTCGGCTCCGGAAGCCGCTGTCGTCACCTGCGCATGGGACTTTTCGAGAACAACCCGAACCAACTCGCGGGAATCCGCTTCGTCGTCAACCACCAGAACGCGAATTCCCTTCAAACTCAATGCAGACGCCTCGCCTCGTCCCGCGCCGTCCTTGGGCTCAGTGACTGCCGGGGGATGCACGGGAGAGACTGGGAGGGTGACGGTGAATTGCGCCCCGCAGCCGATCCCTTCGCTGTGTACCCGGACGGTGCCGCCGTGCATCTCGACGAGGTGCCGAACGATGGAAAGACCCAGTCCAAGCCCGCCATGACTTCGCGATGCGCTCGAGTCGGCCTGGCGAAACCGCTCGAAGATATGCGGGAGAAACTCCGGCGCAATCCCCTCGCCGCTGTCGGTGACGATGATCTCCATATTCGAGTCGACCGGCTTGAGAGCGACTTCCACGCGCCCGCCCCTGGGAGTGAATTTGATGGCATTGGAAAGAAGATTCCAGACGACCTGCTGCAGGCGATTCGGGTCAGCGCTGATGACCGTCGCCGCCGGCTCGACTGCTTTTTCCAGATGAATCTCCCGCGCGTCGGCCGCGGGTCGTACGGAATCGAGCGCTGCCCGCACCACCTGCGCCAGATCGACCCGACCGACGTTCAGCCGCAGCTTCCCGGAAATGATCCGGCTCATGTCCAGCAGGTCCTCGATGATCTGCGTCTGCACCCGAGCGTTGCGCTCGATGACGGCAACGCCTTCGCTGACGTCGGCGGCGTCAAGCTTGCCTGCCTTGAGCAGCTGCGCCCAGCCGAAGATCGCGTTCAACGGGGTGCGCAGCTCGTGGCTGACCGTGCTGAGGAACTCGTCCTTGAGACGATTCGCCTGCTCCGCGTCACGGCGCGCCAGCCGCTCGTTGTCGAGCAATTGCTCGCGCTCGATCTCGGCCGCCTTGCGATCCGTGACGTCGAGCGTGACGCCGTTGAATCGCACCGGCTTATCGTCGTCGAAGGAGACGCGCCCGATGGCGCGAATCCATTTGACCTTTTGAGGGTCATCCGGAGCGACGGTGCGATATTCAACGTCGTACGGCTTCCCGCCGTCGATCGTGCGGCTGATCGCATTGCGCACCGCGTCGCGATCGTCGGGATGAAGGCGCGCGTAAAACGTGTCGAGCGGCACTTGTGTCCCCGGCGGGAGCCAAAAGTGCTCGCAGACGCGGTCGTCCCATACAAAGCGGTTCAACGGGAGATCGCCGTACCACAACCCGATCGGCGCGGCGCGCATGGCGAGGTCCAGTCGTTGCCGTCCCACCGCCAGGTTGGACTCTGCGCGCTCGCGCTCGACGAACGCGCTGCGAATGTAATACATCGCAACAAAAAAGAGCGTGGAGACGACCACTGCCTGCGCAGCGCGAAGCAGAGGGTTCAGATCGGCGGATTGGCTCTGGTGCAACAGCGTCAGCAGCGACAGACGCGGCAGCAGCATGACGGACAGGGCGATCGTGAGGATCACCCACGCCGCCTTGCGAGAGCTGCTGATTGCCATCCGCATTGCGAAAACGATTGCGGCAATTTGCGGCACCGCGGAGACAAAGAGTAACAGCGATCGAAGCATCGAGTCTCGCTCCAATCCTTAAGTATCGTCTCAACACGACACTTTCTACACGCCGCGGCACAAAAAAGCAGGGGCGATTGTTCTGGATCCGCTGCGTTATTCGCGCACATTCGAGCCCGTGAAGCGTTCACTCGATCCGCAGCCCGCGCGGCAGTGTTTCTCCGAAAACGTGGCGCTGCTCCCGTTCCTCCAGCACGCCACCGGCGCGAACCAGTTCCACGAGATGATCGGCAACCGCGCGGGCGGCAAGCCAGTCCAGAACCCTGGCGCGCACCCCCTCCGGCAGATCGCGGTGGCGATCGTCCGTCCGACGCGAAAGTTGCACCATGGCGAAAGTCAGCCGCTCCTCGCCAAGATCCATGGGCAGCAGCCTCTGGATCCACTCCTCCGCCTCCTCCATTGGAATCAGCGTATTGAGCGGCCCATAGACCGGCTGGCGGGCTCCGATGCGCCCCAGCGCAAAAAGCATCGCATCGCGCAACGCGGGCAATCGTTCGCGCGGCAGGCGGTCGAGAATCATCTTTCCTAACTCACTTTTAATCTGCGGGCGCAGCAATTCGAGCGATCCGAGCAACCGCCAGACCTCCGCCGACTCGTGCGGGCCGAACTGAAACTGCGGCGAACGCCCGCGCGCGCCGACGCCGCCCTTGCGAAAATAGGTCCGCCAATCGGCGACCAGCGGTTCGCCGATCAATGTCTGCTGCGCTGTCAGCAGCCCCCCCGCCACGCGCCGCCAGAGGATCCACCACTCCGCGCGACAGAGTTCGTTTTTGGATTGCGTGGTCCCGCCTTGATACAACCGCCAGGTCTTTCCGACGCGCCAGTCATCCACTGCCAGCCCATACCCCGGCCGCAACGAGAACCCCACGAGGCTCAGCCAGCGTGCTTCGTGCTCAACGCTGCGCCGCCGAGCGTCGTCCACATCCATCAATGCCTCCCAAAGGCCTCGCAGCAACGCCGGCGGCCAATCGTGCCGCGCGCTTCCCGTGACACTCTCCAACTTTTTCACGATGCCGGCCGGTGTATCCTCTCCCGTGCCGGCGAAGGCCGCTCGAATGTTCTCGCGGCAGACGCCCAGCAATTGTTCGTCGACGACCCCATGCGCTTCACCCTCCCCCGCGTGGCGAACGGCATCGCTGCGGGTCGCGGCGCGCACGTCAAACTGCAGTTTCCAGCGCCGCCCTCCCTCGGCTTCGGCGCACCAGATGTCCAGCGTTCCCACTTCCGTCAGTTGCGCGTGCAACTGGACCGGCACGGTCTCGGCTTCCGTCGCCCGCTTCGATTGCAGGACCGTGCGAATCGGCGGTAGCGCCGAGAGCTGCTCGGGATCGACGGCGATCAGATCTCCGGGGCGATCCGTCGTGCGGGTGCTGGAAAAATAGAGCGGAAACTCAGCCGGCTGCCGCACGCGCAGGGCAAAGCGCCGCGAAGTCAGATCGACGGTCTGCCCCTGCTCGATGCCCGCCGGCATCAGGCAGATGGCCATCAGCGCGGAGTCGGTTTCGACGCCGAGATAATAGGAATGAGCCAGTCCGCCGGAGATGCGCACACCCCGCCCGCGTCGCACCGTGGCGTAATATGCCGCGCCGCGCGCCACCGCCAAATCCATGCGGTCGTTTCGCAAGACCGCCGGCGACCAGGTGGGCTCGCCCTTACGGAACCAGGATCGCAACACGTCGATCAATCGCTGTCGCAGCAGAGCCGACTCGAATAACCCGCCGTTGAACAACACCAATTCCGGCCGGGAAGCGGTCGCGTCAGCGCTCTCCCGATGCGCGCAGAGGAACGCCGCAAGATATTTGGTAATCGCCGCGTCGGCGGCGTAAGGCAGGCCAAACTCCTGAAACCCCGAGCGCCTCGCCGCGGGCCTGGCGGTCAGGTCGACCTCCGGAAGAAATCCATCGACCAGCAGTTTCTCCACTTCCTGACGCGTCAATTCGATCTGCAGCGACCCGCCGATGAGCTTCGCACCTGGCGCGGCGACGCTAACGGTCAGGCGTTCCGGCGGGTGAGATCCCAGAAACGTCTCCTTCACTTGCCGGCAAATACGAATCAGCGGACCCCACTGCCGCGGCTGTAGTTTCCCGGTCCCCACCCGCTGTTCCACGTGATGGGCCAGCGCTAGATCGAGATTGTCACCGCCGAGGATCAGGTGTTCTCCCACCGCAACCCGATGAAAGAGCACGCCCCCCTTTGCGGCCGACCGCACGCGGATGAGCGTGAAATCGCTGGTACCACCGCCCACGTCGCACACCAGAATCGTCTGTCCGGCGCGCACCTGCCGATCCCACGCGCCACCCTGCGAGTCGATCCAGGCATAGAACGCCGCCTGCGGTTCTTCCACGAGAACCACCCGTGCCAGCCCCGCGCGCTGAGCGGCTTGGATCGTCAACTCACGTGCAACCTCATCAAACGATGCTGGCACCGCCAGCACGATGTCCTGCTGACCCAGCGGATGGTCCGGATGCGTGGCATCCCAGGCACCGCGAAAATGTGCCAAATACCGGCTCGACACCTCGACCGGAGAAAGCTTCTGCACGTCGGCCGCTCCGTGCCACGGCAACAGCCCTGCAGTACGATCGACACCAGAATGAGAGAGCCAGGATTTAGCCGAGGAGATCAGCCGTCCCGGCACCTCCGCTCCGTGATCGCGGGCAAAGACTCCGACAAACGCTTGCGCCCGCGGCTCGGTCTCCCACGACATCCGGGTCGCCCCCGCGGCAAATTCGTTCTCCGCCGCCTCGTAATGAAAAGACGGCAGCACGTCGCGCGTTTCGATCTGCGCAGCCCCCACCAGTTGTGGAATGGCAAAATCGCGAACAACCCAGATCTTCTCCAGAGTATCGACATAGGACATCGCGGAATTGGTCGTACCG
>Ga0302326_10009161_pt1 | contig 21700 bp, 23 predicted proteins | sample Palsa_T0_3_FD_202264 | JGI IMG/M metagenome (GOLD analysis project Ga0302326, IMG submission 202264) | Peat permafrost microbial communities from Stordalen Mire near Abisko, Sweden - Palsa_T0_3 | ecosystem: Environmental > Terrestrial > Soil > Palsa > Peat permafrost | place: Sweden: Abisko... | reverse complement strand
GTTGGGCTTTCAAACGCCAGCGGATAAACTCCAAACCAGTGTTGCATCGACCCCTTGAGACCACCCCGCTTCTCGGAAGGTGGACGCCCGGGAGTCGCAGTTAGCTGGAACGATGTTTGGAGGCGCTACTTTGAACCAATTGGACGTGGCGGATGAATGCAGACAGGCGGGGAGCTGGGTATAGGCGGGCTTCTACTTGGTATGCTCCGGGATGGATGGCCCGAATTCCACTAAAAGATCATTGAAGGCTTCCGCGAGTTCCAGGCCAATGGGGCCTGCTTCCCTGGACTGCAAGTCTCCTCCGGCCGCGACAAACGCCTCCACCCTCATTCTGGCGGCGTGGATACGCTGGATCTTTGCCTGCAGTTTGTCTTTGTTCGTGGCCATTCATTTCTCCGTCTGTGTTTCGGCCAGCCGATCAGGCTTCGATGCTCCCGTTCGCAATTCCATCCGGACATAGATTCATGGCGACTTTTGAACTGCTCCGGTCTCTATAGCTTCCGGCAGGTTCGCGATGGGAACTGTGCGAAACGGCACAAAAGCCAGCCCCATGCCGTATTGAACAAGGGAGGGGGTATCCGCGCGGAGACTGCAGCGTTTTCCGGATCGTCTTTCTCACATGCGGGCTGCAAGTGCAGCCCACACCCGTTTCTCATGCGGGCTGCGCTTGCAGCCCGCACCCGCGATGACGCGGCGGATGCACATGAACTGGAAGAAAAGCTTCCGGAGAAATAGCACGATACCGACAGATGCAAATCGCTGGTTCTCCAGACGGATTTCGCCTATCCTCCGATGACGTTGGGGGCGATGACGTTGGGGGCGATGACGTTGGGGGCGATGACGTTGGGGGCCAGACGATGAACGACGATAAGCAGCGCGGAGGCATTCCGCGGAAGCTGTGGACCTCGCGCGCCGCGAAGGTGCTGGGGACGTCGGAGAGCGTCGTGCTGGTGCTGATTGGCGTGGCGCTGGTGCTGGTGGCCGTGCTGCTCCTCTATTCGAGCATGCACGACCTCAACGAAGCCGTGCACCAAGGGCCGGGCCAAATCGAACAACAGGCGATCGAGATCCTGAACACGGTGCTGCTGGTGATGATGACCATGGAGATCGTGGGCACGGTGGCGATCACGCTGGAGTCGCACACCCTCAACGCCGAGCCGTTCCTGATTATCGGGGTGATCGCCAGCATCCGGCGGATGCTGGTGATTACCGCGACCTCGACGCAGGCGGAGGGGCACCCCGACCAATTCCATAACACGCTAGTGGAACTCGGACTGCTGGCTGGCACGGTCGTCGCGCTAGCTGGCGCGATCTGGATCTTCCGCTACACCGGGGCGCGATACCCCAAGCCGCAACGGGACGAGCACGAGTAGCCGCCGATTCGGCCGGCGTCCCGGCGGCCGCGCATCGCCCGGCACAAGGCTTCGCCGCTCTTTTTCCCGAGCGTCCCAACGTTTTGCGATTGGAGGCCAGAACCGGCCTTATTTCTCGAGGCCGGGATGCTGACTTAGAATTTCATTGAGGGCTAACTTTAAGGCCTCGGCTTCGGCTTCCAGGGCGCGACGCTCGGGCTTACCCTCTGGCGCGGTGATCTCCGATAATCGCTTGGCCATGGCGGCCTCAGCGATGGCGAGCCTTTCCTGGACCTTTTCCGGGTCAATTTCCAGCATCACCGCCCGTAACTCCGGTTGCCATGCGGGATATTTAATATCGTCGGTTCGCTGTTGGATGGGATCAACAACGCCCGGGCTGCTCGGCACACCATCAACGGTATCGTCCTCATCCATGTGCGCTTCCTCCTTTGTGCGGCATTCTTATTTTACTTGGTCCGCGGAGAGTGATCAATCGTCCATCGCGCGTCTTCCAGGGCATGCTAGAGACAACGACGGAGGGTGTCTGTGCCCTTTTGCACGTATTCCATGCGGTCTTCCGATCTTGTGATCTTTTGGGTACCTGCTGGCTATCAGCGCCTGCCGCACCAATCAACGATCACGCCGGCGGCTAGCTTGATCCGTCCAGCGCTCTTGTTTGAGATGTGCATCGGCACTAGACTCCAGCAGCGGGTCCGGCGATGTCGAGGGAATGCGGCTATGCGGGACAGGTGCAATTCCGCAAAGTCGAGAGGCGGCTACGCGTGCTTCGCAGGAAATTCTTGCAGCTTGCGGGAATGGGAGCTGGGTTGTCCGTGGCGCCGCGCCTGGCGGCGCAGGGCCTCGCCGGGAGCCCCCCAGCGGATGCGACGCTGCACATCTCCGCGGTGGAATTAGAGATTGCCCCCAAAAAAATCATCAAGACAACCGGATATAACGGCTCGGTTCCCGGCCCATTGCTGAGGTTTCGCGAGGGGCAGCGCGTGACCATCGACGTGTTCAACGACACGAAGGAGGAGGAACTGGTTCACTGGCACGGACTGTTCATCCCGTCGGAAGTCGACGGGGCCATGGAGGAGGGCACGCCCATGATTCCCGCCAACAGCATGCGGCGATACTCCTTTGTGGCGCGACCGGCAGGCATGCGCTGGTACCACACGCACGTCTCCGCCGGGCGCAATCTGAATCGCAGCACGTTCACGGGGCAGTTCGGGATGTTGTACATCGAGCCCAAGAGCGAGCCGGGCCAGTACGACGCCGAACATCTTCTGTGCCTGCACGGATGGAAGCCCTATCTGACGGCCATGGGCGGAGAGGGATCCCTGGAAGCGGCCTATTCGGATTTTTCGGTGAACAGCCACGCCCTGGGGAGCGGGGAACCGATCCGCGTTCGCGAAGGGCAGAGGGTACTGTTTCGCATCCTGAACGCGAGCGCCACGATGACGCATCAGATCGCGCTGGCCGGCCACACGTTCACAGTGGTCAGCCTGGACGGCAACCCGGTGCCCACGCCCCGCGCGGTGGACACGCTGAGGCTGGGACCGGCGGAGCGCGTGGACGCGATCGTCACGATGAACGCTCCCGGTGTGTGGATCCTGGGCGAAGTGGACGAACAGATCCGGAACAAGGGACTGGGAGTTGTCGTCGAATACGAAAACAGGAGCGATGCGCCCAGATGGGTCGCGCCGGGCAATGCCCCCTGGGATTACACCATTTTCGGAACCGCGGGAGAGACCTCCGGACAGGCGGAGATCGTTCCGCTGGTGTTCCGGCGCAAATTTGCCGGGAACAACTGGGTGGACCACTGGACCATCAACGGCAAGGAGTTTCCGAAGACCGATCCGGTCCTAGTGCACGCGAACAACCGATACCGGCTGCGATTCGACAATCAAAGCGACGACGATCATCCGGTGCACCTGCATCGGCACTCCTTCGAGCTTGTGAACTATGCCGGCAAGCCGACGGCCGGGGTCATGAAAGATGTGGTGATCGTGCCGCATCGCAGCGTGGTGGAGGCCGATTTCACGGCGGATAATCCCGGGCTGACGCTCTTTCACTGCCATCAACAGATGCACATGGATTACGGCTTCATGACCCTCGTTCGTTATGTCGATTGAGGAATTGCCAGAAACGCCAGACGGCGCTATTGTCTCGGCGCGTAATTTTCCTACAAAACCGCCGGGCAGGGGGAGGCATGCACTCGACCGCTGGGCAGGACTTTAGCTTGCGGCACTTTCTGGTTCGCCATTGCGCGCCCACTTTGGGCCTTCTCGGGGTGCTATCGTTCGCGGCCCCGGCGCACGCGCAAGGCAATTACGAGATCCAGGTGTACGGGGCGGACACCGTGGAGCCGCACACCACCATGCTGGAGCTGCACAGCAATTTCACGGTGCAAGGCTTCGCCACGACCATCGACGGCGTGGCTCCCGACAATCACGCCGAGCACGAAACCATCGAAATCACGCACGGATTCAATACCTGGTTCGAGACCGGATTTTATATTTTCACGTCGGAGCGTTCGGGGGACGGCATGGACTGGGTTGGCGATCACATCCGGCCGCGCGTGCGCGTGCCCGAGAGCTGGAACTGGCCGGTGGGAGTGAGCCTGTCGACGGAAATCGGTTACCAGCGCGCCAAATTTTTCCCGGATACATGGACATGGGAGATCCGCCCGATCATCGACAAGAAGCTGGGCCCCTGGTACTTCGCCGTGAATCCGGCGCTGGAACGAGCGTTCCACGGACCCGACGTCGCCAAGGGCGTGGAGTTCTCTCCCAACGTCAAGATTAGCTACGATTTCACGCCCAAAGTGACGTTTGGGTTGGAATACTACGGGTCGTTCGGCCCCATCACCGGGTTCGACCCCGCCAGCCAGGAACAGCACCAATTTTTTCCGGCGTTCGATTTGAACCTCGCGCCGCAGTGGGAGATCAATTTTGGCGTGGGGGTCGGCGTTACGGGCTCAACCGACCACCTGATCGCCAAGGGAATCGTGGGATATCACTTCAACTTCTAACCGTCTTCTAACCGTCGCTGAAAAGTTGCTGGCTGCCATCGAAAAATCGCGGGCTTGGCCCCCTCGCCGCGGGAAAAAATAGCGGCTATTGTTTGTATTTATATGGATCATCAACACATCGAAACCCCGATGGATCGCCCGTAGAGGCACGGCCGGAGCCCGAGCCTTAGAGCCCAAGTAACCTTGACGAACCACCGACAATCCCCCAGGCCGGGTGCGCGCATCCAATCTGTCGTGAAACCGCCCGAGAGTTCCGCAAAGCCCTCCGAGGCTTCCGTGAATCGTTCGCAACATCTTTCGCAACCGCGGCTGATCGTCATTGACTGCGCGCGGGTTATCGCCATCCTCTTCATGATCCAGGGGCACGCGTTGGACGTTCTGCTGGCTCCGGGGTATCGCCAGGGAGCCATATTCGAGTCCTGGCTGTATCTGCGGGGGCTGACGGCTCCCATGTTTTTCACGCTGTCGGGCATTTCCTTCACGCTTTCCAGCCTGAAGTACTGGGATTTCTACACGCGACCCACGTCCAAGCTTTTCCGGCGCGTGCGCAGGTTCGGATTTTTCGTGTTGCTGGGCTACGCCATGCACCTGCCGGTGAAATCCTTCCACGATTTTCGCTACCTGGATTTGGCGGGCTGGCAGGGATGGCTGCAGGTGGACGTGCTGCAGTGCATCGGAATCACCTTGCTGTTCCTGCAAATGCTGGTGTGGGTGGCCGGGAATCCGGAACGGTTCGCCAAGCTCGCGGCCGGCGCGGGCGCGTTGATGGTTCTGCTCGCTCCGATATCCTGGGGAGCCCCGTGGACAAAGTTTCTTCCTCTTTCGGCGGCTTCCTATCTCGCCGCGCAGACGGGGTCCCTGTTCCCGTTGTTTCCCTGGTCGGGCTATGTGCTTTTCGGCAGCGCGCTGGGGTACGTGATCGTGCGGCGGAATTGGGGAGTGGGCCATTTGGCGCCTAAACCGTTGATCGCCGCGGGAGCCGCGATGATCCTGGCGGGAATTTTTGTCGCGATCGTTCCCCTTCGTCCCTACGGGAACATTTTTTTCTGGACGATCAGTCCGGGCGTGTTCCTGCTGAAGGGCGGATCGGTATTAGTGCTGCTGACGCTGCTGTCGCTGGTCCTTCGGGGGGTGGCGGTTCCGCAGAAAGCCATTCGCTCCATAGCCCAGGAGTCGCTGCTCATCTATTTCGTTCACGTCTGCATCCTGTACGGGTGCATCTGGCATGACGGATTGCGGCAGATGATAGGAGCGACGCTCCCGCTGCTGCCGACCCTGGCGTGGATTGGAGCGTTGGCGCTCTCCATGCTGGCGCTGGCCTGGACATGGAACTGGTACAAGAGAAACGACCCGCGAACCAGCCTGGTGGCCCGCGCCGCAGTGATCGCGCTGGCCATCGCCTACGGATTGACCTAGCTTCGACCGGAAGGGGCAACACGGCATCCGAATTAACGATCAATGGAGAATCTGCTTTGTGTGGCGGGAGGGCCACGCATACGAAGTCGAGATCGTGGACTACCTAGGGGGGACGATATGACGTCAAAGAAGCTGAAACCGGTGCATCCGGGCGAACATCTTCGGGAAGACTTTCTGAAACCTTATGGGCTGAGCATGAACAAGCTGGCCATGGACCTGCGCGTGCCCGTGACGCGGATCGCGGACATCCTGGCCGGGCGGCGCGGGATCACTTCCGATACCGCCCTGCGTCTGGCGCGGTACTTCAAGACCTCGCCGGAATTTTGGATGAACATGCAGATGAAGTTCGAACTGGACGTGGCCCAAGATGAGCACCTGGAGCAGATCGAGCGCGACGTCCATCCGATCCAGACCGCCCCGGCGCATGCCTGAGAACCGGCACTGGCAAAACGGGCGTGTGCTACGTTGCCAGGACGGCGGCGTTGACGGTGCGGAAGAAAAGTCCGTATAATGGGGGTTTCCCATCAGCATCAGGAGGGCAGATGTACGCCGTAATCCGCAGTGGAGGAAAGCAGTACCGCGTCGCGCCGGGAGAGACCGTAAAGGTGGAACGCCTGCCCGGCGAAGTAGGCGGCGAAGTCACATTCGGGGAAGTATTGGCGGTGAGTGCCGAGGACAATAAATTGACGGCGGGCAAGGCTGCCGCGGGCGCCAAGGTGACCGGCAAGATCGTCTCACAAGGACGCCATAAGAAGCTGATCGTGCTGAAGTACAAGACGGGCGGTCAGTACAAGATCCAGCGCGGCCACCGGCAGGACTATACCGCGGTGCAAATCAGCGGGATCGCGCTCTAGAACAGGGGAAACAGCGATGGCACATAAGAAAGGCGGCGGCTCATCCGTAAACGGCCGCAACTCCGCCGGGCAGCGGCTCGGGGTGAAACGATTTGGCGGTCAATTCGTGCAGGCCGGAACCATCCTGATCCGGCAGCGGGGCACGCGGCACAAGCCCGGCCTCAACGTGGGCAAAGGCAAAGACGATACCTTGTTTGCCTGCGTGACCGGCACGGTGCAGTTCGAGGACAAGGGCCGGTCAGGACGTTACATTAACGTCCTGCCGGAGACGGCCGCGGCGGCCACGCCGGCCGAAAACTAATTTTGCGCGATGTTTTGGGCGGCTCCGCACGATCCGGGCCGCCCATTTTTATTTCCGGCAGCCTGCAACCTCCAGCCCCGGCGGACAACGCGCCGGCAGTCCCTTCCACAACTGGCTGGCGCGCAGACAGCGGGCGTATGCTGAGACGGGAAGAACCGTGTACTTCGTAGACGAGGCCAAGATTTATGTGAAGGCTGGCGACGGCGGCAACGGCTGCGTCGCCTTCCGGCGCGAAAAGTACGTGCCCCGCGGCGGCCCGTCGGGCGGCGACGGCGGCGTGGGCGGCAGCATTACCCTGGAAGCCACGCAGCACGCCAACACCCTCCTGCGCTATCGCTTCAATCGCGAATTCCGCGCGCAGCGCGGCCGCCACGGAGAAGGATCCAACTGCAGCGGCAAGGCCGGCGTAGATGAGGTGCTGCAGGTGCCCGTGGGCACGGTGGTTTTGAATGACGATACCGGGGAGCAGATCGCGGACCTGGCCACCCCCGGCGAGAAGATTATCATCGCGCATGGCGGACGCGGCGGGCGCGGCAACCAGCACTTCGCCAAGCCCTGGCACCAGGCGCCTCGGGAATCCGAGGAAGGCCAACCCGGCGAAGAGCATCATCTGAAGCTGGTGCTGAAGCTGCTGGCGGACGTCGGCTTGGTAGGATTTCCCAACGCCGGCAAGTCCACGCTGATTTCGCGAATTTCCGCGGCACGGCCCAAGATCGCCGACTATCCGTTCACCACGCTGGAGCCGCATCTTGGCGTGGTGTCGGCGGATTCGCCGCAGCGCGAGCCCGGGCACATCGGGCGAACCTTTGTGGTGGCGGACCTGCCGGGCCTGATCGAGGGCGCGCACCAGGGCGTGGGCCTGGGCACGCGTTTTCTGCGGCACATCGAGCGCACGCGGCTGATTGCGCATCTGGTGGATACCAGCGACGCCTCGACGAGCGACCCCGTGCACGATTTTGAAGTGATCCGCAACGAACTGGCGGCCTTCAGCCCGGCGCTGCTGGACAAGCCCACCATCGTAGTGGCCACCAAGCTGGACGCGACCACGGATCGCACGCGCCTGGATCGCCTGCGCGAGTATTGCGCCGAAAACGGACTGGAGTTTCACGCCATCTCCTCGGCCACGGGCGAAGGCGTCGTGGCGTTGGTGCAGGCGATGGCCGGGGCGTTGGAGCGGCTGGCGCCGGCGACGCACCCTGATGTTTTCCCCGAAGGGGAGGACGCGGCTGCCGGGATTGCCAGCGATGCCGATGGCGGAGTCGATTCCGGCACCGCCGATGCGCCGCCGTTCACGGAGACGCGTTGAGAGGACGGCGAATCGCCCTGTATGGGGGAACCTTCGATCCCATCCATGCCGGCCATCTGGCGGTGGCGCGCGCGGCGCAGAAGCGCTTTCATCTTGACCAGGTCTTCTTCATTCCCTGCAGCCATCCGCCGCACAAGCACTTCGGCGAGTTGCTGCCCTTTCCGCATCGCTTTGCCATGGTGGCGCTGGCGTGCGCCGAACATATGCATTTCGTGCCCTCGCTTGCGGAAGCTGAAACCAAGGGCTCGGGGAGCCGCGTCTTCTACTCCGTGGACACCGTGCGCCGTTTCCGGAGGGAGTTCAGCGATCCGGGCGACCGGCTGTACTTTCTGCTGGGCGCGGACTCGTTTCTGGAGATCGCCACGTGGAAAAAGTACAAGACCTTGCTGACCTTGTGCGATTTTGTGGTGGCCAACCGGCCGGGGTTTCGCATCGATATGTTGTACCGGTCGCTGGCGCCGGAACTTCTGGCGCGGCCTGCGGACGGTGACGGCGCCGGCGGTTCGCGAAGGCCGATTTCCATCGCGCTGCGTCATAGCACGGTGCACCTGCTGGACGCGGTGGCCAGCCACGTTTCGGCCACGGACGTACGGCGGCGGCTGGAAACTGGGAAATCCGTACGCGGGCTTGTGCCACGCGGCGTGGAGGACTACATTAAAAAACAGAATCTATACCAGCACCGCGGATGACCACGGAAACGCTACGCTCCGAACTGCGCGCGGCCATTGATGCGGCGCTGGACAAGCAAGCCGCCAATGTCACGCTCCTGGATCTGACCGGCCAGTCGGCCTTCACCGACTACTTTCTGGTGTGCACGGGATTTAGCACGCCACAGGTGCGCGCCATCTGCGACGCGATCGAAGAGCAGCTCAAGCTCCGCGGCTTGCGTCCCGAGCATCGCGAAGGGCGCGACAACGCGGAATGGCTGCTGCTGGACTACGGCGGCTTTATCGTGCACATTTTCACCGAACGGCTGCGGGAGTATTACGACCTCGAACGGCTGTGGCGCAACGCGCGGCGCACAGAATTCAGCGACGACCTGCCGGGGGCTTCCCCGGCGGGAGAGCGTTGGGCATGAACGAGGCGCGCATCCCGTGGGTGGTGCGCGATCCGGCTTCCGCGCGCGTGCTGGAACTGGCCCGCAAGGTGGCGGAAACTTCCACCACCGTGCTGATTACCGGCGAAAGCGGCACGGGCAAAGACCAACTGGCGCGATTCATCCACGAACTGAGCCCGCGACGCGACGCGCCGTACTTGAAGATTGATTGCGCCAGCCTGCCGCAGGAATTGGTGGAGTCGGAACTGTTCGGCCACGAGCGCGGCGCTTTCACGGGCGCGGTGGAGCGCAAGTTCGGGCGGCTGGAGATGGCCGGGGGCGGCACCATCGTGCTGGACGAAGTGGCGGCGCTGGCTCCGGCGACGCAATCGAAGATGCTGCGCGTGCTGGAAGAGCGCTCGTTTGAGCGGCTGGGCGGCACGGAAACGCTGGCCATCCAGGCGCGGTTGATCGCGCTCACCAACGCCGACCTGGCGCGGGCGGTTTCCAGCGGTCATTTCCGCGAGGACCTGTTTTTTCGCCTCAGCGTGCTGACGCTGCAGCTTCCGGCGCTGCGCGAACGGCCGGCCGACATCGTGCCGCTGGCCGAATATCTGCTCCAGAGACTGGCGGCGGTGCATGGCAGGACGGAGACGGCGTTCAGCGAGCCGGTTCGCAAAGCGCTGGCGGATTACGCGTGGCCCGGCAACATCCGCGAGTTGAAAAACGCCATCGAGCGCGCGCTGATCTTCGCGAAAACCGGCCCGCTGACGGCGGAGGATTTTCCGGAGGCCATGCGCGCCGCCAACGGGGGAGCGGGCGGGCACCTGCGCTCGCTCGAAGACATCGAACGAGAAGCGATCACGGCCACGCTGGAAGCAACGCGCTACAAGATCACGCGCGCCGCGGAAATTCTGGGCATCAGCCGCAAGACCCTGCTCGACAAGCGCAAGAAATACGGGCTGCAGTAGACGATCCGCCGCCGTCACAAATCCCATGCGCATCCAATTGCTTCTGCTGGGCAAAACCAAGCGGCCTGAAATCCGTACGTTGTTGGACGATTACATCACGCGCATTCACCACTTCGCGCCGATCGAGATTCGCGAGCTGCGCGAGGATTCTTCAGCCGCGCTTCGCAAGCTGGAAGTGCGGGCGGGGGCCACAGTTGCGCTGCTGGACGCCGCCGGTAAGGAGTACGACTCCAAACAGTTTGCCGGGTGGCTGCGCGGCTGCCGCGATCGCGGCGCGCGCGAGATCGTTTTTCTGTGCGGCGCGGCCGGCGGATTTCCGGACGCCCTGGCGCGGCGCGCCACGGTGCGCATCTCGCTTTCGCCGCTGACGTTTTCGCACGAACTCGCCCGCGTGATGCTGGCCGAGCAGATTTATCGCGCGTTCACCATGCTGGCGGGCCATCCCTACGCGAAATAGTTGGCGGACAAATCCTCCGCGCCCATCGCTGGACAGAGTTCCTATAACGTCATAGACTGCGGGCTGACATCTTGCTGACTCGGAAGTCGGGGGAAGGCCGTGAAAATCGGCCACGGTCCCGCCACTGTAACCGGCCCTGGGAAATTACCAGTCAGGCCGCAAGTCAGGATACCCACCCGAGCCGCTGCAAGCAGACACTCTTCGCGAGAGGGAGTGTGGCGATAGCGCCCCACTTTCTTTTGTGGGGCTTTTTTTGTTGGCTTCGTCCGGATGCAGGGAGAAGGCAGACGTGAATCGGCACGCGATGATGGAAAGCAAGCTCCGCCGGCGCGGCATATTTTTTCTGGCGCTGAGTTTTGCCGTGTTCCTGGCGTCGCCTTTGGCGCGCGCCGCGCGGCAATCCTCGTCGCAAGGGACACTGCCGGGCGGAAGCGCCTTGCGCGAAGTGACCGACGAGACCGGGCGCAAGGTCAGCATCCCGCTGGAGATTCGCCGGATTGTCTCGCTGGCCCCCAATGTGACGGAAACGCTTTTCGCGCTGGGTTTGGGGGATCGCGTGGTGGGAGACACGAACTTTTGCGATTATCCGCCGGAGGCCAAGAACCGGCCGCACGTGGGCGGCCCCATCGATCCGAGCATCGAGCAGATTGCCGCGCTGCATCCCGACCTGGTGGTGGCCACGCGGGCGATCAACCGGCTTCCCACGGTGCGTTCGCTCGAGCAGGTGGGCATTCCGGTGTACGCGACGGACCCGCGCTCGGTGGAGCAGATGCTGGCCTCCACGGAAGGATTGTCGCGCCTGCTGGGCGCCGATGCGGCGGGTCAGGCTCTGGTTTCCAGCATGCGCCGGCGTCTCGCAGAGGTGCAAACGCGGCTGGCGGGAGTGCCGCCGACCAGCGTGTTTTTCGTGGTGTGGGACAGCCCCACGGTATCCACGGGCAACGACACGTTCATTGCCGACGCATTGAAGTACGCCGGGGCCCGCTCGATCATCGATAGCTCGTTGGATTGGCCGACGGTCAGCATGGAGGAAGTGGTTCGCCAGCAGCCGGAGTATGTGATTTTTTATAGCGCCACGCCCGCGGAGAAAGAGAGCGAAGTCGCGGAGTTGCGGCACCGGCGCGTGTGGAGCGATCTCGAAGCGCTGCGCCAGGGGCGCGTGGTGGTATTGTCGGAAGCCATTGCGCGGCCGGCACCGAGCCTGGTGGATGCCATCGAAGACCTGGCGCACACTTTGCGCCCTGAGCGATTTGGCGCGCGCTCGCTTTCCAGCGCGGGAGGCCACTGAAAAAGATGCGTCCCCTGACCTTGCGCCGGATGCTGTGGACTTGCGGGCTGCTGTGCGTGACCTTGCTGGCCGTGGTGGTGCTGGCGCTGCGGCTGGGCGCGGTGCCGTTTCCGCTGGCGGACCTGGGCCAGAATATTTTGCTGTTGATCACCGGGCATCCCGAAAAGGTGTCCACCGATTTTCGCCTGATCATGGTGGACATCCGCTTGCCGAGAATTTTGTTGGGCATCCTGGTGGGCGCGGCGCTTTCCGTGGCGGGGGCCAGCTTCCAGGCGCTGCTACGGAATCCTCTGGCCGATCCTTACGTGCTGGGCGTTTCCAGCGGCTCGGCGCTGGGAGTGATTCTGGCGCTTCTGCTGGCGCCGGCGATACCGCTGATGACCCCGCTGGGGGCATTTCTGGGCGCGGTGGCAACCATTGCGGCGGTCTATCTCATGGGGCGGCGCGAGGGTCATCTTGATAGCGGCACGCTGCTTCTCGCGGGCATCGTTTCGGCGTCTTTCCTTTCCGCGGTGATCATGTTTCTGATGACCACGCTGGCCAGCCGCGACCTGCGCGGCATCGCCTTCTGGCTGATGGGCGACCTTTCGACGACGCTGCCGACCTCGCTGCTGTGGACGCTGCTGATCGGTTTCATCCTGGCGGCCGGGGCGATCTTCACAACCGCATCGGACTTGAATTTGCTGCTGGCGGGCGAACGCGAAGCCATGCACCTGGGCGTGGAGGTCACGCGCGTGAAGCTGGTGGTGTACATTTCGGCGTCGTTGCTGACGGCGCTGGCCGTTTCCGTCAGCGGAGCGATCGGCTACGTGGGCCTGCTGGTGCCGCACGTGATGCGCCTGCTGTTCGGCTCGGACTACCGGCTGCTGATTCCCACATCGGCGATTGGAGGAGCCATCGCCGTGGTGTTGGCGGACACGCTGGCGCGAACCATTGTGGCCCCCACGGAACTGCCCGTGGGGGCCATGACCGCGATGGTGGGCGCGCCCATGTTTATTTATCTGCTGCGGCGGAGGCTGGCATGAACGCGGCGGAATCCATGGCGGCGCAATCCACCTCCACGCCGGAAGCGCGGCCGCGGTCCGGGGTGCGCGTAAACGTGCAACAGGCCAGCTTTGCGCACGTCACCCGCAGGCAGTCGGCTCCTGTTTTTACGCTGGAGGCCACATCGTTTCAGGCGCGCGAGCGGGAACTGGTGGCCATCCTGGGGCCCAATGCCAGCGGCAAATCCACATTGCTGCGGCTGATCGCGGGGTCCATCCCTCCGCTCTCGGGGCGCGTGGAGCTGGACGGATTTGAAACCAGCCGCCTGGAGACGCGGACGCGCGCGCAACGCATCGCCATGGTGCAGCAGGAAAGCCCGCTGGTCTTTCCGGTGCGCGCGGGCGACTACGTGCTGCAGGGACGCCATCCGCACGGACGCTCGCTGTGGTTTGAAAGCGAGGAAGACTATGCCATTGCCGCCAACGCCCTGGCGCAGGTGGGCGCCGAGCATCTTCGCGACCGGTGGATGCACGAAATCTCCGGCGGCGAAAAGCAGCGCATCGTGCTGGCGCGGGCCCTGGCGCAGCAACCCTTGCTGCTGCTGTTGGACGAGCCGACGCTGCACCTGGATATCGGCGCGCAGGTGGAACTGCTGGCGCGCTTGCGGCGGCTGGCGGAAGAAAATCGCTACACCGTCATCATCGTGACCCATGAGCTGAGCCTGGCGGCCGAATTTGCCGATCAGGTCGTGCTGCTGCACCGCGGCAAGTGCCTGCGCGTGGGAACGCCGGCGGAGGTTTATCAACGCGAATTGCTCGAGCAGGTGTTCGAGGCCCCGCTCGATATCGAATCCGGTCCCGAAGGGCGCCCGCGCGTCATCATTCAGGGCAGGAGGGAATTGCGATCGAATTTGTCGTCTGGATCATCGTCAGGCTGAACGCGCCGCCGCGTTCCGTCCTGTAAGCGTCCACCCCGCGGGTTTCGCGGCAACGCCCGGTTGGCGATGCCGCGCGGCCCTTCCAAATTCACCAGCGAACTCCGCGTACGGGAAGACGGTGCAAAGCCGTCGCCGCCGCGCGACTGTAAGGCGGCGCCAATGCGCGCGAGCCACTGTCCGGCCAGGTTCTCCGAGCCAGCCGGATGGGAAGGCCGCCCGCCAAGGCCGCCAAGCCAGGAGACCGGCGGAGTTTGCAGCCAGTGAATTCCCTTGGGAATTTACCGGCCAACCTTCACCTCCCGCGCGAGACGGGAGAGGAGGAACCGATGCTACGTCTATCTGCGATATTTCTGATTCTCTCTTCGTTTTTCGCACTACCGGCACGAACGCAAGCACAAGCGCAAGACAACACCGCAAGCACAAGCGCGGAAAGCAGCGGCGCCATTCGCGGGACGGTGCTCGACCCGGACGGAAAAGCCGTGCCCCGCGCCAGCGTCACGCTGCTCAAAGGCGATGAAGCGCTGGAGCAGGGCCAGAGCGACGATCGCGGGCTGTATTCCTTTACCACCCTCCCATCGGGGACCTACCGCGTGGCCGCCTCCGCGGCGGGACTGGCCGCAACCACCGGAGACATTGCATTGCAACCTGGCGAGGAGCGGCATCTCGATCTTCCGCTGGCGCTCAGCGCCGTGGACCAACAGGTGGTCGTGTCCGCGTCGCTGGGAGACTTGATCAGCACGGAAATCGGGTCCTCGTTGAGCGTGGTCCCTCAGGAACAGATCGTCAGCCAGGATGCGCAAACGCTTTCCGACGCGATTCGCGAAGTTCCCGGCCTGGCCGAGGCCAACGCCGGCCGGCGGGGAGGACTGACCAACGTCTACATCCGCGGCGGGGATTCGAAATATAACCTGGTGATGGTGGATGGAATTCCGCTCAACGACTTTGGCGGGGATTTTCCTTACTACGCCCTGCTGCCCATCGATGGAGTGGATCATGTGGAGGTGGTGCGAGGATCGCAGAGCGCGCTCTACGGACCGGACGCCGTGACCGGAGTGATCGATCTGGTGACCGAGGCGGGCGAGGGGCCGCCGTCATTCAACGCCGTGATGGAAGGCGGCAGCTTCGGCACCTACCGTCTGGCCACCGGCGGCAGCGGGGATTTCCGGGGGTTCAACTGGTCCTACGACCTGTCGCGCCTGAGTTCGGACGGCGTGGTGCCCAACGACGACTACCAGAGCCAGTCGGCGTTCGTCACTTTGGGATTTTCGCGCAGCCCCAAACGCCAGCTCATTTTTCATTTTTTCGGCGACGCCAACAATGCCGGCGCGCCGGGCCCCTACGGCTCGGATCCCGATCAACTGTTTCCCGGCATCGACACCGTCTCGCGCGATAAGCAGAACCTGTTCGGCTACCAGGCCTCGGAAACCGAACAGATCAACCCCCGCCTGCGGCAGGTGAGCACCGTGAGCGTGGCCACCGACCGATTTTATTTTTCGTCTCCGTCGGGAGACTCCTTTTCCAATAACCTGCACGTGGTGGCCAACACGCGCAGCGAAGTCACGCTCGCATCCACGGACGTGCTGGTCGCCGGCGGCGAGGCCAACCGCGAACAGTACGAAGACACCTACGTGGCCAATTCCGATAACGCGCCCTTCGTGCTGCCGCGCACCAGCCTGGCGCTGTTTGTCGAGAATCGCTGGAATCCCTCGCGGCGCTGGAGCCTGGTCACGGGAATCCGCGTAGACGATATTCATACCAACGCGCTGCCCCCGGACGCCTTCGGTGAACGGCCGCCCCTGCCGGCAACCACGATCGCGCAGGTGAATCCTCGCGGCACGATCAGCTATGTGCTCCGGCAGGGCGGAGTGCAATCGCTGTGGGGCGAGACGCGCCTTCACGCCAGCGGCGGCACGGGGATTCGTCCGCCCGACGGATTCGATCTGGGATTCACCGACAATCCCCATCTGAAACCAGAACGCAGCATCACCACGGATGCCGGGGTCACGCAGCGGTTTTTCGACGACCGCGCGGTGCTGGATTTCACTTATTTCTATAACCGCTTCAAGGATCAGATCGTCACGCTGGGAGCCTCGCTGCAAAACCTCAGCATGTTCACCTCGGACAATCTGAACAATTCGGAAGCCCAGGGGATGGAGGTCAGCCTGCGCCTGCAGCCCACCCGCAGCCTGGAAATCGCCACTTCCTACACCTGGCTGAACACGCGGATTCTGGCGCTGGATGGCAGCACGCTGGCGCAATCTCCCTTCCAGGTGGGCCAACCGCTGATCCGCCGGCCGCGAAACTCCGCCGGCCTTGACGCCACCTGGCAACGGGGACGGCTGCGCCTCAATGCCAACGGCTTTGCGCGCAGCGCGACGCTCGACAGCGAGCCCAATTATGGATATGGCGCCTGCTCGATCGGCCTGCCGTGCCTGTTCCGCGACCACGGCTACGTTTTAGCCAACGCCGGCTTAGGCTTCCGTACGTTTCACAACGCGGAGGTTTTTGGGCAACTGAATAATTTCCTGAATCAGAAGTACGAGGAAGTATTCGGCTATCCCGCATACCGTCTGAATTTCATGGCCGGCATCCGCCTGCAATTCCAAGCCGAGAGAGGCGGCTCCCATCCCTAGGCCGCGCAACATGCGATGAAAGCGTGCGGGGCGGCGCCGCGTGGCGCCGTCCCCGCGCACACATCATTTCCCGTCGCGCCTTACACGCGCCCCTTCAGAACTCCGGATTCGGAGATGCTATAATCCCTGCTTCGCCATGGCTAAATCGGCACAAGCGGCGGCGTCCATAGCTCCCGAGGTTCTCGCGGCGTACGAACCCGTGATCGGGTTGGAAGTCCACGTGCAACTCAAGACCCTCACGAAGATCTTTTGTTCCTGCTCCACGCGCTTTGGCGACACACCCAACGCCAATACCTGTCCGGTGTGCCTCGGTTTGCCGGGCTCCCTGCCGGTGCTCAACCGGCGGGCCCTGGAGCTTGCCGCGCGCGCGTCCCTGGCGCTGAATCTGCACGTGGAGGACTCCTCGCGCTTCGCCAGAAAAAACTATTTTTATCCCGACCTGCCCAAGGGCTACCAGATCTCCATGTACGAGTTGCCGCTGGCGACGCGGGGCTGGCTGGAGATCGACCACGACGGCAAACGCAAGCGCATCGGCATTACCCGGCTGCACATGGAAGAGGACGCCGCGAAAAACATGCACGAAGGTTTTCCCGACTCCGACCACAGCAGCTACATCGACTACAACCGCTGCGGCATGCCCCTGGCGGAAATCGTCTCGGAGCCGGACCTGCGCTCCCCCGCGGAAGCCCACGCCTACCTGAACGTCCTGAAACAGGTGCTGGAATACGCCGAGGTGAGCGACTGCAACATGGAGGAGGGCTCGCTGCGCTGCGACGCCAACGTGAGCGTGCGACGCGCCGGCGCGGAAAAACTCGGCACTAAGGCGGAAGTAAAGAACTTGAATTCCTTCCGCTACCTGCAACGCGCCCTGGAGTATGAGATTGAGCGGCAGATCGGCGTGTTGGAATCCGGCGGGCGCGTGGCGCAGGAGACGCGCCTGTGGAACGTGTCCCAGGGTCGCACCGAGTCCATGCGCTCGAAAGAGTTCGCGCACGACTACCGCTATTTTCCCGATCCCGATCTTTTGCCGGTACGCGTGAATGCCGCCTGGCTCACGCAGATCCAGCGGGAAATGCCTGAATTGCCGCAGGCCCGGCGCGAACGCTTTCTGCGCGATTACGCGCTTTCTCCCTACGACGCGCAAGTCCTGACGGCCAGCCGCGCCCTGGCCGACTATTTCGAGAGCGCGGTGCGCGCGGGCGGTCCGGCCAAGGCCGTGGCCAGCCAGATGCAGACCGACCTGATGCGCCATTGGAACGACCGGAACATCGAGCCCGGCGAAAGTCCGGTCACACCGCAGCAGTTCGCGGAGTTGGCGGTTCTCACGGCGGAGGAAAAAATCACCGGCTCCGCCTCCAAGACTGTTTTGAAGATGATGTTTGAAACCGGCAAGACCGCCAAGGAGATCGTGGCTGCCGAAGGGCTGCAACAAAACAACGACGCCGCCAAGATCGAGGAACTTTGCCGGGAAGTGATCGAAAAGAACGCCGACAATGTCGCCAAGTACCGCGCGGGCAATGATGGCGTATTTAAATTTTTCGTCGGGCAGGTGATCCGCGCCTCGCGCGGACAAGCCAATCCGCAACTGGTCAACGAAACGCTGAAGCGGCTGCTGCAGTAGCCAAACCGGAACGCCGGACCGAATCGAGGAAACCAACATGCTGCAAGAGGGAGACACCGCGCCGGATTTCCGGCTGAAGACCCAGGATGGCAAGGAGGTGGCGCTTTCGGGCCTGCGCGGCAAGTCCGTGGCGCTGTATTTCTATCCCAAGGCGATGACCCCGGGGTGCACCACCGAAGCCGGCGAATTTCGCGATGCCAAACCGCAATTCGACAAGGCCGGCGCGGTGGTTCTGGGCTGCAGCGCGGACAGCGTCGATCTGCTGAGCAAATTCGCGGCGAAATACAATTTGAATTTTCCTCTGCTGAGCGATCCGCAGTTCGAAGTGATCGAGGCCTACGGAGCGCGGCGCATGAAACAGTTTCTCGGCAAGTCCTTCCTGGGGATTGTGCGCAGCACGGTGCTCATCGGCCCCGACGGACGCATCGTCAAGCTGTGGCCCAAGGCCAAGTCTTCGGGACACGTGGCGGAAATTCTGGAAGCCCTGAAGGAAACCTAGCTTTTCGCGCTACAGCGTGCAGCGCACTTCGGAGCCGGACGCTTCCATCAGCAGGTTGTCGATCAAGCGGGTCTGGCCCAGGCGCACGGCCAGCAGCGCCAGGCATCTTCCGCGCAGATGTGCAGCCGGCTCGAAGGAATCCTCCGCGACAATCTCCACATAATCCGGCGAGGCCAGCGGTTCCGTGGCCAGGACGCCGCGCATCGCCGCGATCAGCTTCGGCGCGTCGCGCTCGCCCGCGGCGATGGCCGCGCGCGCGCGATCCAGCGCGCGAAACAAAACCGTGGCGGCCCGCCGCTCCTCCACCGATAGATAGGCGTTGCGCGACGACATGGCCAGGCCGTCGGGCTCGCGCACGATGGGGCAAACCACGATTTCCGCGTCCAGCTCCAGGTCCGCGGCCATCTGGCCGAGCATGCGCGCCTGCTGCGCGTCTTTGCGGCCAAAATAGGCCAGCCGCGGCGTGACGATTTCCAGCAGCTTCAGCACCACCGTGGCCACGCCCCGGAAATGCCCGGGCCGCACGCGTCCCTCCAGGCGATCCCCCAGGCCCTCCACACTCACCGCGGTGCGAAACCCGGGGGGATACATCTCTTCGGCGGAGGGAGCGAACAATACATCCACGCCCATCTCTTCGAGCATCCTTGCGTCGGCGTCCTGCGCGCGGGGATATTTTTCGTAGTCCTCGCCGGGACCGAACTGCTTGGGATTGACGAAAATGGAGACGATCACCGGACTCGTTTCGCGCCGCGCCTTTTCGACCAGGGAGAGATGCCCGGCGTGCAGCGCCCCCATGGTGGGGACGAATCCGATCACGCGTCCCTGGTCGCGCGCTTGCCGCGACACCTGCTTCATCCATTCGACGGTGTGAACGATTTCCACGGAGGGCGGTTATTAGACAGGCGGCGCGCGCTTCCTATTTCACGTGCTGGGTGGCGAGTTCACGATAGAACACGATGAGATCGGTGGACACCGGCTTGACGCCGAGCTGGCGCAGCAGCGTGGTCACCTGCCCGCGATGATAGGTGCCATGATTGGCAAGATGCTGGAGCACTTCGCGGTAGACGTTGCGGTGCGCGTTGCCTTTGGTATCGCGGTATTCAAAACTGTGATCGAGGTCCGCGGACGACAGCCGGTTCACGAATCCCAGCAGATCGCGCTGGATCTCCGCCCATCGCGCGCCGAGCGCCGCAAGATCGGCATACTGATCCGCTTTGGGCAAAGCAGTGGTGGGGCGGCCGTGGAAGCGCTCGGTCCAAATCCATTGCGCGCCCATGATGTGCGCCAGGGTATCGCGCACCGAGCTGAAGCTGGAGCCCATGTCCTTGGTAAACCGTTCCGGCGTGAGCGCGGAGCAGGCGTCCAGAGCGCGGGCGTTGGCCCAGGCGTCATAGGCAAACAACAGGCGGACTTCCTCTGCCGTCATGGTGGTCTTTTTCCTCTCTCAGGTACGCCGTACGGCCAGCAAGCGGTCGCGCGCTTCCACGGGGAGGTAATAGGACTCCTCGTCGGAGGGAAAGCTGCCTTCGCGCACGTCCTTGGCGTATTCGCTCACCGCGCGAGATATGGTATCGCCAACTTCCGCGTAGCGCCGCGCAAATTTGGGCGTGTGGCCGGAGCCCAAACCGATCATATCGTGCAGCACCAGAATCTGGCCGTCGCACTCCGGACCCGCGCCGATGCCGATGGTGGGGATGTGCAGCTCCCGCGTGATTTCCGCGGCAAGCTCGCGGGGGATCGACTCCAGCACGACCGAAAACGCCCCGGCGGCCTGCACCGCGCGCGCGTCGCGCAGCAGTTGTTCGGCGGCCTGGAACGTCTTGCCCTGCACCCGGAATCCTCCCAGCGCATTCAGCGACTGCGGCGTGAGGCCGATATGCCCCATCACCGGAATTTCCGCTTCGACCAGCCGCGCGATCAACTCCATGCGCCGCTCGCCGCCCTCCACCTTCACCGCTTCCGCGCCCGCTTCCTTCACGAAGCGAATGGCATGGCCCAGCGACTCGGCCGTCTCCACATGATAGCTGCCGTACGGCATATCCGCGACCAGTAACGCCCGCTGCACGCCGCGACGCACCGCACCCGTGTGGTGCAGCATCTCCTCCAAAGTTACCGGCAGGGTGCTCTGGTAACCGAGCACGGCCATGCCCACCGAATCTCCCACCAGCACCACATCCACGCCGGCTTCATCGAGCAGGCGCGCCGTGGGATAGTCGTAGGCCGTGAGGCAAACAATCTTTTTCGCAATGGAACTGGAAAATGACGGACTGGATTTCCTGGCCAGAATGTCGGGCACGGTGATCTTGCCGTTGCCCGCATGGAATGCGGTGCTCATCGGAACCCTCCGGTGCCACTCCCATATTCGGGATGCAGCCCTTTCATACAGCCTAGCAAAAAGGCCCCCCGCGCGCAAAGAACCAAAGGCGAACTTGCACCGGGCTGACCGGCGACGCGCTTTCCAAGTACACTATCCCCCATGGCTGAGGTCTTTGCAGGCACGTCGGGCTGGGCGTACGCAAGCTGGAAGCCGGAGTTCTATCCCGCAAAGCTCAAGCCGGCTGGTTTTCTGAACTACTACGCCACGCGCCTCAACTCCGTGGAACTCAACTACACCTTCCGGCGCTTTCCCGCGGACAAGCTGCTTATGGGCTGGCTGTCGGCCACGCCGCCGGGGTTCAAGTTTGCCGTAAAAGCGCACCAGAACATCACACACGTCAAGCGGCTTCGCGGGGCGGGCGAGTGGACCTCGCAGTTCATCGCCGCGCTGCGCCCGCTCGAAGAGGAGGGCCGGCTGGGGCCCGTGCTGTTCCAACTGCCGCCGTTTCTCAAGTGCGATCTGCAACTGCTGGAGGATTTCCTGAAGGAATTGCCCCCGCGCACGCGCGCCGCGTTTGAGTTCCGGCATGAATCCTGGTTCCGCGAGGATGTATTCGCTCTATTGCGCCGCGCCAACGCTGCGCTGTGCAACGCCGAAAGCGACAAGCTGGAAACGCCCGACGTGCGGACCGCCG
>Ga0302326_10009160_pt1 | contig 21700 bp, 18 predicted proteins | sample Palsa_T0_3_FD_202264 | JGI IMG/M metagenome (GOLD analysis project Ga0302326, IMG submission 202264) | Peat permafrost microbial communities from Stordalen Mire near Abisko, Sweden - Palsa_T0_3 | ecosystem: Environmental > Terrestrial > Soil > Palsa > Peat permafrost | place: Sweden: Abisko... | reverse complement strand
TCATGCCTGTCTCCAGGCACGTATCTTGTTCCCTGGCCGCTGCTATAAAGCGGACATATCACGTGCTAATTAGACCGGACATATCGTGTGCTAACGACATCCACCGAAGTGATCCCTTCCACCATTCTTCGACGCATGCTAGCCTCGCGCAGCAATCATGCGGTGGGAATGATGCCAACGATGCCAAGCAACGAACCCGGGCGGATTTCGAAAAGAGAGAGAAATCCTAATCGCTACATGCGTGAAGATTAGAATTAGTATCTTACTGAAAACAAAAGCCATAAAATCGCTGTATCCAGCCGGACTTCGCATTTCAGCTTCGTCGGGACGCGAGCGGAAATAGGGCCAAGAAATGCCGAATTTTTCTGCGGGCCTGCGTACGCGGTTATAATCGCCACCGACATGCAAAACGGTATCGCCTCAATTATGGATTGGCTGCTGGGGCCGGAGCCCCCGGATCAAGGGCCGAGCCTCGGCGATTCGAGCCCGGTGGATTCGCAGCTTCCGTCCGCGCTTTCTACTTCTGGAGGCCCGCTTCACCGCCTGCGGAGTTTGTGGGGCTCGCGGGCAAGTCATTTGTGGCCACGCTGGCTGTTTCTGCGCGCGCTGGGACTGATTTACTTCTCGGCATTTTATTCGCTGCTGTTTCAGATCAAGGGGCTGATCGGTCCGGACGGCATCCTGCCCGCCGGCGATTATCTCGAAGCCGTCTCGAAATATTACGGCGCTTACCGCTACTGGTTTGCGCCCACGCTGCTGTGGTTCTCCGACAGCAATCACGCCTTGATGCTGATCTGCGCGGTGGGATTGGCCGCTTCGATTTTGCTGACTCTGAACTTGTGGCCGCGCGGAATGCTGGTGGTTTGCTTTGTAGCCTACCTTTCGTTTGTTGCCGCGGGCCAGGATTTTGCCGGGTACCAATCCGACGGCATGCTGCTCTCCGCCGGATTCATCAGTATGTTTTTTGCCCCATCGGGATTCCGGCCGCGCCTGGGCCGCGCCAACGCGCCGTCGCGCGCCAGCCTTTTTCTGCTGCAACTGGTGTGGTTCACCATCTATTTCGAATCGGGCCTGGCAAAAATGCTGTCGGGCGAAGTAGCGTGGCGGAATCTCACCGCGATGGACGACTACTACCAGAATGGACCGCTGCCGACGTGGATCGGGTGGTACGCGCAGCAGCTCCCGCACTGGTTTCACTCGGGAACCGTGCTGCTCACGCTGGGGGCGGAGCTGGCGATCGTATGGATGCTATTTTTGCCGCGCCGGCTGCGCATTATTTGCTTCTGGATCGTCACCCCGTTTGAAATTGGAATTATCATCACCGCGAATTACACCTTTCTGAATTATTTGGTGCTTTCGCTGGGCATCCTGCTCTTGGACGATCGTTTCGTCGATTGGATTTGGAAATCGTGGGGAGGGCGTTGGCGCGCGGGGGACGGCGACGCCACTGGTGCCGGCGCCGAGCGGTTGCCTCAGCCGGCCGCGCGGGCTGGGGACGATGCGATTCCGGCGATGCGTCCGGTCGTAAGCGGGCCTGCGGGGCCACGGAAATCGCTGTCGGCGCTGTGGCTTCAGCTGCGCGCGAGCGCGGGCACGCTGTCTCTGGCGTTGGTCTTTTACGGCATCGCCGCGCAGTTGCTGGCGATGATGCTTCCGTGGCTTCCTCTGCCTTTGGCTCCGGTGCGCGTGCTGGACCCGTTTCGAGTCGCCAACCGTTACGGCCTGTTTGCGGTGATGACGCGCCAGCGGTATGAAATTGAATTTCAGGGTACCCAGGACGGCAAAACGTGGACGGCCTATCCGTTTCGCTACAAACCGCAAGAGCCGAGCAAAGCGCCCGGGATTTACGCACCGTACCAGCCGCGATTCGATTGGAACCTTTGGTTCGCCTCCCTCGGGCCGTGGCGCGATTATCCGTTCGTGGTGTACACCGAAGAGCGGCTGCTGAAAAATGACGAGGAAGTGCTGCACTTATTTGCCGGCAATCCGTTTGCCGCCGCGCCGCCCAAGCGCATTCGTGCAGTAATTTGGCAATACTGGTTTACCGACGTTCCCACGAAACGCGCCACCGGTATGTGGTGGCGAAGGCAGTTGCTAGGATTGTACGCACCCGGGCTGCAGCGGGAGGCGGACGGAAAAATCACCGCCGTAGACAGCTCGGAGATCGCCCCGGCCCCGGCTTCGCGATGATCGAACAGCGGTCGCGCAAACGCCCAAAGAGTGAAAAGCAAATTGGGGACGGGAAGGAGGCCCGACCGGTCCTCCTCCTCGTCCGACATCTCTGCTTACGAATTTCCCAAAGCTCTCAGGGAGGAGTACGCTTTGGGCTAGAGCGTCTGACCATTTCAACACTCGCCGCGGCAAAAAGTTTCAGCCTCAGGGTCGACAGTATCCGCTCGACCCTGGGCGGCGAAAGCCACGGCCGCGTCCACCACTGCGCCGTGCCGGGGCAACTCGGAATCACCAGCAGCGGGGCCGGGAAACTAGCGCATGAAACCTCATAAGAAAATACCACCGCCGGATATTACCGAAAGCGACCTGCTGGCCTATCTCCACACGCTCACCAAACCTGCCACCACCCGCCAGATCGCCCACGGCCTGAACATGCGTCATCACGGGCGCCGCCTGCTGCCTCGCATGCTGGCAAAACTCAAGAGCCGCGGTGAGGTGGACGAACTGCACGGCTTGCGGTTTCGAGTGACCGAGCAGCATCGCGCGGAGCAAAAACCCAAAGCGTCGCGCAGTGAGCATCCGGCGGATGCGCTGCGCAAACAGGGCCACGATCCCAATTTGGTCGCCGGGAGATTGTCCGCGCATCGCGATGGCTACGGATTCGTGATTCCGGATCAACCGGTCCCGAAGGTGGATGGCGACCTCTTCATCCCGCGCGATCGCATCGGCGACGCCATGAATGGCGACCGCGTGCTGGCCCGCCTGGATCGCCGCCACGCCGACGGCCGAGCGGAGGGCCGCATCGTGCAAATCGTCGCGCGCGCCCATCCGACCATCGTCGGCCTATTTCGTTATGGGCCGCGGGGCAACGTGGTGCTGCCCTACGACATGCGCATCCAGCACGAAATCGTGATTCCTCCGGGCGAGGAGCGCATCGCGCTAACTGGGGAGAAGTCCGAGTCCGGCGCGGGGACTCCGCGAGTGACGGTGAAAACAGGGGCGCGTTTGCCGGAGCTGGATGGCGCGGTAGTGAACGTGCAAGTGACGCGATTTCCCAAGGGCGGCATCGCGCCGAGCGGACGCGTCATTGAAATTCTGGGAAGGCCCGGCGACATTGGCGTCGACGTGGAAATCATGATCCGCAAACATTTGTTGCCGCATGAGTTTCCGGCGGACGTCCTGGCGCAGGCTGCGGCGATACCGCAGGAAGTGCGAGAAAGCGAATGGGAGGGCCGGCGCGATTTCCGGCATCTGCCCATTGTGACTATCGATGGAGAGACGGCGCGGGATTTCGACGATGCGGTTTACGTCGAGCGCCGCGCCGGCGGCGGCTACCAGCTTCAGGTGCACATTGCCGACGTTGCCCATTACATTCGCCGCGGATCGCCGCTGGATCACGAAGCGCGATTGCGCGGCACTTCCGTCTACTTTCCCAACCGCGCGGTTCCGATGCTCCCGGAGGCGCTTTCGAACGGCATCTGTTCGCTGAAACCTTACGTGGACCGCCTGGTGATGAGCGCGGTGATGGAACTTTCCGCGTCGGGCGCGATACTCAACGCGGAATTCACGCCGGGTGTGATGCGCTCAGCGGAGCGGATGACCTACACCAACGTCAACAAAGTGATCGAGGGCGACCCCGAAGCGTCGCGCCAGTACGCCGCCCTCGCGCCGGAGTTCCTGAAAATGAAGGAGCTGGCGCTGCTGCTGAACGCGCGCCGCAACGAGCGCGGATCGATCGATTTCGATCTGCCCGAGCCGGTGATCGAATTCGACGACTCCGGACGCATGCTCTCGATCGTTCGCAGCGAACGGAACATTGCGCATCGCGTGATTGAAGAGTTCATGCTGGCGGCAAACGAATCCGTCGCGCGGTACCTCGAGAAGCGCGGGATCACCAGCCTGCACCGGGTCCACGAAAAACCGGATCCCAAACGAGTTCTGGAATTCGAAGAGCTGGCCAAAGCGTTCGGTTACACCCTGGGCGTTACCGACTTGCTCGAGCGCCGCATTCCCGTGCGTCATGGCCAGGTGAAACCGCAAGGCCGCGACGGTCGAGCCAGTCACGGACGGATGCGCGCGATGGAAGTGACCATGCCCGCGCTCAACGAAATCGATATCCGCCCGCAGCATTATCAGGAGCTGACGAAAAAAATCGCCGGCAAGCCCGAGGAGCGCATTCTTTCTTACTTGATGCTGCGCTCGCTGCGGCAGGCGCGCTACTTGGCGGAGCCGCGGGGCCATTTCGCGCTGGCGGCTCAGGAATACACCCACTTCACTTCGCCGATCCGCCGGTATCCGGATCTGATCGTGCACCGTGCGCTGAAATGGGCGCTCGAAAATCCCGATGCGACTGCGCCGCGCACGCCGCCGTCGTCGAAGGCGAAAACCTATTCCGCGGGGAAATCCCGCGGGGGGTCATCGAGGCAGGAGGCCGACGACCGGCCGTCATTCGGGCCGTATTCGCGTGGGGAACTCAGCGAGATTGCTACCGAATCGTCGGAGGCCGAGCGGCGCGCCGAAGGGGCCGAACGCGAGCTGATGGATTGGAAGACGGCGCAGTTCATGGAAAGCCGGCTGGGTGACGAGTACGACGCGTTGATCATCTCGGTGCAGAAATTCGGATTCTTCGTCGAGTTGCTGGAGATTTTTGTGGAAGGGCTGGTGGGCATCGATCGTCTGGAGGAGTTTACCGGTGAGCGTTGCTTTTACCGCGAGCAAGACCGTGTAATCGTTTCTCAGCGGAGAAAATTTACTTTTCGTTTGGGCGATCGGGTACGCGTCCGCGCGGAACGAATCGATCCGTTCCGGCATCGCGTGGAATTCGCGCTGCTGCCCCAGGTGAAGTCAGAACACTCGCCCCTCCCAGAACCCCGCCATGGCGGGCAAGCAGGGAAAGCTGGCGGATCCGGAAAAGACAAAACCGTAGAACCGTAAGACAAAACGTAGAACCGTAATTTCAAAACGCGTCTAATGCATGCCCGATTTTCTGGAGGATATCGATGTCTTCGATACGGTGTTGCCCGATCTGCATGGCGGTGGTGCCCGCCGGGAAAGTAGTGGCGCACTCGAACGATCTGGTGTGTGACGGATGCGGGAAACCGCTCGAAATTGCGAGTGGGAGCCGCAATCTCGCAGTGGTCGTGGGATTGGTGGCGGGAGCTATAAGCTGGTGGCTGGGTGCGCACTCGGCGCAGAGCGGGTCGGCGCTGGGTTGGACGCTTCCGGTGGTCTATGCGGTGCTTGTTTTTGGAGCGGTGACGCCGGCGGTGCTGATGTTGTCCGCGGATTTGCGGATCAGCGACGTTTCGGCCGTGCCCCAGGGCGCCGTTGCCGTGCTGCCCGGTGTTCACGGCTCACATAATTAACTACATCGTCAGTATCCCAGAAGTTGATAAAGACACCGAACGGGGTACTATTGAAAAGCCACGAGGATGTCAGCAGAATTGCGTCATGTCTCGGTACCACTCCTTGCTTGGGAAACACGTGCATGTGCTTTACCGTGCCGGCGACGTTCAGCTTTCCGCCAGTGGGGCGCTCGCTTCGGACTCCGGAGTGTCCGTTTACGTGGAAGATCGCTTCGTGGATAGCGGCAAGGAAAAAATTATTCGCGTGGAAATTCCCTACGGATTCCTGATTTCGCTGGAAGAAAAATCCCCGAAGTAATCGAAGTCTAAGCCACTCCCCTCGTTATCCTCTGCTTTGCGGCCTTTCCTGGATGGATTCCGCCTGCTGCGATGCAGCGAATCGAAGGGAATGCTTTGTCGCGCGCGTTTACCTGATATTCTGGGGCGCGGAGGATGGAATGAAACCCACGGTCGGCGTCATTGGATTGGGATTGATGGGCAAGCCCATGGCGGGAAATCTTTTGAAGGCTGGTTTCCCGGTGGTGATTTGGAATCGGACGCGGAGTCGCGGCGATGAGTTGGTGCAGCAGGGGGCGACGTGGTCGGAGACACCATTCGACGTCGCCGGCCTGGCGGATATTTTACTGACCATGGTCAGCGATCCCCCAGCGCTCGAAGGGGTGTTGTGGGGTAAGGGGGGCGCGCTCGAGGGTCTGCGCAAAGGCAGCGTGCTGATCGATTCGAGCACCGTGTCGCCCAAACTGGAGCGCCGGGTGGCGGCGGCGTGCGCCGAGCGCGAAGCCGATTTTCTGGACGCGCCGGTTACCGGCGGAGACTGGGGTGCAAAAAAGGGTGAACTGGTTTTCATGATCGGCGGCGACGCGAAAGTCATCGAGCGTGTTCAGCCGGTGCTGGATGCGATGGGCAAAAAGTTTTTCCACGTGGGACCGACCGGTGCGGGGCAGACCATGAAACTGGCCATGAATCTGATTCTGGCGCTGGAGGTAGACGCCCTGGCGGAAGCGATCGCGCTTGCGACGGCCGGCGGCGTGGCCGGAGAAAAACTGTTCGAGGTGTTGCAGTCCAGCATGGGCCGCGCGCCGCTGCTGGACATCAAGGGGCCGCTGATTCTGAAGAAAGATTACACGCCCAGCTTTCCGCTGCGGCTGATGCATAAGGACGTTGGACTGGCGCTCGATTTGGCGCGGGAGCTCGGCGTCCAGCTTCCCGGCGGAGCCGGCGCATTTACGGCGTACAGCAGCGTAAAGGATGCCGCGAAAGAAGACTTGGACTATTCCGCGGTGGCCAAGTTCTGGGACAAGAAGTAGGTAGCGGGAAATCCCACGTAGGACGCCGGGGCGTGTTTGTAGCAAGGTCAAAACGCCCACCCATCGCAAAACCGGCGAAGAATGGGTTACCCGGAAAAGATGAAAGCGTCGAAGCGTCGAACCGGAACCCAACTTAATTTCGTTGCCGCTCGGAGCAGATCCAGGAAATGGCCGTTCCGCCGGCTACGAACGATAGAAACAGGTAGGGAAGATAGCGCCACGGTGGTGGCGGCGCGGGGAACACGCTCAGCCCGAGCACCGCGCCGAGAATCACAATCGCCGCCGTGGCGATCGCTGCGTCCACTCCGCGCAATAGTCTTTGCCGCCGCAAGAAAAACGGTAACGCCACGCACACCATGCAATAGGCCCCGATGTATCCAAACGAAGTGATATTGGTCACCAGATTGATGCAATCGGTGACGGTTAGCCGATGCAGAAAGATGGCCAGAGGCGGCGCGAACGACAGCACCGAGATCAATGCGATGGCGCGGTGGGGAGTGGCGTTTCGCGGATGCGCCACGCCGAACATCTCGGGGAACAACCGGCGGTGGGCCATGGAATAGAGAACACGCGCGCCGGCGTTCAGCGATCCCAGAGTGCAGGCGAAGAAGCTCAGGGCGATTCCCACCGAGCTAATGAGTCCCCAACCAGGGAGATTCATCGCCCGGGCTATCGAATCGAATGGCGCGTCCACGCGTTCCAGCGCGATGCCATTTCTTCGCGCCAGCGCCACCAGACAATAGATCGTCACCAGGTACAGCAATCCAATCGGAAACAGGCAGCTCAGGATTACACGGGGAATGGTTCGCGTGGGCCGCGACGCTTCTTCTCCTAATGTGGTGACGCTTTCAAAGCCCGCCAAGGTCATGAATCCAAAGACCAGCGCGAACTGAATGCCAGTGAAATTCGCGCCCTCGAGGTGCAGCTGTGGTGCGTCGATCCAGGCGCGATTACGAATCATCGCCCAGCCGATGATGGCGATCATCACCGCCAACGATGTGCATTCGATCGCGATCATCACTTTGGTGGAGAGCTTGATGTCGTGGTGGGCGATGGCCCATGCCACGATCAGAACCAGGGCGGTGACCGCCGCGCCGCGCGCGAATCCGCCTGGAATGCCGGTGAGCCGCGCGATCACCAGGTCCGCGTAGTACGCCGCGGACGGCGCGGCGCTGGCCACTCCGAAGCCCATCGCCCCCACATAAGTCCAACCGGTCACCGCGCCCGCCCATCGTCCCAACCCAACTTCGGCGTAGGTTGCCAGAGCTCCGGAGGACGCGCACAAACCCGAAAAACGGTACACGCAAAAAAGAACCAATGAAAACGCGGTGAGGGTGATCAGAAAACTGAGCCAGGTAGCATTTCCGCCGCGAGCAATCAGCAGCGGCAAGATGATTCCCATCGTCCCGGTCGGCGCCATCACGCCCAGAGTTTGCGCGACGTTTTCAATAAACGAGAGGTAGTTGTGGCGCAGCGCCGGCGCGCCACCGGCAACCGTTGCGGGAATTTGTGGTGGTGACGCGCTCATGTGAACACGCTACCAGCCGGCTCAACAGCGCGCAAACGCGACGGACCTAGTGGGCAACCAAAGCGGGCGCGGGATATTCGGGGAGTTTTGCGTCTTTTTGATCGGTGCGCTTTAGTTCGAGTTCATCGAAAAGAATCGATGGGCTGATTATGGTGGTGGGAATGTACCCTTCGCGGTTGCTGACCAGGGGATCGTTTCCCGCGGCGACCAGGTTATTGCGCAGCGCGCGAGTATCGAGGTCGTCGAAGATGGCGCCGCGAACCAGTTCCTGGCGGCCGTCGTTTACGTACACGCGATACAACAGCCGCGGATTCAGGCCGGACATCGTTTCGACGTAATATCCGTACGGCTTGTCCTGCGTCTTGCACAATTCGATCAGCCTCTTTTTCAAATCTTCGGGGGAAACCGGGTCCTTGGGTTTCACCAACAATACGCCAATGGTCGGAAGCGGCGCCTGGCCCGGTCCGGCGCGCCCGTGTCCGTTGGAATCGGGGATATCGCGAATGGGCATCCGACTCATCAGGTAGTTGGTGAGCTTTCCGTCCTGAATCAGCGGGACCGCTTGCGCCCGCACACCCTCTTCATCGATTTCGTAGCTGCCGATGAGGGGTTTGCCGCCAAAGGTTTTCATGGTGGGGTCGTCGAACACCGTCAGGAAGGTTGGCAGCACGCGGTTCTTGTAGCTCGCGGCGAAATCGCCAATGGCGCGCGAAGAATCGCCGATCCGCGGGCGGATCCCCAGCACGTTATCGCCGATCAATGAGTTGAAAATATCCGAAGACGCATCGGCGGAGAAAAGCACCGGGCCGCGATAATCCTCCTCGACGATCGGCGCATCGAGCAGTTGTTGCAGCGAGCCAAGAGCCTTGGCCGCATTGGCGAGCAGCGTTTCCGGCGTCGGCAATTCACTTTCGGACGATTCCACATAACTCGGCGTGCGTCCGAGCTTCATTCCATCGCCCGCTTGTGATTCGGCATCGAGCTGCACGCTGTAGAAAGGGTATCCCTGGCGGGTGGTGCTGCCTTCAGTGTTGACGTAATACTGATTCACCACCCGGAAACGCAGCTCGCCCCGCAGCGATTGAATCTTCAAGTTGGTGCGGTAGAGATTGGTGGCTTTTTCCAGCGCGGCCGCCCAGGAATCCATCGAGGGATCCATCTTCACGATCGGCCCGATCGATTCGAGCGGCGGCGCTTTCGCGAAGTCATCGAAAGGCTGGCCGGCGGCATACTGGGCGAGCGACGCCTTCTTTCCAGCGAGCGCTTCGGTGGCTCGCTTGTAGGCCGCGTCGGTAGCCAGCCACAGGTTACGGCGAAGGGCGATGGGATCGTCATCGTCGAGCGGCGCAAAATCGGTCACACCCTCACCCGGGCCGGAGTAACTATCCAGTTTGTAATCGCCGACGCGCACCACCACGCGAAGGCTTCGCGCGTGGACATTCTGCTTCTCGCGAATCGCGCCGAAGGCGGCCTCGAGGTCGTACTCATGCACATCCGCTACGCGGTATTCGATGTAATACGGCGCGGCCAAGTTTTCCATCTTCAGCAGCGATCTCGAGCGATCGAGTTCCTCGCGCATCGCTTTCAATATGGGATCGGCGGCGACCGCGGCGGAGACGGGCGCTGCGGGAGAGGATGGAGCCTGTTGCGACCGCGCTACGGGAGCAGCGGCTGCAATTGCGACGAACATTGCGAGGATGGGAAGCGTTTGCGCGGTGCGGCTTAAACCCGACATGGAACCGTAGAGGCGCACAGTCAAAGACAGGAATGGCAGGGTCGCGCTCACGGTTTCACCGCGGAAGTTGGCTGCTTGGCCGGTGCCGACGCTGGCGCTGGGCCGCTGGCCGCACCTGTTCCGGGCGGCGGCAGGAGGGGCGGACGGTCTGTGCCGCGTTTTCTCTTTTGCACTTCGATTTCGGAAAATAGCATCGCCGGTGCCGCGGCCGAAACCGGAACTTGCCCCGATTCCGCGCCGCAAATTCCGTTGAATACGTGCATGGTGTCGCCGGTGACCATGATGTTGTTCAGGGAAAGCAGCGGCGTGCCGACGATATCGACGCCGCGCACCAATTCGTCCGGGCGCCCGTCCGCGTACACCCGATACACCATTACCGGCAGCACCTGGAACGCTTGCGGACTGGCGCGGCCGGTGAGCGTGAAGCCGCCTTGAATATCGTCGAAGTACAGGCCGTAGGTCTTGCCCTGTTTTTTGATCTCTTCCACAAATTGCTTGCGCAGTTCGGCGTCTTTTACGGTGTGGCTGGACGTGACGATCAGGTTTCCCTGCCTGCCCGTAGCCATCAGGCCGGGCTGGCGGCGGCCGTGGCCGTTGGACTGGCTGAAATTGGTGATGGGCATGCGCGACATCAGAAAATTCTTCAGCACGCCATTTTCGACGGCGATCACGCGCGCGGCCGGCACTCCCTCATCGTCGTAATCGTAGTAGCCGGCGAGTCTCACACCGTCGAGCTCTTTGAGCGTGGGGTCATCGGTCACGCTCAGAAATGCCGGCAGCACCAGCTGATTGATCTTCTTGGTGAAGGTTTGACCTTGGGTTTCGTCTCGCTGGCGATGACCCTCCAGGCGATGTCCTAGAACTTCGTGAAAAAACACTGCCGCGGCGCGGCCGGATAGCAGCGCCGGTCCGGCATAGGGTTCGGCGGCGGGAGCGGCGCGCAGGTTCGTTAAATCGACGGACATCTGGTTCACTTTGGCGGCAATCTCGGCGTCCGCGGGCAGCTGCTCGGGCGTGGCCGCCTGGAAGGATTCGACGCGCATCAACTCGGTGCCGTCATCGGCGCGAGCCTCGGCCTGGATCACCAGCCGCGCCACCGCGGACGGACGGATTAACGAGGTGCCTTCGCTGGTGGCCAGGTAAGAACGGTCGGAGGAAACCGTGAACGAAACCATCGCGGTGTACACCTGGGGATTGTTCAGAAAGCTGGCCGACAGTTTGCGGACGCGTTCTTCCCAGGCCTTCTGGCCCTGAAAGGATCGGAATTGCGCCAGGTCGGTGTGCTTTTGGGGCGACTCCTGGGAAAAGTCGGGGGACTTATCTTCTTCCGCGGCTTCCACAGCGTTGTTTGCCTTCACTTTGGCAAACGACGCCGCGGCCTGCTGGTATTCACGATTGGTGAGTTCCCAAAGGATACGGGCGGCGGCGTCAGGGTCATTATCGAGCGGCAGCGTCCCCGAGGTGATTCCCGAACCGCGGCTGTGACTGTGGGTGTTATCGAGCGCCACTGATCCCACGCGCATCATCACGTCGCCTCGGCGCATCGTCATGCCCGTGGAAACTACCAATCCGCCGTTCGCGGCGACAATGCCCACGGTATCGATGTCGGAAACCGCATAGCTGAGAAAGTAAGGAGCGGGATCGGACTTCGCCAGCGACGCGGTGGCGCGGTTGAGCTCGCGCAGCATCACCGCCATCAAGTCATTGGGGCTGGTGCGGGCGGCGGCGCTGGACAAGGATCCTGAAGATGCGCCTAATGAATGCATCGGCACCGGGGCAAATCCGGCAGCGACCGAACACGCTAGGACCCATGTCAGCAGGCGTCGCATTTCTATAGTGTTTCTCGCTTTATGCCGTCGGCCTAAGAATACCGGAAGGGGTTTTACTAGCAGTGGTAGCGGTACCGGGAATCGAACCCGGGTTTCCAGATTGAGAATCTGATGTCCTAACCCCTAGACGATACCGCCATATGTGAACTGGTTAGCGACGTTGATTTTCGCACGCCTAATACCCATCTGCAAGCGGACCACACCAACAGGGGAAGCTCATCGATCCGCTTCCGCCCACGATTGCGTGGGCTGAGTGCGGAGGGCGATGCCGTCTTTCGAGGCGCGGCGTTTCGATCGAATGCAAAGCACCCGGCCGAATCAAATTGTTCTCAGAGGGTACCCGCGAAGCCTGCTCCTAGAATCGCCGGATCGATGGTGGGAATTCCCTCGCCGGGCCTTTCCGATTGACATCGCGCCAACGAAGGGAATACGCTGCGCGCAGTTTTTCCTTGGGCCCCAACACAACTTCACAGGAGATGAAACCACATGCGACGACTCATGCCCGTTGTTGGATTGATGTTGCTTACCGCAGGGACCGCTACTGCGCAAACGAAAGTATCGGGAACCGCTTTGTTTACCAAGGCTGATCCGCAAACCATCGTGCCTACCGGCGACGGCGCAGGGCACTCGCTTGGCGTTGCTCAACGAAAGTGCACTTGGACCACGCCGATGGAAGTGGGCGGTGAAAAATCGAAGGATGGCATGAGCACTGCAGCCATGGATATTACCGGTACCACAGCTCGGACGCACGGCTATCACGTGACGACGACGGATGCCGGGGACAAGTATTTCGTGTCGTTCCAGGGAACGGGCACGTTGAAGGATGGAGTGGAGACGAGCGAGAAGGGCACGTGGAGCTACACGGGCGGTACCGGCAAACTAAAAGGGATAACCGGGAAGGGCACCTACACCTGCACCCCGTCTGGCGATGGAGTGAGTTGCGATATCGAAGGCGAGGCAACCACGAAATAGTGGAGCGCGAATAAAATTTAGGACCGGCCTGTCCCGTGTGCACGCCCCCGGTGGCGACTTGGCGAGAGCGACGAACGGCGCGCTGTGCTACGCAGATTTTTTCGTCCAGGCGCCCAGAATAGCGCCCATCAGGCACAACCCCACCAGCGGATAGAATTCGTTAAGCGCGAACAGTTGCAGCGGCCGCATTTCGTACATGTACGTGGTGTATACAATAGGGCCGACGATTGCGATCCACAAGAGGATGCCGATCGCGGCGCCGCGGGCGGCGGTGTTGGCGTTGCGCCAGATGCATAGCTGCGCCAGCGCAAATGCGATCAGCAGATTTAGCACAAACGTGATGATGAACAGCCAGAACGACATCGCATGCGCGGATTTGGCTTGCGCTTCGGTGATATGCTCAAGCGCCATCCACGGCTTGTTGAAAAACAGACCGAACCACAGCCCTCCCAACAGCCAGTAAACAACCGCGCAAACAACCACCGCCGGGTAGTTCGTTCTCATGGCATCCTCCTCAGGTCATTGCAATGTTCCGGGAGCCTCAGGCAGCTTTCTCTCAGAAGCGCGCTCACGAGTCAAGCCTCCATAACTCTGCGGGGCGCCCCACCGATCGATGGAAGTACCGCCGGCTTATCTGGCACAATTGCTGCCGTTACAAGCGAACAAAACTCTCCGGGGACTGCATGCATTTCGATTCAACCACGGGCGAAGCAACCCCGGCCAAACGCCGGTTCATCGCCGCGCCGTGGCACACCCTCTCGATACTGCTGATCTTCGGATATTTCAGCTTTCGCGACGCGCAGCACGCACATGTCTCTGGGGTCGCACTGGCGGCAGCGTCGCACGGTGCGATTCTGCGCGCGTACCTCCTTTCGATCGCCTACGAATGGGGCATGGCCTACTGGGCTTGGGTCGGAGTGCATTGGAACGGCGGGCAACTGCGGGATCTTACCGGCGGCCGTTGGACAAGCTGGCGCAGTCTGGCGCTGGACCTCGCCGTCGCAATTCCTTTCTGGGGTGTGTGGGAGTTGACGGCGTGGCTCGTGCATCTGGCGGTCGACCGTGTGCAAACTCCGACGACACCGTACCAGCCCCCTTCCGGATTGGTGGAAGTGTTTCTGTGGATATTGCTATCGGTTTCGGCCGGAGTATGTGAAGAGATTGTTTTCCGCGGCTACTTGCAGCAGCAGTTCCGGGCGGCAACGCGTAGCATCGCCGCGGCGGTGTTTCTACAAGGGGCGGTTTTTGGATTGGTGCACGCTTACCAGGGCTGGAAACAGGTGATCGTAATCGTGCCTCTGGGAATCCTCTATGGCGCACTCGTGGCGTGGCGGCGGAACTTGCGCGCCAGCATGATCGCTCACGCCTGGTCTGATATCTTCGAGGGCTGGTTGCGATTTCTGTAGTGCCCCAGGGTAACGGCCCGTAGCTGTGTATTTTGTGAGTGCGAACACGCCGAAAATTATGACCAACTGGGGCGGACTATGAACCGGCGCGATTTTCTACGATCGGCTAGCGTCGCGTCAGCGGGGCTGGTGTTCCCCAGTTCGCCGGCGACGGATGCGGAAATGCTGGACAATCTTCGGCGTGCCATCGTCGATTATTATCGAAATGAGGTGAACCTTCGAAACGGCCTGATAGCCGATAAGACTCAGCCTGGATCGGCGTCGAGCATAGCGGCCGTGGGGATGGGTCTTAGCGTCTACATTGTGGCCGTCGAGCGCGGCATACTTTCACGAGCGGAGGGCGTCAACAGAACTCTGACGCTTTTGCGGTTCCTCGATTCGAGCCACCAGGGTCCGGAACCGGATGCCACCGGTTACAAAGGGTTTTACTACCACTTCCTGGACATGCAGACCGGCCGCCGAGCCTACCAATGCGAAATATCGACGGTTGATACGGCCATAATGATGGCCGGTATTCTCACGGTGGCAAGCTATTTCACCGCCAAGAGCGCCGAAGAAAGCGAGATACGGAAGCTCGCTGAAATTCTCTACCGGCGCGTGGATTGGCAATGGGCGCTCGATAGAGGGACAACGATCAGTCACGGTTGGGTGCCCGAATCAGGATTTCTGCCATACCGGTGGGACAAGGGCTATAGCGAAGCTTTAATCCTTTATGCGTTGGCTATGGGATCACCGACGTTTCCTATCCATCCGCAAGGCTACCAAGAATGGATCGCAACTTTTGAATGGAAGAAAGTCTACGACATCGAGTACCTATATGCTGGGCCGCTATTTATTCATCAGATGTCTCATCTATGGGTGGATTTTCGCGGCATACATGACGGCTTCAACCGGAAGACGGGAATCGATTATTTTGAGAACAGCCGCAGGGCCACATACATTCACAGACAATATGGAATCGAGAATCCACTGGGGTTCGCCCACTATAACGAATACGTGTGGGGACTAACCGCGAGCGACGGCCCGGGGCCGGCCACTCTTCTGGTGAACGGTGTGCAAAGAAAATTTTTCGGATATGAGTCCCGAGGCGCTCCGTTCGGTCCGGATGACGGGACCATTTCACCTTGGGCGGTAGCAACGTCTCTCCCGTTCGCGCCGGAGATCGTGATCAAAACGATCCGCCACATCATGGAACGTCTTAAATCGAAAGGGCGGAGTCCATATGGATTCGTGGCCAGTTTTAATCCAACCTATCCGGAGAGCAGCGCCAATCAAGGCGCCTGGGCGTCTCCATGGACCTTTGGCTTGAATGAAGGCCCGATACTTCTGATGAATGAAAACTATCACACCGGGCTTATTTGGAAGCTTATCCAGCGATGCGGCTACATCGTGGACGGCCTGCGGCGCGCAGGCTTTCGCGACGGCTGGCTTGGGCGTTGAGCACTCTTAAAACCGCCGCCGACGAGCCTTGCGTGCGCAGGTACCAAGCAGTGTACTGATAGGGATACCGGGGATTGTGGCCCGGACGACACGGACACATAACAGACATATAGTAGTTGGACGGAGCCAACCAGGCCGCGTGGTGAGCGGTTTCTTAAGGATTCGCTCGCGCTCGATATCGCGGCGGAGAATACCGGAGGTTGGCCAGGCCGGAAGGCGGTAAGCGTTTACTTCCTAATGGAAATGACAACGAGCCTCGCCCTCATCTTCCTCCCGCCCTGGCTTCTTCGGGGGCATTGGCCCGAACTGGCGGGCCTGGCGCTGGCGCCGTACGTGTATATCGCCTACCAGCGACTGCGCTATCGACGCCGTAACGAGCTGTTCCGGGTGGTCAGCGAAAACGCCGCGGACATGATCGCGCTCGTGGAGGTCACCGGCAAACGTCTCTACAACAGTCCTGCCTACGAGAAAGTGCTTGGCTACTCTTCCGAAGAGTTGGCGGCAACCGCATCCCTGGATCAGGTTCATCCCGAAGACCGCCAGCGGGTGATCGAAGCGGGGAATCAAGCGCGCAAGACTGGCGTCGGCACGCCGCTGGAATACCGCATGCGCCACAAGGACGGGAACTGGCGCGTGCTGGAGTCCACTTCGAGTGCCATCCGCAACCGAAGAGGGCAAGTGACGCAGTTGGTGATCGTCAACCGCGACATCACCGAGCGCAAACGCATGGAGGAGCGGCTGGAACATGAAGCCTTCCACGACCCGCTCACCGGCTTGCCGAATCGCAATCTGTTCCTGGACCGCGTGCAGCGAGCAATGGACTACGCGCAGCGCCACCCGGAGTTCCAGTTCGCGGTGCTGTTTGTGGAACTCCACGGATTGAAAATCTTCAACGAAACGATGGGCTACGCCGTCGTGGATCAGCTGATCATCAATATCAGCAACCGGCTCAAGTCCCGTCTGCGGCACGACGACACTGTCTCCCGATCCACGCCTACCGGCGATTCCGGCCGGGACACCGGTGATGAGACGCTCGCGCGCATGGATGGCGATCGATTCTCGATTCTTCTCGAGGGCATCAAAACGCCGAGCGATCCGATGCGTGTTGCCATGCGCGTTCAAGAAGGTTTGACCGCGCCCTTTAGCGCCAACGGCGCAAATGCATTTACATCCGCCTGCATTGGCATCGCACTCAGTTCATCGGCATACCACAGGCCCGCGGAGATGCTCCGCGACGCGGACATCGCGATGTGCCGCGCGAAAGCCCAAGGCGCGCCGGGCTGCGAGGTGTTCGATACCGAGATGCATGCGCTGGTGGTCCGGCGCATGAGGTTGGAAACGGAGTTGCGCAGAGCCATCGAGCGCGAAGAGTTTCGGGTTTTCTATCAGCCGATTGTTCGGATCGCTACCGGCAAGATCGCGGGTGTAGAGGCGCTGGTCCGCTGGTGGCGCGACGGGGCGGAGTTCATGGGCCCCGCGGATTTTATCGAAGTGGCTGAGGAAACCGGCTTGATCGTTCCGCTTGGGCTGTGGGTATTCAAAGAAGCTTGCCGGCAAGGCCACGCATGGCACCTTATGTCCATTACCGATCCGCCGTTAACCGTGACCATCAACGTTTCGCCCCGCCAGCTCGCGCAAAGCAATTTGGTGGCGGACGTAAGAGCCGCGCTCGACGAAACCAAGATGGATCCCGGGAGCTTGCAGCTCGAAATTACCGAATCGGTGGCCATGAGCGATCCCAAATTCGCGATGCGCATTTTCACGCAGTTGAAGGACCTTGGCGTCCGGCTCAGCATCGACGACTTTGGTACCGGCCATTCTTCGCTCAGCCGCATCCGCAGCTTTCCGGTCGACGTCTTGAAGATTGATCGGTCCTTTGTTCGCGGGATCGAGCAGGACGTGGAAAGCCGTGAAATCGCACGGCTCATCGTCACTCTCGCCCATCACCTCAACCTCAAAGTAATCGCCGAAGGCATCGAAACCCCCGGCCAACAGGCCTACCTCGAACAGTTCGGGTGTGAATTCGGCCAGGGCTATTTCTACTCCCCACCAATCGATGGAGACGCGCTGCAAAAACTTCTCACCAGCACGTCCGCGAAGTCCGCCGAATCGTTTGTGAACGCCAGCCGCGATTAGCCCACTCTAGCAATGCCGGGTAACCTGCCGTCTGGTTGCCTATTACTTGGCCTAGCGAGCTGCTACTTCGGTATTCGAACTACCGTCAGTGATTGCACCATTTTGATCCAACGGGCAGGTCTCTTGTCATGCGGGGCGATCAGCCGGAATGGCCCGGTCTTGTCATCGAGCGGCGCTCCGTTCATGGTGTCCGCGACGATCACATCGGACTCCTGGAAGTCGGCATCCAGCTCGGCCAGCGAAAAGATCACTCGGTAACCGTCGGCCGCGTCGGCCTGAACGTATGTGGCCATCGCCGCGCCGCGAAGCTGCGCGCCTTGCGGCACGCGGGCGCGCCTCAACAACTCCGCCAACAGCACACCCTCATAGGTCTCCTCTTGGTTTTCGTGGGGGTTCATCACTTTGAGCGTCTTGCGGGGCAACTGACGCAAGTCTTCTCGCGTAAGAGACAGCCGTTTTTCGACATCACCACCGATATTCAGGTGAGCGGGCGATGCCGATTGTGCCAGCGCGCGCGGGCAGCCCCAGGCGCTCGAAAGGAAAAGCAGCAGCAGGCCATGGGTGAGGACTCGATTCATTTAACCCTTCTATAGCACTACTAGAAGGGGAAACGCACCGAGAATATCCATCCTCGTGGGCGCAAAAGCTGAATATGCGAAGCTGCAATAGCTAGTTCACGGAATGGGGCAAGTCAACCGCGCCGAGTTCTCTTCGCGCTCGCAAATCTCGATCCCGCCGCGGAAACGATCAGAAGGTGAAACGACTACCGACTGTCGGAGCGAGGTTGTTGGGGTATTTATAGGGGACACCGGGGCCATGAGGAATGGCGACGGCCAGGCCGCCGCTCACGTAGGAATACGCAATTCCGGCGAAGGCGTCGAAACGCTTGGTGAAGTGATGATCCGCATAGAGCGACACCTCGTTGAGGGTGCCCGCGCAGGAACTGCGGAAACCGGCTTCGGGCGAGCAGGTCGACGGAACACGGAAGTCGTTCTGCCGCTGTTGATACCAGGACAAAGTGATGTCGGTTTTTTTGTCGAGAGCGTATTTCACGCCCGTCCACCAGATCCGCACCAACTTGGTAGAATCAAGATTGTTGTCTTCGACCCCGCTCACGATATAACCGCCCTGGTCCGAGGCGCCAACGCCCAACGGGTTTGACGGGTTATGCTGCCAGATGTATTCGTAGCCGCCAAAAAACTTGAACGGGTCCCACGTATACTTGGCAGCGACCATAAGTGCGCTGTTGTCGGTCACGATGCCATATACGGTGTTGTTCGTGTCAATCAGATTGGCCCCGGTGATGGGGTTTGTATTGATGCTGTTCATGGTCGACTGATATGACTGCGTCGGACTCTGGGGCCCCAGCAAGGGGTTCAATACGCTGATCGCCTGGTTGTAATGTTGGAAGACGACGTCGGCGGAGAACTTGCCGTAGTCTCCGCCGAGGTCGAATCCATAGGCGTTGTTGTGCGGCGTTTCCGGCGTACAGGTGGCGGCAGTCCAGGTTGCGGAGGCCGAGTAGCAGCCGCCAGAACCATTGATGAATTTATACATCGCGCCGAAATGGACCGGGCCATAAGTGAGGCGATACTTCAGGGCGTCGTCCCAACGGCTGTCCTCGGTGTCGCCGCCGCCGGCCATCGTGCCGTTATACCCGATGTACGAAAAGGCATAGCCGCCGCCGGCCGGATCGTAAAGGAGCATCGCATCGGTGCCGAGAGCGCGCTGACGACCGAAGGTCAGCGTGCCGAAATGCGCGGACGATATACCGGCATAGAATTCGTCATTGAAGGGTTGGCCCGCGCGCGCGCCGTCGATGGCTTCCGAATAGCTGCTCCTGGGAAGGCCGTTGTTGACGGTGTTGGTGGCTGACGCGTCGGCGAGCAGTCCGGATTGCGGATTGATGCCAGTTGAAGCGTTGAACACAACGGACCATCCAGGCAGAAACTCTTCCTTACCCCTGACGCCCAGACCCGTCTGCTGCAGGTTGTTCGGTGCGATGAGGAATCGAGATTGATAGCCGTTTCGGTTCACCAGAGATTCGCCTTCATAGTTATAGCCGTTTACCGGTAAGCCGTGGCTGACCCAGCCGACGCCGACGTCATACGCACCGTACAACGTGATGCCGTGCCAGGTCAGCGCGCAATCCGTGGTGGCGAACTCGTGGCCGCTCGCACAGGCGTCGGGGGTCCTCAGCTGCATCTTAATGTCGACCGTGGCGCCCTGGCCAACGGCCAAGCTGATTCCCGTGCGGGTTTCATCGGCGAACCCTTGTTTTGCCGCTTGAATCTCGAAGCGACCCAGAGGCAGGCCGGACGCCTGATAGTGCCCCCCGACGTCGGTTGCGGCCGTGCGCGTTGCACCTGTATCGAAGTTCTTGATTGTCACCACGACATCGGGAAGGGTCGCGCCGGTTTGGTCCGTCACCATGCCGGAAAGGTTCGCTCCGGTTTGGGCCCACGCGGCGCCCTCCATGCAGAGAAAAACAACGAGCGAAGCGAGGGCAACGGCAATAGGACGGTATTTCACCAGTCTCTCTCCTTCTACCTATTAGTTATCGGACAGACCGAGCCGCCCATCTGAGGGGCAACTTCGGTGCGGACGATTTTATGCGATTCATTAAGAGATATCAAACCGCTTTGATTCGCTCCTGTCAGGTTCTTAGACTGCAGAGCCGGAACGGCCAGCGCCAATGAGGTTTCGTCAATCACGTGGGTGAATAGATTTGTCGCGAGCGTTAGTGAACTTTCGCCAAAAGCTGGGGATAGAATCGCGAGCGGATAGCTCTTGCAAACAGAAAGGTGGTGAGACAGGAGGTTTATAGCCGGATAATCATCACTTCTGTTGACTTCACCAGGGCGGCCACGGTCTGGCCATTTTTCAGCCGCATTTCGCGAACCGCATCGGCGGTTATAATCGACGTAATTCGTTGACCGCCGATCGACAGCGTCACTTGGGCGATCAGGACGTTGATCTTTATGTCGGTCACGCGGCCAACCAGCTGGTTGCGCCCGCTGATTCGCCGGAAGTTAGATCGCCGTTCGGAAACCTCTCCGCCCTCGCTCGCGCGATACAGAAATCGATCCACTTCTTTTTCGGGGATGCGGTGATGCCCGCCAGCGGTCGTCACACTGCGAATTTTCTTCTTATAGATCCACTGTTTCAGCGTGGGGTAACTGACTCCGAGCACCTGGGCTGCGTCGCGAGGCGTGAAGAGTTTGGACGTTGGCATAGCGATCCGCTGGAAATTCTCCGGCTGGTGGTGGCCCGCTGAAACGAAGCGAGCTAGACGCGATGCTAAGCTCCTCCAGCCTAAGGTGTCAATCGACGGATGTCCGATGGGTCAAAAGCCGTAGAACTTGCAGGACCTGACTGGAGCATTGCGGATTGCCGGGGCCGGGTGTACATTCGCAACCCCGCCGGAAGGTCAGAACGGAAACTCCGGCTTCGAGCAGCGACAAGGAGAATAGACATGGGATTCCTTACATGGATCGTGGTTGGACTTATTGCGGGTTGGCTGGCTGGGCAGGTGATGAGGGGCGGTGGCTATGGCGTATTGGTGGATATCATTCTCGGCATCCTGGGCGGCGTTGTAGGCGGCTGGGTGTTTGGGATGCTGGGAATCTGGCCGGCCGGCGGTTTGATCGGCTCGATCATCGTGGCATTCGTAGGTGCGGTGATTCTGGTCGGGATCACCCGGCTGATAAAACGAGCCTGAAGAAGACTCTTTTCAATTGGAGAATCGCGCTGCCATCGACATCAGATGCCATGGCAGCGCGATTCGTTCTCTCCACTCGAAGGGCAATT
>Ga0302326_10009157_pt1 | contig 21703 bp, 19 predicted proteins | sample Palsa_T0_3_FD_202264 | JGI IMG/M metagenome (GOLD analysis project Ga0302326, IMG submission 202264) | Peat permafrost microbial communities from Stordalen Mire near Abisko, Sweden - Palsa_T0_3 | ecosystem: Environmental > Terrestrial > Soil > Palsa > Peat permafrost | place: Sweden: Abisko... | reverse complement strand
ATTGCTTGCGGCTGTCGAAGCACAAGTAGAAGCCCGCGAGTGACTTTAGAGTCGATGGGCCATGGCATCCTCTGTAAGCAGCCGTCTAAAGCGCCCTGACAATGTATTGTTGCTCGAGTAGCGGACCCGATCCATCTGGGCCGATCCTCGAGTTGGCCCGGTATTTCTGTACCGGCCTTGACAGATGGAGCTTTGTGCCTTAAAAGCAACCATACATATATGTATTGACACATGTGTATAGCGAAATAGCAATATCGGTCACGAGGCACGTCCATGGCAGCAGCCCTCGATTTTTCCCGGCATCTGAGCCGCCGTGCCGAGCCTCTGGATATCCTGCACGCGCAATTTTCCGTGCCTCTGAAACGTTTCTTTCGCAGTTATCGGCTCAACACTTCGGACGTGGAGGATCTTACGCAGGAAGTGTTCATGAGGCTGATGCGGCCTAGCGGGCAGGCCGATCTCCGCGAGCCGGCGGCATATGTCTTCACGCTTGCTCGCAACTTGGTGCGCGACCGGGCGCGCCGGTTGCATACTAGGGCGCTCGCCCAGTCCATCGCTCTCGAGGAGGTCCAGTTAAGTTGTGGACGGCCGACCCCCGACCAATCGCTGGAATTAGCGCAACGATTGGCGCATGTGAACCGGGCGTTGGCCTCGCTCAAGCCTAAGGCGCGCGAAGCCTTCGTGTTACACCGAGTACACGGCGAGAGTTACTCCGCGATTGCGATACACATGGATATTTCCGTGAGTATGGTTGAGAAACATATCATGGCGGCGATAATTGCCTTGGGCGCCGTCGAGGGCCGATAGGTCTCGAATCGGACCGCCTATACCTGGCGTCACATGGCGCTTTCTCCGGCTCCTGATCGAGACGAAATCCGTAACGTTCCCGGATGCGGCGTTGTCGCACATACGATCAGTGGACCGGAATCCGAGCGTCTCGTAATAGACGATCATTTCGGCGCCGCCACCGGCAACCATTGTTAAGGGTTGTCTGATCCATCGGCGCTGAGCATGCCATACGATGAGGCTGGAGGGCAGACGTTGGACCGGCCCCCAAGGGAGGAAACCGCGGAATCATGCGGAGAAGGTCAGTTGGAGCGATGAGCTATGGGAATTTCAGCGGCTGATCGGAGTAAAGAGCTCCCTTTCGCTGAGGGCGTGTGACTCCCCTGCGTCCTACTGTTGGACAGCCACTTGAGCGCCCGGATCCGTTTATTTTGCGCGAAATGAATTCAAAATATTCTGCATTGTCACTATTGAAGGGAGCCTTCTCGGGACAGCGCCAATGGACGCCTGCATGGCGGGATGCGACGCCGAAATCGTCGTACGATGTGCTCATTGTCGGTGGGGGAGGCCACGGACTGGCCACAGCCTACTACTTGGCGAAGAACCACGGAATTACTAACGTTGCGGTTCTCGAGCGGGGTTGGATCGGAGGTGGTAATACCGGACGGAACACGACGGTGGTCCGTTCGAATTATCTATACCCCCAGAGTGCGCAGTTGTATGACTTTTCGCTGAAGCTCTATGAGGGGCTCTCGCAAGCGCTCAATTTCAACATCATGCTGAGCCAACGCGGCATGGTGACGCTCGCGCACAGTCGCCACGATTTGGAAGTAATGTCTCGCTGGGCCAATGCTATGCGCATGACTGGGGTCGATGCGGACCTGCTGCGCCGCGAACAACTCGGCACGATGGTACCTGCGCTTGATATGTCAAGCCACGCCCGATATCCGGTTCTCGGCGGCTTTGTGCAAGCGCGCGGCGGTACAGCGCGCCACGATGCGGTGGCGTGGGGCTATTCGCGGGCCGCGTCGATGCTCGGCGTCGACATCGTACAAAACTGTGAAGTGCAAGCGTTTGTTGCGAAGAATGGGAAAGTGGCGGGCGTAGACACCAACCTTGGTCGAATCCACAGCAAGCAGATTGGCATTGCGGTGGCTGGACACAGCTCAGTGCTCGCAAAGCTTGCGGGCTTTCGGCTTCCGGTTACGAGTTATGCCCTCCAGGCCATGGTGAGTGAACCCGTTAAGCCGGTACTCGATACGGTCGTGTTATCGCCGGCGACCGGCGCTTACGTGAGTCAATCCGATAAGGGTGAGATAGTGATCGGTGCCGGACTCGACCCTTTCGCCTCGTACGCCCAGCGCGGAAGTTTTTCGGTCATGCAGAGCACGATCGCCGGCACGCTCGAATTGTTTCCTTCCTTCGGTCGAGTGCCCATTTTGCGGCAGTGGGCCGGTACTGTGGATATTGTCCACGACTCGAGTCCTATCATCGGTCCTACGCCGGTAGGCGGACTCTATATCAACTGCGGCTGGGGTACGGGCGGATTCAAAGCGATTCCGGTGGGCGGCTGGACGTTCGCGCATGTGCTTGCGACGGGCCGAAATCATGAGTTAGCGGTACCCTTTCAATTGGACCGTTTTGTGACCGGTCAATTAATCGATGAAGCCGCTGGGTCGGGGATCTCCCACTAATGATGCAACTCGCCTGTCCTTGGTGCGGCATGCGCGACGAGCCGGAATTCGTTTGCGGAGGAACTACCCATATCGTGCGCCCGCCGCCCGATGCCAGCGATCAGCAATGGGGTGATTACTTGTTTTTCCGGGATAATCCCAAGGGAGTGCTTTACGAGCGCTGGCGACACACTTATGGATGCGGGCAATGGTTCAATACCTCGCGGAACACGGTGACTCACGAGGTGCTTTGCGTGTACGGTATCTGCGAGCCAGCGCCATGAGCGCGCGACGACTACCGTCGCCTGTTGGCACGCGCCTCGATCGCACGCGTTTGGTATCGTTCAAATTCAATGGTCGACCCTATTCGGGATTTAAAGGTGACACCTTGGCTTCGGCGCTCCTCGCCAACCAGGTGAGTCTAGTCGGTCGTAGTTTTAAGCTGCATCGTCCTCGAGGTATCTATTCGTGTGGAATTGAAGAGCCCACCGGTCTCGTCGATCTAGGCGTCGGCGCGCGACGCACGCCGAACGCGCGCGCCAGTGTCGTTGAGATTTATGATGGACTGATTGCGCAGAGCGTGAACTGCTGGCCGAGCGTTCGTTTCGATGTAGCGTCAATGAACGGCTGGATATCGGCGGCGCTACCGGCAGGCTTCTATTACAAAACGTTCAAATGGCCTAATTGGCATTGGTTCGAACCGACGATTCGTCGCATGGCGGGCCTCGGGCGAGCCTCGAGCGAGCCGGATCCGGATCAGTATGAAGAGATCGCTGCCAATGTTGACGTCCTAGTGGTCGGCGGAGGAATTGCCGGGTTATGCGCAGCGATTGCCGCCACTGAAGCCGGTGCGCGGACGACATTATTGACAAGCGGTCCCGTTCTCGGCGGCGCCTTGGGGTACACGGCCGACCAGGAGATTCACACTCTGATTGATAAGACCAGACGTCTTGGCATTCAAGTCCTTACACGGACGATGGCGTTCGGTATTTATGATCACAACTTGGTCTGTGCTCGACAGCTCTTGGATGGCGACAGCGGCACGTTTGGCAAGCTGCGGGAACGCCTCTGGAAGATTCGCGCCCGATCAGTTATTGCAGCGACCGGCTCATTCGAGCGGCCGATGGTATTTCCGGACAATGATCGTCCGGGTGTAATGCTCGCGGGGGCAGCAGAAAAATTCGCGCAAGCCTATGGAGTCGCTTGTGGAAGCCGTGTCGTGATCGCTGCCAATAGTGACCGTGTCTACACCGTCGGTTCGACCTTGCGCGAACTGGGAATAGACGTCGTTGCCATCGTGGATTGTCGGCCGAAGGATTTGATCCGGGCCGAGGCGCAATTCTTGGGCGGGACCCGCGTGATGACCGATGCAACGATCGCGTCGGTGTCCGGCGTACGGGCCGTCCGCGGCTGCTCGGCGGCCTCGGTCAATGATAGCCGGGGAAGATCCGAGCGATTTGATTGCGACCTGATTTTGAGTGCGGGAGGCTACGCGCCGGCTGTGCATCTTCACTCCCAGGCGGGCGGCAAGCTTCGCTGGTTGGAAGACGCCGCGATGTTCGTTCCCGATGGGCCTGTATCTGGGGTTGTCAGCGTTGGCTCGTGCGCTGGGGTTTTCTCGCGCGACGCGGCGAGCGATCATGCGTCCCATGTCGGCGAGGCACTCGTGCGCGGCACGTCCGTACCTTCGGCTCCCCTCGGCGGATCAGGACGTTCATTGGCGAACACCCACGTGCCGCGCAAGCGCGCCAAGCAATTCATTGATTTGCAGAACGATGTAACGGCGGGGGATGTGGGTCTTGCTGCCCGTGAGAATTATCGTTCGGTCGAACACCTGAAGCGCTATACCACAACGGGGATGGGAACCGATCAGGGTAAAACCAGTAATGTCAACGCGCTCGTGTTGATGGGCGAGCGTACGGGCCGGGCACCGTCGGCGGTGGGGACGACGAAATTCCGGCCGCCTTTTGCGCCGGTCACGATGGGCCTATTTGCCGGGCGTCGCGTGGGTTCATTGTATCGACCAATGAAGCGTTTAGCTGCGCAAGCGTGGCACGAAGCGCGTGGCGCCGTTTTCGAGGAATACGGCGGCTGGTGGCGTCCTGCGGCTTATCCCCTGGCTGGTGAGTCATTGGAGGCAGCCGCTCAGCGCGAAGCGGCGGCTGTTCGCGGGAGTGTGGGGATTTTCGATGGGTCTCCCTTAGGCAAGCTTGAGCTCTTCGGGCCGGACGCGGCGACATTTCTCGATCTCATGTATGTCGGAACTCTCTCGACGCTTGCGATAGGGCAAGCGCGCTATGGATTGCTGCTCAATGAGAACGGAGTCGTCGTCGATGATGGAATCGTCGCAAAAGTGGGACCACAGCGTTTTTGGGTTAATACCACCTCAGGTGGAGCCGAGCGCACGGTGGCAGCTTTCGAAGAGTGGCTCCAATGTGAGTTCGTGAATTTGAAGGTCGCAGTCACGCCGGTGACGTCGCGCTGGTCGAACCTCACGATTGCGGGCCCGCGTTCGTGGGAATGGCTCCATGCTGGGGGCTTCGATTCAGCATTGGCGCCCAATCGCATGAAGCACATGAGCATCGCCAACACGCAGTTGGATGGAGTGCCTCTTTGCGTATTGCGCGCCAGCTTCAGTGGTGAATTGGGCTATGAGGTTAACGTACCTGTGGAGCACGGCCGCAGGTTATTCGAGCGATTGTGGGCAATCGGCTCAAGTTTCAACGCCGTACCTTACGGCATCGAAGCGCTGCAAATCTTGCGGATCGAGAAAGGTTACATTCATATCGGAACAGATACAGATGGTACGACGCTCCCCGGCGACATTGGTTTCGGTCGCAAGGTGGATCTAAAGGATGCGAACTTCGTGGGTCGACGATCGCTCAGCAGGCCCGCGTCACAAGATCCTGCACGGCCCCAATTGGTGGCTCTCGTCCCGGCGGATGGCCGTACCTTGCTCCCGGTGGGGGCTCAGATCGCGAACGCTCGGCCGCCGACCCGGACCGAAGGACATGTTACCTCAAGCACCATGAGCGCGGAATTGGGACACCCCATCGCGCTCGCGGTGTTGGCACACGGCTCGATGCGCACGGGCGAGCGAGTGACTGTTCATCATTTAGGCACCACAATCAAGGCGGACGTGGTCACCGCGCCCTTCGTCGATCCGAAGGGGATTCGCCTGCATGGCTGAGACGCAGGATTTATTCTCGCCTGCGGAAGCCGTCGAGATACGAACATGGGGTGACCGGGGCTTGCAAGTGGCATCGCTCCGATACTTCGATTGCGACGGCGAATTTGCGAGGACTGTCTGCCAGTTGGTAGGCGCGCCGCTTCCCAAGACGTGTTGCGCGACGTTGGCATCAAAAAATCCTGGTGGAACCTGGGCGATGCTCGCTTGGCGTAGTCCGACAGAGACCCTTCTACTATGCGATGACGCCGCTATGATCCAGCAACTGGGGGTTGCTGTGGCTACCCTGGAGGATGGCTGTGTCGTCGATCAAACGGGCGGTGCTTGCGTTTTGCGAGCGAGAAGCGCGGGGTTCGAGGATTTGCTTTCCCGCATGGCAGGTCAGGGAACTAGGCCTAGCCTGGGAAAAGCCAAGGGTTGTCGTTTGGCGGACGTCCCTATGGTCGTAGTTCAAGTAGAACGGGACGAAATATTGCTCATCGTCGATCGGATGTACGTCGAACACATAATGGCGTGGATTCGAATCAGCGTCGTTGAACTTGGCAATCTTGACCCCATCAATGAAAACGCGTCGTATGGCAAGATCGATCACGAATAGGACGTAGTGTGTCCCCCGCGCTGGCAACTAGGTTCTAAGGGCACCGCATCGACGGCGCCTGGAGGCGAATGATCTTCAAGACGCTGATATGAGCGTCAACTACCTAGCGTCGCGGGGTATCATGGCTCTCATACTTTGCGGCGCTGCGGTCTCGCCTGTGGCCAGGTCGCGGTGTGAAGCAACTCGACGAACCGCATGCCCGTACGCCCGAGTCGACGGTCGGCTCGGCGCACAAGACGCGGTGTAAAGCGGTAGCGCGATCCATCGACGTATTTCAACTCGCGTAACGTGCCGGCCTTGAGCTCGCTCTGTATGAGGTACATGGGCATCCAACCGAAGCCCACTCCCATTAAGAGAGCCCGCTTCTTCGTCTCAAAGCTCGAGAGGTAGAAGCCCCGCTCACAGCCGAACAAGTGACGATCATAGCCCTGCTCCTCGCTCGAGTGCTGCACAGAGATTTCGACATGGTCCCGCAGTTCAGCCAAGGTGACGCGCTTCGCTTCGGCAAGCGGATGGGCGGGCGCCACGCACAACATACAGTCCATTGCCGGGAGCGTTTCCTCGTGCAGATACGAATTGGCGGTATAGTCCGCAACCAGCATCAGATCCGCATTGTTCTTCTCGAAACTTGACTGTACACCGCTCAAATACTCCACCTTAACCTGGATGCGAGTTGGCACCTTCTCGGCGGCGAGCGCCCTCAGCGCCGCGAGGATCGGCCCGAGCGGCACGATCCCATCGACGATGACCACGAGCACGGGTTCCCATCCCAGTGAGAACCGTCGCGCGACTGACCGAATATGCTCGGCCCGGGCGAGCAGCCGGCGGCCTTCTGCGAGGACTCCCTCTCCGCTCGGCGTCAAACAAACCCGATAACCGGCTCGATTGAACAAAGTGACGCCTAGCTGCTGCTCGAGCTTTTGCACCTGCTGGCTCACGGCTGACTGAACCTTGTGTAAATGCTCAGCCGCACGCGCGAAACTGCCATATTTTACGACAGCGTCGAGCGCTTCGAGTCCACCAAGATCGAGCTGCATGATTATCTGAATAGAGGTTGATTTATTAGAAATTAATCGCTACAGGAGCGACACTTCCGATTGCAAAGGCATGTCTGACTCTGATGACACATCAAAACCGCGGGACGCAAAGCCCAAGTATTTCGCATTGCTTCGAGCATCAGATGCGTGATGAGTCGCTTCCGAGCGCATTCTATCAGGGACGGAGATCAAATGAAGCTCGTAAATTGTCCGGATATATGGTCGCTGATCTAGTTGATACTGATCAACGGTCGCAAGATAATAAATTCTCGGCCCAGTGTGCCGTAGCGTTCCGACTGTGCAAGGAAGTCGATGTCGTGCGCCTCAACCGAAATGGCGCGACGTTATTCCACTGTCCTACCTTGAGTGCAGGTTGGGGCCGGTGCCCGCAGTCACTATTCACGAGAGCAATCAGCATATGCAAGTCTAGACTGCCAATGGACCGATGCGTCGTAACCGCGCGTTCATGATCGTTTCGTCATGGGTTTCGATTTTCCTCGCCACTGAGGGCTCTGCAGCGCGATCGACAGAAGATTAAGCCGTCATGGCGCTCCTCGTCCGTGCGCACCTGCGCAAGGTGACCCGGCTCCCTACAACGAAACCGTCGGCGCTGAAGTCTGCCTGGCGTGCATGAACATCTCCCTTCGAGATCGACTTGATCGAAATCATCCGCTTTCTTCGCTTAACAGAGGTGGCTACGCTGTGCTCAAGATGAGGATAGTGTCGCGAAATGCCTTCCGCCCTTGGCGCGGAAACTCGCCAAGAAAAATATGGTTTCACCTTTGACCCACTCACCGCCAAGGGCAATGTCTACTACTACCATGAAACGCCAATCTATCAACAGCGCCGGAACTCCGCGGATGTCGGGATTTTGAATCTCCTCAGCCTGCAGCCCCCTTTCGAGGCCGAGAACTTGAAAACCTATGGCGTTTACAACCCGGGTTTTCCCACAGCCTCGGGCGCTTTGGTTTCGTCAGGGTGCAATATCATTTCTGGCGGGCAACGAACTGGGGCCTATAATTGGCCGGAGTCAAATTATTCGGCACGAACCGCGCTGCCTCGCGCGCAGTCGGTCGTGCCTCATCCATAAGTCTGAACACGGGAAGGCTAGCGACATGGTCAATGTAACACGACGCACGGTACTGAGCGGCGGTCTGGCGGCGGGGATGGCCCTGGGGCTCAACATTGCATCTCGATCCGGTTCCTCTGTCGCGGCCGGCGTGCCTTCATCACGTCTCGTGGTCGATGGCCTCGATTGTTCGTTGGTGGACGAGAAGTTCCTCGACTTGGCGCGTCAAGGCGGCGTCGATTGCGTCCACATTACCGTGGACGGCGTCGCCGGAGACAGCAGCTTCGGTGCGGTGTACGAGTTCGCTGACAAACATGCTGATCGGATGGCGATCGCAACCAGCGTTCGCAACATCCGCCAGGCTCGGCAAGGCGGCAAGATCGCCTTCATTCTGGGTTGGCAGGACGCTAATGCTCTCGATGGGCCCGTACGGGAATCGAGGGTCTTTACGACGATGAGTGAATCCTTGCGCTCTTATTCTCAATTGGGGCTGCGCATCGTTGGGATCTGTTACAACAGCAGCAATCTTTTCGGCGGCGGTTGTCTCGAGCCTCGCGAGCCGCTTACGCAGGCCGGCTGTCGGCTCGTGGAGGAAATCCACAAACGCAACCTTGTCCTTGATATCGGCGGCCACACCGGGGAGCAGACGAGTCTCGATGCCATCGAGATTTCCAAGGGTGTGCCCGTCGTGTCCACGCACACAAATATGGCGGCGATCAACTCCAATATGCGCTGTATCTCCGATCGGCTTGCTGTTGCGATCGCCAATACGGGCGGCGTAATTGGCGTAAACGCGCTCAGTGATTTTCACAACCGCAATCCCGAGTCAGCCCGCATCGACGGAGACCACAGTCCCCAGGTCGCGCTCGAAAGGCATCTCGATCAATACGACTATCTCAAGAGACTGGTGGGCGTCGATCACATCGGACTGGGACCCGACTTCGTCTGGGGCACCAAGTCTTCGGCGGAACCGGCGGCGGACATCTCGCTTAATTGGCCGTACGGGTCGTCGAGCGTCGGCGATCTTCTCTATGTCAAAGACTACGAAAATATCGGCAAGCTCCCAAATGTAACCCAAGGTCTCACGGATCGCGGTTGGACTGTGGCGGAGCTGGATAAGGTGCTCGGCCAGAATTGGCTGCGCGTTTACGAGCGGGTCTGGGGCACGTAACGCAGGAATCAAGAAAGTGAATGCAAAGTCAGGCGCAGTATGGGCCCACACGAAATCGCACGCGATTGACTCGGACGCAAAGGTCGCTTCGGAGACTTCGCGTTACTCGACAGTCCTTTGTGCACGGGCGCTCGGCTCCCGATTGGCATACGAATGGTTCATTGCGCAGCCGTCAAGGTAGGCACGGTGGCACCGAACCGCGTTTCAGTCGAAGCCCACAGCATCGATTTCGTTCCTCTCTCGGAGCGTTACGGCACACCCCGACGACTGTTTACTATATGGTTCAGCGCCAACATGACGGTTCTGGGCGTTGCGCTGGGCACGCTCGGAATCGCGGCGGGCTTGAGCTTCGGCTGGACCGTGGCGGCGCTCGCAATCGGAAATGCCGTGGGCACGATTTTCATGGCCGCCCATTCCGCGCAGGGACCCCAGCTCGGCATCCCACAGATGATCCAGAGTCGCGCGCAGTTTGGCGTGTTGGGCGCGGGCCTGCCGCTTCTGGCCGTGGTCATCACGTATCTGCTGTATTGCGCCGCCAACGGCGTGCTCATTCAAGGCACCATCAAAGCGCTCGTGCCCGTAGGCAACCAGGGTGCTCTCGTGCTGTTTTCGACGGTGACATTGCTCATCGCTTTCTTCGGTTACGAGCTGATTCATAGACTCGGGGCCGTGCTGACGGTGGTCTCGATCGTGCTGTTCGTGACCGCCACGTATCTGTTGCTCACGAAGCATGCCGGTCAGGGGGTACCCCTAGCCAACACGTCGACGCCGTTCAGCGGTGCGGCGTTTCTCTTGACGATGACGCAAGCTGCTGCGTGGGCGCTGAGTTACGGGCCGTACGTGGCGGACTATTCACGCTATTTGCCGCCGAGCGTGCCAGTCTCCAAGACGTTCTGGTACACGGGCCTGGGGTGCTTCCTGAGCTCCACGCTAATCATGACATTCGGCGCCTACCTCGCCACGGTCGACCCGGATCTCGCCAAGGACCCTGGCAACGCCGTTGCTGGTCTCTTCGGCGCCGTCCGGCCATTCGTACAGTTACTGATCATCATCGGTGTCGTGCAGGGCAATGTGCTCAATCTCTACAGTGCTTACATGTCGAGCATCACGATCTTCTCTGGCATTCGACGCATGGACCGGATCGATAGAAGGCGCAAGCTGATCATCATGGCCGCATTGATGGCAGTGGCGACATTGCTCACGCAGGAGAATTTCCCGAGGTACTTCGCCGATGCGCTGAACGCCATGGTATATCTCCTGATGCCGTGGAGCGCGATCAACCTGGCGGATTACTACGTGGTTCGCCGAGGTCATTACAAGATCGCGGACATGTTCCGGATCGACGGAGAATACGGCGCCTACCGATGGAAGACGATCGGGGTGTACACCCTCGGCATCGTCGTTCAACTGCCATTCATGGGCTTGTCGTTCTATCGGGGCGCGATCGACCAGTGGATCGGAGCAGACTTCGCTTGGTTTCCGGGGCTCCTCGTGCCTGGCGTCCTGCACGTTCTGCTTGAAACGGGATGGCGCCGGTTGAGGGTCAGTGCGTACGGTACGCGAGTACCGTGAAGCCATAATTGCTAGCAACTCAGGAGCTGTCATGGTTAACGTGCCCGAACGACAGGAATACTAGTTTGTCGGCCATCGCAACTGTGTACGTAAGATCCAACGCTGATCCTGCAGCATGACAATTGCCGGCTCCGAGTTGAGAGGTCGCAATACTCGACGGTCCCCGACACACTCAAGAGGTTCGTATTTTGCCCAACCGTTATTCCGCTGTTTCGCTAGCCCGGCACGCGCTGTCGGGCGCACCGTGGCCGCGTGTCTGGCGAGCGCGTGAACCGAAATCAACCTACGACGTGGTGATCATCGGGGGCGGCGGCCATGGGCTGGCGACGGCCTACTACCTCGCGGCTAATCACGGCATCAAAAATGTCGCGGTGCTCGAGCGTGCTTATATAGGGTCGGGAAATGTTGGCCGTAACACCACACTCGTTCGCTCCAACTATGTGCTTGACGGCAACACTCAATTCTTCGAGTTTTCGATGAAGCTGTGGGAAGGACTTTCGCACGCGCTCAATTTCAACGTGATGCTCTCTCAGCGAGGACAGATTGTACTAGCCCATGGAGCCGCACAGGTGGATGTGTTGGCACGCAAGGGCAACATTATGCGTCTGAATGGGATAGATGCCGAGCTGCTTGATCGCGGCGACGTAATGCGGCTATTGCCGTATCTCGATTATTCGGCCGAAGCACGCTTTCCAATATGGGGCGGCCTCTTACAGCGGCGGGCCGGCACCGTACGCCACGACGCCGTGGCATGGGGTTATGCGCGCGCCGCAGATTCTCTGGGCGTCGACATCATCGAGAACTGCGAAGTCGCCGGTTTCGTGCTCGATGGCCGGACGGTAATCGGGGTGGACACCAAGCGTGGGCGGATTTCGGCTGGTCGGACTGCAATCGCCGTGGCCGGCCATTCATCGCATCTAGCAGCCATGGCGGGCCTGCGCCTGCCCATTGAAAGCCATCTTTTGCAAGCCTTTGTATCGGAGCCCATTAAGCCCTTCGTGGATCACGTCATCTCTTTTGGTGCCGAACTCTTCTACATCTCGCAGTCCGACAAAGGCGGTCTTGTTTTCGGCGGCCATCTTGATGGCTTTAACAGCTATACGCAGCGAGGTCAGTTTCCGAAGGTGCAGAGTGTGGCCGAATGTGCGGTCGCGTTGATTCCCTCGATCTCACGTTTGCGGCTGCTGCGCCATTGGGGTGGCATCCAGGACATGACGCCTGACGGCAGTCCGTTCATTTGCCGCACGCCAGTGCGAAATTTGTATCTCGATGGAGGTTGGTGCTACCAGGGCTTTAAGGCGACACCTGCCGCCGGATGGTGTTTCGCGCATACGATCGCACACGACGATGAGCATCCCTTGAGCCGCTGTTACGGACTAGATCGCTTTGAGCGCGGCAGTGAACTCGATGACTATGGCGTCGGCAACTGGACGTATAAGCAATGAACGTGTGCAGTGACAACATCTTACAGAGCCCCTCATTGTGAGGATCACCTGCCCTGTCTGCGGAGAGCGCGACTTCTCCGAGTTTCGCTACGGTGGAGATGCGACGAAGCAACGTCCGGTCCATGGCACGACGGATCGGAAGGTATGGCATGACTATGTCTTCCTGTTTGACAATCCGAAGGGACCGCATAGAGAATTCTGGCAGCACGTACTGGGTTGCCGGCAGTGGCTGGTGCTCGATCGCAATACAGCGACCAATGTGACGAGTGCGTCGCTGCTCGCGCGCAAGGCCATAAACAAATGACGCGGAAACCTTTCCGGTTGCCGCTTGGTGGCCGCATCGATCGCAGCAAGCGCGTGGGCTTTTCGCTCGACGGTCGGCCAATGAGCGGCTTGCACGGCGACACATTAGCCTCTGCGCTTCTCGCCAACGGCGTGACTCTCGTCGGCCGCAGCTTCAAATATCACCGGCCGCGCGGTTTTCTGTCGGCGGGGATTGAGGAGCCGAACGGTCTGTTCACGCTGGGGGTGGGCGGGCGCACGGAACCGAACGTCGCGGGCACGGTCATTGAGCTAATCGAAGGGCTTAGTGCGCAGCGCCAGAACGGATGGCCCTCGGTGCAGTTCGATCTGATGTCGATCACTTCGCTGGTGGCGCCGCTGCTGTCGGCTGGTTTCTACTACAAGACCTTCATGGGGCCGACGCGCGGTGCGTGGATGTTCTATGAACCCTTTATCCGCCGCGCAGCAGGTCTCGGCCGTGGTGTGCATGAGCGTGATCCTGATCGCTACGAGACTCGGCATGCGTTTGCCGACGTATTGATCATCGGCGCCGGGCCTGCCGGGCTTAGCGCTGCGCTCGCGGCGGGGCGCGCCGGCGCGCGCGTCGTGCTCGCCGAAAAGGATTCGCTATTGGGCGGCAGCCTGCTGCTGGAAAGCGCAACGGGACCGGCGGACGGATGGCTCCGGGAGATCGAGTCGGAGCTTGAATCAATGCCCAATGTCGAGATCCTTCGGCGCACGACGGCGCTCGGACTCTATGATGGCGGCACGGTGGCGCTCGTGGAGCGGCGCGAGCACCGGCAGCCCGACCCTGCCCAGGGTGAAGCGCGGCAGGTGGTTATCACATTGCGTGCTCGTGCCATCGTTTTTGCCGCCGGTGCGACCGAGCGACCGCTGGTCTTCGCCAACAACGACCGTCCGGGCGTCATGCTCGCCTCGGCCGCGCGCAGTTATCTGAATCGATTCGCAGTAGCCTGCGGAAAACGTGCGGTGGTCGTGACGAACAATGACAGTTCGTACGCAGCGGCATTCGATCTGGCGCAACAGGGTGTTGCTGTCGTCATCGCCGACATGCGCGGTGCGGTTGATGGCGCGCTGGTGGCGAAGGCCAAAGCGCAGACCATGGAGTTGATCGTCGGTACGAGAGTGCTCGATGTGCTCGGTGGCAATGCAGTGAAGGGCGTGATTCTCGCTGCTGCAGTGAGTCCCGCGATGGCGCATTCGAATGCAGGGTTTTCCCGCGAGGCCGCTTTACACACGCGCCGGTTTGACTGCGATCTCGTGTGCATGTCGGGCGGCTGGTCGCCTGCCGTACACCTGACTTCGCATGGCGGCATCAAGCCTCGCTATCGCGAGGACATCGCGGCGTTCGTGCCGGGCGGATACGCCGCAGGCCAGTTCGGTGCCGGTGCAATGACGGGGAGCTTCACGTTGCAGGCGGCGATCGACGAAGGCATTGAAGCTGGGCGACTCTCGGCTTCTTATAGCGGTCATGATCGTCCCGCGCTCAAGCCTGTTCCCCTCAGCCTCGAGTTGGCCTCTGGGCTCGCGCAGGAAGGTTATGCAATCGAACCCTTCTGGCTATCAACGCAGGGGCGGTGCGCCAAGGCGTTTGTCGATTTCCAGAACGACGTGACGGTGAAGGACCTCACTATCGCGCATCAGGAGGGCTACACTTCAGTCGAGCATTTGAAGCGCTACACCACGCTCGGCATGGGCACCGATCAAGGCAAAACGAGCAACATCAACGCGCTGGCCATCATGGCGGGCTTGCGCGGTGTGGAGATTCCGGGGGCGGGGACCACGACCTTTCGTCCACCCTTCACGCCGGTGGCCATCGGAGCGCTCGCCGGCCGGACCATCGGAAAACATTTCCGCCCAATGCGTTGTTCACCGCTGCACGACTGGCATCTGGCCCACGGCGGGGAAATGATCGAGGCGGGACCGTGGATCCGGCTCTGGTACTACCGCTGGGCCGGAAATACCGTAGAAAGCGCCTACCTCCAGGAGATGCGCCTGGTGCGCACGGCGGTTGGCCTGACCGATGTATCCACGTTGGGCAAGATCGACATCCAGGGGCCGGACGCTGCGGAATTCCTCAATCGGGTCTACGTCAATGGCTTTGCGAAGCTCCCCGTGGGCAAAGCGCGCTATGGCGTCATGCTGACCGACGACGGCGCGGTGCTCGATGACGGCACGACCACGCGGCTGTCCGAAAACCGTTACTTCATGACCACGACGACGGCGCAGGCGGGCGAGGTGATGTCGTGGCTTGAGTTCTTGCTAGAAACGGCTTGGACTGATCTAAAGGTGCACGTCGCGTCCTTGACTGACGAATGGGCCGGCATGGTAGTCGCAGGTCCCAAGGCACGCTTGACACTCGAGCTTGCCTTGCCGGGTCACGATGTGTCGGACGCAAAACTTCCCTTCATGGGATGTATTGAAATCGAAGCGGATGGCGTGCCGCTGCGGTTGATTCGCCTGAGTTTCTCGGGCGAGCTGGCGTATGAAATCTATGTACCCGCCGACTATGGTGTAGCGCTCTGGACGCATATGCTCGCGTGTGGGGCGCCGCTCGGGATTCGGCCCTACGGATTGGAGGCGCTGGCGTCTCTGCGCATCGAGAAGGGCCATGTGGCTGGATTGGAACTCGATCATCGCAACACTTTGGATGATCTGGGCCTCGCCAAGATGGCAAGCAAGGAGAAGGCCTTCGTGGGTCGTGAGCTGCGCCAACGGGCGCAGCTGCAGGCGCCGGAGCGTTGGAGCCTGGTGGGCATCGAATGTCTGGAGTCCGGCAAGCGTCTGCGCGGCGGCTCGATTCTGTTTTCCCCGGCCGATAAGATTGAAGGTCATGGCCGCGGCTACATCACTTCGGTCACTTGGTCGATCGAGCTGGAGAAGTTCATCGCCTTGGGCCTTTATCAAGGCGGTCTCAAGCATACTGGCGAGGAGATCCTGTGCTCGTATCCGCTGAAAGGAGAGCAGGTGAAAGCGCGCATCGTGGCGCCAATGTTCATCGATCCGGGCGGGGAGCGCCTGCGTGTTTGAACGACAATCAGCGCTGGCGGCGGCCTTGACGCAAGGTGGTCGCGATGGGGCGGACGGCCAACGGCAGTTGCGAATCGGAGAGGCCAGGGGCTGGAGTCTGGTGCAGATGGCGGCTTTCGCCACCACGGTGACCGAATTTCAGGACGCGGTGCGGCCGGTGATCGATGCGGATCTACCGAAGCAAGTCGGTGCGGTAATGGAGGTTGCCCGCGGGCGCCTGCTAAAAACCGGTATGGAGCAGTACTGGCTAATCATGCCCGAGGGCGATGATCATTCACGCAGTCTGCTGGCCGCTGTGGCGCCGGACATCGGTGCGGTCACGCCGCTCTCGCACAGCCGGACCTGCATTGTTATCGAAGGGGCCGCGGCGCGCGAAGTCCTGGCAAAGGGTATTGCGATCGATTTCCATCCCGATGTCTTTGGCATTGGTCAGTTCGTGCTCACAGGGTTGCATCACACTCCGGTCCTGATTCATCGCAGCGGCGAGAAGTGTTATGAGTTGTATGCAATGCGAACGTTCGCGCTATCGGTGTGGGAGTGGGTCATCGATGCGGCATTGCCGTTTGGGTATCAAATTGTCACATTCGGCCTAGATTGACAATCGCGCAGGATCGCCGGCCCAGAAATATATTTGAGAAGTCTCATCGCGCTGAACGTAGCCGCTAGTCAAATCTTGTAAAGCGGATTCTAGTTTCGCCAATTAACGCCGAGCGACTCGAATGAATTGTGAGTAATGCGGCGCATTGGGTCAGGCAGGCGGCGTTCGTCCCCACTAATTAAAGCGATTTGGCGCAGCTATTTTAAACGCCGCCGCGCGCTCGCTTGTTGTGGCCAAGTCGCGTTCCGCAGTAGTTCGATGAATCGCTGCCCCGCGCGCCCGAGCTCGCGGTCGGTTCGGTGCACGAGTCGTGGCGTGAAGCGATAGCGCGAGCCGCCAATGTAGCGCACCTCGCATAACGTGCGCGCTTTGAGTTCAGTTCGAATCATATAGAGAGGCATCCAGCCAAAACCGGCCCCCATCAAAAGCGCTTCCTTCTTTGCGTCAAAGCTCGAAAGAAAGAAGCCGCGTTCGCAGCCGAATAGATGAGGATCATGTCCCTGCTCCTCGCTCTCGTGCTGCACTGAGAGTTCGACCTGATCCTGAAGCTCCGCCAAGTGCGCTATCTGTAGTTCAGCAAGCGGATGGGTCGAGGCGACGCATAGGACGCAGTCCATGGCCGGAAGCGCCTCTTCAAATAGATAAGGACTCGCGGCATAGTCCACGACCAGCATCAAATCCCCATTGTCCTTCTCGAAGCGCCTCTGAACGCCGCGCAGATATTCCACTTTAACCTGAATTCGAGTCGGTACATGCTCGTTGGCCATCGTCTTTAAGGCATTGAGCACCGGGTCGATCGGTAGCATGCCATCCAAGATGACGATGAGTCCTGGCTCCCATCCTTGGGAGAATTGCCGCGCAACCGAACGAACGTGCTCGGCTTGGGAGAGCAAGCGCCGGCTCTCCGCGAGGATTACCTCGCCCGCGGGGGTCAAACAAACCCTGTGGCTCTCCCGGTTGAATAGCGTGATTCCGAGCTGTTCTTCAAGCTTCTGCACTTGATGACTCACGGCTGACTGCACTTTGTGCAAATGCTCGGCTGCGCGCCCAAATCCACCGCACTTCACGACAGCCTCGAGCGCTTCTAGGGCACTAAGATCGAGCTGCATTATTATTGCGGATCAGCATTGTCTGGACGGTGAGCCGTTTGAGCGGCATAACTTGCTGAAAATGATGATATAAATCATGCTTTTTCTGGTCTCGATTTCAACTCAAAAAGCTCGATCTGTGCGCCCGCGAAGTCATTTTTCGTCGGACACGCTCATGCACGCAGGCAAGTTGATTTTCGCGCAGTGGACCGAGTACTTGCCGCTGACCACGTTTCGTCGTTGCGTCGCCCGCTGCGACGGGGAGCACAACATCAAACGCTTCACATGCCTCGAGCAGTTTCTGTGCCTGGGGTTTGCGCAAGTGAATTATCGAGAAAGTCTTCGCGATATCGAAGCGTGCCTGCGCGCGCATCGCGGTAAAGACGCAGATCTGGATCTGCCGTGTCGGTGTACTTGTTGGTGGCCATCGTGAAAAAGCGATTTGCGAGCCTCTACGAAATGCCACAGAAATTGAACCTGGCCACGTTTGAGAAACCCTCGTTAAACACGCTGCTTTCTACCGTCGGCGCCGATGTCCGGACACTACCGATTGCGGATATAGATCAACTTGATCGAAATCATACGCTATCTTCGAAGGACATAGGCGATTAGTCTGTGCCGGAGTCGGGGTGGGTGCTTAGCCAATAATTTGGCGAGCGGGTGAGCCACTACGCCAAATGTGACGTTGGCGACGATCGCTGCCGCTGATCATCATCAGCGCCGATGGCATCGCCAAGCTTCGGTGCATCTGACCGATCGCGAGTTATGTAATTTAGGAATCGGCTCGGAGCACAAAGGCCTCACCGCACCAGAAATATCCAGCGTTGCACCAGAACCGCACATCGGAGTTATGCAATAACTCTAGAGCACGTACGAGGACTGACCGCCCACGCGGACTAAAGATGGGAGTATGCGAATGAGATTTATCAGCCAAGCCAACGTCGCGGAGGTCGAAGATCGCCGGAGCGCGGTGCAACGGATGAGCTGTATCGCGGGCCTGACGGCGACACTCGTGACCGTATTGGCGCAGGCCGATCAGGGCGGCGTAACGCGGCCGGACTATGCGGCGGCCACTTCGGTGCTCGAGCGCAACCTGCAAGGACTCGTCCGCAACGAATCCGTGCAGCCGCACTGGATCGGCGACTCCGGGCGGTTCTGGTACCGGCGTGACGGAGACGAGGGCCCGGAGTTTGTCGTTGTGACGGCCGCAGGTGCGAAGTCAGCGGCCTTTGATCATGCCGGGCTCGCGCAAGCGTTGTCTCAAGTGCTGGGTGAACACAGCTCAGGCAAGGCGCTGCCCGCATCGCTGACCCATGCGCAGCTCAGCGATGATCTCACGCATCTGACGGGACAGGTCGACAAGAACTCCGTGGACTGCAACCTGAAGACGCTGCAATGTCGAGCGTTCGACACCCCCGCGCCCGCGCCGGAACTGCTGCCGTCACCCGATGGGCGCTGGGTTGCGCTCACTCGCGATGACAATCTGTTCGTGCGCGAGGTAGCCACAGGCCATGAGCGTCAACTGACAACCGACGGCGCTCCGTTTTACTCTTGGGCGGGTTTCCCAGACAATTCGTTTACCACGGTCGTGCGTCAGAAGTCGGGCCTGAAGGCAGCGCTGTATGAGACCTACTGGTCGCCCGACGGACGCTACCTGATCGTTCCCCGCATCGACGAACGGAAGGTGGCCGTCTACCCCTTCGTGGAGGCGGTGCCGACCGACGGGTCACAGCGTCCGATCATCCACGAGGCGCGCCTGACGTTCAACGGCGATCGGAATAGGATCAAGATGGATTATTTCCTGTTCGATCTTAAGACGGGACGCCGCTCAGCGATCGAGCTACCCGAGGAGTATGAGAGCGCGCTGGGCCGACCCGAGAATGAATATGAGGGAGTGCTCGGCTGGAGCCGCGCTCGCGGCCAGGCATTTCTCATGGCGGCGACGTTGGGGTCGAAATCGATCGCTGTTTTTCGCCTGGATCTCGCTACCGGAAGAGTGAGCCAAGTCTTCGAGGAAGCTTCGAACACCCGTGTTGAGACCAACACGCTCGCGGCCAGCCTGGCGAATATTCGCGTGCTCGGCGACGGCGCGGAGCTCGTCTGGTACTCCGATCGCAGCGGGTGGGGACATCTCTATCTGTACGATGCACAGACCGGCCGACTCAAGAATGCGATCACGCGTGGCGATTGGCTGGTGGTCGATATCCAGGCTGTCGATGAGGTTCACCGAGAGATCTACTTCACCGCCGTTGGCCGCGAGACGGGACGCGACCCGTACTACCGCCGCCTGTACCGCACCAGTCTTGATGGACGCGCCGGTGTGCAGCTTCTGACCGAACCCAATGCAGATCATCAGTTCGAGCCGAGCGAAGTCACGAATGCGGGGTTGCACGGCGCGCCACCGCCTACGCCCTTGATCCAAGCGGGTGCAAAAGTGTTCGTCGATACCTGGTCGACCGTCGATCAGCCACCTATCAGTGTGCTGCGTTCTACTCATGATGGCCATGTCGTCGCAGAGCTCGAACACGCCGATGCCTCGCGGCTATTCGCAACCGGATGGACGGCGCCTGTGCGCGAGCGCGTCACGGCGGCCGACGGCAAGACGGATCTGTATGCGGTCTATTTTGCGCCGCAGGGCCGCTCGCCACGCACCAAGACCCCAGTGATCGATGCAGTGTATGGCGGTTCGCAGGCCATTGTGACACCGCGGAATTTCATCGACGCTTACCGCGGCGGCGAGCGGGGCAAGAGCTCGCTTGCGCGCCTCGGATTCGCTGTTATGACCGTCGACGCTCGTGGCACGCCGATGCGCTCTCGCGCATTCCGCGATGCCGGGTACCCCGAGTTCACACAGGTCGGCATTGACGATCACATCGCGGCGATCCGTGAGCTCGCCCAGCGACACCCAGAGATGGATCTTAGCCGCGTGGGGGTTTATGGCTGGTCCTGGGGGGGCACCTTCGCGGCGCAGGCGATCTTCAGTCGGCCGCAGTTCTTTCAGGTCGCCGTATCGGGCGCCGGAATATACGACTACGCTGTGAGTTACACGTGGGATGAGCCCTTTATTGGGCCGCCCGTATATGCCGATGGCACGCGCTATCGCAGCAGGCCCGATGAGACACCCGCGAACTGGAACAAGCTTGACGTCACGCGTTTGGCCGGCCAGCTTACGGGCCATCTGCTGATCATTTACGCCGAGATGGACGAGAACGTGCTGCCGAACCAGGCGCTCCGCATGGTCGATGCGCTGACGCGGGCTAACAAACCCTACGACCTCATCTATCTACCGAATCGGAACCACTTTGAAGGTGCCAATGACGGGTACACCATCAAGCGCACCTGGGATTATTTCCTTGAGCATCTGCGCGGCGTCGCGCCGCTGCAGGATTTCAAGGTCGAGGTGCGCCCGATCGCTCCTGAGTGAAATGCGTTGTTGCATTAGCCATTTGTATGGACTTCGTTTCGGACCCTGACGACGTGAACGCCGCGATGCGAATTACGGCGGCTACTTGGCCGAACGGCCAGGACCACGACACGGACGTGACGCACGTTGGAGAGTAACAGCGACGAGAACCGCGTGTCGCTGGGCTTCTATTGCTCGAACCTGGGCGCGACCGGGGCTACCAACGTTACTCAGCGTTCGGACAGCAAGGATACCGCTTCCCGTCGACGCGGTGGCCGGCACGATAGCGCCATCGTTCGGGGCGACGTGCCCGAGGGGGTACCCTCATTTTTGCTTCCAAAAGTGACGGTGGAAACACCGCGTATTTCCTCTTGTTTTTTGAGGCTCCCCGCGTAACTCGATGATTGTAGGTTGATTTCTGTTGATCATCGAAATCAGCATTTTTCGGCCTCGTCGGTGCAAATTTGTCGCCCCAAAACATGAATCTTTGGAGGGACCCGTGACGGCAGCAAATGGTCGGCGTACTGCTCGATGGGGAAGCGGAATACGCCCCGCATGTTGAGGCCCTCGGTGCGCGTCGGGGCGATTCGCGCGATCAATTCCGGCGGGATGGCACCGCTGCGGCGTTGCGCCCAGCGATCGAAGATGGACTGCATTTCATCCTCGCTCTTGGCCTGATAGTTGGCGACCCGACCGGTGTAAATCAGGCGCTTCAACGCATTGGTCGCCTCGCCCCGGTTGAG
>Ga0302326_10009156_pt1 | contig 21703 bp, 17 predicted proteins | sample Palsa_T0_3_FD_202264 | JGI IMG/M metagenome (GOLD analysis project Ga0302326, IMG submission 202264) | Peat permafrost microbial communities from Stordalen Mire near Abisko, Sweden - Palsa_T0_3 | ecosystem: Environmental > Terrestrial > Soil > Palsa > Peat permafrost | place: Sweden: Abisko... | reverse complement strand
GCAGCAGCGGCAATGATGCGGTGCTAGGACCTGCCCAGGAAATCCATCTTCCCGAGCTCCACGCCCGAGTGGCGCAGGATGTCGTAGGTTGTCGTGATGTGGAAATACAGGTTTGGCAGAAGGTGATTTTGCAGATAGGGCATGCCCTGCATCGTCTTGGTGCTGCTGCGCGTCTGCCAGGTCACGGTGCGATCTTCGGAGCCCTCAAACTGCTCCGCCCTGAGCGTTTCGAGATAGGAAATCGTCTTGCGCACCCGCGCCACGAGTTCGGCAAATGTCGTTTCGGTATCTTCCTGCGCGGGGACCTCGACCGCGGCAAGGCGGGCTGCGCCGGCGCGAGCGGTATCGGTTGCGATCTGCACCTGACGCGCAAGCGGAAACATGTCCGGAAAGAGCCGGCTGTTGATCAATACCTTGGGATCGATTTTCTTCGCATCCGCGTGCGCCGCCCCTTTTTCCAGAATCGCCGCCAGGTTATGGAGCTGGCGGATGAACGCTGTCACCGAGGCCTGATACATCGAGAGCTTCATGCATGTTCCCCTTCTCTTGAGCCAAATTTCAGAGCGAGCGCAGCGTACCTGAGATGCCCCGATGAGTCATGATTTTAAACAGCTGGTAGCGCGATGACTGCGCACAGCGCGGCAGCGCGATTTGCCGGCGTCATGCTCGCCGCCGGTCAATCGCGCCGCATGGGTCGTAACAAGCTTCTGTTGCCACTTGCAGGCGAGCCGCTCGTGCGCCGCGCTTGCCGCCGCGCACTCGCCGCCGGACTTCATCCGCTCGTCGTCGTGCTGGGTTACGAGTCCGAACGCGTGCGCGCAGCGCTTGCAGGCCTTGAGTGTCGCTTCGCGTACAACCCAGAATTGGGAGGGACCATGAGCGGCTCGTTGCACCGCGGACTTGAGGCGCTGCCCGCCGATGCGGACGGCGCCATCATCATGCTTGCTGACATGGTCAACGTGACCGAGAACATGCTGCGAGCCGTTGCGGTCGCGGCGCAGACAAGCGCGGCGCTGCTCGTGTCCTCGCGGTACGGGCAGACGCTCGCGCCGCCCGTACTGTTCAGGCGCACGCTCTTCGCTGAGCTGCTCGCTTCAGCTGGTGAAGGCTGCGGCAAGGCGGTCGTGGAACGTCAGCGCGACCATGCGCTCTACGTTGACTGGCCGCTTGGCGCGCTCGTGGATGTCGACACGCCCGAAGAGTTTGCGGCGCTTTAGTTCGCCACGCTGGTTACTACGCGCAAGCCTTCTGCGGGCCTAAGTCGGCATCACGGCAAAACTGATCGAGCGTCCAGTCGGTAATCGCCGCGACTTCAGGCTTACCTGCGTCCTGGAACCGGCTCACCAGAAAATAGCAGTCGTCGGTCTCGAGTTGCAGGGAAAACAGGCGCACCAGCGCGCCGGAACGGAACCACGCCTCACACAGGATTTCGGGTACGAGCGCAATGCCGACGCCGCGCTCGGCCGCCCGTACCACCGAGAACATGGTGTCGAGCTCAATGATGTTGCGCGGCTCGGGCGTGTCGAGCCCGAGCTCATTCGCCCAGTGGGCCCAGGCGAAGGGGCGCGCCTTTTGCACGATGAGAGTGGTTTCGCGAAACACCTCGCGCCCCAGGCGCGCGACCGAGGCGGCAAAGTCTCGGGCGCACACCGCGGCAAGCTTCACGGGGAACAGGCGTGCGGATTTGACGCCCTGTGGTTCGGCATTTGTGAGCACGATCGAAACGTCAGCGCTCAGGGGATGATCGGATGGCCACGGGTCGACCGTGTCAACTTGGATGTCAATGCCCGGGTGCAGCGCGAAGAAGCTCTCGAGCCGCGGTACAAATAGTTCGCTCGCGAAGAACGGCGGCAGCAGCACGCGTACATTTCGGCGGCGATTGCGGCGCGAGAACTGCGCCAGGCTGCGATCCATCCTATCGAGGAGCGGCGCTATCTCGTCGAGGAGCGTGTGCCCGGCGGTCGTCAGCTCCAGGGCGCGCGTTTTCCTCTCAAAAAGGCGCACCCCCATCACTTCTTCGAGCTCCTTCATTTGATGGCTCACCGCCGATGGCGTGAGAGCAAGCTCATCCGCCGCAGCCTTGAAGCTCTTATGGCGCGCCGCTATGCAGAATGCACGCAGGTTGCGCAGCGGTGGTGTTCGGGATAAACGCATCGGGTCCATGGTGCGGTGAGGATACACCGTCTCTCATGCTCCCATGCAAGACCCATGCCTTATATGCTGCGCTCCATTGGTGCGTGCGACGCCCTACGCATCAGCCCTTCCTGGGCCGTGCTGGCAATCAACCGGCCGTCGGCGGTGAAAATGCTGGCGCGTGTAAAACCACGCGCACCCGAAGCGCTCGGACTATCGATGGCGTAAAGCAGCCATTCATCGACACGCGCCGGGCGATGGAACCACAACGCATGATCGACACTGATCGCAAGCGCAGCCGCGCGCCCCAAATCCCGACCGTGGGGTCGCACCGCGGTTGACAGAAGATAATAGTCCGAGACGTAGGCCAGGAGGCGGCGGTGCAGGCACGGATCATCGGGCAGGCGACCTTGCGCCCGGAACCACAAATGCTGCGCACATTTTGAGTCCACCGCGGGCATGAAATGCAACGGATCGGCAAAGCGGAACTCAAACGGCTTCTCGCGCGCGAGCACCTTTCTCATTCTCGCCGGCATGTGCAGCTCAGCGTCCACGGCCAGCATATGAGCGCTCGGCAGGCGCTCGGGCGGGGGGACGTCGGGCATGTCGAACTGATGCTCGAATCCTTGCTCAGGGCGCTGAAATGAAACTGCCATATTCAGGATCTCCTCGCCATGCTGGGTGGCGCTCACCCGGCGGCTCGAAAAACTGGTGCCGTCCCGGGCGCGCTCGACCTGATACACAATGGGCTTGTTGACGTCGCCACGGCGCAGAAAATAGGCATGTAGCGAATGCACCGGGCGTTCATCGACTGTTTGGCAAGCTGCCCCGAGCGCCTGTGCAATCACCTGGCCGCCGAAGACCTGCGCTGTCCCAATATCGCGACTCTCGCCGCGAAACAGGTCGCGCTCGAGCCGCTCGAGTGCGAGTACGCGGATGAGGTCGGTGAGAAGCGGGTGCGTTGTTGAGCGGGACTTGAGCCGCCGTGGGCTGCGCACGCGATCCCGTGTGTGCGTGCGCAACGGGGCGGCGGTGCCGTTCTCCGTCTCCATCGCGGCGTTGTTTTCGGTGTCATACATTTGTCGCTCTCCATTGGGAAGCGCGACGATGCATTCGATCCGCAGCGGCGACAAACGATGATTATTTAATACCGCGTTGAATGAAATTAGGCCCCATTTACGTGCGCGGCTGCTGACCGGTGCTCAAATGTGGTGCGGGTCGTATCCACATTGTGACCGAGTTCACACTCCGCATCGATGGTCAACTTTCTTTGTCAGCGTGCATATTCGACGGTTTCTAACATCAAATACGCGCGCCGGCGTCGACGGCCATCGTGAGCACGGCATGAGTTTGAAGCGCCGAATTTTGCCCGCACTGACTTTTTGGGCGCGGCACGCCGCATCAGACGCAGCGCCCGCAGCCGCTATTGCTTGGCTGGCAGCGCGAAGTCAGCGGCAATTCCCTGCGCTCCCGGCCAACGTTGCGTGACAGTCTTCAGGCGCGTGTAGAAGCGCACACCCTCGGCACCGTGTACGCTGTGGTCGCCGAACAGGGAGTTGCGCCAGCCGCCAAAGCTATGGAATGCCATCGGCACGGGAATGGGCACGTTGACGCCCACCATGCCGACCTCAATCTCGCGAGCGAAGTCGCGGGCAGCTTCACCACTGCGGGTGAATATGGCCGTGCCATTGGCGAACTCATGAGCGTTGATGAGGTGCACGGCGGCTGCAAGGTCAGGCACGCGCACGATGCACAGCACCGGTCCGAAGATCTCCTCCTTGTAGATGCGCATCTCGGCACGAACGCCGTCAAAGAGGGTAGGCCCCAGGAAGAAGCCCGCCTCGTGACCCGCGATCTTCAAGTCACGCCCGTCAAGCACGAGGCGCGCGCCCTCGCGCACACCGAGCTCGATGTAGCCGCGTACCCGTTCGAGGTGCGCCTGTGTCACCAATGGCCCCATCTCGGTTCCCGCCGCATCGGGTGGCCCGACTTTGAGGTGGCGTGCGCGTGCGCGCAGCCGCTCGATCAGCGCGTCCGCCGTTGCGTCCCCGACGGCGACCGCGACCGAGATCGCCATGCAGCGCTCGCCCGCCGATCCATAGGCCGCACCGATGAGAGCCTCGGTCGCGGCCTGCAAATCTGCATCGGGCATGATGAGCATGTGGTTCTTCGCACCACCCAATGCCTGTACGCGCTTGCCGTGCGCAGTTCCTTCCGAGTGGATATAGCGCGCGACGGGAGTCGAGCCGACAAAGCTCACCGCGGCGACGAGCGGATGTTGCAGGAGCGCATCGACGGCAATCTTGTCGCCCTGGACGACGCTGAACACCCCGTCCGGAAGCCCCGCGTCCTTCAATAATTCGGCGAGCAGGAGCGAGACGGATGGGTCGCGCTCGGAGGGCTTCAATATGAAAGCGTTGCCGCAAACGAGCGCCAGCGGGAACATCCACATCGGCACCATCGCCGGGAAATTGAACGGCGTGATGCCGGCGACCACTCCCAGCGGCTGCCGCAGGGAATAGCTGTCAACTCCGGTGCCGACGCTGTCGCTGAATTCGCCCTTCAGGAGCTGAGGCGCGCCGCAGGCAAACTCGACTACTTCGAGGCCCCGCGCCACTTCGGCCTCGGCGTCGGGAATGGTCTTGCCGTGCTCTTCGCTCAACGCGCGCGCGATCCTTTTGACGTTCTGATTGAGAAGCTCCTGAAATCGGAACATGACGCGTGCGCGCCGCGGCGGCGGCACGTCGGCCCACGCGCGAAACGCACCCGCGGCGGATTGAACCGCGGTGTCAACCTCCGCGGCCGTTGCAAGCGCGACTTCGCGCACTTGCCGTCCGTGTGCCGGATTGAATACTGGTGCACGCCGCCCGAGCGGGGTCGCAGGTCGGCCGCCAATCCAGTGTGTGACGAGCGTATTGGTTGAGGCAAGCGTCGATAGTTGGGCAGCGTTCACAAAAAATACTCCTCAGGATGTGGGCACAGCGCGCAGCGCGCGCCGCAATCCTTCCACCATGTCGCGAATGTCGTTCTCACCGCAGATAAAGGGCGGAGCTACTGCTATCGAGTCCCCGGAGAAGCGCACCAACAATCCCTCATCCAGCGCCTTCTCGAACACACGCAAGGCCGCGAGTCCCGGTTGGCCGGCAACCGGCGCACACTCGAGCGCAGCCGCAAGCCCGAGGTTACGAATATCAGTCACGTGCGGTTCGCCCCGTAGCGAATGCATGGCGTTCTCCAGGACCGGCGCGAGTTCGGCGGCGCGCTCAAACAGGCGCCCGCCTGCCAGCGTATTAAGGGCCGCGTGCCCCGCAGCTACCGCCAGCGGATGGCCCGAGTAGGTATAGCCGTGAAAGAGCTCGATGGCGTGTGCCGGGCCCGTCATGAAAGCTTCATAGATGTCCGCGCGGACGAGCACGCCTCCCAAAGGAACCACGCCGTTACTGACGGCCTTTGCAAACGTGATCATATCCGGCACGACGCCGAAGTAGTCTGCCGCAAACGGCCTGCCGAGGCGGCCAAATCCAGTGATGACTTCGTCGAAGATCAGGAGGATCCCATGCTGCGTGCAGATTTGCCGGAGCCGTTCAAGATATCCTCTGGGCGGCACGATAACGCCGGTCGAGCCCTGCATCGGCTCGACGACGACGGCGGCAATGTTCGAGGCGTCGTGCAGCGCTACTAGTCGCTCGAGCTCCTCCGCCAGATGGGCGCCCCACGCGGGCTGCCCACGGGTGTACGCCATATGCCTGGGATCCCACGTATGGGGCAGATGGTCGACGCCTGCGACCATCAGTGGTCCGAACATCTTGCGATTGGATGCAATTCCTCCGATCGAGATGCCGCCCAGGCCGACGCCGTGGTAAGCGCGCTCACGACCTATGAAGCGTGTGCGCGAAGCTTCCTTGCGAATGCGGTGGTAGCCCACCGCAATCTTCATGGCCGTATCGATGGCCTCAGAGCCGGAGTTGACGAAAAACACCTGGTCGTCGGGCCGGCCGGCGAGCGCCGCTATTTTGGCCGCCAGGGTGAACGCCGCCTCGTGACCCAGCTGAAAACTGGGGCTGTAGTCGAGGATCTCCACTTGACTCTGGACCGCAGCAACGAGCGCCGGATGCGCATGTCCGAGCGGCGAGCACCAAAGACCTGATAGGCAATCGAACAGGCGGCGACCGTCCGCCAAGGTGTAATGGCAGCCACGCGCGCCACTGATGAAAACCGGATGCTTCCTGAAGTAGCGGTTGTGTGTAAAGGGCATCCATAGAGCGCGCAGGTCGGGTTCCTGAGCGTCCGGATGCAAATGGATGGCGCTACTCATTATCTAATAGGTCCCACAATGCGCGTAGGCGTGCCTAAGGAAGATAGAGTTGTGCCAGCTGGGACGCAATTTTCTGTGGCTTCATCTTCCGGTCGTTATTTAAAAGACGATAGCAATCAGGGACTTAATGCGCTTTTGGCCGCCGCAGGAACTCGGACGTCGTTCGCGGGTTTTATCAGCGATAGGTTCTTTTTAAAGAGGTATATGTATGCGTGGTAAAAAAATCTGGGGTGCGGCAGGCATCGTGAGCTTAGGTCTCGTGGCGGGCGCGGCTAACGCCCAGGACACGAGCAGCACGAAGAGCGACCAGCCGGTAACGGATTCTTATATTACTAGCAAAGTCAAGGCCGAGCTTGCAAAAGATAGCGCGACCAAGGCTAGGCACATTCATGTGACAACCAAGGACGGCACCGTCGTGTTGAAGGGCATGGTGGGATCGGACCAAGAGAAGCAGCAGGCTGAGCAGGACGCCAGCGGCATCAAAGGCGTCGCGCACGTCGAGAACGATCTGACGGTCAAAACCCAGTAATAGAACCCGAGGGGTTCTCTATTGGAGCAGAGGATTCAGGGCGTGCTTCGCGAGTGCGGGGCACGCCTGCTTTAGAGTGCTGATGACTCGGTTTCAGATGGCGCAGAGAGAGCATCAAGGTGTTCGCGGCGTGATCCTTGCCGAGCGGATGGCCGTGCCGCTTCAATTATTTATCTGGCCACAGCAATGGAGAAATGCCATGACTAACCCCAACATGCTGCCCGGCTTCGGGCAGTCGCAAATGGCGGCCGAGCCGCCGCGCGCTCCTACGCCTAGCACTCCTACGCCTGAGGATCCGCGCGAGCATGAGCCGATACACGATCCGCCGATTGATCCCGAGCACGATGCCGACGAGAGCGAAGTGCGCCAGGCCGACGCGGTTGGCGCCGCGGATCTTGCGGCGGACGCAGGCGTGTTTGACGAACCTGCCGAATAGCTGATTATCCCGCAATCGGCCACAGGAACTCTGCGCGCCCGAAGTCTTGCGGTTGGCATCAAGAGCGCCGGTCGATGCCAGTCGGCCGAGCGCTCTTTCTTTTTCTGCGCGCGTCGCTGTACTTTTCGCTTCGCTCGGGTCTCCCTTTAGTTCAGCCACGCCGCATCTCTCGAGACGATTTCGCATTTATCCGCGGATTGTCAAACCGGATGAGTCGGCACCGAATGCGCGGCGTGAGCGCACAAACCCTGCCGGGAATCATTTTGATCACGAAATAAATCGCCGCTGCGTGGCTTGTGACGCGCTAAGCGAATTTATTCTTCGCGACTCGATGACTGGATCATCTTCGGTTCTACTGCATTGGTTGTTGGTTGTCCCATGCTGCTGCGCACACGTTGCACTGACTGCAGCGCCACTCGGGCAGCGAGGCGGAACTGACGCTTTCAATAATGTCTGCAAATGGATACAGCTGATGGCTGTATGTAAAACGCAATGCAAAAACTGCGCGATCGGGCGGGACTTCGGCAAGAGGCGTGTCAACCATGTGGTGCAGCGCACGTTTGCGGGAACATCGGCAAATAACGCCCAACCAACTCACGACGGTACTCTGGAGGATATGGATATGCACAATGATTTATTGAGGCGAGGCATGCGCACTGCGCTGCTCACAGGGTTCGCCGTAAGCCTTGCGGCTTGCGGCGGTGGCAGTTCGGGCTCCGGTGCGAGCTCCACGTCCACTACCAGCACAACCACTACGACCACGACGACTTCAAGTTCGCCGCAGATGGCGGTGATGATGAGCGACGCTTCCACCGACGACTGGGCTACAATTGGCGTCGAGGTGCAAAGCATTGCGCTTATTCCGCAAGGCGGCGGCTCCCCGGTGACTGTCTACGCTCCCGCGCAGCCGGCGATGGTCAACCTCGTTGAGCTCGACCAAATTAGCGAAATCCTCGCCAATGCCACGGTACCTGCAGGTACCTATACCGCCGCAACCTTGATGCTCAGCGCCAACCCCGGCGATGTCGCCCTGACGGCTTCCGCCGATCCAAACGTGGGATTTGCCGCGGGCCCGGGCGCCGTGATTCCTTCGGATCAGATTCAGATCCAGGGCACGCAGGGTGCGACCGGAAATTTGACTGTGCCCGTAACGGTGACATTCGCATCGCCGCTCGTCGTGAGCGCAAGCCAGAGTAACGCACTCGATCTCGAATTCGACCTTGCGCACCCGGCGTTCATCATCGCGCACCAGCCGCCCGGAGCTGGTATGACCATATGGTCCGTCGATTTCCGCTGGCCCATAAGGCGCCACCCCATCGACGATATTACGCATCTCATCCTCAGGCACATGTACGGCACGGTTACGGCCGTCGCGTCAAACAATGCGTCAATTACAATCTCCAAGGACCTGCCGCTCGTGCCTGTTGCGAATCCGGAAACGCCGGTCGCGACGGGGCTTTCGCTACAGATTCTAGCCGATTCCGTCAATGGCACGATCTTCTATGACGTCGACGCAAAGACGAGCACGACGATCAAAAACTTCTCGACGCTGGCTTCAAGCCTCGATGGCAAGTACGTGCGCATTGCCGCCCGCTATCAGGAGGATGGTTCGCTGGTCGCGGTGCGCATCTGGGCAAGCAGCCAGTTTGATGGGGTCTGGAAGAGCCCGGAAGGTCACGTTCTGCATGTGGACACGGCGAGCGATGTGATCACGGTGTCAAATGAGTCCGGCGTGGCCGTGCCGTTGAGCGTCGATGCCAATACGAAATTCTTCTTCAGAAGGCCGGCCGACGGCGCGGAAGATGCGGCTCCCATCGGCACCGGTCCGGGTTTTCTGGCCGACGACGATCTGGTGCGCGGCTTCAAGGTGCACGCGAGCGTGGTCGATCCGCTGGCGACGACCCTCGTCGCGCAGACGATCGACATCGAAACGGCGGAATACTCCGGAAGGATCTCCAGTGCGAGCGATACGGGCTTTAACTATAGGCATTCCTACAGAACCGCGTCGGACGATTACACGATCAATCTCGACTACATCGCGAGCGCATCCGCAAACGGCGACGACGCCGACGGCAACCCGGTCACGGGATTCAAGTTCTGGGATTTCGCGTACCCGACCCTTGTTACCAGCGGGCCGGGCGCCATCGGCGACTTCATAACGACGACCAACGGTGCAGTGAATTTCGGCGGAAGCGTCGGCTCCGTATCCGCTTGGGGCACGACCGCTGCGCACTGGGAGGATCCGGCCAACGCTGGCTGGTGGTCGGCGCCATGGGTAGTGCTCCTGCCGACTCCAGTGCCGCTGGGCACGGTCTCGACGAAATTCGCTGATGGCACGTTTGCCATGACAGTCGCCGGAGGTGTGACGCCTGCCGTCATCAATGTCAGCACGGCTGCCGGCTCCGCCACGCTTGTTTATCAGGTCGACCGGAGCGACAACGTGGTCACCGTAACTGCGATTGATGTCACCACCTCCAGCGGGATAACCGCACTGACCACGGGCCTTGCACTCGGTGCAAAGGTGAAGGTCTACGGCATACCTCAGGTGAACAGTAGTCTGAACGCATACGTCCTTGCCTATTTCACCGGGACGGATCCTAGTAACTAAGCGCAAAGGCACAAGCGCGTGTGAGACAGCGTGGGGCCCTCCGTGGGCCCCACATCATTTGATGATTGCGCCGCGAACGCGCGACGCATACACCGCATTATGTAAAATTAAGCGAGCATCTGGCGCGTAGTTCCCTTTGAGTCTGACCGAGCGCGGCCGACCGAAAAAACGGCCGGTGGCGCGATCTCAAACACACTGTCGCCCCGGCGCTATGCGACGCAGTCCGCATCTATATAAGACCGACATCACCTAGGCGGTCTATCGAACATACGGCTCTCCCGCATCCAGCGGACACTTCCCGTCTGGAAGCGCGGTGATTGCCCAAGGCTCAAGGCCTGCCTTTCTCCGCTTGCCCAGGCTGCCGTGGCGATCCTAGATCGCTCCGGCCGGGCTTTGACAGGAGACCATGCTTTGGCAAGCGACTGGCGCGTACCGCTCCTGCGGGTGATCCAAGGTTTGCTGATCTAAACCTGCCAAAGATGGATGGCCGCGAGGTTCTGGCCATTATCAAGGAGGATGCCATGCTGAAATCCATTCCGACTGTTGTGCTCACCACTTCCGCGGCTGAGACGGACATCGCGCAGAGCTATAGGCTTCACGCGAACTCCTACTTTACCAAACCTGCCGGGTTCGAGGAGATTGACGGCCTGGTGAGATGCCTCAATAAGTTCTGGCTGGAAAAGGCGAAATTGCCGTAGCCCTCCAATGCAAATGAGTACCGGGGCGATAAGAGAGATTCTGCTCGTTGAAGATAATCTTAGAGACGTGCAGGTGCTGCGCGAAATGGTCATGGACCAAGGCCTGCAAGATGCGAACTTGACGCATGTCGCGTCCATGAGTGCAGCCGAGAAGCATCTCTCGGAGACGGACGTCGACATCATTTTGCTCGACCTTAAGTTGCCCGATGTCAATGGACTCGGAACGCTGCGGCGCGCGCAGGCGATCGCGCCCCGAGTCCCGCTGGTGGTGCTGACAGGATCGGACGACGTCGCGATTGCGGCGCAAGCCCTGCTGGAAGGTGCGCAGGAATACCTTATCAAAGGGCAGGTCGAAAGCAGCGGTTTGCAGCGAGCGTTGCGCTATGCCATCAAGACCAAGCTCATGGAAAATGCGCTCTTCATCGAGAAGCAACGGGGCGAAGTGACGCTCAGCTGCGTGGGAGACGCGGTCGTCTGCATCGATATCGCCGGCAACATCACGAGCCTTAATCGCGTCGCGGACAGAATGACGGGTTGGTCATCGCAAGAGGCGCTGGGCCGACCTCTATGTGACGTTATCCGTATCCGGGACGCCGTGAGTCTCGCGCTCATTGAGGATCCGGCGGAGGTGGTCAGCGCGCAAAGCCGTGGGCCGCTTCTGCGCCCGCGCTACATCCTGATCCGGCGTGACGGGTCGGAAATCCCGATCGAAGACTCCACGGCGCCGATTCATGACAGCGACGGGAAGGCGGCCGGTGTCGTATTCGCCTTTCGCGATGTGAGCGCTGCGCAGGCGATGGCGCTTGAAATGACGCACTCGGCCGAGCACGACCCGCTGACGGGGTTGCCGAACGGCAGGCTGCTGCACGACCGCGTGAACCAGTCGATCGTGGTGGCGCGGCGCGACGCAAAGCATATCGCCGTGCTGTATCTGGATTTGGATGGCTTCAAACGCATCAACGATTCTTTGGGCCACGCAATCGGCGACCAACTTCTGCAGGCGACGGCCGCGCGCCTCGTCGCCTGCGTGCGCGCTACAGACACAGTTAGCCGGCAGGGTGGCGATGAATTCGTCATTCTGCTCTCAGAGGTGCATTCACCCGACGCTGCTGCCGTTATGGCGACCAGACTGCTGCATGTGGTGGCCGAGGCTCATTCAATCGATGCGCGCGATCTTCATGTCACGACGAGCGTCGGTGTTAGCGTCTTTCCCGAGGACGGGCAGGATGCGCAGGCGCTCATCAAGAGCGCCGGCACTGCGATGTACCAAGCAAAGGAAAATGGCCGGCAGAGCTTTCAGTTCTATAAGCCAGCCATGTATGCCCGGGCCGTGGAGCGGCAGTCAATTGAAGAGGGCCTGCGACGCGCCATCGAACGAGAGGAATTTGCGCTGCATTACCAGCCGAAGATCAATCTGACGACGAGAGCAATCACTGGCGTGGAAGCTTTGTTGCGCTGGACACATCCCACTCGCGGATGGCTCCCGCCCGCGCAATTTATTCCCGTGGCGGAAGAGTGCGGACTCATTGTGCCGATTGGCAAGTGGGTGTTGCGGCAAGCCTGCAAGCAAGCCCGAGCGTGGACGGATGCGGGCCTTGCCGCCGTCACCATGGCCGTCAACGTCTCTACAATGGAGTTTGGGAGCGAGGGATTTCTGGAGAGCCTGTTCGCGATCTTGAAGGAAACAGGCCTCGATCCACGGTCATTGCAGCTTGAGATCACGGAGAGTGTTCTCATGAAACACGCCGATGCCACGGCAAGCGTCCTGCAGACCCTGCGTGCCAAGGGTGTGCAGGTGGCTATCGATGACTTCGGCACCGGTTACTCGAGCTTAAGCTATCTTCGCAGGTTTGAAGTCGACGCTCTGAAGATCGATCAGTCCTTCGTCCGTCAGATCTCGACGGGCGGTCGCGATGCGGCCATCGTCACCGCAGTGATCGCCATGGCGCGGACTCTCAATCTGGTGGTCATTGCGGAGGGCGTTGAGACACAAGAAGAGCTCGAATTTCTCCACGCGCACGGCTGCGATGAGGCGCAGGGCTATTATCTGAGTCGACCAGTGCCCGCCTGGCAGTTCGGCATGCTGCTCGACAACGGTGTGCCAAGATTCGTTCCCCCTGCGGCTAACGTCGCAAGCGAAGATCACGCGCGTCCGGGGTGAATGGCTGGTCGCCACTGGCTTCCATACTCGAATGACTGCAATCTCAAGTCTTTGGTAGTGACGCCCGAGCAAGAGCCGGTGTGATCACAGATTCTTGACGGGGTGCGCGCGTGCCGGTAATTTGCGCGCTATGAATCCCCACCTTTCGACCGCCGAGCTCGCCGAGCTGCGGCGCTTGGATGTCGCACACCATCTGCCGGCGCAGAGCGACTATAAGCTGCAGGCGGAGCAGGGCGGAAGCCGCATTATCGTGCGGGCCGAGGGCTGCACCATTCACGACGCTGAGGGACGCTCCATGCTCGATGGCATGGCGGGTCTGTGGTGTGTGAACGTCGGCTATGGCCGCGAGGAACTGGCGCGCGCAGCCTACGAGCAAATGCTGCAGCTGCCTTTCTACAATACGTTCTTCCGGACCGCCACGGCGCCGGCGATCCGTTTGGCAGCCGAGCTTGCGGGGCGCCTGGGTCACGACCTCAATCACATCTTCTTCAACAACTCCGGCTCCGAGGCCAACGACACTGCATTCCGGCTCGCCCGGCACTATTGGGCGTTGCGCGGTGAGCCGCAGCGGCAGATCTTCATCAGCCGTTGGAATGCCTATCACGGCTCCACCGTCGCCAGCGCAAGCTTGGGCGGCATGAAGGCCATGCATGCCCAGGGCAAGCTCCCGATCGCCGGTATCGAGCACGTGATGCAGCCCTATGCCTTCGGCGACGGATTTGGCGAAGACCCGGCGCAGTTCGCAGCGCGCGCCGCCGCCGCCATCGAGGCTCGCATCCTTGAGGTCGGGCCGCAGAACGTGGCCGCTTTCATCGGCGAACCGGTGCAAGGCGCCGGCGGCGTGATCATCCCTCCTGAAGGCTACTGGCCGCGCGTGGCATCCATCTGCAAAAAGTACGGCGTCCTGCTGATCGTCGACGAGGTGATCTGCGGATTCGGGCGCCTGGGCCGCTGGTTCGGATTTCAGCACTATGGGATCAAGCCGGACATCGTGTCGATGGCGAAGGGCTTGTCGTCGGGGTACTTGCCCATCTCCGCCACGGCAGTCTCCGCGCCCATTGTCGCGGAACTTAAGCGCTCGGGCGGCGACTTCGTGCATGGCTACACCTACTCCGGGCATCCCACCGCGGCGGCGGTGGCACTAAAGAATCTCGAGATTATCGTGCGCGAGAAACTCGTCGAGCGCGTGGCGCAAGACGTCGGCCCCTATCTTGCGCGCTCGCTCGCCGCCATAAGCGCGCATCCGATCGTGGGGGAGGCGCGTTCGCTCGGATTGATCGGCGCAGTCGAAATCGTCGCGCGCAAGGGCACGAACGAGAGATTCTGCGGCAAGGAAGGCACGGCCGGTCCTGTCGTGCGCGATGCCTGCATCAGAAACGGCCTCATGGTACGCGCCATCCGCGATTCGATCGTCATGTGTCCGCCGCTCATCATCACGCATGCCGAGATCGATCGGCTGGTGGATATTCTCGGACGCTCGTTGACCGAGGCACACGCCGAACTGCGCACTCTCGCCGCCGCGGCCTAGACTCGTTGCCGCCTGCACGAAAGACCTCCGGCGCGCTGCTGCATGCGAACGTGCATCAGGAGCTGCGCCGACGCTTCGTCACGGGCAAGATCATGCCCGGCAGCACGCTCTCCACCCGGGGTCTTGCGCTGGAGCTCGGTGTAAGCCAGACGCCGGTGCGTGAAGCGTTGAGTCGCCTCGCGGCGGAAGGGGCGGTGCAGATCCGCTCGAAACGCAAGATTGTCGTGCCGCCGATGACGGCGGATCGGTTTCGTGATCTGTTGCGCTGCCGGGAACTGCTTGAACCGGAGGCAGCGCTTGCTGCGCTGCCGATGATCGACAAATTGCGCCTCAAAAAGCTCAAAAGCGCTGATGATTCCATAGGGCGAGCGCTCAAGAGCGGCGACGTCAACGCCTACATGGAAGGTAACTACAGTTTTCACTTTCTCATCTATTCCGCACAGCCGCGCCGCACGCTGCTGCAGCTCATTGAAACCTTATGGCTGCAATTCGGCCCGTTCATGCGGGTTGTCTATGGTCGCTTCGGCACGGCTAATCTCACGGATCAGCACGAGCTCATGATCCGCGCGCTGCGCAGGCGGGATGCAGCGGGACTTAAGCGCGCCCTCGTCGCCGATATTCGCGATGGCATGGGCTTGATCGGTGGGAGTGGTCTTGAGGCGCCGTAGGGTATCTACGGTCGTTTGACATGAGAGTTGCAGAGGACGTGGCGTTTGTCGGGGCGAATGGCATTGGGAGCGTCCGCGAGGCATTCGGCAATCGCAAGGAAGTCGCCGCATGCGCCGCTGGCAGTGGCTAGCGGATGCGCGTCTCTCCTTGGGGATTGATCGCGTTCACCTGCTCATGACCCGCAGACCAGATTGAAGCGGCGATCCGGTAAACAACACTGGTTTGGCCATTCGCGTCAGGTCTTGATCCCACACGAATGCCGCCGATTTTTTCCACGGCTCTCTGCGAGCGCAGGTTCTGCGGACCAACAACAAATATCACGTTGTTCACAAACCTGAAGGCGTGCCGCAACATCAGCCGCTTCATCTCCCTGTTGTAGATGCCTCCCCAGTGGGACCTGGCCAAGAAGCTCCAGCCGATTTCGATCTCGCTCTTCGCGCTGTCGAACCCGTGAAAGCGCGATGATCCGATGATCTTGTCACCGTTCGAGTCAATGACGATCAACGCTCCGCCGGATTCCAATGATTCCCGGAAAAACCCGCTGAAGACCTTTACCTGGTAGCGCTCCTTTATCGGATGCTGCTCCCAGATGAGCGGATCCGACGCTACCGCGTACAGGCCATCAAAATCCTCCGGTCGAAGAGGCCGGAGTTGGAGGAGTTCGCCCTGCAAGACGGGCTGCAGATCAAAATACATGCTTGCGCGCTTGCGGCCGATCCCGACTGCAAATCTAGTTACTCCCCCAGCGCCGCGCAATGGGCTACGCGATCCCGGGCCGCCCTTTTTCCCAACCAAGGGCCGGCCGCACGGGTCGAGCTGAAATAGCGCTGCGGAATCGTGAGCTTGGCGCGGTTGTGCGTTCTGGTGTATCCTGCAGTCCGCCATCTGTGATCACACTTTTGGGCGGCCACAGGCCGACCCCGCCGCGCCGTGGCGCGGAATCGCCCATGCCAAGCCGTCTAGCTGCCAACGCGCTCGCTCCGAGCAGTATCCACGCGCCCTCCTACTATGCGGCGAGCGTGGCGCACCCCGTTGCCGCATCCGCTCTCGATGGCGCGCATACATGCGATGTCTGCATCGTCGGCGGCGGCTTCACAGGCTGCGCGGCTGCGCTGCACTTGGCGCGGCGCGGCGTCAAAGTCAAACTTCTCGAGCAGTCGCTGCTCGGATGGGGTGCGTCGGGGCGCAACGGCGGCCAGGTGCATGTGGGTCTGCGGCGCGATCAATACTGGCTCGAAGGCAAATTGGGGGCGAGTGACGCCCATAAGCTCTGGGATCTTGCGCTTGCGGCGCGCACGCACCTGGACGCGCTCATGGAAGCTTACGGCATCGACTGCGACTACCGCCCGGGACTGCTGCACGCGGATCACAAGGCCCGCTATACGCGCGCCACGCGCCGCTATGTTGCCCACCTGCAGGAGGCGTACGGCTACACGCACATTCGCTATGTCGACCAGGAGGAAATTCGCGCGCTCGTCGCCACCGACGGCTACTACGGTGCGTCCTTTGATGCCCGCGGCGGGCACCTGCACCCGCTCAATCTCGTGCTCGGCATTGCACGCGGCGCCCAAAGCCATGGGGCACAGCTGCACGAGGGTGCCGAGGTGCTGAAGATCGAGCGCACGGGGAGTGCGTTTGTGATCACAACGACGCAGGCCCAAGTGCATGCAACCCAGGTCATCCTTGCCTGCAACGGCTATCTGCGCGGCATCTCGCGCGAAGTCGAGGCGCACGTGATGCCGATCAACAACTTCATCGCCGTCACGGAGCCGCTCGGTGCCGAGCGCGCCGCCGCGCTCGTGCAGCACGGCTACGCGGTGGCCGATTCGCGCTTCGTCGTCAACTACTACCGCACGACGGTGGATCACCGGCTGCTGTTCGGTGGCGGGGAAAACTATAGCTACCGATTTCCCACTGACATTGCCGCCTTCGTTCGTCCCCACCTCTGCAAGGTTTTTCCACAGTTGAGCGCGGCGCACATCGACTATGCATGGGGCGGCACTCTGGCGATCACTCCCACGCGCATGCCCTTCATTCGCGAGATTGAACCCGGGTTCTACAACGCGAGCGGCTTCTCCGGTCTTGGCGTCGTGCTTGCGCCGTACGCCGGCAAGATCCTCGCCGACGCCGTCGCCGGCGAGCGGCAGGCTTTCGATGCGTTCGCCGCAGTGCCGGTGCCGCGATTTCCGGGAGGCCCGGCGCTGCGCTGGCCGACGCTCGTGGCGGCCATGTCGCTGTACGCGCTGCGCGACCGGCTGTAGTCATCGCATCCGTCAATAATCAGCGAGCCCCATCATGACCGAACCTATTCCCGCGTTGGCCACTCTTAAGGAGTGGCAGGAGTTCGCGCACGCCCACTCGCAGCTCAGCGCCCTCGACGCATTCATCATTGACGTCAACGGCAACACGCTCGGCAAGCGTCTGGCCATTGCCGATGCGCACAAGGCCTTCACTGACGGTGTGCAGTTCTCATCCTGTGCACTGATCGCCGACGTGCGCGGCCTGGGACACAACGTCCAAGGCATGGGCGCATCCGATGGTGATCCGGACGGCAGCGCAGTGCCGCTGTCGGGCAGCGTGCACACGGTTCCCTGGGCACGCGCGACCACCGCCCAGGTGCTATGCAGCATGCGGCATATCGAGACCGCGGGAACATTGTGGTTTGATCCGCGGGAAGTACTTCGCGAGGTGGTCGTTCAGTGCCATCAGGCAGGCGTACATCCCGTCGTCGCCTGCGAGCTGGAGTTCTTCCTCATCGACCCGCGCCGCGAGGTGGACGGCGGCATCCGACTTGCGGCGATGCCCGGCCGCGGCACGCCGCCACGGCGCGCGGCAAATCTTTCGATGGATGCCATCGAGGAGAACTCCGCATTTCTGAACAGCGTGACCGCGGCTGCTGCGCAGCAGGGAGTGCCGGTGTGCGGTGCGGTCGCCGAGTACGGCATGGGCCAGTACGAGGTCAACCTCCGGCATGTCGCTGATGCCGTGCTGGCCGCGGATCATGCAGTCCTGCTCAGGAGAATCGTTAAAGGCGTCGCTCAGTCGATGGGGATGCTCGCATCCTTCATGGCGAAGCCCTTTGCACGGCAGGCGGGCAGCGGATTGCACGTGCACGTCAGTCTTGCCGATGAATCCGGTGCCAACCGCTTCGGCCTTGCAGGCGGGGAGGTCCTGCTGCAGGAGGCGGTCGCTGGCATGCAGGCCATGATGTTCGACTCCGTCGGCCTGTGTGCCCCCAACTTCAATTCCTATCGGCGCTACCTCGGGCCGTTCGTGCCGACCACGCGCGATTGGGGGCACAATAACCGCGCCGTGGCGTTTCGCGTGCCGGCGGCTCACGGCTCGGGCCGCAGAATAGAGCATCGTGTGGCAGGCGCTGATGCAAGCCCACACCTGGTTGTCGCCGCCATCCTGGCTGCCGTCGTGCATGGCGTGACGCAACATTTGAACCCGACCGCGCCCGCGGTGGGACGCGTTCAGCCAGCGCCGGATCCCGCCTTCCCAAACGGCCTATTGGCCGCGCTTGAGCGTCTCGAGCACTCAAGCCTGCTCTCCACCTACATTCCGGGGAAGTTTCTGCAGCTCTTCGCGCAGCTTAAGCGCAAGGAATACGCCGCGCTCATCGAGGAGCTCTTCAGCCGCGAATTCGATTTTTATCTGTAAGAGCAAGAGCCGTTAGCAAGCATCTCTCTCGCGCCAGACAAACGACGCGCGGTGCCCCGCGGCATCTAGAAATTGCGCTCGAAGAACGGGCAGGGCGGCGCCGAAGCCGCGTGCTAGAGATGCAAAGTACCTGTGATGCCGATGGTACGGGGTCTGAAGGTGTAGTAGTTGTATTGCGGGCCCGGCGGCGGATAGGTCGGATTGTTGGCGTCGGTGAAGCTTCTCTCGTAGTTCGTTGTCACGTGCGTATTCAAGAGATTGTCTACGAACAACGAGACCTGCCAGCCGCCAAAACTCGTACCCGTGCGAAACTGCACGAATGTCGTGGAGGGCAAGGACGGCGAAATCGGATACGGGTACTCGGTGTACTGCGTTGAGCGTGGGTCCTGGATAGGCGCGAGCCACGGATTGCGGCTTGCGAATTCATAGTCGAGGCGGGCAAAACTCGGGTGCGAGACTGCGGTGAAGTTGTACTGCAAGCCGAGCGCAACGTTCCACGGCGGATTCGTGCCCGGGCTGCCGTTGATCGCGGCCTGCCCGGAAATCGCATCGCCGTCGATTGCGAGATCATACTTCGAGGTCCTGACGAAGCGCGCATCCGTGTAACCGACGGACGCTTCCAGCGTGAACGGGCCCACATCGGCGTCGGCCTGAATATCGCCGCCCTTCGCCACCGCCGTGCCCAGGTTATCCGTGAACTGCAGCCCGCAGTCGCCGGAGACATATACGTTTTGCTGAATGTCGTTCCACTTGATGTAGTAGACGCTGGTCGCGACCCTGAATTCGTTCGCGAAGTTGTTCTTCGAGCCGATTTCGTAACTCTGCGTCGAATCGGACTTGTACGTCGGCGGCGCCTGGCCGTTCGCATACCCTAGGTCCATCAAAGGTCCGGAGCAGTAAGTCGGCAGCGGTGCATTCGCGCCACCGACGCGGAAGCCCTTGGCATAGGTAAAATAAAAGAGATTGTTCGGGTCCATCTGAAAGCTGACCCCCGCCTTCGGGGTGAAGGGCGTCTCACGTTGTGATGCGCTCGCCGGGTCGGGCGGCGGGGTACCGAAATTCTCCGGTCCGTCGGTAAAGTGATAGATATCGAACGAGGTCTTTGCGACGCGCCCGCCGAGGGTGAACTTCAACTGGTCGGTCACGCTGTACGTGACCTCGCCGAATCCGGCGAGCTGCTGGTCGTGCACCGTATTGGGGTTGTAGTAGTCATCGCCGTTCGGCAGCAGCGGCACGCCAAAGATCTGCAGGGCGTTATAGCCGAAGAGCGTCTCGAGAAGGTTATTCATCATCGGATCATAGATTTGCTCAAGGCTGTACTCGCGCGAGATCTGCCAGAAGGCGCCGACGGTCCAGACGAGGCGGCTCGTGGGATCGTTCGACTCGAGGCGAATCTCCTCTGTCTCGCTGCGCTGCTCGTTCAGAACGGTCGCTGGAGAGCGGTAATTAGTAAGGCCAGGCGGCAGATGGATGCCGCTCGTATCAATGAGCGGATAGTCCGCGGGATTCAGAAAGGTAATCCCAAGGCCTGCGGCCGGCCAGCCCAGGCTCTGAAAATAGCTCAAGTTGTATACAGTACCCTCATAGCCCGTCGTCTCGTCGCGATGGTAGTAAGACGTGTTGGATATGAGGCGTGCTTTACCCAGATCCCACTCGATCTTGAGCGCGGGCAGGTACCACTTATCGGGAATCGAATTCCTGTCGGGATTGGCGTTATCGAAGCGCCCGGCACTCGGGTTCGAATACGCCGGCCAGAAAGTATCATCGTCGTTCTGTGTGCGATTCTGATAGAAAATGCTCGGCGTGACGGTAATTCCGTTCGCCGGCGCCCAGATGCCTGCTAGGCGCAGCACGAGCGAGTCTTGGAAGTTGGAATCGTGTTCAACGACGTCGCGGGTCGTTGGGTCCACCCGATCGATCCAGCCGCCATCCCGGCGGTACCACGCACTGACGCGAAAGCCCAGAACCCCATCGATGATCGGACCGCCTTGAGCGACGCCCGCCTCGTAGCTCGGATCCCCATGCTCAGTGAACGATAGCTCGCTTTTGACGTAGGTACTGTCCTTCGTCAGGCTGGGCTGGGTGAGGATATAACGCACCGTGCCGCCCTCGGAGCCCGCGCCGAAAAGAGTACCCTGCGGGCCGCGCAGCACCTCGACACGATCCAGATCGAAAGTTTTCGGCAGGGTGTCATCGGGATTGAAGCCGACGGACCGCATCTGGATTGGCGTGTCGTCGATGTAGATGCCGGTCGTACCAGCGCCGCCCGAGGATGAGATACCCCGAATGGAAATTGCGTTCGTGCCGGTCTGATCGATGGAGACTCCAGGTGTGAAGCGAACGAGATCGGTGATGTCCTTGACTCCCTTCTGGTCCATCGTCTCCTGCGTGAACGCGGTGATGCTGATCGGCACCTTGCTCAAGGATTCCTCGCGCCGCGTGGCAGTCACGGTGATTTCCGTCATTCCCACGCTGCTGGTCGGGGTGGTTGTCGCGTCAGCCGTGTCCGGCGGGTCGGCGGCGCGGCTGGCAGGTACCATGGCCGTGCCGAGGAGGGCGCAGATGAGGGCCGCGCCCGAGCGCCAATGGACGTGGGTGCCGCGCGACAGACCCGTAATATTCTCGTATCGCATTATTGGTACTCCCGAGACTAATCCCCTAACACGGCCCCTCGATTAGCGCTGTTATTATTTTCTTTATCCGTACAAATTAGCGGGCGCTGGCCAGATAAGCAATGTGTTTTATACGCAACAGATGATCAATGCTGCATATCCGATGCGGGCTTCGCGGGCGAAGTATGCTGCACCGGGGCGGCCGCGCGAAAGATGGATCCGCAAAGTCGAGCGTGATTTATCGGCGCTGCGGATCGTCGCGACGAGCAACTGCGACCGCAGCAGCGCCGATCATCCGCCGCGGTTCATAACCGTTCGAAACCGCGCCTGCGCCCGATTCCTTCGACGCCG
>Ga0302326_10009155_pt1 | contig 21704 bp, 21 predicted proteins | sample Palsa_T0_3_FD_202264 | JGI IMG/M metagenome (GOLD analysis project Ga0302326, IMG submission 202264) | Peat permafrost microbial communities from Stordalen Mire near Abisko, Sweden - Palsa_T0_3 | ecosystem: Environmental > Terrestrial > Soil > Palsa > Peat permafrost | place: Sweden: Abisko... | reverse complement strand
CCGGCGCGCTCATCGGACAGCTTGCGCCGCTTCCGCGCACGATCGAAAGATTGCCGATGGCACCCTGCACGACGGCGCCACTCGCCCGCGCCGACCAGACCGAGGAGCCGCGATTATCGGTGGTTCGTGTGCCGCCGGAAAACGTTGCGCCCTGCCAGCCGAAGCTATCGTCGAGCGAGGGGATGCCGTTGACGGTGAAACCCGTCGAGCTCTGACAGTATTCCGCCGAACCGGAGCGCACTACGAGCTCGGTACCCGAAAGAATGCGGCGGCCGTTTTGGTCGATGGCGTACTCACGCAGCAGGTGGAGCGCGGTGCGCGGCGCGCGGCGCTCGCCGCCGGCAAGGGCGCGCTGGCCGGCGCTAATGTCGCGTGTAAAGGAGCCTAACGCATCGGTGGCCGCGATCGCGGCTTTGGCGTTGTCGGATCCGGTGGTCCGGTGGCCGTCGAGGGCATCGGCAGCGTCGCTGACGGTCTGGACGCTGTCGGCGGCGGGGAGCGAGAGCCCAGCCTGAGCGAAGCCGCCGGCGCAGCCGGCGAGTATCAGGCCGAGGAGGGCGACCCCTGCGAGAGCCGCTGAGCGAACCATCCTTGACAGACTCCAAACGTCGTAGGCGAGTTTGCTATGGCTTCCATGGTAAGGTACCGGCGCGTGGGGCGACATGAGAAGTCCATGAGGAGCGCGACCGGGAGTGACCGCCATCACCTCAGATCGCCCCGGCGAGGAGCCCGGCGCCATGCTATCGTACCCTGACGAGCCGCCGCGGGGGATTTTCGGCGCGGGTAGGTGGCCGAGTGGTTAATGGCACCAGACTGTAAATCTGGCGCGCGAAAGCGCTACGCTGGTTCAAATCCAGCCCTGCCCAATTCGATCTCCCCGGCGCGCTTCGCGGGCGTTGCATAGTGGTAATGCCCTTGCCTTCCAAGCAAGAGTCGCGGGTCCGATTCCCGCCGCCCGCTCCAGCGAACGCGCAGCCGGCACGAGTCAAAGCGAACGAAATGTCGAACCCACAAACGTGGGCTTCCGCGTGTTGTGCGCCGGTGCGGCGATCGCTTTCCTCGCGGCGTGCGCGAGCGCACACGCGCCGCCGGCTCCGATCGTACCCGATGCCGCGCGCAGTTTGTCCGGCTCCGCTACCGATTATCTCTACGTCTCGGATTGGATGGACGGCAAAATCGACGTCTTCACCTATCCGGGAGGCACGCTCGCTGCGACCATTCCGGACTCGCAATACCCGCTCGGGCTCTGCAGCGATGCAAACGGCGACGTTTGGGTAACGAACTTCAATGCCGGATACGATCAAATCGTCGAGTACGCGCACGGCGGGACGACGCCGATCGCGACGCTGAATGATCCGAATGCGGAACCGCGCGGCTGCGCGGTCGATCCGACGACTGGAGATCTCGCCGTCGTCAACGGCGAGCCCGGCAACGTCGTCGTCTATCCGCCGGGGAGCGAGACGCCGACATACTACAATCCGCATATCGAGTACCCGTTTGCGTGCACGTACGATGGTGGCGGAAATATGTACGTCGACGGCTATCATTTACACGACGGAAATCGCTTCGGCTTGACCGAGCTGCTCAAAGGCAGCGTCGTGTTCGATCGCGTCCAGATCAAGGCCGAGCTCGGGCTGCCCGGCGACCTTCAGTGGGACGGCAATGATCTCGCCATCGGTGACTATGCCTCACCCGGAGTGATCTACCGTTTGCACGTCTACGCTCAAAAGAAACGGTCGAGACTCGACGCGACGATCGTGCTGACTGGGCCGGTGCGTCAGCCGCCCGACGGGGTGCAGTTCTGGCTGCTGGACGGCGTCCTGATCATGCCCTTCGGCAACCAGAAGCGCGTGAATAAGATCGGAATGTGGAGCTACCCGGCCGGCGGAGCGTCGACCGGGCTGCTCGATCGGTTTAAGGCCGGACAGCTCTACGGCGTGACCGTCAGCGTCCCGCCTGTTCGCTAGCGGCTACTTACCGATAACGACGGCGTTATCGAAGGTCTTCCGCGGGCCTTTGAACGTCACGTGAAACGTCCCGGTGACGGTTGCCGCCGAGCCGTTGCCGTGCGATTGATTCGTCTTGTCGATCACGACGACGCACTTTGAGTCGCAGAGCTGGAATCCGGCGACCGGACCCATCGGAGTCTGCGAGGTCTGATAGCTCGAGACCTTACCGGTAACCGTGACGCTCTTGCCATCGTACGACGACGGGTTGGCGAGGATCGCGGAGGGGGCGAGCGCGGCGGCGAGCGCCGCGACGGGCAACGCGCCGGCGAGCGCGGCGATGAAGAAGCGTCGCACTACATTCCTCCCGGCATCATGTTGCAATCGATCATTTTGTTGAGCAGCGGGCCGCCGACGATGTTCACGAAATCGGCGCGTGCTTGCGGATTGGCTTTGAGTTTCGCAGCCATTCCGCTCGAGCTCGAGGTCGAACCCGAACCCGATTTTTGCTTCATTTGCGACATGGTGTTCGCAAAATCGCTACAGCTCTCGCCGTTAATCTTGCTGACGAACGAGTTGGCGGCCTTGGTGGCCATCTGATCGGCCATTTGCTGGCGCACCTGCGCCGATCCCGGAAGCGCGCTCACCGCGAGCGCCGCGCTTGCAATCGCCGCGGCGGCGACGATTCGCGTTGCATATGAAAAAAGAACCATTTGAAACGTCCTCCTCGGCGGTCGACTTCAAGACGCAAGGACCGAACCCTTGTTCGCTCGTGACGCGTAAGACCACTGCGCCACCCTGGTGGCACGCGTCCGCGATATGGTATCTACGTGAATCACATCGCATGTCGATGGAACTCAATCGGCCTTTCATTCTTGCGCGAAACGAAGGCGACGGGCGACTCTCCGAGCTTATCGTCGCGGCCGAGTTGGCACGCTCCGGTTATCGTGTCTCAATCCCAATCGGAGAGAACACACGGTACGATCTGGTTGTCGACGACGGCAATAAGCTTGCACGCGTGCAAGTCAAGACGGGCAGGTTGCGCAACAATCGGGCCGCTTACGAAGCTATTGCGGTGAAATCGAGTACTTCGGCGTTTGTTGCCCCGACGTTCGCAGCGTCTACCTCGTTCCGGTCGACTGCGCACCACGTGCCTGTTATTGTTCGCTGCGATGGGCGATGCCGAAGAACCGGCAGCATTCGAAGATCCGGTGGGCGCAAGACTTCTTGCTCGCGGCGGTACCGCCGGTCGAGCTGGTGCGAGTAGGGGGCGCAGCCTCCGACGGAGTAAGGCAAACAGGCTCCGATCCGCCGTCGTAGCTCAGTGGTAGAGCACGCCCTTGGTAAGGGCGAGGCCATGGGTTCAATCCCCATCGACGGCTCCATCGTACTTTAATCGCCGCAATCCAGCGCCGCCTTGATGAATGCGTCTGCGGCGTCGCTCCATGGGCGTTGGAAGTGGCTCGGATGACCCTGCGCATCGTTCCATAATTCGTTGAGCCCGCGTTGAATCTCGGCATCGCCGCGCGTGAACTGTGCGATCAGCGCGCGCCAGCGCGCGGCAAACGCTTGCGCTTCGTCGCCGTGCGGGTCGATGGCGCGCGCAGCCGCGTCTTCGACCTCGGCAATGAGCGCGCTCCAATCGCGCTGACTCTGCTCGATAGCCTCGGGGCCCATCGCACTATGATGCTCCTCGATCTTCTCGAGCGCCGGCGGTGAGTAGTAGCGTTTCGTCCATTCCCAATCGTTGCGCACGTTGAATGCCTCCATAACGTTGCGGAGCGTCGTCCACGGATCGGCAGGTTCGTTGCCGTCGAGTGCCAGCCGCGCCTCGTCGAGTGCAGCGAGCACCGACTCGAGCCGGCGTTTTTGTCGAGCGACGAGCTCGCGCTGCATTGCGAGCGCGGCGGCGAGCGGAAGATGCGAGCCGTCGAGCAGCTCCTTGATTTGTTCGAGAGAGAATCCGACAAATCGCAGCGCGGCGATCTGTTCCAACCGCTCGAGCTGCGCCCGGCCGTAGAGCCGATAGCCGGCCGCGGTCACCGCTGCGGGCTTGAGCAGCTCGAGCCGATCGTAGAGGCGCAGCGCGCGCACCGTAACGCCGCTTTCGCGCGCGAACTCGCTGATTTGCCGCAGATCCGCGGCGGCGTTCGTCATGGTTGGTTCTCCGGGAACGATTCTAGAGGCTGACCCGACGTCAGAGTCAAGGGCAGGCGGGGCGTTCGATTGCGCGCGCTTGGGCTACCTACCGGGGAAGCACCTTTTTGCGCGTATTCTAACCACGCTGCGGCACATAGGGCGCTATAATGTGGGTGATATGCGTCCGCGAAACTTCTCGTTTTCACATCTCGCCGCCGCGTGCGGCATCGCCGTCGCGCTGGGCCTTCCGGCCGCCGCTTCGGCACAGCAATCGTACGGGCAACAGCCGTCGTACGCACAGCAGCCGTCCTACGCGCAGCCATCGCCGCCGCCCTACGGACACCAGGACTCGATCAAAGGAACCGTGAGCTCCTTCGATGGCCAGTGGATCGTCTACATGCACGACGACCGCGGCTACACCGATCACGTCACGCTCCATCAAGGCACGCTCATCAACCCGACCGGCATTAAGTTGCTCGAAGGAATGAAGGTGACCATTTACGGCTATGCCGATGGCCCGACGTTCCAAGCCACTCGCATCGATGTCGCCTATTCACCGTACTCGCCCTATTACGGCGCCGACGGAAATCCGGCGTACGGCTACGGAGACAATGGCTACTACCCCAACGCCGGCTACGGTGGTTCCCCATACGGCTATGGCTACGGCTACGGCGGTTATCCGTACGGCGGCTACGGCTATCCCTACGTCGGTCTCGGCATCAACTGGGGCTGGGGTTGGGGCTGGGGCTGGCCGGGGTGGGGCGGCTGGGGTTGGGGGTGCTGCGGCGGCGGCTATTACGGGGGGTACTACCCATACCGTGGCGGCTACTACCCGTACCGTGGCGGCTACTATCCGTATCGCGGCGGGTACACGCGCGGTCAGATCAACGCGCCGGTCCACGGCACCGTGCCGGGAGGCGGACACGCTCCGGTCAGCGGTTCCGTCCACGCGGGCGGCGGAGGGCGTCCACCGGCCTAAGCCGCGAAACGAGGATCTCCCAGAAGGCTCGCTACCAAAGCGAGCCTTCTGCTACGAGGCAGTAGAGAATCGGTCCGAGCCCCCAAATGATGCTTGCGACGAACCATGCGACCTTTTTTATCGTGCTCAAATCGCCGCGGACGAGCAAGTTGATCCACATGAGCACCATCGCAATAGGGTGCAGGACGATCGAGAGCAGAATTTCGAGCAGAAGCTTCATACCGGCCATTCTTCCCGCATCGCTTTGAGGCGTTCCCGTCGTTATGGGGAACGAGGAGGAAACATGAAGCACGACGTGACCCCGGAAGTCCAAAAGACCGAGCAGGAGTGGAAGGCGCAGCTTGGTCCGGACCGCTACCACATCCTACGTGAGGCCGGGACCGAGGCGCCGTTCACGGGCTCGCTGCTTGCGGTCAAGGACGACGGGACCTATTGCTGCGGCGCGTGCGGGCAGACGCTCTTCACCGCCGGTGAGAAGTTCGATTCGCATTGCGGCTGGCCGAGTTTTACGCATCCCGACGAACAGGAGAACGTTCGCCTCCTCGATGACTACAGCCATGGCATGCAGCGCATCGAAGTCCGATGCAAGCGCTGCGATTCACACCTTGGGCACGTCTTCGACGACGGTCCCGGCCCGCGAGGTACACGATATTGCATCAACTCGGCTTCGCTCGACTTTCAGCCGTCGCGGCAATCTTAAGCGTCGCACTCTCGAGCGCCGCGGCGCACGCGCAAGCACCGCCGGCGCAACCCGTGACGGTACTCTACGCCGGCTCGCTGGTCACCCCAATGGAGGGTCCGATCAAGACTGCGTTGAGCGCGCAGGGCCTGGATTTTCAAGGCCAGCCCGGCGGCAGTAAAGAGCTCGCCAATCTCATCGCATCGGGAGTCCGCAATCCCGACGTCTTCATCAGCGTCAATCCGAAGCTCGTTGAAGGGCTCGGCAGCCGTGTCGCAACCTCAACCACGTTTGCCGGCACGAGCTTGGGCGTCGCGTGGGCACCGAACTCGCGCTTTGCCAATCTCTTCGAGAACGTGCTCGCGCGCCAGACGACGCTCTGGCTCGCCCTCGCTCGGCCCGGCCTCAAGATCGGCCGGACCGATCCCACAATCGATCCCAAGGGCGCGTACACGATCGAGGGCGTGACCACGTGGGTCGGGCATGACCGCGAACAACAAATCCTCGGTGCGGACGACAACCCCGCGCAGATCTTCCCGGAGCAAGATTTGCTCGCACGCGTCGAGACCGGACAAGTCGACGTCGGATTCTTTTACCAAACGGAAGCGATCGCGCGCGGATGGCACTTTATTCCGCTACCCGGCAATGCGGCGATGACCGACAAAATCACCTACACGCTCGCGGTGATGGAGGGCGCTCCCCATCCGGCCGCGGCCAAGAGCTTCGCCGATTTCATCCTCACCGGCGAAGGAAAGACGATCCTCCAGCGTGCGGGTCTGATCTATCGCTGATGTCCGTGACGGCGCAGTTTCCGGACGAACAGACCAGCGACGGCAGCTTCGAGCGCCAAGCCGACGCATTCCGCGACTGGGTGCGAGCCGGCGACGCGCAGTACCCCGCCCAAGCGGGACGCTATCGTCTCTACGTTTCGCTCGCATGTCCGTGGGCTTCGCGCACCGTCATCGTGCGGAAGCTCAAAGGCCTCGAGCGGGCGATCGGGATGACGGTCGTCGATCCCATCCGCGACGACCGCGGTTGGCGCTTTCTGCCCGACGAGCCCGATCCGCTCAACGGCTGGGCGTACTTGAGCGAAGCGTACTTTACGAGCGATCCCGCGTACCGGGGACGGGTTACCGTCCCCATCCTCTGGGACACGCAGCGCAAGCGCATCGTCAGCAACTCCGACGACGACATCATGCGAATGCTCGAAACGGAGTTCGACGAGTTTGCCGCCGATCCGACGCTCGATCTCTATCCGCGCGAGCTGCGGGCGCAGATCGACGAGCTCAACGAGTTCTTATACGAAACGTTCAACAACGGCGTCTATCGCGCCGGATTTGCGACGTCGCAGGCATCGTACGAAAAGGCGGCCTATGAGGTCTTCACGACCATCGACGCCATGGAAGAGCGCTTAGCCTACCGGCGGTATCTTTTTGGCGCGCAACCCGTCGAAACCGACTGGCGCTTTTTCGTCACGCTGGTGCGCTTCGATCCGGTCTACTTCGGGCATTTTAAATGCAATCTGCGCCGCATCGTCGACTATCCGAACCTCTACGGCTACCTCCGCGACCTCTATCAAATTCCGGGCATCGCCGAGACGGTCGATTTCGATCAGATCAAGCGGCATTATTACTACACGCACGACGACATCAACCCCACCCAGATCGTGCCGATCGGTCCGTTGATGGATCTCGGCGCACCCCACGACCGGACGCGTCTGTAAAAACCCTCCGGCGCGCCTTGACAATCGAACATATGTTCGATTAGCATGAATCTCCCATGGCGCCGGCGGCAGCAGAACCGTGTCATCTTGAGCCCGTCGAAGGAGAGCGGAGGAGGGCCTTCGCGGACCTCAAAGCGCGCCTGGCCGCCAAGCCTGCCGCGCCCGTCGAAAGCCTCATTCCCACGACGATTCCCGAGCTTGACCGGCTGCTCGACGGCGGGTTTCCGGCCGGTTCCATAGCGACGCTCGAGGGTCAGACCGGGCGGTGGAGCCTCGCGGCCGGGCTCGTCGCGCGGCTGACGCGGCGGAGTCTCGTCGCGATTCTCGACGACGGAGGGCTCTATCCGCCGGCGCTTGCCGAAGCGGGCGCCCATCTCGAGCGCGTTTTGATCGTGCCGGCGCGTAAGCCGCTGGCGGCGATCCGCGCCGCCGATATTCTGTTGCGTTCTCGTATCTGCCGGCTCGTCGTTATGCCGGCCGTTGCCGTGCGCGATGCGATCTGGGCGCGGCTGGCCAAGCTCGCGCGACGCAGCGGCGTGCTTCTGATCGTGATCGCATCGAGCGCCGGCGCCGCGCTGAGCGCGGTTGCATCGGTGCGGCTCCACTGCCGTCTCGAAGCGGCGCTCGTGCGCGGCCGTCGCGGACTTTGGGGAACGCTCGACGGTTTTCGGCTTATCGTCGATCTGCGCAAGCCTCCGTATCCGGCCGTGCGCAGCGCATGCGTGCGGGTTGGAGGCGAGGACGGCGATGCTGCTCTGCGTTGACGTCGGCGCCGAATGGCTCGGCGTCGAGATGCAGCCGCGCGCGCTCTGGGAAGAAGTGCTCGACGCGCTCGACGCCGTTTCGCCGCTGGTCGAAGACGCGCGGGCCGGACTTGCCTTCCTCGACGTGCACGGCATTGAAGGCAGCCCGCGCGTGCAGATCGAGCGGACGCGTGAAGTGCTCGCGCGGTTCGAGTGTTCCGTGCGCCTTGGAGCGGGAGCGAACAAGATCGCGGCGCAAGCGGCAGCGTATATCGCCGACGCAAGCATATGCGAACCAGGGACGGAACGCGCGTCCCTTGCGCCGCTCCCGCTGACGCTGCTCGAGATCGATCCCACCGTCGTCGAACGTCTGCGGTTGCTCGGTATCGAGCGGCTCGGCGACCTCGCTCGATTGCCGCACGGCCCGTTCGTGCGGCGCTTCGGGAGCGCGGCGGCGAGCTGGCACGAGCTCGCCGGCGGAATCGACCGGCGTCCGTTCGTGCCGCGCGGCCATGCCGTGGCGATCGAAGCCTCGATCTTCGGCGACGGCCGCGCCGACGACGAAGCGCAGGTCTTTTTTGCGTTGCGCATGCTGCTCGCACGCATCGGCAGCGATCTCAAGCGGTGCGGGAAGCGTGCGGGTGCGCTGCGGTTGGCGATCGAGCTCGACGACGCCGAGACGAGCGAATTCAACGTGCCGCTCGCAACGCCGACGGCCGGCGAGCGCACGATGTTCGACATGCTGCGCGCCAAACTGAGCGGCGCAACGTTTGCCGCTCCCATCGTCGGCCTTCGCGTGCAGGCGCTGCAGCTGGAGGAAGGAGGAGAAGAACAAGCGCTCTTTTCCGCCGACGATTTCGATCCGCAGCGCGTTGCGGTGACGATCGCGCGTCTCGAAGCCGCGCTCAGCGCGGGCGTCGCACGCGCGCGCACCCGCGACGCGCACGTCCTCGAAGAGCGCTTCCGCTACGAGCCTTTTACGCTCGCTCGCCGGCAGCCGCCGTCCGTCGATCGCGGCGTGGTGCCGCAGTTACGGTTGCTCGAAGTCCGTGAGGTGGTCGTACGGTTGCACGGCGGCGAGCCGGCAAGCGTCGATCGGCGAGCGGTGCGGCAATGCACCGGGCCGTGGCGGATCGACGAACGTCCCCACGCGCCCGCTCCGGTCACGCGCGACGAGTACGACGTCGTTTTGGAGGACGGAACCTTCGCGCGCATCTATCGTCAAGGCTCGCATTGGTATCTTCGCGGCGTCTATGAATGATCGCCGGATACGCCGAACTGCACTGCTGGTCGAACTTCAGCTTCTTGCAAGGCGGCTCGCATCCCGAAGAGCTGATCGAGCGTGCCGCCGAGCTCGGCCTTGCGGCAATCGCGCTGACCGATCGCGACGGCCTTTACGGAACGGTGCGCTTTTCGGCCTGCGCGCGGCGGCGGAGCGTCGATGCGATCGTCGGAAGCGAGCTGACGTTTGAAGACGGCGCTCGCATCGTGCTGCTCGTCGAAGACGAGCGAGGCTATGCGCATCTCTGCGAGCTGATCTCGCGCGCGCAGATGCGGGGGAGCAAACGCGATGCCCGTTTGCGATTGGACGATTTCGAAGGGCGCAGCGGCGGACTGATCGCGCTGGCCGGCGGCCCGTTCGGCCGCATCGATCGGGATCGCGCTCAAACGTATCGGGAGATTTTCGGCGATCGCATCTATCTAGAATTGCAGCAGCATCTCACTCCGCAGGAAACGCGCCGTAACGTACGCCTCGTCAAGCTCGCGCGGGAATGCGGATTATCGTTCGTCGCCACCAATGCGGTCGTCTATGCCGGCAAAGAGGACGCGCTCGTCGCCGACGTGCTCGCCTGCGTTCGCGACGCCACGACGCTGGAGGCCGCGCGCGCCGCCAACGCGCTGCGTCCCAACGCCGAGTATTATCTCAAATCCCCCGCGGCGATGCGGCGGCTCTTCGCCCAGTATCCCGAAGCGATCGAGGCGAGCGCCGACATCGCGCGGCGCTGCGGATTTCGGCTCGAGCGGCTGGCCGGACAGTTCCCGCTCTTTCCGGTGCCCGCCGGAAGTTCGCCGCAGCGCCATCTGCGGCAGCTCGCGTACGAAGGCGCCGCCCGTCGCTATCCGATGCCGCTACCGGCCAACGTCGAGCGTCAGCTCGAATACGAGCTCGGACTCATCGCCAAGATGGATCTGGCCGGCTATTTCTTGATCGTCTGGGACATCGTGCGCGCCGCCGCCGAGCTCGGCGTGCTCTGTCAAGGACGCGGCTCCGCCGCCAACTCCGCCGTCTGCTACGCGTTGGGCATCACGGCGGTCGACCCGATAGGGATGGATTTACTCTTCGAACGCTTCATGTCCGAAGAGCGGCGCGAAATCCCCGACATCGACATTGATTTCGCTCATCAAGATCGCGAACGCGTGATCCAATACGTCTACGAGCGCTACGGCCGCGATAACGCGGCGATGGTTGCCGAAGTGATCTGCTATCGTACGCGTTCGGCGATTCGCGACGTCGGGAAAGCATTGGGGCTGAGCTTGGAAGCGATCGATGCGATCTCGCGCGAGTTCGACGCGCGCGAAGCGCTTCCGGAGGAGGCGGGCCCCGAGATGCTCTTCACGCTTTGCCGCCGGATCGCCGATTTTCCGCGGCATCTCGGCATTCACTCCGGCGGCATGCTGATCACGCGCGATCCTCTCGTCCGGGTCGCGCCGGTCGAATGGGCGACGATGCGCGACCGCACGGTCGTGCAGTGGGATAAGGACGATCTCCAAGAGCTCGGACTGATCAAAATCGATTTGCTGGGATTGGGGATGCTCTCGCTCCTCCGGGAAGCATTGAGCATCTATCGCCGCTGCGTGGCGCGCGAGGACTCGTGGCTGCCGGCATCGGTAGCGCGCGATCTCGAGCTGCACGCCATTCCGGCCAACGATCCGGCGACTTATCGGATGATGCAGCACGCCGATACGATCGGCGTCTTTCAAATCGAATCCCGCGCGCAGCAGTCGATGCTGCCGCGATTGAAGCCGGCATGCTTTTACGACATCGTGATGCAGGTCGCGATCATCCGGCCGGGACCGATTCAGGGGCAGATGGTGCATCCGTTTCTTCGCCGACGCGCGGGCGATGAACCGGTGACCTATCCCCATCCGAAGCTGCGGCCGGTGCTGGAGCGCACGCTAGGCGTCCCGCTCTTTCAAGAACAAGGGATGCGGCTCGCGATCGAAGCGGCGGGTTTTTCGCCGGGTGAAGCCGATCGGCTGCGCCGGGCGATGGGTCACAAGCGTTCGCGCGCGCGCATGGAGGCGATGCACGCGCGGCTCGTCGACGGCATGATCGCCAACGGTATCGACCGCGGCGCCGCCGAGCAGCTCTTCAATATGCTGCAAGGCTTCGCCGATTACGGTTTTCCGGAGTCGCACGCCGCGAGTTTCGCGCTGCTGGCCTACGCATCGGCGTATCTCAAATGTCATCTTCCCGCGATTTTTGCCGCCGCGATCCTCAACGTGCAGCCGATGGGCTTTTACTCGACCGAAGTGCTCGTGAACGACGCACGCCGGCACGGCGTTGCGATCGCGCCGATCGAAGTCAACGCAAGCGAGTATTGGTCGCACGTCGAACCCGGCGGCGCGCTACGGCTGGGATTCCACCTCGTGCGGGGACTGGGCGACGTGCAGCGGCGCCGCTTGGAAGCGGCGATCGAGCAGGGTCCGTTCGAAGACGTGCTCGCTTTCGCGCAGCGCACCCGGCTCGAGCGCGAAACGCTGGAGAATCTAGCGATTGCCGGCGCCTTTGCGCCCTGGTATGCGTCGCGGCGCGAAGCGATGTGGGCGTTGCGCGGCCTCGACGAGCGCGAGGCGCGCGGGGAGTTGGGCGCGCTCATGGACGTTGACGAGCCCGCCGTTGCGTTCGAGATGCCGACGGCGAAAAAACTCGCGGCATTCGATCTTTGGTCGACGGGCGTCACGCCGTCGGGTCAAGTGATCGAGCATTTTCGCGAGCGGCTGGCCGCGTGCGGCGCGATTCCCGCCGCACTCTTGGCGCAGCGTCCGCGCAACGCGCTCTGCCGGGCGGGCGGCCTCGTGATCACGCGCCAGCGTCCGGGCACCGCCAAGGGCTTCGTCTTCTTGACGCTCGAGGATGAAACCGGCATCGTCAACGTGATCGTGCGTCCCGACGTCTACGAAACCCATCGTCGGGCGATTCGATCCTCGTCGACGCTCGTCGTCGAAGGGAGGCTGCAAAAGGAGTCCGGCTGCGTCGATCTCCTCGCGCACAAGATCTGGAGCTTCGACGACGAGGGGATCGCCCGCACCCTCGCCATCCATAGCTTCCAGTAAGCCGAGAGGAAACTTTCGCGGGGCTACCCTAAACGAACGGAACCGATGCGTAAAGTCAATACGAACGAGATCGAGCCGCTGCGGTGGTCGTCGCCGAAAGCCACGTTCGCCGGCGAAGGCGTCCAAATCTCGGAAGCGCTGGGGCGCAAGCGCGATTCGACCGACCTGCTCGAGCGCCATCCGTTCGACGTTGAGATCCTGCGCGTGCCGGCAGGCAAGAAGCCGTACCCTTACCATTCCCACAGCGCGCAATGGGAGTTCTATCACGTCATCTCGGGCACGGGTACGGTCCGACACGCCGGCGGGACGACGCCGGTCGTGGCCGGCGACGCATGCATCTTCCGTCCCGGAGAGCCGCATCAGTTCGTCAACGACGGCACGGACGATCTCGTCATCTACGTCGTGGCCGATAATCCTATCGGCGAATCGTGGTACTACCCCGACAGCAATAAGTGGGGCGTGCAGTCGCCGCATCGCCGCTCGCTGCGCTCGGATCCCCTCGACTATTTCGACGGCGAAGAGTGAAGGTGCGAAAATCGGGCGGCCCGCGCTCCTGTTACTCCGGCAACGGCGCGCCCAAGACCGCCTTTCCGACGCGTAAGGCCGCCGAGCGGGCGATCCCCCCGACCGCGTCGCGGCTTCGGCCGTATCGATGTCCGCAGCACGGCTGGCACCTTGGACACTGAATGGCAGCCGCGCCTCGCGCGCGGCTTTTCCATACCGCTCGTCGCCACGCTCGGCTTTCTGCTGATCGTCGTCCTCATGCTGGTCGTCGGCGGGAATTTCGTGCGCTCCGTCGTCGGTCAAGCGTTCCAAGACGCCGAGCGAATCCGCTCGACGCGCATGCACGTTGCGAATATGGTCAACCAGCAGCTCGACGAAGAGACCGGCGTGCGCGGCTACGCCGTCATGCGATCGCCGATCATGCTCGATCCGTACTTCGGTGGGCGGGCCGCGCTGCCGGCAGAGTTCGCGCGCGTGCGCAAAGATCTCAACGAGCTAGGGATGCAAAGCGCGCTCCCCGCGCTCGACGACGCGGTGGCGACCAATAATCGGTGGCTGCATCGCGTTGCCTTTCCGATGATCCTCGCGCATCATCCGCATCGCTCGGTGGAACTGCGTGGGAAAGTGCTCGTCGATCGCTTCCGGCGCGACGCCGCCGCGATCGACGCCACGATGGCGCAGCGGGCCGCGCTCGTGAACGCGCGAGCGGAGGCGTCGGTCGTGTGGGTCGGAGGCTTTGCGTCCTGCGCCGTGCTGGCCGTGATTCTCGCCGCCGTCATCTTCACCGTGCAGCAGTATCGTCTTACCGAGCGCCTCGAACGCGAACGCCTCACACTGGACCGCGCGCGCCGCCGTTCGGCCGAGCATGCCGCCGCGTACGAGGCCGAAAAGCGTATCGCCGACATCCTACAGGAGGCATTTTCCGAACGGCTCCTTCCGGAGCTCGACTCGGTACAGTTCAGCGCCACGTACGTTCCGGCGACGGAGCAGACGAAGATCGGCGGCGATTGGTACGATGCGCTGCAGCTGCCCGACGATCGCGTGCTGGTCGTCATCGGCGACGTCACGGGACACGGCATCGACGCCGTCGTCGCGATGAATAAGGCGCGGCAGCTCGTAATCGGCTGCGCGCTGCTCGATGCCACGCCGGCGCGCATCCTCGCCCGCGTCAATCTCGAGCTCGTGCGCGCACGGTCGCCGATCATCACCGCCTGCTGCGGCGTCGTCGATACGCGTACGCGCGAGCTCGAATACGCCGCCGCGGGACACCCTCCGCCGGTGCTGCTCGAGCCGGGATGCCGCGCGCGCCTGCTCGATTTCGGCGCGTTGCCGCTCGGCGTCACCACAAAAGTAGAGTATCGAACGCGCCGCGTCCAGACGGTACCGGGCGCGACGATCGTGTTCTATACCGACGGCGCGCTCGAATACGGGCGCGATCTCGCCTCCGGCGAGGCGGCGCTGCTCGCGGCGGTCGAGCTGGTGGGGGCACGCGCGCCCGCCGATGCCGCGCGGGCGATCCGCGATACGATCTTCCGACGGCGCAAGGTGACCGACGACGTCGCGATCCTGACGCTGCGATTATCGGAAAAAACTCTGCCTGCCGCGTCCCCACGGAGGATTGCATGAACGATCACGATAGCATCAGCGTCGTCAGCCTCGGCGGCGAGCTGGAGATCGGCCGAAAGGATGAGATACGCGAAGCGCTCGCGGCGGCCCGCGACGCCGAGTCGGTCTTGGTCGATCTTTCCGCCGTTACGTATGCCGATTCGATCGCGCTGACCGAACTGCTCCGCTTTTGCGTCGGTGCCCAGCAGGACGAACGCCCCGTGGCGCTCGTCATCGCGACGCCGCAGTTCGCGCGACTGGTGCAGTACGCGGGCCTCTCCGAGGCTTTCACGATCTTCGACAACGTGCCGGAGGCTCGGGAGTATCTCGGAGCGCGTACGCCGCGATGACGCTCCGCAGATCGCAGCTCAACCTTCGCTGTCCGGCAGAATCGGAGTACGTCGCGCCGGTCCGTCACGCGCTCGGCGCGTTCCTTGCGGCGCTGGAGTTCGAGCGGCAGTCGCTCGACGACGTCACGACCGCGGCGGGAGAGGCGCTCGCCAATATCGTCGAGCACGCGTACCGGCGGAGTCCGGAGACCGCGGAGCGTTATCTGCAGCTGCTTGCGAAGATCGATGCCGCCGGGACGCTCTCGCTCGTCGTCTCGGACGGCGGCACATTTATCGAGCGCCCGCCTGTTAAGGGGCGCGGCTTCGGCTTGCGCATCATGCGCGCGATCGCCGGATCGCTCAACATCGATACGTCCGAGGGAACGTGCGTCCGAATGACATTTCGCGCGAAAAGATGATGCACGTCACCAACACCGCGTGGGGAGTTCTCGCAATCGCGTCGTAACGGAGCACAGGCCACCCTGCTATCCAAGGAGACGCAATGCGTTGTTATCCGCTCTCGAGACGGCCGCTAGGCTTCGCGGCTTTCGCGCTCGTTCTTTCAGCTTGCAACGGCGGCGGTACCAGCGGAACGGGCGTTACGCCCGCGCTACCGTCGGCATCGCGCGCCACAGAAACGAGCGCACCGATGGGGCGCGTTCGGCGCGGTCCCTCCAGCGGTAAGATCCAACATATCGTCATTATCGTTCAAGAGAATCGCTCGTTCAACAACTTGCTGTACGGATTTCCCGGCGCCACAACGGCGAAAACCGGCTACACCACGACCGGCCAACAAGTGACGCTCAAGCCGGTCGGGCTCGAGGCGCCGTGGGACCTCGATCACAGCTCCACGTCGTTCTTCCAGGCTTGCAACGGAAGCGGGAGCATCCCCGGCACCAACTGCCAGATGAACGGCTTCAACCAAGAATGGGTCGGTTGCGGCCATAGCGGAGGGCCTCCATGCCCGCATCCCAATCCGCAGTATTCGTACGTTCCCCATAAGGAAACGAAGCCGTACTTCGACATGGGCAAGCAGTACGTCGTCGCCGACCAGATGTATGCGTCGAACTTCGATGCGAGCAGCTTTATCTCGCACCAATACATCATCGCCGCGCAGGCGGAATCGTCGGTGAACTATCCGTGGGGCGCCTGGGGATGCGACGGCGGCTCCGGCGACGAGGTCGCGATCGTGAGCCAGCAGCGTCAAGTGCCCGACGGCTACCAGCAGGCGTGCTTCAACGACACCTCGCTCGGCCAAGAGGCCGATCAAGCCGGCATCACCTGGGCCTTCTATACAGCGGCCCTCAACGGCGACGGCAACATCTGGAGCGCGTACCAAGCCAACCGGTACGTCTATTACGGTTCCGATTGGAAGAACGACGTCATCACGCCGCAGACGCAGTTCTTCAGCGACGTGTCCAACGGCAAGCTTCGGCAGATCAGTTGGATAACGCCGACCTGCGAGAACTCCGATCACGCCGGCTGCGGCTCCAACACCGGTCCGGCGTGGGTGGCGTCGCTCGTCAACGCGATCGGCGAGTCGCAATACTGGGACACGACCGCCGTCTTCGTCTTCTGGGACGACTACGGCGGATGGTACGACCCCGAACCGCCGGCGTACGCCGATTACGACGGGCTGGGGCTGCGCATTCCAATGATCGTCGTTTCACCGTACGCGAAGAAGGGGTTCGTCTCGCACGTGCATTACGAGCACGGCAGCATCCTGAAGTTCGCGGAGGATACCTTCGGGCTGGGCCGCCTCGCGGCCAGCGATGCGCGTGCGACGTCGCCCGCGCAGGATTGTTTCAACTTCAACAAGCCGCCGCGATCGTTCAAGGCCATACCGACCGTTCTCGGCAAGGAGTACTTCATGCATCAACCGCTCGATACGCGTTGGCCGGACACGCAATGATGCGCGCATCGATTGCCTCGGCCATTGCCTTTGCCCTGCTGCTGACTGGTTGCAACGCCGGCAGCGGATTCGCGCCTTCGTCCCAACTGCCGTCAGCCGTGCAACGCGCCCATCGCGACGGCTCGAGCGGGAAGATCCAGCACGTCGTCATCATCGTTCAAGAGAACCGTTCCTTCAATAACCTGTTCTACAAGTTCCCCGGCGCAACGACCGCGACGTACGGCTACGACACCAGCGGCACGAAGATTGCGCTGCAGCCGGTCCCGCTGGAAACCAACTGGGACATCGAGCACGATTCCTATGGATTCGAAGCGGCCTGCAACGGAACCGGGAGCATTCCCGGAACCAACTGCCAGATGAACGGCTTCGACAATGAGTCTTGGGGCTGCGGGGGCAGCAATCAGTGCCCGAATCAAAATCCGCCGTACAGCTACGTGCCGCATAGCGAAACGAAGCCGTACTTCGACATGGGCAAGCAGTACGTGCTCGCCGATCAGATGTACGCATCGAACTTCGATGCGAGCAGCTTCATCTCGCACCAGTACATCATCTCAGCGCAAGCCGAATCGGCCGTAAACTTCCCCGGCGGCGCGTGGGGCTGCCCCGGCGGCTCGGGCGATTTCATCTATGAAGTCGGGCCGCAACGCCAAGTCCCGGACGGCCACGAGGTGACGTGCTGGGATCCGACCACCCTCGGCGACGAGCTTGACGGCGCGGGGATTCCCTGGGCCTTCTACGCCGTATCGTATGGCGGCTATCCCTGGATCTGGAGCGCATATCAAGCGATACGGCACATCTATAAGGGGCCGGACTGGAGCAAAGACATAATCAGTCCGCCGTCGCAGTTCATCACCGACGTGAAGAACGGCAACTTGCGTACGGTGAGCTGGGTGACGCCGACGTGGGCCAACTCCGATCATGCGGGATCCGGCTCGAACACCGGTCCGCAGTGGGTCGCGTCGCTCGTCAACACGATCGGCCAGTCGCAGTACTGGGACTCGACGGCAATCTTCATCTTCTGGGACGACTACGGCGGATGGTTCGATCCCGAGGCGCCGGCCTACGCCGACTACGACGGCCTCGGCATGCGGATCCCGATGCTGATCATCTCGCCGTACGCAAAGAAGGGGAAGGTCTCACACGTTCACTACGAGCACGGCAGCATCTTGAAGTTCATCGAAGACCAGTTCGGCTTGGGACGTCTCGCGGCCAGCGATACGCGTGCGAACTCGCCGGAGAAAGACTGCTTCGATTTCAAGAAACCGCCGCGTGCGTTCAAAGTGATCCCGACGGTGCTCGATCAGAACTACTTCTTGCGCCAGCCGGAAGACCATCACGCCCCTGACGACAACTAGGACCCGTCGCTCCATCGCGTGCTAGAACGACGCGAGTTTCTGTTGGCTCTCACCGCCGCCGGCATATTGCCGGCGGCGGTGCCGTCGCGCGCGCGGGCCGCCGCCGAGCCGCTCAATGCCGCGCTCGTCTTTAGCGGCGGCGGCGCTCGCGGAGCGTACGAGGCCGGCATCGTCGGCGCGTTGGCGGCGGTCGCTGCCGTGAGTGACGGGAAGGCGCTGCCGCCGTACGATCTGGTCTGCGGAGCGTCGATCGGCGCCCTCAACGGCTGGTTTCTTGCGACTGCGCAATATACGAAGCTGCGCCAGCTGTGGTATAGCATCAGCGCGCAAGACGTGATCCAGCTCAAGCCCGAGTACGCGGCGCTGCGCGACCCGGAGAGCGGTCTGCTCAATCGTGCCGCCGCCGCCGTCCGGCTTTTCGGGCTGACGCGCGACCGCGTCGGAATACTGCAAACGGAACCGGTCTACGAATGGATCTCGCGCAACGTCGACCCCGAGCTGCCGCTCGCGATGCCGCTGATTTGGTCGGTGACGAATCTGACGCACCAGCGTCCCGAGTATTTCTTTCTCGATCCCCAGGCGCGAGACGCCGAGTTTCGCGAGCAGGTGCGCAGCGCGCTGCAGATTTCGCTTGGACCGCAGACGATCGTGCGCGAAGCGACGCCCGAGGTGCTGCACAAAGCGCTGCTCGCCTCCGCCGCGATTCCGCTCGCCTTCGACCCGGTGATGCTCCCCAATCCCGACGGCGAGCTCGACGCCTATTGCGACGGCGGCGTCGCGAGCAACTCGCCCGTGGGGGTCGCGCACTCGATCGCGCGCGCTGCCGACGTGATTCTGCTCAATCCGCCGTTCGAGCCGGAGGAGAACTACGACGATGCGGTCGCGGTGGCGTTCGGCGCCTTCGGCACGATGCAGCGCAAGATGCTCGAGGTCGAGATGCGCAATGCGTATTTTCAATCGATGGGGAAGCGCGCGCTCGGGCGGCTCGCGCCGTCGGAGCTCACGCGCCTTACAAGCGGCAGCGAGGTGCTCTCGCAATACGTCGAGAGCGTTCCGGAAACCACGCTGCGATACTTGCGGCCCGCAACGTCGCTGCCGGTAAGCGTGGTGGGCTTTGACGACGCGGTCGGAATAACGCAATCGTATCGACGGGGCTGGGAGGACGTCGCCGCCGGTTTCGCGGTGTACGACTGGAGAACGTTCGTCCTGTAGGAGGCCCCGTCGTTACCTTCGTTCGCCCTTTCCCTCGCTACTTTTGCGGCGTCGCGACGAAGCCGTCGGTGTGGCCGTCGGCATCCACATAGTATCCGACCATGTAGTCGTGGTTCTCGACGCTGGCGATCACGGTCGGTCCCGAGGCTTTCGGGTCGTCGATCTGCGTCCAGCTCGGCTGGTTCAGCGGATTGGACATAATGAAGCCGTGCGTCTGGCCGCCGGCGTCCACCCACGAACCGACGATCTGGTCTTGCCAGTTGACCGCGAGCGCCTCCGTGCTGGTCGCGTGGGGGTACACGAGGATCGTAAAGGCGCCACCCTTTAAGAGGAAGCTCTTGGTCGAGCCGTCCGAGGTGGTCATCCAGCCGACGACGTCGCCCTTACCGTTGATGCCGGTCGCTTCGACGCTGACGCCGCCCGGCGGCGCGATGCCGTGAAACTTTCCGGTCGTCTCGTTGAGCTCGAACCCATGGCTGACGCCGCTGTCATCGACATAGTAACCGACCGCAAGCCCGGCATCGCTCAGGCCGAGCAGCTTCGTGACGTTCGAGGTGTGGTCTTTGCGCAACTGGATGTCGCGGTAGCTATTCCAGACGCCGTGCTGCTCGATGAATCCAAAGATCCACGCCGGATTCTGCGAGTCTACGTACCAGCCGGCGATCGCCTTGGTGTTGTTGACGGCCGCGACTTCAGTATCGAGCGCACCGGGATAGTTCTCGTTCTTGAAGTTCGAGTTGCCGGCGTCGGCGACGCAATACCCGCGGCTCGGATCGCTTTGGCTGCCGCTTCCGCTGAAGCCGCAGATTTTCTGCACGTTGTTGATTGCGAGCAGTTCGTTGTAGTTGGGATTGTCGGGATTGTCGAGCGTGGTGAAGGTCCACGAACTCGAGCCGGCAGGATGGACGAGGCCGGCGGTGCCCGCCGCCTGCGCGGAGGGTCCGAACGAGCCCGCGCCGCCGCAACCAGTGAAGGCCGGGATGGTCGCCGCAAGCAGCGCGGCGCCCAAAATATGCCTGATTGCCTGGGAAGCCGAGTGAGCCATGTGGGGTGATCCTTCTCTCATGAGGGAGGCGAACGGGTCGCGGTTCTCCCGAGCCCGGCAAAGGCAAAATCCACGGCCTTCTAAAGCCCGTAGGAGCGCCTTCCCCTGGTCTCATGTTGTCCTCGATCCCGCTAGGTATGTTGAGTAGTTGCAAAGTTTGCCAAGCGGCCCTATCCTTGGAGGCTAATTGGTACTAGTATATTCGTACTAGCTTTTGTGCTTCCTGGCGCCCACCGGCGCTGAAAGGCTAAACAAAAAATGCGCAACACGATCGCTGTGGTCGCCGTAACGCTTACTGCGGCCCTTCTTGGAGGCTGCGCCGGCGGCGGACTCGGTGGCGGGTCGATGCTTCCCGGAACCAGCCAAACCATGGCACACCACCTCGACTCTGTTGGCGGCGGCCCCGTCGTCGTTAAAGGCCCCGGCTCGATTCACAATATGGATTCAGTCGGCGGCGGTCCGGTCGTGCAAGGTCCGGGCTCGATTCACCACATGGATTCAGTCGGCGGCGGTCCGGTCGTGCAAGGTCCGGGCTCGGTTCACCACATGGATTCGGTCGGCGGCGGCCCGGTCGTCAAGGGCCCCGGCTCGATCCACCACATGGATTCGGTCGGCGGCGGTCCGGTCGTGCAAGGTCCCGGCTCGATCCACCACATGGATTCGGTCGGCGGCGGCCCGGTCGTTAAAGGCCCCGGCTCGATCCACCACATGGATTCGGTCGGCGGCGGCCCGGTCGTCAAGGGCCCCGGCTCGATCCACCACATGGATTCGGTCGGCGGCGGTCCGGTTAAGACGCATACCTCGGGGATGCACCATTTGGACTCGGTAGGCGGGGGTCCGGTTAAGAAGAGCGGCTAGGGAAGGGAACCATTGAGGGAAATGTGGTAAGATAAGGCAACGCATTTTCCGCGACGGTTTACCGTCGCCGGCCCTTATCATGCTTGTAATCTAGTAAAAGGGACGAAATTTGATAAGCGCTATAGTACGGCGCCCCGGCTTCGCAGCCGAGGAATTTGAGAGAGCGTTTACGGCGGCGGACTTTGTCCGGTGCCGTGAGCTCGTGGCCGCAGGCGAGGGTTATGATGCCGTCTTAGCGGGCGCTCGCCTGGCTTTGCGCGAGCATCGCTACGTCGAGATCATCGGGGCGCTCTCGGAAGTGCCGAAGGACCCGGCGATTCGCGCCGAGCGGGACGTG
>Ga0302326_10009152_pt1 | contig 21707 bp, 25 predicted proteins | sample Palsa_T0_3_FD_202264 | JGI IMG/M metagenome (GOLD analysis project Ga0302326, IMG submission 202264) | Peat permafrost microbial communities from Stordalen Mire near Abisko, Sweden - Palsa_T0_3 | ecosystem: Environmental > Terrestrial > Soil > Palsa > Peat permafrost | place: Sweden: Abisko... | reverse complement strand
CTCGGAGTTTTTCCTCAACCTTTGAAGCCGTGGCCTTCCCGAAAGTCTTCTTGCATCATCTGCGGAATTGTTACGAAATCGTATCCTTCGGAGTTGTAGCGGGTGATCAGGCGATCTGTGGCGATCACGGTTTGGGAGCGGTCGGCGCCGAATTGTTTGTGGCCGCCGTCGTGGAGCAGGATCACGTCGCCGCCGCGAATTCTCCGGGCGATCTTGCGCTCGATTACCGCGGCGGGCGGGGCGTCCCAGTCGTAGCCGGTGATATTCCACATGATGGGTTGCAGGCCGAGTTGGCGGGCGGCGCGGAGGACCGCGGGACGGCGTCCACCGAAGGGAGGGCGGAAAAGATTGGAAGGTTGGCCGGTGGCGTCTTGCAGGGCGGCGCGGCATTCGGAAAGCTCCCGCGTGATTTCTGTCTCGCTTTTGAAGGTGAGCAGCGGGTGAGAGAAAGTGTGGTTGCCGATGGCGTGGCCGGCCTGGAGAATTTCGCGAGCGAATGCCGGGCATCGAAGGACGTAGCGTCCGATGAGAAAAAAAGTTGCGTGGACGCTGTGCCGGGCGAGGACTTCGAGCAGGCGGAGGGTGTGCGGGTCGTTGGGGCCGTCATCGTAGGTCAGAGCGATCTGGTGCGAGCCGCGGGGCAATCCGGTGAAGGTTTGCCCATACCATTGCGCAGTCGGGGCCATGGATTGGTAGCCTGCGGCGGCAGCGCAAACGGCGCCGGTCAGGGGCAGGGCGAGCATGTGGGGATTGTAAATGCAGGGCAGGAGTCAGAAGGAAGAATGTAGAAGTACGATTCGACTTCCGGCTTCGAGGTTCGGGCTTCTGCATTCTGAAATCTGACTTCTGCCCCCTCTGTTAACTCTTCCCTCAATTGCCACTCGGGGTGATCCGAGCTATCCTGCCAATTCCGAAATATTTGCGAGGCTATGGCGAATCTTTTCGAACTGCCCCGATACATTGCAGTGGAGGGTCCCATCCGAGTGGGCAAGAGCACGCTGGCCGGCATTCTGGCGGAACGGTTGAATGCGCAGCGGGTGATGGAGCCGGAGTCGAATCCCTTTCTTGGAGCTTTTTATGAGGGTGAGCGGGGCGCGGCGTTTCAGGCGCAGTTCACGTTTCTGGTGCAACGCTTTGAGCAGTTGCAGGCGCTGGACCTGGGGCCGCGGTCGCAGAAGACGGTGGTCGCCGATTACATCATCGAAAAAGACAAGCTGTTTGCCTGCCTCAATCTGACTGATCAGGAACTGGACACCTACAACCGGTACTACAATCTCTTCCGGGAGAAGCTGCCCACGCCGGATCTGGTCATCTATCTGCAGGCCACGCCTGAGGTACTGAAGAAGCGGCTGAGGAAAAAGAATGCGGCGGACGAGCGTGCGGTGAGTGATGAATACCTGGAAGAAGTGGTGAGGGCGTATGAGCACTTCTTTTTTCATTACACGTCGTCGGATCTGCTGATCGTGAATACGTCCGACATTGATTTTGTCGACCGCAACGAGGACTTGCAGGAACTACTGCGCAAAGTGAGTGAGCCAATCAAGGGGACGCAATACTTTCTGCCGCTGGGCGGGCAGGAGGCGGTGGGGGCGTAGGGTGGTTGTTAGTTGTTGGTCGTTGGACCTCCACAAAATCCGCTTGCGTAATCTTTCTTCAGTTATTAAATGGCGGCTCTCTACACAGCGGGCGTGGTCCGCAACCATCCTTCATCCTTTTGTGGATGGAAACAAGCGAACCGGCTTTGTGATTGGCGTTCTTTTTCTCGAACTCAATGGCTTCGAGTTCAAGGCCAGTGAGGAAGATGCAACACAGGCTGTCACATCCCTCGCTGCGCGCTCGCTGGATGAGGCTGGGTATGAAGCGTGGCTTCGGGAGAACATCCGGCGAAAGAGGTAAGACTCCTCCAGGCATATTCCTGCTCGACCGGCCGCTGCTTTGCGGCTACAATATCTCCAGCATCCACGAAGATGCTGAACAGGCTCTATCCGGCTGGGCTGGAGGGGCACTGGAGGATTGATGAGTCTCACTCCGATCAGCGGGCGTTCCGCGAACGAACTCCGCCAGAACGAACTCTGCCAGAAGGTCACCACCGCTTCTCTGCGGGAATTAAAACTCCGACACGAACCGATTACCTGCCTTACGGCCTACGATTACGCGACGGCGCGTGTGGTGGACGAGGCTGGGATTGAGATGATCCTGGTGGGCGATTCGCTTGCCCAGACGATGCTGGGGTACGAGAACACGCTTTCGGTCACTGTGGACGAGATGCTGCACCATGTGAAGGCGGTGCGCCGCGGAGTAAAACATGCGTTGCTGCTGGCGGACATGCCTTATGGGTCGTATCAGGTTGACCCTAAGAGCGCCCTGAGCAATGCCACGCGCTTTGTGAAAGAAGGCGGCGCAGAGGTGGTGAAGATCGAGGGCGGCGAAAAGCGGGCGGATTTGATTCGCCGCGTTATCGACGCCGAGATTCCTGTGGCCGGCCACATCGGGCTGACGCCGCAGTCGGTCAACGTGATGGGCGGGTACAAGGTGCAGGGGAAAGATCTGAGCGGGATCGAGCAACTCATGCGCGATGCGGTGGCGCTGGACCGGGCGGGGGTGGCGTGCCTGTATCTGGAAGGCATTCCGCGGGAAGTGGCGGCGATGATTACGGCGGAGGTGGGGACACCGACGATTGGGATTGGGGCTGGTCCGGAGTGCGACGGGCAGGTTCTGGTAATCCATGACCTGCTGAACCTCACGTTTGCACCGCCGGCTAAGTTTGTGCGGCGCTACGGTGACGGGGCGGGTTTGATGGCGAACGCGGTGCAGGCGTTCCGGGCCGATGTGAAATCGCAGCAGTATCCGGCGGATGAGGAGTCTTACCATCTGGCGCGGGAGACGAAGGCTGGGTTGGAAACCGTGCTGGCGCGGAAACGGGCGATGCGGAGGTAGAAAACCCTTGCCACGGATTTGCACGGATTTCACGGATAGGGCTGGTAGGCTAGAGCTTGAGGAGGGAATCTTATGATGGTTCCGGCGATTTTCTTCTTTCCGTTCATTGGTTTTGGGTTTGTGATGTACTTCCTGCCGACGATTTTTGCCTTTGCCAGGAACAAGCGGGACACGACTGCGATTCTGCTGCTGAACTTTTTTCTAGGCTGGACGATGATCGGGTGGGTCGTGGCCCTGGTTTGGGCGCTGAAGACGGATGTTCCGATGGTTGTGAGGTGAGTGTCACGCCGCCTGAGGCGCTCCAGTCCTGTCTTAATCCTATGCGCGGGTTCGTCCGCGTGAGCTTGTGCCGCTGAAGCAATCTTGAAGATCTGCAACACCATCGAAAACATGGGTTCGGCGTGCCGTGAGGCGCGGGGCGGCGGCAAACGACTGGGATTTGTGCCGACCATGGGTGCATTGCATGAGGGACATTTGTCGCTGGTAAGGGCGGCTAAGGCCTCCTGCGATTTTGTGGCGGCATCGATTTTTGTGAATCCGACGCAGTTCGGACCGAATGAAGATCTGGCGAAATATCCGCGAGACTTCGAGCGGGACCGAGAGTTGCTGGAAAAAGACGACGTGGATTTGTTGTTTGCGCCGACGGTCGAGGAGATGTATCCGGCCGGCGCGGTGACTTGGGTTACGGTGGAAGAGCTGAGCGGCAGGCTGGACGGGCGTTCGCGGCCGGGGCATTTTCGCGGGGTTACGACTGTAGTGGCGAAGCTGTTTCACATTGTCGAGCCGCATGCGGCGTTCTTCGGGCAGAAGGATGCAGCGCAGGTGGCGATTATTCGCCGCATGGTGCGCGATCTGAGTTTTCCGGTGGAAATTGTGGCGTGTCCGATTGTGCGGGAGTCGGACGGGCTGGCGATGAGTTCCCGCAACGCCTACCTCGATCCGCTGCAGAGAAGTCAGGCGGTCGCGTTATACCGGTCGCTGATGAGGGTGAAGAAATTGTGGGAGACGGGCGAACGCGACGGGGCAAAACTGGTGGCTGCGGGGCGCGCCGAAGTTGCGGAGGCAGAGTCAGTACGTTTGGATTATTTTGAGATCGTAGATGCTGAAAGTCTGGAGCCGGTTCAAAGTGTTACCGCGGGTGCGCTGGCAGCGGTCGCCGCATATGTGGGGGCAACGCGGCTTATCGATAACCTTGTGCTGCCGTGAGCTTGCCTAATGCGATCCCAATGAGTCGACGGCCGCGGCAGTGGCCGGGGGCGCGAGGCGTTGCAGCACGATGTTCTCGACCTGTGACCACAGTTGGGGATCGCATTCGCTTTGCATGTGGCTGGGAGTGAAGTTGCGGTTCCACCAGGAATATTTCTCGCACTCGACCGGATTCTTCCTGTAGTCAAAGCGGTAATTGCCGAGGATCTCAGTCCTGGCGGGATCAGCGGCAGTGATGCGCGCGCGGCCGTGAACAATGCCGTGGGGCTGATAAAAATTCACGGCTTTGGCGACGTTATCCGGAATGACCGAGTCGTTCTGCCACAATTTGGCGACGCTATCCACCTGCACGGTGAGCAGAACCGGCACTCCCTGACGCCGCAGATCGCGAGCCAGCGCCACGGCGGCAGACGCTCCCCAACTGTGGCCGAAGAGAATGATGCGGGCGCGGGCCTTTTCGGCAAGAGAAAGAGTGCCATCGTGATTGGTATCCAGCAGGCGAAAGATGGCTTGGTAAGCCTGTTTCCGGCGACGGTTTTCAAAGACGCGGACGTAGGTGTCGCCGGGGACAGCTCGCCGAATCTGCTGGGCGAGTTGTACCGGACCATGGTTGGGACTGTCGTGACTGACGAAGCCGCCTACGAACCCGATCACAATGCTGGAGGGAGTTGCGGTTGGATTGGGGATGAGGGCTACAGCCTCCACGGCACGCGAGAGTTCTGGCAGTGCCAGACTCAAGATGGTGAGCGTGACCAGAAAACCGAGGAAAAGAATACGCCGGGGCATGTGCTCCTACTTCAATAGTCAGATGATTCGCTGCGCCGGGAGGATGCGCAGAACCTTACTTCAGAACATGGCTCCGGTGCAAATGCCTTGAGCAGAGGGGGGTTCGTGCACCTAGCCCGGGCGTTAGTCTACACCCGTTTGTCATATACGGGACGGGGTTTTAATTTTTGGCAGGCGTTCTCCTGCCTGAAACGAATGGGTTCCCAGCGAGGATATAGCGCAGCGGTCGGTCGGTGGCCTGGGTAATGCCGATGCGCGGAGTGATTTCTATCCGGATTGGGCGAAAGCCATCGTCTCCGATCCACAAGCCGGCGTGGGGAGAGGCGAGATCGGATCCGTTATCGCGGGCGCGGGTGATGCCGAAGGCTTGGGCCAGGCGTCCCGGGCCGCTGGTGAGTTTGCGCAGATCTTTCATCTGAGCATCGCCAAGGCTCGGCGGCGGGAACCCTCGAGCGCGGGCCATTTCCTCAATACCGAGGAGCGGTTCAAGCGCGCGGAACAGCACCCCCGACCCCGCCTTGCCTTCCCGCCCGCACGATACATTCAGGCAGTAGTGATTGCCGTAAATGAAGTAAACGTAGGCGTAGCCAGGCGGACCAAACAGGACGGCGGTGCGGAGAGTATTGCCGGCGGAAGCGTGGGCTGCCGGATCGTTTTCTCCGAGGTAAGCCTCGACTTCGACGATGCGGGCTGCCAGGCGCAAGCCGGGAGAGTCACGCAGCAACACCTTGCCCAGAAGTTCGCGAGCTACACGGCGCGGACTGCGGGCGAAGAAGGCGCGGTTGAGGGGGTGAATTGGGGCGGGCCTGGTTGGCGGCGTGCGCATGCAGCGAAATGATAAACGCGATCAGGAAGCGAGCCAACCGGGCGGTAGTCGATGACTAGAAAACCATCAACCGCGAAGGACACGAAGGCTTTGAGCCTTTTTCGAGGCCAGCCAACGGCATAGTGGGTCTAGGCCGCGCCTTTTGCGGATTCTTTCAGATAAGCCAGGACCTCGAGGGCGTGGCCTTCGGGCTTCACCTTGGGAAAGATGTGCTGGATCTTGCCGTCTGGGCCGATGATGAACGTGGTGCGGACGATGCCCATCACTTTCTTGCCGTACATGTTTTTTTCCTGCAGCACGCCGAAGGCATTGGCGACTTTCTTATCGGCGTCGGCCAATAATGTGAATGGCAGCTTGAATTTCTCCTGAAACTTCTTCTGGGCCTTGGGAGTGTCGGGCGAGATGCCAAGTAACACGGCGCCGGTTTTCTGCATCTGCTTGTAGGTATCGCGAAATTCGCAGGCTTCGATGGTGCATCCCGGAGTGTCGGCGCGAGGATAGAAATAGAGCACGACAACTTTACCGCGAAGAGCTTTCAGCGAGACTTCCTTGCCGTTCTCGTCCTGCAAAGTAAAGTCTGGAGCCTTATCATTGATGTTGATGCTCATGAATGCCTCATTTCTAAAGTTGAACGTTTCATCAGCGGCTGAAGCCGCTTCTATCTCTGCGGTACTTACGGCGCGCCTGGAAGCCGTGCCCTTTCAGGAACGGGCAGACTTTCAATCCTCCAGAAGCTTCTTATACCGCAGATTGAGGCCGGGCGTCATTTTGATTCTAGCGCTTCTTGCGTTAGGGATTACGAGAAGCATGGCGCAAGGGAGGCCGCAGCTTAAGCGGCCGGCGGACATCCCGCAGGAAAAACCTCCCGAGGAAAAGAAGCCGAAAAAGGTAAAAGGGCCGCGGGCGGTGGGAGTTTTGCAGCTCAACAGCAAGGGGAAGGGGACGCTGATCCCGATTGCGATTCTGGTCGACGGTAAGTTCCGTGACGCGAGCGTCTACAAGGCGGATCCGGTGCCGATGGCGCTGGACTCCGGGACCATCTACGAGGTCGAAGAAACGGGGGATTCGCAGGGGCTGTTTACAGTGAGCGGAGCGCTTCACAGCGGGACTGCAGGGAGCGTGAATCCATGGCTGGGCCAAGGGTCTTTTTTGCCGAATGGAAGCGAAGAGGCGAAGAGTACGCGCAAAGCGGAGAACGTGCCCAGGGGACTGGACAATACTGATAGTGACGCACCACCGCGGCTGACGCGTGGGAACGCGGGAAAGGCGGGGGCTTCCAATACGAGTTCTGGCACCGGTTCGAATACTGCCGGTACTGCCGCTACTACCGCGGGAGCGGAGTCGTCCGGGAAGCCGGGTGCGACGGGGGCTTCGTCTGGGTCGCCTTCACAGTCCACGAAGGGTTCTTCGACCACAGCGTCTGGCGGTGCGCCAGCGGGGCAGGATGCGCCGAAATCCGGGGCTGCAGCCGCGTCGGAGAAGCCGGTGGATCAGAGTGGGAAGTCAGCCGACAAAGCATCGCAAGATCAGGCATCTCAAGGTCAGACAGCGGAAAATTATTACCGGCCGACGCTGCGCCGAGGCAGGCCTACGCAGTCTGCGCCGGAGGACGAAGATGAGCCAGCGCTGAAGACTGGTAAGACCGAAGCTGCGGGAGTCCCAGGGGGCGCAAGTGCGACGCCGCTGCGGCTGGTACCGGCAATATCCGATTCGGGCGGGCCCGATCCACGTGCCTACAAGTTTTTCTGGAAGGCGGGCGAAGACGAAGAGCGTCGCAACCAGATGCTGGCACTGGCGGGAGACGAAGTTCGGGCTTACGCCAATGCCCAAGCCAAGAACCGTATTCCGGCCAATCCGCCGGCCACCAAGACAAGTGCTGCGAGGCACAAGGCTCCGGCGAAACCGGCACAGCCGATATTTGAGAACATTCAGTTTCGCGCCTTCGATTTGTGGCTGAACAATCAGCCCGTGATGATCCTGAGCGCCGAAGCGCAGATGCCGAGTGAGACGGGCGCCGCGGCATCTGACCTCTACACGTATAGCATCACGCTGGCGGCCAGGACGGATATCTACGGGAACCTGCGCAAGTTATATGCGGGAGTTACAGATAAGTTTCACCTGGATGTAACCCCGCGTCTGGAACTGATTGATGCGGTGGATGCCGACGGAGATGGCCGCGGAGAGTTGCTGTTTCGGGAGACGACGGACGGCGGCAGCGGATATGTTATCTATCGTGCGACTGGGGATACGCTGTGGAAAATGTTCGACAGCATGGGCGAGCAAGATTAGCGGCTTCTGGTAGGAGGTTGAAAAGGAAGCGGGCCAAACGCGCGGCTATTGCGCCGCAAAAAGCGCGGCGCTTCGCGCGGCCCGCCCAGATCCTTCGCAGCGCAAAGGACGCTTGCTCAGGATGACAGTTTCAAACTGCCCTTTCAAAGCGATAGACAGCTAAGTTTCGATTCCTACGTAACAGACGCGACCGACCAGATAGTCGGAGGGGGACTTGCCTTGCTCCATGGTCATAACTTCGATGGGATAGGCCTGGTTGTGGGGGCGAAGAATGAGATGATTGCCAGCCGTTTCCACATATTTGACGGTGCAGTTATCGTTCTTGAGGACGGCGTACATGTTGAACTCGCCCTTGCGATAGGGTTTGAGTGAGTTGTAGTGCCGGTCGATAAGGAGCGTGGCTCCCGGCAGCAGACGCGGGTACATGCTCATGCCTTCGCGGGCGTCCGCTTTGATGATGACGAAACGCTCCCACTGTTCGCGATCGCCTTCGGTCTCGGCTTTCAACTTCTTGAGAAATGACTTTTTGAATTTCAGGATTTCCTTGACGTGCATGCTGGTGATAAGAGGCTGGGTGGCGGCGACGCCTCCGTCGGTCAAGAGAACGTTTTGGAACTCGTCATTACTGGGAGGAAGAATGGACGCGCGCTTATTGACCTCGGAAGGATCGAGCAGATCAAGCACGGAAAGATGCTGGACGGCAAGGACGCGGTCCATACCTTCGAGGCTGAGGCCGCGCTTGCGATTCAGGAAGTTGGAGATATGAGCCTGTTTGAAGCCGGTTTGCTTGGCCAAACGGAGACCAGTCAGATCGCCTTCCTGGATGCGCTCCCAGAGAGCTTCGCGCAGATTTTCCTGCAGTACGCGGAATTTCATAGGTGGAGTATAGCATGGGTATAGCGGGATGCTAAAGGAAAAGGATTTCCACAGCTCCGATGTTATAACGACCTTGACCGAGAAAATCGGCAGCTATACGATGACAACATCGTATAACTCACCTTTTCCCAGAGGAATATCGCTCAATATGAGATGTGAGGATAACTGCAGCGAAGAAAAGAGCTTCGTGGAATTCCGGCGGAAGGTACGGGAGGCGGAAGTACTTTCGGCGGCGATGGAGCATTTGTTGAGGTCGTTGAAGTTCAGCGGGCGCGTGAGCGTGGTTGTACAAAATGGGCAAGTTTTGAAATCCGGGTACGAGGAGGGATTTTTTCGGCAACGCGAGCCAGGATCAACGCGCGAGCGGGGCGCGACGGCTGAGCCGTAGACGATAGGCAAACCGTTCGATCAGTAAGCCCGACAAGTAAATAGCCCAAGCAGGCCATCGTAAAAAGAAACGAGCCCTGCGTTCGGTTTTCGCTCCAAGGAGCGTCAACCGGCGCAGGGCTTTTCTCTTGGCTGCATTTTGCCGGCGGTAACAGAGCGTTCAAGCGACACCGATTCAGGGTTCAGGAAAATTCCAGCAGGACTGAGGAGGAGTGATGAAAACGAAGGCAACAGTGGACAGTTCTTCGAATGAAATGAGTCTTGAACTGAAGTATTGCGAACGTTGTGGCGGTTTGTGGCTGCGTCCGGTAGGTGGAGGGCAGATCTATTGCGTGGAGTGTGGTCGATCGATGGCCGAATTGCCGCCGAGGTCGAATGCCGGGGCAAACTCGAGGATGCCGCAACTGCCGTGGGGAGTCAATGCCGGCGATGCCGGGGGCTATTGCGGGGAGGATGGAATTGATGTGGAGACTCCAGGAGGTGCGGCGTGAGCGAACTCGTCGAGTGGATCGCCGCGGACTCGAGTGGGCACGAAGCGACAGAGGGCGAGCTTATTCGCAGCGAAGGGGTGGGGCCGCAGGCTGATCAGCATGATCGGATCAAAGTATCGGAGCAGGATGCGTCGCGGCGAGAACTGCCGATGCACAACTTTCCGGCGCGGACCGCGGTTGCGGAGGGAGCGACGGAGCGCGGGCTGAATGACGATTGGGATCGAGATCCGGACCTCTGGATGTACAGAAAGAAGACGGCAGGCTTGCTGCAACGCTACATGCGCTGGTCGCTGGAAGCGGGACGGGTGCCGTCTCTACTTGGCCGGGAATTATTCCGCGCTCGAATCACGGCTTATACGGCGACGACGTTTGAGGCGCGAGTAATCTTTCTGCACGACGTGGAAACATGTCTGGACCGGCTGGGAAGTTTCGACCGGGAAATCATCGCGCGGGTGGTGCTGCAGGAACACAATAACCGGCAGGCAGCGAGAATGCTGCACTGCACGGCGAGGACGATCGAACGCAGACTGCAGGAGGTGCTTGACGACCTCAGCGAGGCGTTTCTCAAGGCGCAGCTTATGATACCGATGGCGGACATGAAAGGAACGCGGGAGAAAGCGCAATGAGGGAGACGATCTCGAGGACGAGAATTTGGACTGGGCGGGTAGGTATTCGGCGATCGGCGCAGAAGCATGAAGGCTGCGGGGTGGTGGCGAGGCCAGGAAAAAGATGTCCCAAAAATGTTGTCAAGGGGGTCGCGAGGGTGATTTTGATGCAAGTGATTGAAAAGGCGGCAAAATAAAAGTGCGAGCTATGTCGCTTTTACCTATGCAGTGTGCTATAATGTAATTATAGACTTAAGAAATAAGCTATACGCCTGAGAGGCGCGCTGCGAAGCGCGCCTCTCGTGTTTTTGGCCAAGAGATCTTTCGCATCACGGGCACGGGGTGGTGGCGAAGTGCGGGGGCAAGCCGGTGCTACTGGGATGGCTCGCGCAGGCTGAAGCAGGAATCCGGTATTGGGCCGCTAATTGCGTGTTGAGGCAAATGAGGAGCATGAGCAAGGCAAAGACAAACGCTAATGGGAAACCGAAGAGATCGGGAAAGCAGCCCACGGCGGGGTCTGCAAAACACATAACTATCAGTTTGCAGAAACCGGAGAAGGTGGACAAAGCGCAGGTACGGGAGAACATCAACAACCGGCTGTGGGCATCGGCAGAGGAAGTTGCGGTCGGGATCATTGATGCCGCAAGGGCGGGACAAGTAGTGTCTGCGAGGTATTTGTTCGAGGCCATTGGTTTGTATCCGGCGAGCGAGCAGACCGAGAACAAGCGGGAAGCGGATTCGCTGGCCCTCACGCTGTTGAGGCGGTTAGGGTTGCCCACCGAGCCTTTGATCGACGACGAAGAAGATGAGCCACAAGGGCTGACCGGGGGGTGGACGCAAGAGAAGGTCCCGACGGTTGATGAAAATGACTCGACGAGGGAGCGTGGGGAATCCGCGTGGACAACGAGCGCTGATGTCAAAAATGAAGGCCGAGAGGATACCGTAGAATGAAGCGCGGGGGCAGCGAAGGGTGGGGATGGATCTAACGTGGGTCACCGAGCGGATTGCCGTGGGGGGCGGAATCTGGAACGCGGAGAACATGGCAGCGGTGGCGCGCGCGGGAATCACACACATCATAAATATGCAGGTGGAATTCGACGACACGCCGCTGGCGTTGCCGGTGGGGGTGGCCGTGTGCTGGAATCCGGTGGACGATGATTTTGAGCCGAAGCCTCCAGAAGTATTTGCGCGGGGCGTGGATTTTGCCCTGGCGGCGCTGGCCAGGAGGGATGCGAAGCTCTTTATTCACTGCGCGGCGGGCGTACATCGGGCACCGATGATGACGCTGGCGCTGTTGGGGGTGATGGGGTGGAGTGTGGACGAGGGGATGGATTTGATTGAGAAGCAGAGGCCGGCGGCTGATTTCGCCGAGGTCTATGTGCAGAGCGTGGAAGACTTTTTGCAGGGAAGAAGCTGATTCGGCTTCCCGCGTCCAGATTTCGGCTTTTGAATTTGGTTCTGCTGACGAGAAGCTAGAAACGGGGAGAAAAGCTTTATTGGGGCAATGGTCGAGCAGGCGCACGAGATCGCTGCGGTGGGTGGGTGGGGGCTTTGGACTGCGGTTGTCTTCCGCCTTCGCGAAAGAACAGGCTTGACGACAAACAAGAGTTAGAAGTTTGAGGAGGAAGTATGTTTCAGGGATGCCGCCCGGCGGGGCGGCTTTTTTATTTGGTGTTGACCGTGGCGGTAGCGGCGACCGGGGCGCGGCTATGGACGCGCGAAGGAGTTTTTGCCGGGAAAGCAGAGAAGAGCGCGACTTCCCCCGCGGCGAAGCCAGCGCCGGCAGAACCTTTGCCGAGCGCGGCTTCGCCGGCTCCCCAGAGCGGACCGCAGCTGACCAGCGTGATCGATACGGTTTACATGGCAGATGGCAGCACGGCTCAGGGAGTTCTGGTGATCACGTGGCCGGCGTTTGTGGCGGCGGACGGAACCGGGGTAGCGCCGGGGTCATTGGACGTAACGCTGGGAGTGAACGGGGCGTTGAATGTAGCCCTGGTGCCGAACGCGAATGCCGTTCCTGCGAATGTGTACTACACGGTCGTGTATCAATTGCAGCCGAGCGAAGTGAGAACGGAGGATTGGGTCGTGCCCACCAGTTCTCCGGCAACGCTGGCGGAGGTACGAACGACGCCGGGATCAGGAACGGCAGCGCAACCAGTATCTATGCAGTATGTGAACACGGCGCTGGCGGCGAAGGCGAATGACGATGCGGTGGTTCATCTGGCCGGGGCGGAAACGGTTACCGGCACCAAGAGCTTTATTGTGCCCCCGAACGTTCCAACACCTGTGGGAACGGGCGACGTCGCGAACAAGGCTTATGTGGACTCGTCGGTCGCAACGGTTGGAGCGGGAAACTATGTTCCGACAGCGGGCGGAGCAATGACGGGGCCGCTGACGCTGAGCGGGCAACCAACCGCGCCCCAGCAGGCGGCGGACAAGGACTACGTTGATTTGTCAGCAGCGGCGAAAGCGGATCTGATCAGCGGTCTGGTGCCGACCAGTGAACTGGGGAGCGGTGCGGCTTCGAGTTTGAACTGTTTGCTGGGCAATGGGACGTGGGGATCCTGTGCATCGAGCGCGAACGCGACAGAGATACAGAGCGTGCCGGTGGGGTCGACAGCGCCTTCGAATGGACAGGTGCTGACATACTCCTCGAGTTCCGGGCAGTATTCGCCGGCGACGCCGAGCGGGGCAACTGGCGGGGTGGTGACGGGCCCGGCGGCCAGCCAAAATATCACGCAGCCGGTTGGAACCGAGCTCAACGTCAACAATCTGAGCGGCATTCGTTATGTGACACCCACGGATAGCTGGAGCGTAAGCCCGAGTGGGAGCCTGATTGGCGGGACGCAGGCGACGGTGACGCTCGCGCCTTGTCCTCTGGGCGTAGATACGACGGGAAATTCGATGTATTACGTGTACGTGAGCGGGCAGGGGACGCCCGAGGCCGTGATGGTGACGGGCGGGACGTGCACGGGTGGCGCGGCTTCGGGAACAATCGTGTTCACTCCGAAAAATACGCACTCCGCCACCTATGTTCTGGGCAGTGCGACGAGCGGCATACAAGAGGCGATCAATGATGGCTGCGGGCTTCCGAGCGGAAGCGGCGGAAATCCGAATGCGCGGGTGATTCTTCCGCCGACGGGCACGACCTCAAATGCGCTGCCGGTCTACGGATCAATCTTTGCGCACTGCAGCGGGGCCCTGATTGAAGGGAACGGGACATTGCTTTCGTGCGCGACGCGGGACCGCTGCGTGGTTCTGGGCGACCTGGTGAACGCGAACCACTACGGCGGGGTGACGTTGCGAGGCGTGAGCATGACCTCGACGGTGAATTCAGATGGCTGCCAGATCACGAATACGCAGCGGCAGTCGAACATAGTCACGATCACAGTAGTGTCCGGTTGCAGCACGATTCAGACAGGGGACCTGGTGAACATCAACTTCACCGACGCTCCGAACTATTGGGGGAGCCACGGGCCGGTGACGGTTTCGGGGAACTCGATTACGTATAGTCAGAGCGCGGGAAACGTGGCATCAATCGCGAGCCCAGGGACAATCGCAATTCAGAATGCGGCGATTGAAGACAACGCGCTCCCCGGGACGATGGAAGACATCAAGTACACGGCCGTGGGAGGGGGAACGTTCAACCAGTTTTTTGTGATCGACAATGACCAGGCGGCGACGATCCGGAATTTCAGTAATGGAGGACAGGGGATTCAATGTACGGCGAACCATTGCGGATCATTCGTGTACTCCGCGGGGACTACGGCGTCTACTCCGGTGCTGTGGCTTGACAAGCTGAACATCAGCGCGCAGTGCGGCGGGAATGGAGTGACGGTGTATGCGAATAACACGGTTCACGTTAATGACTCGGTGATTCAGGGATTCGGACAGTGGGGCATTAATACCCAAAACACATTGGGGAGTTATGGCGGAACTCAAGTCGATAATGTTTACAACGAATTCGAGGGAGGGTCATGCCCCAATCCGTACCTAGGAAACTATGCCAACTCGGCGGGGCTGATCTCGGGGAGCCCGGTGACGATTCGCGGCGGAGAGCAGCCGAATGGATGGATGCCCCAGTTCGCGAACACGGGTTCAACCCAGTACAACTACTTCGTGGTCGTAAACGACACGACGCAGGGATATCACAGCTATCCACTCTATGCGGGCTATGCGCTGACCAGTGGTTCGGGTACTATCTCGGGTCAATTCCCTCACGTGCCGGCCACAACACCCGGCGATACCATCACCTACGATGTGATTCGCATGGAGCCCTCGCCACTGCTTTCTAACGGGCAGAGTTTTCCGGTGGGCGGAGCTTGCACTGGCGGCAGTACAACGGCCTGCGGCAGCGTGGTAACGGCGCAAGCGCAATGCCCCGGGCTGGTGTGCACATTCACGGACACGGCTTCGAACAATACATCCAGCTATGGCGTGAACGAGGCGAATTGGTTCCCACTCTTAAACTACTGGCCCGGCGGCATCGTGCTGCTGGGCAATGGTACGAGCAATGCGGCGCTAGTATCTCCAGCGTTTCTAGATACTGACAATGGCAGTGCAAACAGTTCGGCGTGGATCTCGGTTGCGGGAAATCAAAGGCCAACGTTCTTCGTCCGCCAGTGCTCCGGGAATCCGAGTGCCACGCAGTTTGGAGGAGCCTGGGAATCCTGCCTGGAAGGGGACAGTCACGGCAACAACTTCGGACCGGTTGGAGGAATGTTATTGGATAACGGGACGGCCATGGGAGGTAGTTCGAACGGACAGAATATTAAGGGGCGGCTCAATTTTGAAGTGTCTCCTTACGCTTCGCCCCAGGTGCAGCACGTCATCACGCTGGTGGACTCGAATCCGGCGAAGACGCTGGCAACTCCTCTTTTCCGGCCGCAAAACGATGCGAACGATACCTATATCGGGATAGACCAGGCGGCGTCTCGCAGTACGATTGGGCTGACGATAGGAGCACCTTTATCGATTTCCAGTTACATCGGCAATGTGGGAGACAACAGCAGCTATCTGGAAAGGCTGACGGCTTCAGCGAAGACGTTCAAAGTACCGGTAACGATCGACGGAAATCTGACGGTGACGGGGACGTGCACAGGTTGTGCCGGAGGAGCGGGGACGGTAAACAGCGGGACGGCCACGCAACTCGCGTTGTATGCGGCGAATGGAGCGGCGGTGAGCGGAGACAGTGGACTCACGGACAGCGGCTCGACGTTGAACTACTCGGGGAGCAATGGGATTTCGGCGGCGGCAGCCAGCTTCAGCGGGAATGTGACAGTGAACGGGCAGCTCTTGGTGGCGGGGCCGTGGACGGTGAGTTCGCCGATTCCGGGAACGGCGATGGCAGCAGCGGGGCCTGGGACCTCGGCGCTAGGGATTTCGAACGATGGGAATTTCTATGTTTCTGCCAATGCGGGTAGTCCACAGAAGTTGGCCACGACGTCAACCAGTTCGTTTTTCTCAAACCTCTTTCAAGAAGATGCAAATGACCTGGGCGAGTACAACGGGATGACAGCACAGAACCTGCATGTGTACTCCAGTTATACGAACAGCTCAACGTGGCTGCGGACGTCACTGGGATTTGACGGGACCGATAACTATGCGGTGGTACGCAGCGAGAGTTCTCCCTCCGGATCGGCGCCTGGACTGGGTTTCTGGATCAACAACGGGCTGAAGTGGGTGGTGGACGCGAGCGGCAATCTCAAACCCTGGACCGATCAGACGTACAACGTTGGATCATTCAACAATTCGGGGAGCGGGAGCGGGCTGCGTCCGGAGACGGTTTATGTGGCTGGCAATGCGTCGAGCGGGAGCGGCTTCGAACTGGGGAAGTTTGCCAGCGAGAGTTATGAACTTTGCAATGACAGCAGCACGGGAACGATTGTGAATGGATTGGCGATGCTGAGTACAGCGGGGTGCGCGATCAAGCCGGCGAGCGCTTTGACCAGCGGGGCTATCGGGGTGGTAATTGCGAATGCTGGAACGAGTGGAATTGCGACGCTGGCCAAGGCAGGGTCAGTTTTTTGCAGCTTCGATGGGACATCGACGGTGATTGGAGATTACGTGGTGCCTTCGAGCACTTCGGGATCTTTTTATCTTTGCCACGATGACGGCGCGGCGCGGCCAGTGGGAACTCAGATTCTGGGCAGAGTGTTGCAGGCGAGTTCCGGCAGCACGACGGTGCAAATGTTTCTGGACATGCCGGGTTCGAGCGTGAGCAACAGTTTGACGGCGGCGGGAACGGGAAGCTGCACGAACCAGGTAGTGACATCGGTGAACAGCGGAGCTCCAACCTGCAACATGGTGACTTCGGCGTATGTCGATACGAGTATCGCAAGCACCGGCACTCTGGTGAGCGGGAATTACACGAAGGCAAGCGGGGCTTCCGGGATTGCGGATTCGGGGGTGATGGCAGGGCCGTATTCGACGGAATGGATTACGGCTCCTCGGGCCGGAACAGCGACGGCTTTCAACACCACTGGTACGAAGATCGAGCTTTGGGGTGTGACCCTGCAATTTCCGCTGAACACGAGCACGTTGAGCTACAACGTGAGTGGCGCCGATACGACGTCGAACACATACGATTTAGGAATCTATAACAGTTCGGGCGCATTGGTGGCGCATACCGGGGCAATCGCTGGGTCGACCGCGATGGTAGCTGGTGCACACAGCGTGAGCTGGTCGGGGACAAATCCGAAGACGCTGCAGCCGGGAAAATATTATCTGGCAACTAGCACCAGTTGCACAAGTAGTTGCGCCACGCTTTCGGGCGATGGAAGTAGTGCGGTAGTGACCTTCCTGAGCGCGGGGACGGTGACGACCAGCGGCACGCAGGGAGCTCTCGACAGCAGCATCAGTGCACCGGCGGATTCCTATACCTGGAGTGGAAGTATGATGAGTTTCATCGTGCGGTGAAACAGCATCAGCTATTGGGAAAAGATGTCGAGCTGAGGTCGACGGACAGCCGAGCGCGGCTGTCTCCACATTTGTTCATAAGTTATCTTTATTTTTCCACGAAGGAGAAAAACATGGGCAGCGCGATTAATCCGGAGGCGGCACAACCATCCACCACACAAGGGTTCGAGCAGAGTGATAGAAATCCGCCGGTCACAAATTGGGGAGGGACGGCCGCTGAGGGTGGGCAGTTGCCGACGCCGGCACCATCCGAAAGCCGAGTGACGCAGCCGGGTCCGGCACCTTCGGCGAACGCGGGCATACAGAATTACGACACTGGGAACAGCGCGGACCGCGTTCAGGACGAAGCAGAACGAGAAGGGTGACAGTAGAGGGAGGCGTCGAACTGCGCTCGAATGGACAGCCGAGGACGGCCGTCCCCACATGTACTTCTGAGAGGAAGCGGTTAGTTTGAAGGCCATTGGCGAAAGCTGGTGGCCATTTTTGTTGGAGTGGGAGAGCAGGAGCAGAGATGGCCGTGAGAATTTCTATCGAAGCCGGTGGCAGCGCGAAGGTGAAAGGGATCCTTCGACTGCGCAAGGCGATTCGCAAAGCGAATCGTCTTGCTCCGCTCAGGATGACAGGGGTCGGGAGGGTTGTCATCTTGCTAGGAATGTTGAGTGTGACGGCATGGGCATCGACTTACTATGTGAGTTCGAGCACGGGGAGTGACGGAAACAATGGGACTTCGCCGGCGACACCCTGGCAAACGATTGGGCATGTGAATGGTCAGGCATTTCAGCCGGGAGATTCAATTCTGTTCAAACGGGGGGATATTTGGAATGAGAGTCTGGAGCCGGCTTCCTCGGGCAGTGAGGGAAATCTGATTGCGTTTGACGCCTATGGTACGGGAGCGGCGCCGAACCTGACGGGATACTACGCAGTCCCGGCGACGGCGTGGGTGGCGGTGACGGGGAATGCGTGGAAGGCGCCGGTGCCTTCGACTTACACGTCGATTAACTTTTGCCTATTCGGATCGATTTGGGGGCAGAAGGTGGCGGCGGTGACGGCGAACTTGACGGCGCAGTGGGACTTTTATCTAGCGAATGGTTATGTCTACGTTTATCCATTGTAAAGATACCTGGCGAAGAAGGGATACGGGCTATGGGAGTCAGCGACAGGGAATTAATGCTAAAGGCAATCGACATCGAGTTCCAACGAGAGGTATTGGACAAGTTGGTCCGACTGGAAACCAAGATGGACACACTGGTGGGAAACGGACAGCCAGGGCGAATGAAGCTAGCGGAGGACAAAGTCTCGGTTCTCGAACGCAACGACCTGCGCAACAGCGTCCACAACCGAATCGTGAATGGCGCAATCAGCGCTGGGGTCAGTGTGGCAATCGCGCTGCATAAGTACTGGCTGAAGTAGAGCACTTACGGTTTCGATCATTCTTCTGGCGAAACAAGCTTTCCCTGCCGACCCGAGCGAACTACAAGATAGATCATTCTAAAACGAGAGGAGAACTATGACCACCGTACCAAGCACGACAATCATCACAAATCTGAAAAGCTTAACTCTGCCCACCGCCAACACGCTGAAAGACGCAACTACAGAGGGAATCGACATGCCGGGGATGTTGGCCTTGGCTCTGACGAAGGCCGACGAACTGAAGGTCTGTCTGACACAGCTTGCGAAATTCACAGACAGCGCCGATCCTAACCTGGCGACGCTGAACGACATTTTGGCCAGCCTCAGCTGAGGAACACGGCAGCCCCTCCGCAATATTGAGCCGGCTGCCGTAGGCCTCCTTTATCTATGGGTATAGGCGAAAAATTTCTTAAGGAGACCAATCATGGATTTTTTATCGCAATTGCTGCGGGGGATTGCGTTTGTTCCCGCGCTGGTCAATGGAATTGAAGGGCTTTTTGGAAGCAAGTCCGGAGCGGAAAAAAAAGATGCAGCCATGTCGTTTCTACAGAATGCGCTGGCCATGACGGATGCTGTGGCGGCGAGGGAAATTATTAATCCGGGCCAGTTCAAAGACGGCATTTCCAAGATAATCGATGGCACGGTGGAATGCCTGAACGCTTCCACCTGGTGCAAACCGCCGGCGTCCCCAAGCCAGCCTTCCGCCTGATGCTTCAGCCGATCTCTTCGCTCCAGCCCTCGAGATTCTTTTTCACCAAAGCCATGAACTGGTCGGCGACGGCGCCGTCGATGAGGCGGTGGTCGTAACCGAGCGTGAGGTGGACGACGGAGCGAATCGCGATCGAATCATTGCCCTCGTTGTCGCTGATGACCAAGGGCTGCTTGGTGATCCCGCCAACTCCCATGATCGCGGAGTTGGGCTGATTGATGATGGGCAGACCGAAGACGGCTCCGAACTGGCCGGGGTTGGTGATAGTGAAAGTCGAGCCTTCAACGTCCTCAGGTTTGAGCTTCTTGGTGCGGGCGCGCTCGCCGAGGTCGGTGATACCGCGCTGCAAGCCGAGGAAGTTGAGATCGCCAGCGTTCTTGAGGACAGGGACGATGAGCCCCCACTCGAGAGCGACGGCGATGCCAACGTTGATCTGACGGTGATAGCGGATATTGTCGCCGTCCAGCGAGGCGTTGATGATTGGCCACTGCTGCACTGCAATGAGGGCGGCGCGAACGAAGAACGGCATAAATGTGAGGCGGACGCCGTGACGCTGCTCGAATCCACTCTTGTGCCTGGCGCGGAGGGTGACGATGCGGGTGAAATCCACTTCGTACATGCAGTGAACGTGAGCGCTGGTGCGGCGCGACTCGATCATGCGTTGCGCAATGATCTTGCGCATGTTAGTGAGTGGGACGAGGTCGCCAGGGTAAGCACCGGGAGCAGAACGGGGAGCCGGCGGCGTCGCTGGCGAAGCGGGCGCCGGTGACTGTGATGCCGCGTTCCGCTCGGCGGGAAGGACGAATGCGTCCGTCCCCACAGGAACCGCCCCCACACGAGCAGGTTGCGATCCCTGGCGATCGATGAAAGCCATGATGTCCTGCTTGGTAATGCGGCCGCCGAGCCCAGTGCCGGAAACCTGCGAGAGGCTGATGCCATGCTCGCGCGCGATCTTGCGGACGAGCGGGGAAGAACGGGCTTCCTCGTCACCTTCCTCCGCTGCCTGCTGCGCAGGTGGAATTGGAACGGGCGACGCCGAGGTGGCGGGCTTCTTCGTTTTCTCTTCCTTTCGTTCCTCTTTTGCTTGCGGCACAGGAGCTGCCGGGGCGACCTTTGCGGAGGAAACTGCGGCTTCGCCATCGACGGCGATGGTGCCAACAACAGTATTCACGCCTACGGTTGTACCCTCGGTGACCTTAATCTCCTGTAGGACTCCAGATGCGGGGGCAGGAATTTCTGCATCGACCTTGTCGGTGGAGATTTCGAACAGAGGTTCGTCGCGCTGGACTTTATCGCCGGGCTTCTTCAACCACTTGGTAATAGTGCCCTCGACGATAGATTCGCCCATCTGGGGCATGATGATATCTGTCGGCATGATTCCCTTCCGCGCGGCCGACGACTCGGGAGAGAGGGCCGGACGCAAACGAATATTATAGCGGTTGCAGCGGTCGCCCTGCTCCGGGCAGTAGGCACGCCTTTCGTTCATTAACGCTATCAGTCGTCGGCGTTCTTACTTCTCCTCTTCGCCGGTTGGCGCGGCGACTCCGAAGCTCGTCTTCCAATAGTCCTGAACTGCTGGCGGCAGCTTCTCCATGTGCGACAAGAAGCTGGTAATCTTCCAGATGTCTTGATCGCTAAGAGTCTTATCCCATGCAGGCATTCCGGTGTAGCGGATGCCGGTACGAATCGTGTAGTAGACGTGCCACTCGGGGTCGTCCGGCGGATCGGAGACTAGATTGGGCACCGGGGGATAGAAAGACTTGGCGAGAGAAGCCGGCTTGCGATCGAGTCCGCCGTGGCAGACGGCGCAATTCATGGTGTAGAGCTTCATGCCATCTTCAAAGCTCTGGTCGTTGGGCGGGAGGGGATTCGTGACGCGGGGAGCGTGGCGCTCCATGGAGGCGTCAACGGCTGTGTTCGCCAAGTGATGCTCCCAGTGCGGCGGCGCGACGTTCGCATTTGTGGGAAGGAAGCCCAGCGTGGCAAAGCCGAGGCCGCCTAAGATGAGTACGAAAAGAGTGATGATGACTCCGAGAATGAACTTGCCCATGGGTACCCTCCGTTGAGATCCTCGATCGCGATCTCAAGATTGAGGACATATTGTGGCAGATCGAGGGTGTGGGGCGCTAGTTCGCCACGTTCATCCTATTCGCCACGTTCATCCTAATAGGCTTTCAGTCTACGAGCTTCGCGGACTACGTCCGCGACCTTGGGCAAGTAGTGTTCCTCCTGAGGCGGGGAAAATGGGATCGCCGAATCCAAGCCTG
>Ga0302326_10009149_pt1 | contig 21711 bp, 19 predicted proteins | sample Palsa_T0_3_FD_202264 | JGI IMG/M metagenome (GOLD analysis project Ga0302326, IMG submission 202264) | Peat permafrost microbial communities from Stordalen Mire near Abisko, Sweden - Palsa_T0_3 | ecosystem: Environmental > Terrestrial > Soil > Palsa > Peat permafrost | place: Sweden: Abisko... | reverse complement strand
AGTTCACCCCCGACCAGGGCCGCGGCCTCCTCGCGGCGGGCGGCTGGCAGCCGTCGGAAGCTCCCGGACGTCAGCTGGACGCGGGCCTGCTGCTTGGCCGGGCGGGCGTTCCCGGAGCGTCCCCGGCAGCGACCGTCCCGTCCCCGGCCGACGGCGAATCGCCCGCCCTCCCGCTGTCAGCCCTGCTGTCCGCCGCGCTGACCGCCTTCACCATCGAGGCCGACAACGAGGCCGAGCACCGCCTCCCGCACCGCACCACCAACGATGGCCCGTCGCCCGGCGCGGCCGCCGGCGCCCCCTGGCTCACCTCCCTAGTGATGTGGGCCAACTGCCTGCGCCAGCTCCCCGACGAAGGGATCACGGTCGCCGAGCTTCGCCGTCGCGCCAGGACCGGCACCAACCTGGACGGCATGCGTCGCTGGCGCTACGTCACCTACACGCCCGACCAGGGCCAGGTCAAGCGCCAGGGCAAGCGGCCGGGACCCGGCGCGATCGTCACCCCCACCGCGGCCGGCCGCCGCGCCCGCGCGGTCTGGCAGGCCGCGACCGAGCAGACCGAGGCCCGCTGGCGGGAGCGCTTCGGCGCCGCCGCGATCGATGAGCTGCGGGCCGCCCTCGCCGACGTCGTTGCCCGCCTCGACCCGGCCCTGCCCGACTGCCTCCCGATCCTCGGCTACGCGCTGCGCTCGACATTCGAACCCGAAGCGCCCACCGGCCCCCAAAACACACCGGACCCCCAAAACACACCGGACCATCAGGACGCAACCAACCTCCAAGACGCGACTCACCTACCGCTGTGGGCGCTGCTGTCGAAGCCGCTGCTCGCGTTCGCGCTCGAGTACGAGCGCGCGCCCGGCCCGTCCCTCGCCGTCAGCGCCAACGTGCTCCGGGTGATCGGCCCGGACGGCGTCCGCACCCGCGACATCCCCGCCCTGGCCGGGATCTCCAAGGAGGCGGTGGCGATGGCGGTAGGCCGGCTGGCCGAGAGCGGGCTGGCGACCGAGGGCCCCGACCCGGCCGGCGGCCGGTTCAAGTTCACCCGCCTCACCGCCGCCGGAGCTGCCGCCAGGGACGCCTACGCCGACCGGACCGCCGCCGTCGAGGCCGACTGGCGCGCTCGCCTCGGCGCGAGCCGGGTGGCCGCGCTCCGGACCGCCCTTGAGCCGCTCGCGGCCGGCCGGCCGGCCCCGCTGCTGGCCGCCCTCGAGCCCTACCCGGACAACTGGCGCGCCCGCGTCGGACCGGCGCGGATCCTCCCGCACTACCCGATGACCCTGCACCGAGGCGGCTACCCGGACGGCGCCTAGTAGACACCGAAGGTGTGGGAATGCCCCGTCCCGGGGTACAGCAGTAGCAAGGAGGTGCCGATCATGCGGCTTGGCAAAGAACAGTCGGCAGGCTACGTCGAGGACACCGAAGTCGATTCGATCGCCGTGGACGAAGTCAAGGCAGAGATCACCATCGACTCCGCCGAACGGGCCCCGCTGACTCCAACAGCCCACCCCTCCATCCCCGTCGGCTGACACACGACCCGGGTGGGCCTGTCTTCCTGGGTTTCCGGATCAGCGCGGGGTGAGCATCCGGACCGACCGTTCACCGGCTACAAACTCGCGCACGCGGCGCTGTCCGCGGACGGCGCCAAGACCGGCTTCGCCGGCCTGACCATGGGCGCCGGCCACGTGTACGGCGTGGTGGCCGAGGCGACCTGCGTCTGGAACTCGCGCCATCAGTCGCCCAGGCGCTGGTGCGGCTGCGGCTTCTACTGCCTGCACGCGCTGACCGACGCGCTCTCGCTCGGCTGCGCGACCGAGAACCGCTCGGCCCTGCTGATCGAGGTGGCCGCGTCCGGGCGGTACATCCGCTACGAGCGCGGCCTGCGCTACAGCAGGCAGCGGGTCCGGGCGATCAAGCAGGCCTGGTGCGGCTGCGGCCGTCCCGGCGTCGCGCTCGCCGACGCGGGCAGCGGCCTGGTTGGCTGGCGTCACCTCGCCCCGGCCTGCGATCAGTGCGTGGCCGGCCGGCCGACGCTGACCCTGCGCGAGTTCGTCGCCCGTCTCGACGGCCGGATCCGCATTGACGAGGGTCCGGACGGCCTGGCCCAACTGCCGGGGATGGCGGCGCCGGCCGAGACCACCGCCGAGCAGCCGTTCGCGGTGCTCACCGCCGAGATCGCGCTGCTGCACGCCCGCCTGGACAACCTGCAGGCGCGGCTCGACGGCTGACCGGATCACGGATCGAGCGCACGTAGCCTGATAGCCCATTGGCGGAGCTAGGCAGGGCCTGATGCAACTGGCGATCGTGCTGGCACTGGCAGCGTGCTTCTGCACCGCCACCGCCTCGGTCTGCCAGCGTCTCGGCGCGCGCAACCTGGAGCGAACTCCCGCCAAGGCCGGCGGCTTCGACCCCTGGCTGGTCTTCCGGCTGGCCCGCCAGCCTGCCTGGCTGCTGGGCCTGGCCTGCATGATCGGCGGATTCGCGTTCCAGGTGGGCGCGCTGCGGTTCGGCCCGCTCGCCCTGGTCCAGCCGATCCTGGCCATTGAGCTGCTGTTCGTCTTCGGCTACCTGGCGCTGCTGCCGGCCGCGCGCCGTTCCGGGCCCCGGGTGCGCGGGCGCGACTGGCTGGCCGTCGCCGTCATGTGCGCGGGGATCAGCCTCTTCCTGCGCGCGGCGGCGCCGTCGGGCGGCCGCGATCACGCGCCGGCCGGCCTGTGGTGGCTCACCGCGGCCGTCACCCTGGTGGTGGTGGCGATCGCCATCGCGCTCTCGGAGCGGGCGGGCGGCTCCTCCTCCCGCCGGGCCGCCCTGCTCGGCATCGCGACGGGCATCACCTGGGGCTTCGTGGCCGCCGTGATCAAGGAGCTCAGCTCGCACGTGGCCGGAGGCCCGGCCGCCATCTTCACCAACTGGTCGGCCTACGCGCTGATGGTCACCGGCGCGGCCGGCATGCTGCTGGCCTCGCACGCGTTCGCCGCGGGCCCGCTGGCCGCCTCCCAGCCCGGCTTCACCATCCTCGACCCGGTCACCGCCGCCCTGCTCGGCGTCTTCCTGTTCAGCGAGCACCTGGCAACCTCGCCCGCCGCCCTCACCACCGAGGCAATCGGCCTGATCCTGCTCGCGGCCGGCGCCTTCACGCTCAGCCGCAGCGACCTCATCACCGCGGAACCCGCCGTCCCGCCCCCCGCAGAACCGCAACCAGCCCGCGACGCCTGACACCCCACCAGTCGCTTTGCAGCCCCCAGCCACAGCTGCCCCTCGGCCTGCGGTCGACAGCAAAGAGATCTTGGCGACTTATCTCCTAGCGGAAGAAAAGCACGCTATACGCGTGCAAACCTCCATGATCATTCGCCGCCACCCCTTCGTTACGGATAACAGCAAGAAGCACAGGGTGTCGTCTCATCCCCACGATCGTGCTCCACGTCCGGTCACGAACGCCCGATCACCAGGGGTCGCTCGCCGCCGCCGACGCTGCCCTGGTGATGCAGACCCTGAGCGCCGCCTACCTCCAGATCACCAAGCAGTGGGGCGACGTCATCCGGGTGGTGATCGACGTGGCGCCGCACGACGACGAGTCCGCCGCGGTGCTCGCCACCGCGCAAAAGCGGCCCGACCACAATCTCACGCAGATCTGCCGCCATCTCGAGGCCATCGGCGCTCTGCGGGACGGCGTCGACGCACGGCTGGCAACCCGGATCATCACCTACTACTACGGCATCGATGGCCTGCTCAGAACCCGCGACGTGTTCGGCTGGTCGCTGGAGCGCTCGAATACGTGGCTGCTGGCCAACGCCTCCGCCGCGGTCCTGCGCTGACCGGCCAAGCCTCCGGGTCTATCTCGGGACGGCATCAGGGGACCGCTGCGATGATGGGCGTGTGCTCGGTGGTGAGGGCTGGGGCGTTCCTGGCGCGGGGGAGGGGCCTGGCCGTGAGACTGCTTGACGACGCGGCGCTGGAGTTGTCATCGGTCGTCGCCAACTGCGCGATGAACCGCGAACGGCAGCTGGCCGGGGTCAACAGCTACGCCCGCGAGCTGGGGTTCGATCCGCTTGCGGTGGTCTCGTCCCGGGCCGGGGACGGCGGGCAGGGCGGCACGGTCGCGTGGCTCGACCTGTGCTGCGGTTCCGGCCGTGCGCTGATTCAGGCGGCCAGTCGGGTGCGCGAGGCCGGGCTGGCCGGGCGGGTTGCGCTGGCCGGGGTTGACCTCGTGGACGCCTTCGACGCGGTGCCCGGCTCGGTGCCGGGCCTTGAACTGGTGTGCGCGCCGGTGAACGCCTGGGAGCCGGCCCGGTCGTTCGACTTGATCACCTGCGTGCACGGGCTGCACTACATCGGCGACAAGCTGGCCCTGCTGTCCCGCGCCGCGGGCTGGCTGACCCCCGCCGGGCGCCTGGCAGCCGACCTGGACCTGTCGGCCGTCAGGGTCGGCGGGCCGGCCGCCACCCGGCGGCTGCGGTCCCGGCTGCGGGCGGCCGGGTTCGCCTACAGTCCCCGCCGCCGCCAGATCACGTGCGCCGGCCGGCGCGACGTCCGTCTTCCATACGCCTACCTGGGCGCGGACGACAGGGCCGGGCCCGGCTACACCGGCCAGCCGGCCGTCACCTCCTATTACACCGAAGTCCCCTGACGCCTGCCGGCCGCGGACGTCTCCCACGCCGCCCGCCGCGCCCCCGCGGCAAGATCCTCCTCGAGATCAACCGCTCTGACCTCGTCAGGCGTCACGACGGGTAATCACCAGCCCCGCGACCAGCAGCGTGCCGGCCGGCCAGGCGACGAGCACCAGCATCGATCCGCCCGGTGAGAACAAGCCTGCCTGTGGGTGCAGCGCCGTGACCTGGGAGGCGGCGAACGCCAGGGTGAACCGGCCGATGTCGGCCTGCCAGGGTGACGGCAGGAAGAAGCACAGGCCGGCCACCAGGTAGATGACCCCGAGTGCGGCGGTGATCGCGCCCGCGGTGTGCCGGACGATAGCGGCCAGGCCGAGCGCGGTCAGCGCGCAGGCGCAGAGGACGAAGCCGGCCGCGAGCACGGCCCCGAGGACGCCGGGCTGGCCGAGGGACACCCCCCGGTGCCGGCCGGACAAGATCGCCTGGACGAGCGCGAAGCACCCGAACGCCAGCACTTCGCCGATCACCAGGGCAGCCGCGCCGACGACAGCCGCCTTGCCGGCCAGCACCGTCCAGCGCTGCGGTACCGCGGCGAAGGTGGTGCGGATCAGGCCGCTGCTGTATTCGGAGGTGAACTGAAGCACGGCCAGCACGCTGACCGGGATCACGGTGTATTCGGCGTAAGCCAGGAAACTCACGCTCAGCGCGGAGAAGCCGCCCGGCGGTGGCTTAGGCGTCGATGCGACGGCGTGCGCGACGATGCCGGTGGCGCCGATGGTCACGACCGCCGCTATCAGCAGCGTGATGGAGGTCGAACGGACCGACCGAAGCTTGGTCCACTCGAAGGCGAGGACGTCATGCGCACGGGCCGCCGGTGAGGGCTTAGGTGCCTGAGCGGCGCGGGTCTGAACTGCCGTCATCGGCTTGCCGTGGATTCGGCCGCCCGGGCTCCGGCGCGGTAGTCGGTGCTGGCGGCCGTTAGGTCCAGGTAGGCCTGCTCCAGAGACGGCTGTCGCGGTACCAGTTCGTGCACGGCGATGCCGTTCGCTGCTGCCAGGTCGGCGATGGCCGGCGCGTCTAGGCCGGTCACGGCCAGCCCGCCGCCGTCCTCGGGAGTAACGGCCGCGCCGCTGGCGGTCAGCAGCGTCGCCAGGTCGTGCGCGCGCGGGGACTTGACCAGCACGTTGGCACGCGCACTGGACTTGATGAGCCGGTCGGCCGGCAGGTCGGCCAGCAGTCTGCCGCGTCCGATGATGATCAGGTGATCGGCCGTCAGCTCCATTTCGCTCATCAGGTGGCTCGACACCAGGACCGTGCGGCCGTCGGCCGCGAGCTCGCGCAGCAGCAGCCGGATCCAGCGGACGCCGTCGGTGTCGAGTCCGTTGACGGGCTCGTCGAACAGCAGCACCGGGGGCTCGCCGAGCAGCGCCGCCGCGATTCCGAGGCGCTGCTTCATGCCGAGCGAGAAGCCCCCGACGCGCTGCGTCGCGACCGCGCTGAGGCCGGCCAGTTCCAGTGTCTGTGCCACCCGGGCGCGGCCGATGCCGTTGCTGAGCGCCACCGCCAGCAGGTGGTCGCGGGCGGTACGCCCGCCGTACACCGCCGTCGCGTCGAGCAGCGAGCCGACCTGCCGCAGCGGGCGGAGGCTCTGCTGGTAACGACGGCCGTCGACCACCGCAGTGCCCGCGGTCGGGGCGGCCAGTCCCAGGATGATGCGCATCGTCGTGGTCTTGCCGGCCCCATTCGGGCCGAGGAAGCCCGTCACCAGTCCCGGTCGCACCGTGAAGCTGAGGTCATCGACCGCGGTGAGAGTACCGAACCGCTTGGTGAGCCGGCGCAGCTCGATCATGGCTGTCCGGCCGGGCCGGGCGGGGCCGACCGGGCCCGGCCGACCCGGCCGGCGCACAGGTAGGCAATGCCGCCTGCGGGCGTCTGGGCCAGGCAGATCAGCGCCCACGCCCACTTGGGCAGGTAGCGCACCTGACGGGAGCGGGCGATATCGGCCAGACAGTAGCCGTCGAACCCGATTCCGAGCGTTACCAGCAGCAGGAACGGCCAGCCGCGCGGAGCCGGATGCGTGGTCAGCACGGCGACGACGCCGGCGACAACCACGGCGTAGACGCCGACCCCGACGGCCACCCGGACGGCCGTGTCGTTCGGCCGGGTCCGCGGTGCGCCGGACCGCCAGCGGGAGCCTCTGGCCCGCCGGGAGCCGGCCCGCGCCGGCCCGCTTAGCTGCCTGGTCGCCCGGGAGATGCCGATGCAGAAGGCCAGCGCTCGCAGCCCGCGCAGCCACGACGGTCGGATGCTCTCATCGTCCAGGATCGCGTCCAGCTCGGCGGTCCACTCCCGGACCCGCTCGGCCCGTTCGTCGGCCGGCAGCCGGCGGCACGCGGAGCGGATCAGCCGCTCGGCGATCCGCTGCACAGGCCGGGTACCGCTCATCGCGCGCTCCCGGGCATCCCGTGGGCCGGCCGCGCCGCGACGGGCCGCGAGGTGCTGCGGCCGGCCGGAGCACGGGCGAGCTCAAGGCGGGCGACTCGGGCGCCCTCCGCGGTCAGCCGGTAGTACTTGCGCGGCGGCCGGCCGCCCGCGTCCGGGCGCTGATCCTCCCATTCCGACTCGACCAGGCCTTCCTGCTGCAGCCGGGCGAGCATCGGGTACAAGGTGCCGCTTGGCAGTCGCGCGGCCTTCATCAGGTCATAGCCGTAATGCTGCGCGGCAGGGTCAGCGACAAGCACTCTCAGCACCCGCTCGAGCGGTCCGGTTAGCTTCACGAGCTAATCCTACATATATAGCCTACATATGTCGATCCAACTCAACGTGTAGTTAAACAGCTAACTCTGACCCGTTGCGAAGCGAGTTCCTGCGCTGACCGGCAAGTCTCATAACCGACAACATCGGCGTCCGTTCGCATTTCGAGCTCGTCAGGGCCGAGCCCGGCACCACGCCCGACACTTGGGTCGTCACCCTGACGGTGACCGGCGACGGCTTCAACGGGACCGGGCCCATGAGCTTCGAGCTACGCGATGGGCGGATCGCGGGATTGCGGATTAGCTGACCGCCGCGCAGCTTCCCGGCCCAGGGTGACGGGGTATAAGCAGGCCATGACCGACCTGAAGACTCCGAACCGCATCCCTGCCGGTGCCACACCCGAAGGCGACGGGATCATCACCGGGGACGGCCCGGTCCGGGTTGACGCGTTCATCGACTTCCTGTGCCCCTTCTGCCGGCAATTTGAGCTCTCGGCGGGGCCGGCGATGGCCGACCTGATCCGCGCAAAGCTGATAAGCCTCGCCTATCACCCCATGAACTTCCTCGACCAGGCATCGACCACGAATTACTCCACCCGGGCCGCCGCCGCGTCGGGCTGCGCCGCTGACGAGGGACGCTTCCTTGACTATGCGCAGGCGCTCTTCCTGAGCCAGCCGCCGGAGGGCGGCCCGGGGCTGACCGACGCCGAACTAGCCGGCATCGGCCGTGACCTGGGGCTGCCCGACGCGACGTTCGCTTCCTGCGTGACCGAAGCGCCCTACCGGGACTGGCCGCCGTACGTGACCGCCCATGCCACCGCCCTCGGGGTTGAGGCAACGCCGACCGTCCTGGTGGCGGGCACGGCCGTGCAGCCCGACGCCCGGGCGATCGCGGCCGCGGTCAGGAACGCGGCCGGCCACCGCTAGGGCGATTGGTAAAACCGATCAGCGATCGGGCTTTCCGCCAGTTGTGAGGGCTGTGCGGAGCCACTCTTCGATTCCGGCGATGTGGACCATGGCCCAGGAGGCGGCGAGGTCAGCATCAGCGTTGGTGATCGCCTGGTGAATGGCGCGGTGCTCGTTCATCGTGCGTTCCAGGGCGCGTGGTTCGGTCATACCGCGCCAGACCCGGGCGCGCGCCGTCGGCAGCGACATGTTGTCGACCAGCGATGCCAGCACCGAGTTACCTGCGCCCTGCGCGATCCTGCGGTGGAACTCCAGGTCGGTGGCGACGAAGTCCTCGACCGGGGAGTTGACCGAGACCGAGTCGAGTATTTTGCCCAGTTCGGCCTTGTCCTGGTCTGTCATCCGCAGCGCCGCCAGGCCGGTGGCCGAGGGCTCGAGGATGCGTCGTACTTCGAGGAACTCAAGCACGGTGTCGTCGCGGTGGAAGTCGACGATGAAGCTCAGCGCCTCAAGCAGCAGCGAGGGGGCGAGGCTGGTCGCGTACGTTCCGTCGCCCTGGCGCACGTCGAGCACGTTGATCAGGCTGAGCGCCTTCACCGCCTCGCGCAGCGAGTTACGGGACAGGCCGAGCTCGGCGGCCAGATCGGCTTCCCTGGGCAGCTTCTCTCCCGGCCGCACTCGGCCGGAGAGGATCATCTGCTTGATCTTGACGATCGCCTCGTCAGTTAGCGCCACGAACCGCTCTCCCGCCCCTGTCCCCGCCCGCTGCGCGCCAGACCCTCATCGAAGGCCATTTTCATGCAAGGCCTTTCTCTTGCGCAGCAAGGGATTCCCATAGTTCCGGCGGTATGTCAAGCCCGCGCAGTGCGATCGCGTCGGTGACCTCGGCCGCGTTGCGCGCGCCGATCAGCACGCTGGCGACGGCGGGGTGCGCCAGCGGGAACCGTGCGGCCGCGGCGCGCAGCGGCACCCCGGCCTGCGCGCAGATCTCCTGCAGCCGCAGCGCGCGGCTGACCAGCGAGCCGGGTGCGGCCGCGTAGTCATAGGTTGCGTCCGGAGTCGGCGCGGCGAGCACGCCGGAGTTGAACACCCCGCCGGCGAGGACCGACACGCCGCGCTCGAGGGCGGCGGGTAGCAGCGTCTCCGCCGCGGTCCGGTCGAGCAGCGTGTACCGGCCGGCCACCAGGACCACGTCGATGTCGGTTTCCCTGACGAACCTGGTGAGCATCTCGGTCTGGTTCATGCCGACGCCGATCGCGCGGACGACGCCTTCCGCCCGCAACCGCGCCAGGGCGGGGTACGCCTCGCGCAGTGCCTGCTCCCCGTGCGCGTCCGGGTCGTGGATGAGGGCGATGTCGACCCGGTCCAGGCCCAGTCGGCCCAGGCTCGCCTCCAGGCTCCGGCGGACGCCGTCGGCGCTGTAGTCGAACCGCCGGACGACGCCGGAGGGGACGTCGAACCCCTCGGCGTCGCGCCTGTCGCGCGCGGCGGGCGGGGCCGTCTCGAGCAGCCGGCCGACCTTGGTGGAGATCACGTACTGGCCCCGCGGCCGGACCCGCAGCGCCGCGCCGAGCCGGCGCTCGGACAGGCCGAGGCCGTAGTGCGGCGCGGTGTCGAAGAACCTGATGCCCCCGTCCCAGGCGGCGTCGACCGCCGCCCGCGCGTCGTCGTCGGTCACCGCGGTGAACAAGTTCCCGATCGCCGCCCCCCCGAACGAGATCTCGGTGACCTTCACCCCCGAGCCCCCGAGCGGTCGCAGCGGGAGAGCGGGGCGGCGGGCCAGGCCGTGGTCCGGTGACGCAGCGGTCACAGGCGGGGCCTGATCCGCAGGCCGGACATGCCACCGTCGATCGCCAGCGCCGTGCCGGTGACCGACGACGCCAGCGGGCTGGCCAGGTAGGCGATGCCCGCCGCGACCTCGTCCGCGCTGACCAGCCGGCCCATCGGCTGCCTGGCGTTGAGCGCCGCGCGCTCGGCGGCCGGGTCGTCCGCCTGATCGAGCAGCCGGCCAACCCACGGCGTGTCGGCGGTGCCGGGGTTGACGCAATTCACCCGGATGCCCTCGTGGACGTGGTCGGCGGCCATCGCCAGCGTCAGCGACAGCACCGCGCCCTTGGTCGCCGAGTACACCGCCCGCTGCGGCAGTCCCGCTGTCGCCGCGATCGAGCAGGTGTTGACGATCGCGGCGTGCTCGGAGGCGCGCAGGTAGGGCAGCGCTGCCCGGGTGACCCGGACCATGCCGACGACGTTGACGTCGAACACCCGGTGCCATTCCTCGTCCGGGTTGTCGGCCACGGTGCCGATCGAGCCGACGCCCGCGTTGTTCACCAGGATGTCAATGCCGCCGAGGCGCCCGGCCGCCGTTTCGACCGCGAGCCGCACCGACGCGTCGTCGGTGACGTCGGCGGCCACGCCGATGAACTCGTCACCCGGCTTGAGGTCGAGCACCGCCACCCGCGCGCCGCGGCTCGCGAGGAGCCGCGCGGTGGCCAGCCCGATCCCCGAGCCGCCGCCGGTCACGATCGCGGCCAGCCCGCTCAGTTCTGCCATGTCATATCTCCCTCTCGTCTATCGGCCATCGCGCCCGCCCGGTCCGCCCGCGGGGTCAGGGGGCCGGGATGAAGCGCTGCTGCGCCGCGCCCAGGCCGTCGATCTCCAGTCGCACCTCGTCACCCGCGCGCAGGTAGGGGTGGTCGGGCAAGCCGAGCGCGACCCCGGCCGGGGTGCCGGTGTTGATCAGGTCGCCCGGCTCGAGCACCATGTACTGGCTCAGGTACCAGATGAGGTACGCGACCCCGAAGATCATCGTGCCGGTCGACCCATCCTGCCGCTTGCGCCCGTTAACCGCCAGCCGCAGCCCGAGCACCTGGGGGTCGGGCACTTCGTCGGCGGTGACCAGCCACGGGCCGAGCGGGTTGAACGTCTCGCACGATTTGCCGAGGTCCCACTGCGGCGACAGGTCGAGCTGGAAGGCCCGTTCCGACACGTCGTGGCTGATGGCGTAGCCCGCGACGCAGGCCAGCGCTTCTTCGGGCGAGCTGAGGTAGCGGGCGGTGGCGCCGATGACGACGCCCAGTTCGACTTCCCAGTCGGTCCGCTCCGAGCCGCGCGGTATCCGCACATCGTCATACGGCCCGGTCACGGTGGACGGGTCCTTCATGAACACCACCGGACGCTCCGGTATCGCGGCGCCCGTCTCCGCGGCGTGGTCGGAGTAATTGAGCCCGATGCACACGACCTTGCCCGGCCGGGCGACGGGCGCGCCGATCCGGCCGTCGACGGCCGGCAGCGCCGCCCTGGCGGCCGGGTCCGCGAGGGCCGCGGTCAGCTCGGCCAGCCCGCCGCGGGCGAAGAACTCGGGTCCAACGTCCCCTCCGACGTCCCCGATGAGGCCGGACAGGTCACGGGCCACCCCGTCGTCATCGAGAACGGCCGGGCGTTCCTGTCCGTGGTCACCGATTCGCAGCAGCTTCATGATGTCTCCGCAGTGGACTCGCCGCCGACGATGCGGGCCAGGAACAGCGCGAACAGAATAACGGCGCCGTCGATGGCCTCGATCCAGTAGTTCGACACGTTGGTCAGGGTGAGGATGTTCTGCACGATGCCGAGCAGGATCACGCCGGAGGCCGCGCCGATCATGTTGCCGCGGCCGCCCTTGAGGCTGACGCCGCCGATCACCGCCGCCGCGAAGACGTTGAAGATGATGCCCTCGCCGTAGCCCTGCTGGCCGGTCACGGCCGACACCCGGCCCGCTTCCATCAGCCCGCCGATGGCGGCGAGGACGCTGCCGGCGACGTAGACGCCGATCTTGACCCGGTCGATCTTGATTCCCGCGGCCCGGGCCGCGGCCGGGTTGCCGCCCACCGCGTAGATGGCGCGGCCGGTGCGCTGGTATCGGAGGAACAGGCCCACCAGCACGAAGATGATCACGGCGACGATGAGCGAGACCGGCAGCTGGCCGATCGACGCGGCGCCCAGGTAGCCGAAGGCGGGCGGCAGGTTGAACAGTGTCTGGGCCTTGACGATGCCGTTCTGCAGGCCGGCCAGCACGATCGTCATGCCGAGGGTCACGATGAACCCGTTCAGCCTGCCCTTCACGATCAGGAGCCCGTTGATGAGGCCGATCGCCGCGCCGACGGCGATCAGCACCACGATGCCGAGGTAAGGACTCAGGTCGGTGCCCTCGCCGTAGGCGGCGATCGGCACGATCAGCCAGGCGGCGACCATCGGCGCCAGGCCGTAGGTTCCCTCCAGCGACAGGTCCATGCCGCCGATCATCAAGATCAGGCTCTCGCCGACCACGACCACGCCGAGCGCGGCGCTCTGCTGGCCGATGCCGGCGAAGTTGGAGAGAGTCAGGAACACCGGGCTGGCCACGGTCCCCACGACGATCAGCAAGATCAGGACGGGGAGCAGCGCCACCTCGCGCAGCAGGCCGACGTTCGACCGCGTGAACCATGACCCGATCCCGCTCGCGGCGGGCGGAGCCGCTCCCGCGCCGCCGTCGGCGACAGTGGGAGAGTTGGAAATCATTCTGCTGCCTCCTGGGCTATTCCCTCGGTCGCGACGATCAGGGCGTCGCGGTCGAAAGGCGGCTCGGTGAATTCGGTGAAGACCTCGCCGCGGACCAGGACGACGACCCGGTCGCAGATGTCGAGATCGGAGAGCTCGTCGCTGCAGAGCAGCACGCCCGCCCCGGTGTCGCGCGCGACGCCGGCCAGCGAGCCGAGCAGCAGTTCCTTGGACGCGACGTCCACGCCGCGGGTCGGCGTGATCGCCACGATCAGCGACGGGTCGTGGGCCAGGGTCCGCGCGACGGTTACCTTCTGCTGGTTGCCGCCGGACAGCTCGCCGACCGGCTGGCCGGGGCCGGACGACACCAGCGCGAGCCTGCGGGTGAGCGGGGCCGCGGCGGTCACCCGCCGGGCCGGGCTGAGCAGCCCGAAGCGGTCGGCCAGCCGTTTCGTGATCGTCATGGTGACGTTCTCGGCGACGCCGAGGTGGGAGACGAAGCCTTCGTTGTGGCGGTCCTCGGGGATGTAGCCGACGCCCGCGCGCTGGGCGACGTCGCGCTGCCCGGACGGGACGCGCTTCCCGCGCACCCGGACTTCTCCGCCGGAACTTTCCGCGGCCCCGGCCACCACCCGGCCGATGGTGGCGACACCCGCGCTCAGCAGGCCGGTCACGCCGACGATCTCACCCGCCCGGACCTGCAGCGACACCCCGGACAGGCGTCCGCGGGTGGAGTCGGCGGTGAGATTCTCGACCGAGAGCACCACGCCTTGGCCGGCGGCGTCGTCCCCCTGGCCGGCGCCCGGCGCGGTCGCGCCGGGCGCTTCCTGGCCGGAGGCCGGGTGCCCGACGGCGGACGCGACCGACCGCGGCGCGGCCGGGGCGTGGCTCGCGCCGACCATCGCGACCACCAGGTCGTCGCGGGACAGCCCCGCCGTCGGCGCGGTTAGCACCATCTCGCCGTCGCGGAGCACGGCGACGTCCTGGCAGATCTCGAAGACCTCCTCCAGATGGTGAGAGATGTAGAGGACGGCGACACCGCCGGCGGTGAGCTGGCGCACCCGGTCGAACAGTCGGCGGCCCGCGTCGCGTTCGAGGGTTGCGGTGGGCTCGTCGAGCAGCACGCACTTAGCGCCGCGGGCGAGCGCCCGGGCGATCTCGACGATCTGGAGCTGCTCGACCGACAGGTCCCTGCACAGCGTCCCGGCTGCTATGTCAAAGCCCCAATCGCCCATGATGGCGCTGGTCCGGTTGCGCATCGCCCGCCAGCTGATCAGTCCCGGGGTGCTGCCGAGGAACACGTTCTCGGCGACCGACAGGTCCGGCACGATCATCGAGTGCTGGAAGACCGTGGCGATCCACTCGTGCCAGCGGGCGGTGTCGCCGACGCGGGGCGCGGGCTCACCGCCGAACGCCACCGTCCCTGCGTCCGGCTCGACGAGGCCGGACAGGATCGAGACCAGCGTCGACTTGCCGGCGCCGTTGCGGCCGACCAGCCCGAGGCACTGCCCGGCCTTGATCGACAGGCTGACGTCGTGCAGGGCGCGGGTGGTGCCGAAACGCTTCTCGATGCCGGTCACTTCGACCAGTGCCTGGCCGCTGGAAGTCATTGCTTATCCGTTCTGGCGGCCGGCGCCCTCGCAGGCGCCGGCCGCCGGGAGGCGTTAGGACGAGGCCGATGCGGCGCAGACGCCGCCGTGGGCCTGGCCGTACACGTTGCCCCACAGGTCAGCGTCGGAGACCGGCGTCGTCGTGAACGAGGCGGGCAGGCCGTCGACCGGGCTCGTGAGCGACAACTTGGTGGCGGTCTTGGTGACGAACGGCGCGACGATCGGGTCGGCGAGGTTGCTGTCCCCGTCGTACGAGACGTTCTGCAGGGTGGGCGCGCCGCCGCCGGGCTGGCCGGCCGCGAGCGTGACGCCCTTGGCGGCGTCCTCCGCGTAGGTCAGGGCGTACTGCGCGTACAGGTTGGCCGGCTGCGACTGCGAAGCGGTGACCGAGCCGTTGCCGATGTCGCACATCTCGAACGGCACGCCGTCGTCACTGATCACGATGGTGTTGGTCAGGCCCTTGCTCTTGAGCAGCGGGAGGATGCCGGTGTCGGGGCTGGACCACTGGGAGTAGATGGCCTTCAGCTGCGAGCCGTAGGCGTTGACCGCGTCCTGCGCGTCGGTGACGGCGGTCGCGTCCGTCCAGACGGTCGGGTCCTTGAGGAGCTTCACGCCGGGGTCGTTGGCGGCCATGCAGGAGTCGAAGGCGTTCGTCCGGTCGGCGCCGTTGGACGAGGTGAGGTCGCCCTCGAGGTCCAGCACGTAGCCGGACTTGACGCTGTTTGCGATGTAGGCGCAGGCGTCCTGCCCGTACAGGGTGTTGGAGGCGCGGACGACCATGTACACGTGGCCGGCGCCGACGATCGTGTCGACCGAGACCAGCTGGACGTGGTGCGCGGTCGCGTACGTGATGGCCGGGCCGAGGCTGGTGGCCGTCTCCGGGTTCACGATGATCGCCTTGGCGCCCTCGTTCACCAGGGTCTCGATCTGCTGGTTCTGCAGGCTGGCGTTGGCGGCGGCCAGCAGCGGGCCGAGCAGCTTGATGTGCATCTGCGAGGCGTACTGCTGCTCGTAGTTGATGTAGGCGGCCCAGAAGGCGGTGTTGTTGTAGGTCAGGTCGACGCCGATCGTGACCTGGCCCGAACTGGACGCGGTGGCGGCGGCGCTCGCGCTGGACGTGCCGGATGTACTGCTGGCGGGGGTGCTGGCGCTGCCGGAACTGCTCGAGCTGCAGGCAGCGACCAGCAGACCCGCCGCGGCCAGCGCCACGGTACCTATCAGGCGTCTCTTTGCTCTCATGGCTCTCTCCTCATATGTTTCGGAATGTTACGGTTTGAAGGTAAATTTTCGGACTCTTAATGGTTACTGACCTCCTAGCTGCTGCCAGACGGCACCATTGGGGAACTCGTAGTCGCGCAGTGACTGAGGCCGGAGCGTGGTGGAGAAGCCGGGCTCGGTCGGCGCGAGATACCGGCCGCGGACGATGCGGACCGGGTCGGTGAAGTGCTCGTGGAGGTGATCGACGTACTCGAGGACGCGATCGTCGGCCGACGCCGACACCCCGACGAAGTCGAACATCGCCAGGTGCTGGACCATCTCGCACAGCCCCACGCCGCCCGCGTGCGGGCAGACCGGGACCCCGAATTTCGCCGCCAGCAGCAGGATCGCGATGTTCTCGTTGACCCCGGCCACCCGGCACGCGTCGATCGTCAGGATGTCGGCCGCGCCCGCTTGCAGGATCTGCTTGAAGATCACCCGGTTGGCGACGTGCTCGCCGACGGCGATCTTGATCGGCGCGATCGCGGTCTTGATGACGGCCAGGCCGAGGATCTCGTCCGGGCTCGTCGGTTCCTCGACCCAGTACGGGTGCCAGGGCGCGATCGCGGCGATCGCGGTTTCCGCCTGGGCCACGCCCCAGCGCTGGTTCGCGTCGACCGCGATCCTGATGCCCGGTCCGACCGCCTCCCGGGCGAGCGCCATCCGGCGCCTGTCCTCGCCGATGTCCGCGCCCACCTTCAGCTTGATCTGCGTGAAGCCGTCGGCAACGGCCTGCCGCGACAGCGCGACCAGCTTCTCGTCGGAGTAGCCGATCCAGCCGGGGGTGGTGGTGTAGGCCGGGTGGCCGACCGCTTCAAGCTCCGCGATCCGTGCGTCCCTGCCTTCCCGGCCGGCCCGGAGGATGTCCAGCGCCTCGGCCGGGGTGAGCGCGTCCTCCAGGTACCGGAAGTCCACCAGCCCCACGAGCTCCTCGGGCGTCATGTCCGCGAGCAGCCGCCAGACCGGCTTGCCCGCCACCTTGGCGGCCAGATCCCAGGCGGCGTTCACGACGGCGCCGATGGCCATGTGCATCACGCCCTTCTCCGGGCCGAGCCACCGGAGCTGGCTGTCGCCGATCATGCTGGCGCTGAACCGGCCGAGGTCGCCGATGATGTCGTCGACGTACTGGCCGACCACGTGCTGCCGCAGCGTCGTGATCGCGGCGACCACGACGTCGTTGCCGCGGCCGATGGTGAAGCAGAGGGCATGCCCCTCCAGCCCGTCGGCATCGGTCCGCAGCACCGCGTAAGCCGCCGAGTAGTCGGGATCGGTGTTCATCGCGTCCGAGCCGTCGTGCTCGAGCGAGGTCGGGAACCGCACGTCATAGCAGTCGAGCGCGACGATTTGCGCGCCCGGCGCGGGACGGCCGACGGGCGCGACGGTCCCGACACGCGCGCCACGCCCGGGAAGGCCGGCCGGCGCGCCGCCGGGCGGCGCCGGATTCGTGGCGGGCTCTGCTGGCTGCAGGTGCGACACTTACGCTCCTCGAAGTGGAAACATCGGATCTATTGATCGGATGTTTACATCCCGCAGGTGGGCTGCGCAAGGGCTAGTTACCGGGAAATTTCCCGAATACGGCCGGAAGTGTCGTTTCGGCAACAGTTCAGAGATCGGGTCTTTACAGAAGGTTGTTGAAAGTCGTATAAACCAGTCATCCGATGTTACAGCGCTGTGAACACGCCAGACAGGCAGACAAGCCCGTCTGGTGCGGCCTGATGCCATGATTCATCGGATCACCGGCACTGCCGAATCATCGGATCATAGCCGGGCAGTCGGCCGTGGGGCTGTCCACTCTCGCACTCGCCATGGAGGCCACCGTGTCGTTGAGTCCACCGACCCCGTCCGTACCATCCTCTGCACCGCCCAGACCGGCCGGGCACGCGATCTCCGGCGCCCGGCGGCTGACCGCGATCGCCGCGGCCGCCCTCGCCGCCGCGACCGGCCTGGTTCTCGCGAGCGGCCCGCTGCCCGCGGAAGCCGCCAGCGGGACCGGATCAACCGGGACCGGATCAAGCGCCAGCGCCAGCACGGCCTGGCATGACGGAACCTTCGCCCTCGACCCGGACAGCGTGGTCAGCCGGGACGATATCGTGCTCGGCCAGCCCAACATCAACCCGACCGCATCCATCCCGCTTGGCAACGGCGCGCTGGGCGTGGCGGCCTGGGCCGCGAACGGCTTCACCGCGCAGCTCAACCGGTCCGACACCATGCCCGACCGCAAGTCGCCGGGCCAGGTAAACATCCCAGGTCTCTCGGTGATCTCCCACGCGTCCGACTTCAGCGGCCGGCTCGACCTGGCCGACGGCGTCCTGGAGGAGTCCGGCGGCGGCGAGTCCATGAAGGCGTGGGTCTCGAGCGCCAAGGACGAGCTGATCATCGATGTCAGCGGCGCCAACCCGAACGTGACGCAGACCGCGGCGATCAACCTGTGGTCCGGCCGGACCCCGACCGCGGCGGTCAGCGGAAAGACCGGCACGCTGGCCGAGACCTGGGTGGACAACTCGGGCTCGGGGGCCAGCGGACAGACCTTCGGCTCGCTGTCCGCGATCACCGCGGGCGGCCGGGACGTGTCGGCTTCCGTCGTCAGCCCGACCAAGGTGCAGGTCAGTTTCAAGCCGAATGCCAACGGTGACTACCGTGTCGTCGTCGCCGCCCCCCACTGGGCGGGCGGGACGGCAACCGACACCGCGGCCGTGACCGCCGCCTCGGTGATCGGCAACGACGCGAACACGCCCGAGCAGGCACTGCTCGGCAGCCAGAACGAGTGGTGGGACCGCTTCTGGTCGCACTCCGGCCTGGTGGAGATGAGCTCGGCCGACGGCAGCGCCGCCTACATCGAGAACCTGCGGACCCTCTACCTGTACGACGAGGCCGCCAGCGAGACGGGCAGCTACGGGGGCAGCCAGGCCGGCGAGGCCGACATGTTCGACTGGGACGAGGACACCCAGACCTGGGCGCCCAACGAGTTCTGGATCTGGAACCTCCGCGGCGAGATCTCCGCGAACATGAGCTCGGGCAACTACCAGCTCAACACGCCGATCTTCGACATGTACATCAACGACCTTCCGGCCATCGAGGCCTGGACCAAGGCGCAGATGGGCGGCCTGCCCGGCGCGTGCGTGCCGGAGACCATGGCCTTCAACGGCAACGGCTACTACGGCGGCGGCTCGGCCTCGTCGAACGCCTCCTGCGCGCTGGCCTCCAGCCCCAGCTACAACGCCGAGGACATCACCAGCGGACCGGAGATGTCCCTCTACATGTGGGAGCAGTACGAGGGCACCGGCAACATCGCGTTCCTGAAGAAGGCGTTCCCGTTCATGGAGGCAACCGCCCAGTTCCTCCTCGCCTACCAGCAGGTCGGCTCGGACGGGCTGCTGCACGCGGTCGCCAACGCGCACGAGACGCAGTGGGCGGTGCAGGACCCGACGACCGACATCGCCGCCGACCAGGCGCTCTTCCCGATCATCGCCGACGCCGCGCGCCTCGTGGGCGACAGTTCAGCCAAGGACCCGCTGCTCGCCCAGTTCTCGTCCGCCATCAAGGAGATCCCGCCGTACCCGCGGACGGACGACGCGACCAGGACGCAGCTCCTCAACCCCGACTACACCCAGGCGGAAACGCAGGCGGCCGACGCGACCGGTACCGACATGATCGCGATCTCGTACCAGCCGGCCGCGCAGCGCAACAACGGCGAGAACATCGAGCTCGAGCCGCTGTGGCCGTGGGACGACGTGAGCGACCAGGACGCCAACCTGTTCGCGCTGGAGCAGCGCAGCTACACCAACCGGCCGAACAAGGGCGGCAACGACTGGTCCTACGACGCGGTCGACGCGGCCAGGCTCGAGCAGCCGGCTCAGGTGGAGAGCGACCTGGTCTCGCTCACCGAGACCCACCAGGTCTACCCCAACGGCTTCTCCGACATCGGCTCGAGCGTCGGCTACCAGCCCTACCAGGAGCAGTCGGCTAACGTCGCGACCGCCGTGGACGAGGCGCTCGCCCAGGACTACGACGGGATCATCCGGTTCGCGCCCGCGTGGCCGACGGACTGGAACGTCAGCGGCACCGTCTACATTCAGGACAATGACAAGGTGGACGTGCAGGTCGAGAACGGCCAGCTCGTCACCGCCGCGATCCAGGCGGCCACGTCCGGCCTGCTCACGGTCAAGAACCCGTGGCCGGGCCAGCAGGTCGAGGTCGTCTCCGGCAGCAACCCGCACCAGGTCGTCGCCCGGACGTCCACCACCGACGTGTTCACGGTTCCGGTCCGCGCGGGCGGCAGCTACCTCGTCGAGCAGGTGTCGGCGCCTACCACGACGCTCCCGTTCGCCCCGGTCAGCGGCACCGCGCCGACGGCCGACACGCATCTGGGCGACGTCCAGATCGGCCTCGACCCGGCCGGCCCGGCCGCCACCGCGGTGGTCGGCACCGTGCTGGGCAGCGCCAACACCAGCGACGGCCTCACCCAGCTCGACTACGCCGGCCCCGGCGAGGCCGCCACGACGACCGCGTCCGATGTGGACGGCCTGAGCGCCCGCACCACGGCGAACCCGGTCGGCGGCTCCGCGACCGAGAACGACCTGTACTTCAGCATCGACCCGTCGGTGGCCGCGACGTCCAGTTACGACGCGACCATCAAGGTGTCGTACTACGACTCCGGCACCGGCACCGTCGCGCTGCAGTACGACAACGGGCCCGGCGATCCGTACCACACGGCCGGCACGATCACGCTGACCGGCAGCGACACCTGGAAGACGGCCTCGTTCACGGTCACCGGCGCCTACTTCGGCGGACTGGAGAACGCGGGCGCGGACTTCCGGCTCGACGGGCAGCAGCCGATCACCGTGCACAGCGTCGGCCTGTCGGTCACCGGCCCGGCGGTTCCGGCCGCGACGGAGTTCCCGCCCGCGCCGGCGATCACCACGCCTAAGGGCGGTCAGACCCTCACGCTCGACTCCTCGATCTCCGGCACGTCCGAACCGGACGCGTCGGTGACCGTGAACGAGGGCTCGACCGCACTGTGCACCGGCACCGCGACCGACTCCGGGTCCTGGTCGTGCGCGCCCGCCGCCGGGCTCCCCAGCGGCAAGCTGACCATCACCGCGACCGCGACCGATCCGACCGGGTTCGCCAGCGGCCCGTCGGCGGCCGTCAGCTTCGACGCCTCGGACCTGCCGCCGGGCACCGCGGTCGTCGGCTCGGTCGTGGGGCCGACCAACTACGCCTACGGCCTGAGCGAGAACGACACGGCCTACGACGGCCCGACGACCGGCTCCGACATCGCCGGGGTTTCCGCCCTGACCAGCACCGACAGCAACATCTACTTCAGCGTCGACGACTCGGTCGCGTACGAGGGCGATTACTCGGCCACGTTCACGGTCGAGTACTACGACTCGGGGACGGGTTCGTTCCAGGTCCAGTACGACAACGGCACCTCCAACCCCTACCAGGGGGCGACGAACATTCCGCTGACCAACACCGACACCTGGAAGACGGCGACGGTCACCGGGACCGGCGCGTACTTCGGCAACGAGCAGAACGGAGGGGCTGACTTCCGGCTGCGCAACGGCAGCGGTCAGCTGACGGTGCACAGCGTCGAGGTGACGATCAGCGGCGACGGCGTCGCCAACGTCACCGACTTCCCGCCGCCGGTCGCGATCACCGGGCCGGCCGCCGGGGCGACCGTGACGACGACGCCCACCGTGTCGGGCACGAGCGAGCCCGACGCGGCGGTGACGGTCGACGCCGGCAGCGCCGCCGTCTGCGCCGCCACCGCGTCCGACAGCGGCTCGTGGTCGTGCGCCCCGTCGGCCCCGCTCGCCGACGGCGCTTACACCCTCACCGCCACGGCGGCCGACGCGATAGCAAGCCCGGTGACGTCACCGCCCGTGCAGGTCACCGTCCAGGGTTGAGTTCCGGGAAATGACGGTGGCGGGTGCCGGCGGTTGACGTCGGCACCCGCCACCGATGACATGACGCAGGGAGCCGGGGAAGATGACATGACACAGGAGAGCGGCGACATGGCCGAGATCGCCATCCCGGCGCAGTTGCGGGACGTTCTGGCGGCAGGGGGCG